>OBLW0100000154.1_pt1 | contig 55422 bp, 43 predicted proteins | sample 1520161 | NCBI WGS metagenome assembly OBLW01 (sample SAMEA3539309, study PRJEB22396) | soil metagenome | biome: tundra; feature: field; material: soil | place: USA | collected 2010-05 | depth 0.15 m
CAGTGGACAGTGGGCAGTGGGCAGTGGGCAGTGGGCAGTGGGCAGTGGGCAGTGGGCAGTGGGCAGTGGGCAGTGGGCAGTGGGCAGTGGGCAGTGAGCCGGCGAGTCAGGCGGTCACCGGGTTGGCGGGGTGGGTGGCTTGGAACAGGTGCTGCGAGTTAGCCCCCGCTTGCGCGGGGATAGCAAGTTAGCAAGTTAGCAAGTTAGCGGGTTAGCGGATGGAATTGGACAACGGGACTTGATTGGAGCGCGGGTTGCGAGGATGAGGATTGTGGGCCGGGACGGTTTACACTCACAGGCAAGCTTATGCGCGCACATGACTCGAAATTTCTGTTTTGGATGGCTGGACCGGCGCTGATTTTGGCGGGCGGGACGGCGGTGATTCTGATGGCTGCAGCGGCGCCGGGGAGCGCCCAATCCACGGCGAGGCCTACACAAACGATGACGGAGAAAAGCAACATTGGGGGAGTGAAGCCGGCTGGGGCCGTGAAGAAATCGGGGGGCGCGGCACATCAATCCGCTGCCGCGGTGCATGCGTCGGCGCTGGTGATCGATTCGCATGCGGATACGCCGCAGCGGTTTCTGGATGAGCACTTTGACCTGGGGGATGCACTGAAGGGCGGGGAGTTCAACCTGGAGACGGCGCGGAAGGGGAACCTGGGGGCGGAGTTTTTTGCGATCTGGGTGGAGCCGGAGGCGAACAAGGGACACTATGCGCGGCGGACGCTGGAGCTGATTGACGCAGTGAAGCTGGAGGCGGCGAAGCATCCGACGGAGATGGAGCTGGTGACGAGCGCGGAGGGGATTGAACGGGCGCACCGGGAACACAAGCTGGCGGCGTTGATGGGGATTGAGGGCGGGCACTCGATTGAGGACTCGCTGGGGCTGCTGCGGCAGTTCTACGCGCTGGGCGTGCGATACATGACGCTGACGTGGACCAATTCGAATGGGTGGGCGGACAGCTCAGGCGATGCGGATGACGCGATGGTTGCGCATACGAAGGAAGGACTGAGCGAATTCGGCAAGGACGTGGTGTATGAGATGAACCGGCTGGGGATGATGGTGGATATCTCGCACGTTTCGGACCGGACGTTTTATCGCACGCTGATTATTTCGCGGGCGCCGATTATTGCGTCACACTCGGGAGCGCGGGCGCTGTGCGACTCGCCGCGGAACATGACGGACGATATGCTGCGGGCGATTGCGAATTCTGGCGGCCCGGATTCCAAGGGCGGCGTGGTGCAGGTGAACTTCTACTCCGGATTTGTTTCGCAGCAGTATCGCGACGCTCAAAAAGCGATGGAGCCGGAGATGAAGAAGGCGGTGCAGGCGCTGAAGGACAAGGCGAAGGCGGAAGGCAGAGAGGCGAGCCAGACGGAGATCGACAAGCTGCAACGGGAGTATGCGGACAGGATTCCGCGGCCGGCGTTTTCACAGCTGATTGACCAGATTGATCACGTTGCGAAGGTGGCGGGGATTGATCACGTGGGGATTGGATCGGACTTCGACGGGATCAGCGGGCAGTTGCCGCAGGGGATGGACTCGGTGGCGGACCTGCCGAAGATTACGGCGGCGCTGATGGAGCGCGGCTACTCGGCTGAAGACTGCAGGAAGATTCTGGGAGGGAATTTTCTGCGAGTGTTTCGCGAGGTGGAGCAGGTTGCGAAACAGTTGCAGGCGGAGAGTCGTCCGCGGATTACGGTGAGACAGCCGTTTGAGAAAAACTAGGGTTCACGGGTCAGGGTTCAGGGGAGAAAGGGCCGGAGGATGGCTTAATCTCCGGCTCTATACTGGCTTGTTAGCTGATTCCCTTTCTGGAGACTCTCACATGCACATAGCTCAACGGGTGTTTTTGGCTGCGCTGGCCGCGGCTATGCTGGCTCTGCCTGTCACGATTTGCGCAATGGACGATGCGGCTGCTGCGAAACCGGCGGCGACTGATAAGCCCGCGGACAAGCCTGCGGAGAAGGCTATGCCGGCCGATGTGACGACGCAAGGCGAGGTGAACGCAGGCGGAAAACATATTGCATATAACGCCATTGCGGGAACGCTGACGGTGGGGGCAACTGACCCGCAGGATGCGCAACTGGGGATGGACGGAAAGCCACAGGCGGGGAGCCAACTGGAGATTGCTGCGCCCAAAGAAGCGAAGGATGCAGATCCAACGGCACGTATGTTTTACGTAGCCTACTTCAAGAAAGACGCGAAGGCCGAGGACAGGCCGATTACGTTTTTCTACAACGGCGGACCGGGGGCGGCGACAGTGTGGTTGCACATGGGTTCGCTGGGGCCAAAGCACGTGGTGACGGATACGGACACACACATGCCGGCGGCGCCATACAAGATGGTGGACAACGCGAATTCGCTGCTGGATGTGAGCGACCTGGTGTTCATCGACATGCCGGGAACGGGGTTCGGGCGGCTGAATGGGAAGGATGCGGAGAAGGCGTTCTGGGGAATCGATGAGGATGCGAATGCGTTTGCGCGGTTCATTGCGCGGTTCATTACCAAGTACAACCGGTGGAATTCTCCGAAGTACATTTTTGGGGAGAGCTATGGGACGACGCGGTCGGCGGTGCTGGCCGACATTCTGGAGAACAGCAAGAATATCGACATCAACGGCGTGATTCTGCTGTCGCAGATTTTCAACTTTACGACGGACATCGATATTCCCATGGGGAACCCGGGGGTGGATTTGCCGTACGTGCTGGCGCTGCCGACGTATGCGGCTACAGCGTGGTACCACAAGAAGCTGCCTACGCAGCCGGCGGCGCTGGAACCGTTCCTAAAGGATGTGGAGGAGTTTACAAACGGGCCTTACGCGCACGCGCTGGCGCTGGGAACAGACCTGGGGGCGGAAGAGAAACAGGCGGTTGCAGAAAAGCTGCACGAGTATACGGGGCTGCCGGTGGCTTACCTGCTGAAGGCCAATCTCCGGGTGAGCGGCGGTGAGTTTGAGAAGACACTGCAGGACGATCAGGACACCACGACCGGGCGGTTGGATACGCGCTTCTCCGGGCCAACGCTCGACCCGCTGAGCCAGTTTGCGGATTACGATCCGCAGAGCTCGGCGATTTCGTCGGCTTATGTTTCGCTATTTAACGACTACGTGCGGCGCGATCTGAAGTATGGGGAGGGACAGACGTATCTGCCGGAGGCGCTGTTTGGCGCGGCTCAGTGGGACTTCAAGCATCGCGGGAACCCGATCAGCGTGAATGTGGCGATTGATATGGCGGAGGCGATGAAGACCAATCCGCGGCTGAAGGTGATGGTGAATGGCGGCTACTACGATTTGGCGACGCCGTTCTTTGCGGCGCAGTATGAGGAGAAGCATTTGCCGATTCCGCAGTCGCTGGCGAAGAATATCGAGTATGACTGGTATGAGTCAGGGCACATGGTTTATGTGCGCGACGAGAGCTTGAAGCAATTGCATGATCGGGTGGCGGCATTTATTACCAGCACGGGTGCGGGGAAGTGAGAAGGAACGGGGGGCAGGGATCAGAAAAGCCCCTGAGTTTAGGGTTTCGCTGTCCCACCCTTTCGCCGAAAAGATGGCGAAAGGATGGGGCACGGGGCTGAGGTGCGGAGTTTCCAAGGTTGAATTGCGGGGCTGTAGACTAGGCTGCATGAAACGCTTTGCATTAGCTCTGGTTTTGTTCTTTCCGGTTGGCGCATTCGCGCAATCGTTCTCCGTTACATTTCCAAAGGAAGTTAGCGCGGGGGCGCTTGATGGGCGGCTGTTGCTGGTTCTTTCTACCGATCCAAGTGACGAGCCACGGAACCAGATCGACGACACGCCGCGGACGCAGATGCTGTTTGGGCTGACGGTGGATGGGTGGCAGCCAGGACAAGCGGTGGTGCTGGATGCGAGCGCTTGGGGATATCCGGTTCGCAGCCTCAAGGACGTGCCGCCGGGCGAGTATTTTGTTCAGGTGGTGCTGAACAAGTACACCACGTTTCATCGCGGCGACGGCAAGACGGTAAAGCTGCACATGGATGAAGGCGAGGGCCAGCTATGGAACAGCTCGCCGGGAAATTTCTACTCAAAGCCAGAGAAGATTACGGTGAAAGCCGGCGGCGCGCCAATTGCGATTTCGCTGACTGAGGTGATTCCGCCGATTCCTGCGCCGGTGGACACGAAATACATTCGCCACATTCGGATTGAGAGCGCGGCGCTGACCAAGTTCTGGGGCCAGCCGATGTTTGTTAGCGCGATTGTGCTGGTGCCGGAGGGGTTCGACGAGCACGCAAATGCGCGGTTTCCGTTGATGATCTTTCACGATCACTTTGTTTCGGACTTCACCGATTTCCGGACCACTCCGCCAGAACCGGATTTGAAGCCGGACTACAGCGAGCGTTTCCACCTGGCGGGGTACAACCGCATCCAGCAGGATGAGGCTTACAAGTTTTACCAGAAGTGGATATCGCCGGGGTTTCCGCGAGTTCTGATTGTGAAAATTCAGCATGCGAACCCGTTCTACGACGATTCGTACGCCGTGAACTCCGCAAATGTGGGGCCGTATGGGGATGCGATTGAGAATGAGTTGATTCCGGCGATCGAGAAACAGTTCCGCGGGATCGGGCAGGGATGGGCGCGGTTTGTTTACGGCGGTTCTACGGGTGGTTGGGAGGCGCTGGCGGTGCAGGTGTTTTATCCGGACCACTACAATGGCGCGTTTGCGGCCTGCCCGGACCCAGTGGACTTTCACGCGTACATGACGATCAATTTGTACGACGACAAGAATGCGTTTTATCTGGAAGGCGCGCACTATCCGATTGCTCAGCCAGCGATGCGGGATTACCTGGGGCACACGCTGATCACTACCGAGGAGAACAACGCTTACGAACTGGCGCTGGGAGATCACGGGCGAAGTGGAGAGCAGTTCGACATCTGGCAGGCGGTGTATGGGCCGGTGGGCGCGGATGGGTATCCGAAGCCTATCTTCGACAAGGTGACGGGGGCGATCGATCACTCGGTGGCGGAGTACTGGCGGCAGCATTATGACCTGGAGGCGATTCTGGAGCGGGACTGGGCGAAGCTGGGGCCACAGTTGAAGGGGAAGATTCATATCTACGTGGGGTCGGACGATACTTATTTTCTGAATGATGCGGTGTATCGGATGGAGGATTTTTTGAAGTCGACGAAGAACCCGGCTTATGGCGGCGAAGTGACGTATGGGCCGCGGGCGGAGCACTGCTGGAACGGGGATCCGACGCTCGCGAATGCTTATTCACGGCTGCATTACGACACGCAGTATTTGCCGAAGATTCTGGAGCAGATTGAGAAGACGGCGCCGCCGGGAGCGGACTTGAGTTCGTGGAAGTATTGAAGGACAGGGACTGAGGGACTAGGGACCTAGGGACTAGAAAAGCGGCTGAGGGGAGAGTGTTGCTGTCCCACCCATCGCAAAGAACGCGATGGATGGGGCACAGGATGTTAGTTGAGGGGCTTGAAGTAGATTAGGGCGGCGATTCCCTGGGCGTAGTAGTTCTCTTCCCTGCCCTGGGAGAGATAGCCGTGAGCGTGGTAGAGGTGGATTGCTGGGGCGTTTGACTCGGCTACGTGGAGACCGATTGCGGTGGCGCCGGCGGTGGTTGCCGAGGTCTCAAGGCGGCGGAGGAGTTCAGTGGCGATGCCGCGATGGCGGTGGGCGGAAGCGACTTCGAGAGTTTGGATATACGCGGTTATGTTTTCTGATTCGCTGGTCCATTCGACGATGGCGAAGGCGGTCATCTGGTGGTCTTCTTCGGCGATCCAGGTGGCGGAGTCGGGGCTTGCGATGAGCTGCTGCATGTAGCGGCGGGGGAAACGGAAGGGTGGCTGAAAGCATTCGCGCTCGATCGCGTAGAGTTGGGGAAAGTCTTCCGCGCGGTAGAGGCGATAGAGCATGTTTTGAATGTAGCTTGTTGGGCGGTGGGTGGGTCTTAGCGAGTTAGCGTGCGCTGCGCGCACATTAGCAAGTCAGCAAGTTAGCGGGATTGTGGAAAGTGGAAGGAATCCCGCGTCCGAAAAGCGGGGCTCTGGGCACCCGCATTGTTGATGTCCCACCCTTTCGCCAAGAAAAAGGCGAAAGGATGGGGCACGGAGCTTTGTTGCACCGTGGGACGGAGCCGAAAAATTAGACCTTGGCTTCGAGGTCGGAGATTACGTCAAAGAACCGCTGATCGAGACGGCGGTTGCTGGCGATGGCTTCCTTGATGGTGATGTCGGTGATGTCGGTGCCGTGAAGGACGGCGATGCGGCCCCACTTCTTGTCGTGGACCATGTCGATGGCGTGTAGGCCGTAGCGCTGGCCGAGCACGCGGTCGTAGGCTGTGGGCACGCCGCCGCGCTGGGTATGGCCCAGGTTGACGGAGCGGGTTTCGTAGCCGGTCTTTTCCTCGATGAGTTCGGCAAGGGCTTCGCCGATGCCGGAGAGGCGGGCGTGACCGAAGGAGTCGACCGTGGCTGAGCCGATGACCTGGCCGACTTCAGGCAGGTGGCAGCCTTCCGCGACAACGACGACACCATAGTGCTTGCCGTGATCGTAGTTGTACTTGAGCAGGGCGCAGACGTGGTCGATGTCGATTTCCTTCTCAGGAACGAGGATGACGTGTGCGCCGCCGGCAATGCCGGAGGCATAGGCGATCCAGCCGGCATCGCGGCCCATGACCTCGATGACGACGACGCGGTTGTGCGAGTCAGCAGTGGTGTGGATGCGGTCGACGGCCTCAGTGGCGATCATAACGGCGGTATCAAAGCCAAAGGTTGTGTCGGTGCCGCTAATGTCGTTGTCGATTGTCTTGGGAACGCCGACCGAGGGGACACCGTGTTCGCTCAGGAACAGGGTGACGGACTGAGTGTCGTCGCCGCCGAGGGCGATGAGGGCATCAATCTTGTTGAGCTTGAGAACTTCCTGAACCTTGTCGATGCCGCCTGGAATCTTCTTCACGTTGGTACGCGAGGAGTGGAGGATGGTGCCGCCCTTCAACTGGATGCCATCGATGTTTTCAAGGGTGAGGGGGATGAAGTTGTTATCGAGCACGCCCCGCCATCCATTGAGGAAGCCGATGAACTCGTCTCCGTAGTGGTTGATGCCCTTTTTAACAGCTGCATAGATCACGGCATTCAGGCCGGGGCAATCACCACCACCGGTCAACAAAGCAACTCGCATCTGAAAATCTCCTCGTGAAATTGCGCGGCCGACATGATTCTTCGATCAGGCGGCCGGGCCGGGAACTTTTCCCTGAAGTGTGCGCTCAAAATCCGGAGGTCCAGAACGCAGGAGCGGCCGGTTTCAACGCCTTATCCAGTGTACTCCGGGGTTGTAAAGGGAAATCGTGACCGCGCGCACGGGAGGAAAGGGATCAGGGGTCAGGGATCAGCTTTCAGTTGTCAGTTGTCAGTTTCCTTGAGGCGGGGATCATGGGGAGTTTCTGGTTTGGGTGCTGGAAACGGCATTTGTGTTGGGCTGAGGCGGGGCGCGGTGGTTCAATAGGATGGTATGCCCGGAATTGGAGCAATGCTGCTGCTGGCGTTTGTCGGCCTGGTTGTGATTGTGTTGCTGGTGCTACTGCAACTGACACGACTTGGATTCCTGATCCGCACGACGATCCCGGATCGGCCGCGGCAGCGCATGTTTGTCGCCTCGGTCTCGTTTCTAATTACCTTCGTGGGGGTTCGGATGCTGGTGCACCGGATCGTGAACCACGAGGGTCATTTCCAGTGGGTGGTGGTGCGCGGGATGCACATTCACCACCTGGTGTGGGGAATTCTGATCCTGCTGCTGGTGGGTTACGGGTGGCTGATGGACCTGGGCCGATCGCACTCACCTACTTCAATCTTCCTGGGGCGGTTGATGGCGGTGAGCTACGGGGCTGGTGCGGCGTTGACGCTGGACGAGTTTGCGCTGTGGCTGAACCTGGAACCGAATGCGTACTGGTCCAGCGAGGGACGGCTGAATATTGACGCGATTATTCTGTTCGGCAGCCTGCTGGCAGTGGGGGCCTGGGGGGCGCCCTTCTTCAGGGGCCTTCGGGAGCTGGGGCGCAAGGGGCTGCTGTTCGGAAAGGGACTGGGGCGGTGGGGCTCGCCTATTCGCCTCGTGAGGTTGCTTCGTCCGCGTAAAGTTCGGCAATGACACCTGCGTAGCGCTCCATGAGAACGCGGCGCTTGAGCTTCATGGATGGGGTAAGTTCGCCAGTCTCCTGAGTCCACTCCTCCGCAACGACGCGGAAGCGCTTGAGGGTCTCAAAGTTGGCGAGGGAGCCGTTGACTTCGCGAACAATCTCGCCGTAGAGGGCAATGACGCGGCTGTCGGCCACCAATTGGGCGCGAGATGTGGTGGGGACGCCGTGGTGCCGGGCCCACTCCTCAAGGGCGGTGAAGTTAGGGGCGATGAGTGCGGAGATGAACTTGTGCTTGTCGCCGACCAGGGCAGCCTGAGCAACGAGCATACTGTTCTTGAGCTTGTTTTCAATTGGCTGGGGCGCCACCATTTTGCCGCCCGAGGTCTTTAGGAGTTCCTTCTTTCGATCGGTGATGAACAGGAAGCCATCGGCGTCGATGTGGGCGATGTCTCCGGTTCGGAACCAACCCTCGGCGTCAAAACATTCGGCGTTGGCTTCAGGCTTGTGCCAGTAGCCGGAAAAGACTGAGTCGCCTCGGACAAGCAATTCGCCGTCGTCGGCGAGTTTGAGCTCGACGTTGGGCAAAGGGAAACCGGCAGCGCCCATGCGGTGCTTGAGAGGCGTATTGAGGGAAATGACCGGCGAGGTTTCGGTGAGACCGTAGCCTTCCCAGAGTGCGATTCCTGCCGCGGAGAACCAGCGAGCAGTGTCCACTCCGAGAGGCGCTCCGCCGGAGACGAAGATGCGGACGCGGCCGCCGAAGGCTTCACTGACCTTGGAGTACACCAGCTTTGAAGCCAGCTTCCAGAGGAATGCCGTGGGTTTGCGGCCGTCGTAGATGGTGTCGCCGTGTTTGGCGCCGAGGCCGATGGCCCAGGCAAGCATGCGCTTCTTGACCGGAGAGAGCGCGGCGCGGCGTTCGACCTCCTGGCGAATCTTCTCGTAGACACGGGGCACGCCGACAAGGACGGTGGGCCTGATTTCGCGCATGGCGAGCGGCAGTTTGTCGAACTGGGAGCAGTAGGCGACCTGGGCTCCGGAGTAATACATGACGTAGTCGAGGGCGCGGGCGGTGATGTGGGAGAGGGGCAGGAAAGAGATGCAGGAGTCGGTGGGGCCGAAGTTGAAATCGGCGGCGGCGTAGCTCTGGTTTGCAGCGATATTACCGTGGGTGAGGGCGACACCCTTGGGCTCGCCGGTGGTGCCGGAAGTGTAGATCAGGGTGGCAAGGTCCTTAGGCTCGACGGCGCGGACTAGAGCGTCGAAGACCGGGTCGCGGTGCGAGTTGCGGTCGTCGGCTCCGGCCATAAGTGAGCTGAAGGAGATGGCTCCGTCGGGCGCGGGGGAATCCATGATGACGATACGTTCGAGTTGGGTGAGGGCGCGGACGGAGTTGAGCTTGTCGAATTGCTGGCGAGTGGAGACGACGGCGATGCGGCAGCCCGCATCGTTGACCAAGGCCGCGACCTGCTCGCCGATGAGGGTTGGATAAATGGGCACGTCGGCAGCGCCGATGGCGAGGGCTGCGAAATCGGTGACGGCCCACTCCCAGCGGTTCTCGGCAATAAGGGCAATGCGGTCGCCCTTTTGCGCTCCCCAGCCAAGAAACACCTCGGCCAGTGCGCGGACGCGCTGATAGATCTGGTCGGAGGAGATGGGTTGCCAGTGCCCAAACTCGTCCTGCCAGAGGACGGCGCGGGGATTGGCTGCCGCTGTAACGCGGCGAAACAGGTCATTGATGGTAGAGATGGGAGCGATCGTCATCATTGGATTGAAATTGGGAGCGCAGAAAAATTGAACGCGCGGACATTCGAGAGTGTATCAGTGCGGAGGGCAAAGGGTGCAAATGGCGGTTTAAGTGAGTCCTTCTCCGCAAGCTAAAGTGTCGTGAGTCCATTTGAGAGGGCATTCCCTCAGGGGCTAAAACCCACACTTGTTTTGCAGGTTCTCTGTACGGGCTGAAGCCCGTACCCTTCAGCCTGAGGAATGGCCGGCGCACGGTCGAATTTGCATACTTATGCATTGATATTGTATATTTATACGAGCGCGGTTTCCGCTTCGCGGACCGCGCCTTCAATTTTAACTGAGGAAGCGGCAATGAAACACCAACGCCTGGATGCAATACGAGAAGTGCTGGCGAAGTCCGTGGTGGCAAACCAGGACGATCTACGGCGGAAGCTTCGGCGGCGCGGCATCGAGGTAACGCAAGCAACGTTATCGAGGGACATTCACGAGTTGCAGCTTTCCAAGGGACCGGGCGGTTATTCGCTGCCTAACGGACACCGGGGAACGAGTGCAGCAGCAGTTGTGGAAGACGACGGGCCGCCTTCAGTTGAAGAGATGATCGAGAGTTTCGTTTTGCGTGTGCGGCAGGCGATGAACCAGGTGGTTGTGGGAACGGTGATGGGTGGAGCGCAGCCGGTGGCCGCGGCGCTGGATCACGAGGGATGGCCGGAGGTTGTGGGCACGGTGGCCGGAGACGATACGGTGCTGGTGATCTGCGCTGACCCGCGGCGGGCGGTGGAAGTTGAATCCCGGTTAAGGACGATGCTGGAGTCATGAAAGAGAAAGTACAAACCGCTGTTATAGGAGTGACGGGGTATGCGGGCGCGGAGCTGGCACGGCTGCTGTTGCACCATCCCCGGTTGCAGGGAAGGCCGCCGGTGTTTGCCGGGCGCGTGGACGCGAAAGACGTTGCGCGCGGCGGTGTACCGCTGGGCGAAATTCATCCTGAGCTGATCGACAGCAAAGGAAGCGGCGCTCTGAAGCAGGAACCTTTTTCGTGGGAGCTTCTGGTTGAGCGCGGGGTTGAAGTTTTGTTTCTGGCCGCGCCGCATGAGCAGTCGCGGGAGTGGGTTCCGGATGCGCTGGATCGTGGGCTGAAGGTGATCGATTTGAGCGGGGCATGGCGGCTGACAGAGGCGGCCAACCGCGCAGTGTATGCGTTCGAGGACGATGGCACCGAGTTGGCTGATGCGACTCAGGCGCAGGCGGTTTACGGGATGCCGGAACTGCATCGCAAAGAGATCAAGAATGCACGGCTGGTGGCCAACCCCGGATGCTACGCTACTTCAGTCATTCTGCCGGTGAAGCCGCTGGTTGCCGCGGGGCTGATCGATTTGGAACATGGGATTGTGGCTGATGCGAAGAGCGGCGTGAGTGGCGCGGGCAAAGCGTCGACGGCTAAGACACATTTTATGTACGCGGCCGACAATCTGTCGGCGTATGGAGTTTTTACGCATCGTCATACCGGCGAACTGCTGGAGCAGATCGGCATTGAGGCGGGCGAGATTGTTTTTACGCCGCACCTGCTGCCGATTCCGCGCGGGATTCTGGCGACGATCTACGTGAAGTTCAAAGAACCGCAGACGCGGGCGAGTGTTTTGGATGTGTACCGCAAGTTTTTTGCACACAGCCCGATGGTTCGGCTGCATGAGAGCGGGCTGCCGCAGATTCAGCACTCGGTGAGAACGAGCTATTCGGACATTGGCTTTCAGCTTGATGCGAGCGGGCGGCGCGCAGTGATTGTGAGTTGCCTTGATAATTTATTGAAGGGCGCGTCATCACAGGCTGTGCAGAATCTGAACGTGATGCAGGGCTGGCCGGAATCGGAAGGTCTCGAATGATAATCGCCGCGGAGGGTCGCGAATGAAGTACGTGGTCAAATTGGGCGGAGCGGGCCTTGAGACTCCCTCGCTGCTGGAAGGCTGTACGCGCGCCATTGTCGAACTGGTGCGCGACGGCAACCAGGTGGCCGTGGTGCACGGCGGCGGCGTGCAGTTGACGAATACGCTGAAGGCACTGGGCAAGCAGAGCGAGTTCATCAACGGACTGCGGATTACGGATGCGGAGACGCGCGATGTTGCGCTGATGGTGCTGGCCGGCAAGGTGAACAAAAAGCTGGTGGCGTCGCTGGGCGCGCTCGGACAACCTGCGGTGGGGATGTCGGGCGGCGACGGATTGCTTTTCCGCGCGCGGAAAAAGCGGGCCGCGCCGGATCTTGGTTTTGTGGGCGAGATTGCAGCGAGCGATCCGCGCTGGCTTGAGGCTATCTGGCAGTTGAACGGCGTGCCTGTGCTTTGTTCGCTGGCGCTTGGATTTGACGGCGAGTACTACAACATCAACGCGGACGAGATGGCGGCGGCTTGCGCGGTTGCATGCGGAGCGGATGCGCTTGTATTTCTTACCGATGTTCCCGGCGTGAAAGATGCGAACGGAGAAGTGCTCCGATGGCTGAGCATCGATCAGATTGCCGAGATGGCGAAGAGCGCTGTGATTACCGGCGGCATGTTGCCTAAACTGGGCGCCTGCCGCGAAGCACTTTTGAACGGCGTGAAACGCGTGAGGATTTTACCCGCGGAGGCGGCCGGTTCCCTTCCCGACCTGTGCAGCACTCGCGTAGCCCACGGCACCGAAGTGATGGTGGCCTGAGCGGTTCCACAATTTACGTGCCGTCATTGGCACATTGCAAGGTGCCTTTTTCTTGAAGGAAAAAGGCACTCAAATGCAGGGGTTCCAAGGAATGCGATTGTGGAACCGCTGTTAGGAGTGATGAAATTGACAAAACTCGATCAGATTCGCGCCGCGGAATCGCGGCTTCTGCTTTCGACCTACGATCGCTACCCAGTTTTATTTGTGGGCGGCGAGGGAGTACACATTATTGACGAGCAGGGCGAACGGTATCTCGACCTGTTGAGCGGCATCGGCGTGAATGCGCTGGGCTACAACCATCCGGTGATTGTGAATGCGATTGCCGAACAGAGCAAGAAGCTGATTCACACCTCGAACCTCTACTACCACGAGGGCCAGGCAGAACTGGCGCTACGGCTGACCGAGCGCACAGGAATGGATCGTGCGTTCTTTGCCAACACGGGCACGGAAGCATGGGAGGGCGCGATGAAGCTGGCCCGGGCTCATGCGGGCGTGCTGCGTGGCGAAGGCGCGAACATCGGGGCGAATCTCGGAACCAGGTTTCTGGCGCTGGATCAGAGCTTCCACGGGCGTACGTTCGGCGCGATGTCGACTACTTACAAGGACAAGTACCGCGAGCCGTTTGCGCCGGTGGTGCCGGGCGTGGAGTTTGTGAAGTTCAACGACGTGGCCGATTTGCGCGCGAAGTTTTCAAACGAGGTCTGCGCCATTCTGGTTGAGGCGATTCAGGGCGAGGGCGGAATTCGGCCGCTGACGCAGGAGTTTTTCGCGGAGGCGCGGGCACTGGCGAACTCGACCGGAGCGCTGCTGATTGTGGATGAGATTCAGGCCGGGATGGGGCGCACGGGCAAGTGGTGCGCTTACCAGCATTACGGGATTCAGCCGGATATTACGACGCTGGCGAAACCCCTCGCGGGGGGCATTCCTCTCGGAGTGGTTTTGTGCACAGAGGAGGTGGCGCGGTCGTTCCACCCCGGAGTGCACGGGACTACATTTGGAGGCGGGCCGCTGGCATGCGCGGTTGCAGTAGCCGTGATCGATGCAATCGAGAAGGACGGATTGCTGGCCAATGCGACGGCGGTAGGCGACTACTTCCAGGAGCGGTTGCGCGGCCTCAAAAAGAAGCATGAAGCGATTGTGGACGTGAGGGGCAAGGGATTGATGGTTGCGGCGGAACTCGATTCCGCAGAGCTTGGCAAGCGGACGGTGACGGAGATGCTGAAACGGCACATCCTGATCAATTGCACCAGCGACACGGTGCTGCGATTCTTGCCGCCGTTCATATTGGAGCGCGCGCATGTGGATACAGCAATCGCAGCGCTGGACGAAATCTTTACAGAATTTGCAGCCGGGCAGTATGCGGCCGGTGAGGGTGCCGCGGCATCCGCAGGAGGACACCAACATGGTTAGTAAAACGATGGAACGCCGGGACGTAGGAGTTCCGATACAGAAGGACCCGGATGTACTTGCCGCGGCGGCGCGACTGGCAGGCGAAGATCTTTGCTCGATTGCCGATTTGTCGAGCGGTGAAGTGCGCGCGATATTGAAGCTGGGGCACGACGTGAAGCGGAATCCGCGCGAGTATCGTACTGCCCTGGACGCCAAGCAAATGGTGCTGATGTTCGAGAAGGCGAGCCTGCGTACGCGGCTGAGCTTTGAGACGGGCATCAACACGATGGGCGGCAACGCGATTTTCGTGGACCAGACCAACTCACCGCTGGGCGAGCGAGAGTCGATTGCCGATGTGGCGAAAAATGTTGAGCGCTGGGTGGATGTGATTGTGCTGCGCACTTATGCGCACGACACGATTACGGAGATGGCGGCGAATTCGCGCGTGCCGGTGGTGAATGCGCTCTCGGACTTCGAGCATCCCTGCCAGGCGCTGGCGGATTTTATGACGCTGGAAGAGCATATTGGCTCGCTGGCCGGGGCGAACTTTACCTACGTCGGCGACGGCAACAATGTCTGCCACTCGCTCATGCTCACCGGCGCGCAACTCGGCGCCAACGTCACCGTGGCCACGCCGCGCGGCTACTCGCCGGACATCGAGATCGTTACCCTGGCTCGCGACATCGCCCAGGCCAACAGCTGCGAACTGCGCCTGCTGCAAGACCCGCAGGCCGCTGCCGAAGGCGCGAATGCGATCTACACCGATGTGTGCGTCAGCATGGGCTTCGAGCACGAGTCCGCCAAGCGCGCACCGATCTTCAGGCCGTTCCAGGTGAACGAAGCACTGATGCAGAAGGCACAGCCAAGCGCGGTGTTTATGCATTGTCTGCCGGCACGACGCAACGCGGAAGTGACGGATGCGGTGCTGGACGGGGCGCAGTCGATTGTGTTCGACCAGGCTGAAAACCGGATGCATGCGCAGAAGGCGTTGCTGCTGTTGTTGTTGGGCGGGCTGGCGAATGTGGAGAAGTTTCAGTAGGCAGTGGACAGGGAGCAGTGACAGAGGTGCACAGATGCGTTTTTGCTCGAATCTCACTGTTCGAAAGATAGTTCGGAATTAAACGTCAGCAGCGAGTAGGAGCACGGACAAACTGATCACTGTCCACTGTTCACTGATCACTGCATTGAGGTTCTCAAGCATGTCTGCAATTCTCGAATCATTGCCCACGGGGGAGAAAGTCGGCATTGCTTTCTCCGGCGGGCTCGACACCTCTGCCGCCCTGCACTGGATGAGGCAGAAGGGGGCCATTCCCTACGCCTATACAGCTAACCTGGGCCAGCCCGACGAAACCGACTACGACGCAATTCCGCGCGCGGCCCTGGAATACGGCGCCGAAAAGGCCCGCCTGATCGACTGCCGCGGCCCGCTGGTTCGCGAAGGCATTGCCGCGCTCCAGGCCGGAGCCTTCCACATCACTACTGCAGGTGTCGCCTACTTCAACACCACTCCGATAGGCCGCGCCGTGACCGGCACCATGCTGGTGGCCGCAATGAAGGAGGACGACGTCCACATCTGGGGCGACGGCTCTACTTTTAAAGGCAATGATATCGAGCGCTTCTACCGCTATGGACTGCTTGTCAATCCGGACCTCAAGATCTACAAGCCCTGGCTCGACGCCGCTTTCATTGACGAGCTCGGCGGCAGGGCCGAGATGTCCGCGTTCATGCAACGGGCAGGTTTTGCGTATAAGATGTCCGCCGAGAAGGCCTACTCCACCGACTCCAACCTGCTGGGTGCTACGCACGAAGCAAAGGACCTGGAGCATCTGTCTTCATCGGTGAAAATCGTCGTTCCGATCATGGGCACGGCCTTTTGGAGCGATGATGTCGAAGTCCAGCGCGAACAGGTCGCCGTCCGCTTTGAAGAGGGCTTTCCCGTCGCGCTCAACGGCCGCCGATTCGACGACCCGGTCGAACTTCTTCTCGAAGCCAATCGAATCGGCGGGCGGCATGGGCTCGGCATGTCCGATCAGATTGAGAATAGGATCATCGAGGCCAAGAGCCGTGGCATCTACGAGGCGCCAGGCCTCGCCTTGCTCTTCATCGCTTACGAGCGCCTCATCACAGGTATTCACAACGAGGACACCATCGAGCAGTACCGGGACAATGGGCGCAAACTGGGACGGCTGCTGTACCAAGGCCGCTGGTTTGATTCGCAGTCCATCATGCTGCGTGAATCCGCACAGCGATGGGTTGCCAAGCCTATCACCGGCGAAGTCACGCTTGAGCTGCGGCGCGGCAACGACTACTCCATTCTCAACACCGAGTCGCCTAACCTCACTTTTCATCCCGAGCGTCTCAGCATGGAGAAGACAGAATCCACATTCTCCCCGCGTGACCGCATCGGCCAACTCACCATGCGCAATCTCGACATCACCGACACCCGCGATAAGCTGCTGACCTACGCCGCGGCCGGTCTCCTCAACCTGAGCACAGGCAACGAAATGCCCATGCTGAGCAGCGCCCCTGAAAAAAATAGTGAAAAGAAATAGCCGAAGGTTCGCCTAAAACAATGTCAAACGAACAACAATCCGTGAAGATGTGGTCGGGCCGCTTTCGCGAACCGCTTGATAGCGAGTTCGAAGCATGGCAGCGGTCGATTGTTTTTGACTGGCGGCTCCTGAACCAGGAGATTGCCGCCAGCAAGGCGCATGCTTCGGCACTGATCGCCGCAAATATCCTGTCCGAAAGTGAAGGAGTGGAACTCCGCGCGGCGCTTGATGCAATTGCCGCGGCCCACAGTTCTGATGCGGGCATGGCGGACGTGCGCGATCATGCGACGGCCGAGGACATTCATCACTTTGTGGAGTTGAAGCTGGTGGAGCGGATTGGCTCAATGGGGTTGAAGCTGCATACGGGCCGCAGCCGCAATGAGCAGATTGCTACCGATCTGCGGTTGTATGTGCGGAATGAGATTCATGGGGTTGTGGAAGGTCTGGCGGCATGGGCGGGTGCGTTGTTGAATAAGGCGCGGAAGGCTGGCGATGCCGTGATGCCAAGCTATACGCACTTGCAGCGCGCTGAACCGGTGCTGGTGGCGCATTGGCTGCTGGCTTATGTGGAGATGGTGCTGCGCGACGCGGCGCGGTTGCAGGATTGCGCGGCGCGGCTGAACTACTGTCCGCTGGGTTCGGGGGCGGTGGCGGGAGCTACGCTGGCGCTGGATCGGACGATTGCTGCGAAGGAATTGGGATTCACGGCGCCGACGGCGAACTCGATGGATGCAACGAGCGATCGTGATTTCATTCTTGAGTATCTGCAGGCACTGACTTTTGTTGGATTGCATTTGAGCCGGTTTGCGGAGGAGATCACGCTGTTTGCGACGGCGGAGTACGGGTTTGTGACGCTGCCTGAGGCCTTTTCGACGGGGTCGAGCGCGATGCCGCAGAAAAAGAATCCCGACCTGACGGAGCTGATCCGCGCCAAGGTGGGAAGGATTCATGGGGCGGCGCAGGCGGTGACACTGCAACTGAAAGGGCTGCCTCTGGCCTACAATAAAGATATGCAGGAGACCCAGGAGCCAGCCTTTGCAGTGAGCTTTGTGGCGCAGATGCTTAAGCTGGTGGCACGTTTTACAGAAGCACTGGAATTCAATCGCGAACGTATGGACGAGGCGGCGAAGACGGGCTATTTGAATGCAATGGCCGCGGCGACATACCTTGTGCACAAGGGTGTTCCTTTCCGCACGGCGCACGAGAAGATTGGCCAAGCGGTGCGGTTTGCATTGGAAAAGGGCGTTGAACTTGGCGACCTGACACTGGATGAACTTCATGCGTTCGGACCTGAGTTCGCGGAGGATTTTTTCCCCGCGGTAACGCTGACCGCTACGCTTGATTGCCACGACGTGACGGGAGGAACAGCGCGCGGGCGAGTGCACACCGCTCTCGAGATAGCGGCGAAACGTATAGCAGCGATGACGACAAACAAAGTTGGGAAGACACAAGCGATTGGGGAGGCCGTCCATGCTGGTGCGTAAGGCATTGCTTCAGGACGCCTCGAACGTCTACGACCTGGTGAACTCGCTCTCGGGTGATGGCACGCTACTGAAGCGCGCGTTTGCGGAGATCTGCGAGAATATTCGCGACTTCACGGTTGCCGAGTCGGATGGCGGCGTGTTTGTTGGTTGCGGTGCACTGCACTTTTACGGACCGCATCTGTGCGAGGTGCGCTCGATTGTGGTGAAGCCGGAAGCGAAGGGACAAGGGGCCGGCGGGCGGATTTTGAGCGGGCTGATCGAAGAGGCTGAACAGCATGGGATTCAGTCTGTATGCCTGTTCACGCGCATTCCGGACTTCTTCTTCAAGTATGGATTCCGTACGGTGGAAGACAAGTCTGAGTTGCCGGACAAGATCTTCAAGGACTGCCAGAACTGCCCGCGGTTGCACCGCTGCGACGAAGTGGCGATGGTGCGCGGACGAATTCCTCGGATCTCGATTCTGGGGCCGAAGGAAGAGGCGCAGGAGCTGGTGAGGATCTCCGGGTAGGGGTCAGGGCACCAGATTTTGCGTGCTGTGATGAACGCTTTCCTTTTCCTTGTCTCGATGTGAGACCTAGGGCGCCGGCTGTGTCCTGATATTCCCTCGGGGGCTAAGCAGCTTGCGGAAAAAGGGCTGATTCTGGTTGGAAATCGAGTAAAGCATCCCTCAGGGGCTAATGCCCTCGTTCATTATTGGGCAGTTACGGCACGACTGAAGTCGTGCCCTTTCAAAACAGCGGCTGAACTAGAGTTTTTCCGCAGCCTGTAAAGCCCAAACTTCTTCTGTGCCAATTGCGGCGCGGCGACCCAGAGGGTACCCCGGCCGCGCCCTTTCAAATCCCTGCATTGCCATCAGTTCTAGTTTGCGGAGATGGGTGCGGACATGCCGGCGATGATCTGCCACCCCTTGGCGGTCTTTATCCAGGTGTGCGTGATTCTTTGGGTGGATGGTTCTCCGTGACCGGCTTTGTCTGCCCAGAATGTGGTGACCCAGAAGTGCGTGACGACGAGGTCGCCAGTGGATTGACTGGCAGCTTGCTGGATTGAGAACCACTGGAGCCTGAGTCCCTTGTCGGCGTAGTGTGCGAACCAATCGGCGATGTGGTTTTTTCGCGCGGGCTGGGAGTTGACGTATGGCCAGCCTATTACGTTCTCGTGCCAAAGGGTCATGAAGTTGTCGAGATCGAGCGCTTTTACGTCCTCCCAGTAGGTGGTCTCCAACTTCCATACTGCTTTCTCATTGTCAGACTGCTGGGCATGGGCTGGTGCGGCGGCGCTCAACGCTACAAAGATCAGAAAGAAGATGCTCTTGAGTGCGTTGGTGCGCAGGAATGCTGCGGCTGTGATGCGTTGCGTGAATGTCATCGATCCTCCGGGGAGTTACGTTCTTCGCCAAGGAACCTATTCTAAGGCGATGCAAGGCGGTTTGAGCAAATACAGCAAGTCAGCCCCCGCTGCGCGGGGATAGCGAGTTAGCAAGTTAGCTTGTGGGCTGCAACGACAATGTGTAATCGCAGCGCGGGGAAGCACTGAGAGTTGAAAGCTAGCTCCTTTTTGCAAGCGTGGACGCGGCGACTGCTGCCTGGCCGTAGCTGAGGCCGCCGTCGCCGGGGCTGACGTTGCGGTGCTGAAAGACCTGAAAGTTTTCGACCTCGAGGCCGATGCGGAGAAGGCGGGCGAGGCGGCGATTGTGCATGCAGCCTCCGGAGAGAGCGACCTGGCTGATGCCCGTGGCCGTGCGGGCCGCGATTGCGGCACGGATGAAGGCTGAGGCTATCGTGGCGTGGAAATTGGCTGCTATTCGCGGCCTGGCTACGCCGGCGCGAAGATCTTCAATCAACCCACGCCACAGGGGAGTGGCGGAAATCTTCATTGGAACGCGCGTGGGCCAGTTGCCGCTGGTCAACTCCAATTCATAGGCAGGCGCTTCTCGATTCGCGGGCGCTCCACCGATTTCATACGGTTCATCGACGGCGAGGCCTTCGAGTTCGATGGCGGCCTGGGCTTCGTAGTCTACTTCTGTTCGCTGCAAGACAACGGCTGCCACTGCGTCGAAGAGCCTTCCACAACTGGAGGTGAGCGGAGTGTTGACGCCGCGTTCGATCATGCGGTGAAGGACGCGGGCGTCGGCTTGCTTTGCGCCGACGAGGTCGAGTATCTCTGGCGACTCGACATCGAATCCGGCGTGATGCAAATGGCCGAGGGCCATGCGCCATGGCTCGCGGATGGCGGCTTCTCCGCCGGGCATGGGGACGTAGTCGAGATGGGCAAAGCGTGTGAAACCGGCCAGGGTGCTGATGAGCACTTCCCCGCCCCAGATGCGGCCGTCGGTGCCGTAGCCGGTGCCGTCGAGGGAGATGCCGATGGTTTCGGACTCGATTGCATGTTCGGCCATGCAAGCGGCGATGTGAGCGTGATGATGCTGCACGGCGATGAGACGCAGGCCGCGTTCGCTGGCCCACTCCCTGGCCCACTCGGTGGAGAGGTAGCCGGGGTGGAGATCGTGAACTACTGTCTCGGGATCGATCTCGAATGTTCGCATCAGGTGGTCGAGCGATTCGCGAAAGAAGTTGAGGCCGGTGAGATTTTCAAGATCTCCGAGATGCTGGCTCTGATAGACGAAGCGGCCGCGGGCGAGGGCAAACGCATTTTTGAGATGGCCGCCGACAGCGAGGAGCGGCGGGGCATCGAGCGGCAGCGGGATGCCGAGCGGTACGAAGCCGCGGGCTCGACGGATCAACTGCGGAGCGCTGTCAACGATGGCTGTGACTGAATCGTCGCAGCGCTGGAGGATTTCGCGGTCGTGCATCAGGAAGGCGTCGGCGATTGCACCGAGGCGGGCACGGGCTTCGTCGTTGTCGATGGCGATGGGCTCTTCGCTGAGATTGGCGGAGGTCATGACGAGAGCCTGAAGACGCGAGTCGGCGAAGAGGAGATGATGCAGTGGCGCATAGGGGAGGAAGAGGCCGAGCCAGGGAATGCCTGGGGCAACGGAGGGAGCGATGGGACTGGGGTCGAGCTTGCGAACAAGAACGATGGGGCGTGCTGGAGTGGTAAGGAGTTTTTCTTCGGCTTCGGTAAGGTCGGAGATTGCGCGCGCAGCGTCGAGGTCGCGGACCATGACGGCCAGCGGTTTTCCATAGCGGCGCTTGCGCTGGCGAAGACGCGTGATGGCGGCCTCGTTGGCGGCATCGACGCTGAGATGGAAGCCGCCGATGCCTTTGATGGCGAGGATTTGACCGGCGGCGAGACGGATGATGGTTTCGGCAACGGGATCGCGTGATTTCTCCGACTCGTGTCCCTCAGGGGCTAAAGCCCATTCCGATTTTGCTGGAGTGATGTACGGTCTAAAGCCCGTACCCTTCACATTAATATTCGCCTCGTCAGAATCCAGCGGAGCGGTGTGGAGGGAGAGCTGGGGGCCGCAGTCCCAGCAGGCGTTGGGCTGGGCGTGGAAGCGGCGGTTTGCAGGGTCGTCGTACTCGGCCTGGCAGACGGGACACATCTTGAAATGCGCCATCGATGTTTGTGGGCGGTCGTACGGGATGCGGCGGGTGATGGTGTAGCGCGGACCGCAGTTGGTGCAGTTGAGGAAGGGATATCGGTAGCGACGGTCGGCGGGCGAGAGCAGCTCGCGGATGCAATCGGAACAGGTGGCGGCGTCGGCGGGAATCCCCGTCGAGACGCGGCCGAGGACTTCACTGGCGACGATGCGGAAGCCGGTGTCGCCGATGGGTTTCGCTTCGCGGACGGTGATGGAGTCAATGCGCGAGAGGGGTGGCGCGTCGGAGCGGAGACGGGCAAGGAACGATTCGAGCGACGCACGAGGACCTTCGATTTCGATTGTGACTCCATCGGTGTCGTTGCCGATGAAGCCGGCGAGTCCCTCCTCAAGAGCGAGGCGGTAGACGAAGGGGCGAAAGCCGACGCCCTGCACGACGCCGCGGACGGCCACTTCGTGGCGTTCTCGTCTTGGTTTGGATTCGTGGGACAATTCCGACCTCGCACCGGAGTCCAGCATAGCGCATGGGCAACCTTTGTCGCAGCATGCATTTACGATGCGCTGAATTCGATTCCTGGGACAGAGCAACCGATTGATTGCTCTGCTATTCAAATCAAGAGCGGTGCTAAAGCACAAGCTGGAGCTAGATAAACCTACTTGCCCAGCCTGAAATGTTTGTGCGTGTCCAATGCACTGCCTTGCCCTGGCTATGAACGGCGTGGAAGGAGACGGGCATGCTGAAGACGATTCTGGTGATTCTGGTTGCGCTTTGGCTTCTCGGGTTCATTCTGCATGTGGAAGGAAGCCTGATTCACCTTCTGCTGGGAATTGCACTTGGCGTGCTGCTCGTTGACCTGATCAGTGGCAGGCGGCGCGTGTTGTAAAGCCTTGATCGATGTTGAGAATGAGTCATTCGATACATCTTGTTAAGCTTGTTTGAGTGAGAATCCACAGCATGACGATTGGTTTGCGGGCAAGAACGAGCTTCCAGGTCTGGGGCCTGGTTCTTTTTTTGTGCGCCGGAGCCGGGACGATTCGCGCCCAGCAGGTTGACAGTGCTGCGATGCTGCAGAAGATTGACGCGGCGGTGAAAGCTCGAGTTGACGGGATTGCGGCGTACACGGTTACCGAACACTACGCGGTCTTCAGAAGCAAGGATGAGGTCCATCCTGTGGCTGAAATGACCGTGAAGACGACGTACAAGCAGGAGACGGGCAAGAGTTACTCGATCGTTTCCGAGACCGGTTCAACGGTGGTACGAAACCTGGTATTACACGCGATCCTGGACAATGAGCAGCACGTGAACGAACCCGGCATAAGAGAGGGAGCGTGGGTAACTACAGCCAACTACGAGATGAAGGTGAAGCTGGACGGCATCCTGAGAGTGGACGGGCGGGATTGCGTTGCTCTTGTACTGACGCCGCGACGGAAGGAACCATATCTTCTGGAGGGGACGTTGTGGGTGGATGCGAAGGACGGCAAGATCGTTCAGGTTGAGGGAAAGGCGACGAAGAGTTCTTCAGTGTTTACCGGCGCCACGCAGATGGCGCGCCAGTATTCGAATGTGGAGGGCTTTGCGCAGGCCACGCACGCACGGGCGCAGTCGGACAGCTTTCTGTTTGGACAGACTGTGGTGAAGATCGACTACCAGGACTACCAGATTCAGCTTCAGCCGGTGCCTTGACGGCGGCGGTGAGCGTTGCCCGCGCGAACTGCACCGTTTCTGCTCTATACTAGGCTTCGTGACTCCGATCTTCGGCGACTGGAAACTCGACGCCGCGCTGGGCTCCTGCCTATTACTGGGGCTGCGCCATGGCTTCGACTACGATCACCTTGCGGCCATTTCAGATATAACGGCAGTGCAGCGTAACTGGAAGAGCGGATTGCGGTTAGGCATGACGTATGCGCTGGGCCACGCTTTCACGGTGGCGGCGCTGGGCGCGGCGGTTCTGGAGTTGCACATGGGCCTGCCGCAGGGGCTCGACCACTGGACCGAACGGCTGATCGGGTTGACCCTGATCGTGCTGGGTGTCGGGGTGGTGGCGGGAATTCTGCGCAAGGATGTGCATGGACACAAGCATGGGCGGATCGAGAGCCGGCTAGCAATCGCCATCAACGGCGTTCTGTGGCTGGCTTGGCGGGTGCGCCGCCTGTGGAACAAAGAGGCTCGCAGGCCGGAGCGCTTCCAGTGGATGTACAACGGCAAATCGGTGTTTGCGATCGGCGTTCTGCATGGCGTGGGCGCTGAGACGCCGAGCCAGTTGGCACTATTCTTTCTGACAGCCAACCTGGGCGGGACTTCGCGGGGCATGCTGGGACTGGCGGCGTTTTCGCTGGGGCTGGTGGCGATGAACGCGCTGATGACGGCGTCGATGGGCGGGGCATTCCGTGCCAGCGGGCACCATCCGCGTTTTTACCACGCGATTGCCTGGACCGGCGCGGCTTACAGCTGCATTATCGGATTCATCTTCCTGTTCGGAATATCGGATCGCCTGCCCTCTCTGGGCTAGCAAGGCAAGGTCTAGATAGTTCGAAACGGCAATAAAATCGAGTTAGTGATAAGGGTCACTGATTTCAGCGTGGTACGCCCGAAACCGGTGATCTAGAACGACATAGACCCACACCGGCGTGACCACTGTCACCGACTATCGTCCCCCATCCGACTAAAACAATCGTAGGCATCGCGCGGGCGAACTATATGCCACGCAGTGTACGCGGTGCCTCGAATCCGGGAGGGTATCGTGCCAGCATTCACACCTCCGCCGCTACCGAGCGACGACAAACGATGGAAGATAGTGAACGGCACCATGCGCAAGAATGGGTTTGCCCGTCACGCGCTGATTGAGACGCTACACACGGTGCAGTCATCCTTTGGGTACCTGGATGACGACTCGATTCGATTCGTGGCCCAATCGCTGCGGGTTCCGTTGAGCCAGGCTTATGGAGTGGTGACGTTTTACCACTACTTCAGCCTGAAGCCGCCGGGCAAGCACACGGTGACGATCTGCGCCGGAACAGCCTGCTACATCAAGGGCGCCGACAAGCTGGTGGCCGCGGCCGAAAAGCGGCTGGGGATTTCCCAGGGACAGACCACAAAAGACGGACAGATAAGCCTGATGACGGCCCGATGCGTGGGCGCATGCAGCCGCGCGCCAGTGATGCTGTGCGACGGCGAGGTGGCGGGCGAGGCGACCGCTGAGCAAGTGCTCGAGCAACTGGAAAGGTGGGCTGTGGAATGACAATCGAGGAGCTCGAACAGATAGCAGAGAGCGTAAAGGCCGAAAACGCCAAGTTCGACTATGAAGTAAATGTCTGCATGGACTTGGCCTGCGCGAGCCAGGGCTCGGAAAAGCTGCGCGAGGCGCTGGTAAAGGCCGTCGAAGCATCGGGAAAGACGGTGCTGGTGCGCCGCACCGGATGCATGGGGCCTTGCTCATCTGGACCGCTTGTGAGGGTGGACCCGGAGGAGACGCTTTACAGCCATGTGAATGCGGGCCATGCGGAAGCGATCGTATCGAGCCTGGGCGGCGAACCAATACAAGCGCTGCAGTGCGACCTGAATGAACACTTCGACAAGCAGGTGCGCGTGGTGCTGGAGAACGCGGGGCACATCGATCCGGAGAAGATTGACGATTACATCTCCTGCGACGGCTACAAGGCGCTGATGACGGCGCTGTTGGAGATGACGCCGAATGGAGTGATTCATCGGATCACGGAGAGCGGTTTACGGGGACGCGGCGGCGGCGGTTATCCGACCGGGCTGAAGTGGAGCACGGTGGCCAAGGCTGGCGGCGCCCTGAAGTACGTGGTGTGCAACGGCGACGAGGGCGACCCCGGCGCGTTCATGGATCGCAGCGTGATGGAAGGCGATCCGCATCGCGTGATTGAGGGCATGGCCCTTGCTGCATACGCGGTGGGCGCGAGCAAAGGGTTTATTTACGTCAGGGCCGAGTATCCGGTGGCCGTGGCGCGACTGACGACTGCACTGCGCGAGGCGCGGCGGCGTGGCCTGCTGGGCAGCAATATCGGCGGGACGACGTTCAGCTTTGATGTGGAGATCCGGCTGGGCGCCGGAGCGTTTGTGTGCGGCGAGGAGACAGCGCTGATTGCATCGATCGAGGGCCGGCGCGGGACACCGAAGCCGCGGCCTCCGTATCCGGCGGTAAGCGGATTGTGGGGCAAGCCGACGCTGCTGAACAACGTGGAGACTTATGCCAACGTCGCGCCGATTGTGCGCAACGGCGGCAAATGGTTCGCTAACATGGGCTCGGAGCGGAGCAAGGGCACGAAGGTGTTTGCGCTGACGGGCAAGATCGCGAACACGGGGTTGATCGAGGTTCCTCTGGGCATCAAGCTGTGGGAGATCATCGACGTGATCGGCGGTGGGGTTCCCGGCGGCCATACGTTGAAGGCGATCCAGACGGGCGGCCCCTCAGGCGGCTGCATTCCCGCGGATATGATGGGCCTCGGAGTGAGCTATGACGCGCTGATGGCGGCCGGCTCGATTATGGGCTCGGGCGGCATGATCGTGATGGACGACACCTCGTGCATGGTGAACGTGGCGCGGTTCTTCATCGAGTTCTGCATGACCGAATCTTGCGGCAAGTGCATTCCCTGCCGGGCAGGAACGGCGCAGATGCACACGCTGTTGACGCGAATCTGCGACGGAACGGGAACGATGGAAGACCTGGAACTACTGGAAGATTTGTGCTCGACGGTGAAGGAGGCCAGCCTGTGCGGATTGGGGCAGACAGCACCTAACCCGGTGCTGAGCACGCTGAAGTACTTCCGCAACGAATATATCGAGCACATTGTGCACAAGCGCTGCCCGGCCGGCGTTTGCAACATGGAAGTTCCCGCGGAGGTGTTGGCATGAGTGACCCGGTGGAAGTTAAAACACTCATCATCGACGGGCAGGAAGTGAGCGCTCTGCGGGGCCAGACCATTCTGGAGGTGGCGCGGGAGAACGACATCAACATTCCCACGCTCTGCCATCTTGAGGGGCTGAGCGATGTAGGCGCGTGCCGGCTGTGCCTGGTGGAGATCAAGGGAAGCAACAAACTGTTGCCGGCCTGCGTGGCCACGGTCTTCGAGGGCATGGAGGTAAGCACCAATACCGAGAGGCTCCAAAAGCACCGCCGCATGATTCTGGAGATGCTGTTTGCCGAGCGCAATCACATCTGCGCAGTGTGCGTGTCGAACGGACACTGCGAGTTGCAGGCGATGGGGCAGGAGCAGGGGCTCACGCATATACGGCTGCCGTATCGGAACCCCGCACTGACGGTGGATGCTTCGCACGAACGGTTTACGGTGGACCACAACCGCTGCATCCTGTGCATGCGCTGCGTGCGGGTGTGCGCGGAGATTGAGGGCGCGCATGTTTGGGACGTGATGGGGCGCGGCATCGACTCGATTGTGATTACCGATCTGCACGACGAGTGGGGCAGCTCAACCTGTACCCGCTGCGGCAAATGCGTGCAGGTGTGCCCGACGGGAGCCTTGTTTGACAAGAGCAAGATCGGCTCCGATCACCCCAAGTACCCGGACTTTCTGCCCAATCTGAAATTGATGAGGGAGGCGCAATGAGCAAACTGAAACTGGCAACAGTGTGGCTGGATGGATGTTCCGGATGTCACATGTCGTTTCTGGACATGGATGAACGGCTGCTCGAATTAGCTGAATTCGTCGATGTGGTGTACAGCCCCATCGTGGACGCCAAGGAATTCCCCGACGATGTGGACCTTGCGCTTGTAGAGGGAGCAGTGGCATCGGTAGACGACGAGAAGAAGATCAAGAAGGTCCGCGCCCACTCGAAGATGCTGGTGGCGATGGGCGACTGTGCGGTAGCGGGCAACGTGCCGTCGATGCGCAACCCCATCGGGCCAGAGGCAATTCTGGATCGGGCCTACATTGAGAATGCGAGCTTGCAGCAGCAGATTCCGTGCGTGGTTGTTCCCAAGTTGCTGAAGGTGGTTCGTCCGATTCACGAGTTTGTGAAGGTGGACGTGTTTCTTCCCGGTTGTCCGCCATCGGCCGACACATTTCACACAGCGCTGACGGCGCTGTTAACCGGCGGGCCGCTGGATATATCGGCACTGACCCGCTTTGGAGCGTAAAGATTCGGAGTTTGCACCATGAGCCAGACGATCACCATCGATCCCGTTACGCGCCTTGAAGGGCACGGCAAAATCACGATCTACCTCGACGACAAAGGTGAGGTGGAGAACGCGCAATTCCACGTGACGCAGGTGCGAGGATTTGAGAAGTTTTGCGAGGGCCGGCCATTCTATGAGATGCCGAGCCTGACGGCGCGCATCTGCGGCATCTGCCCGGTTTCGCACCTGCTGGCCTCGGCGAAGGCCTGCGAGGCGATCATGTCGGTGCGGATTCCCTACACGGCCGCGCAATTGCGGCGGATGCTGAACCTGGCACAGATGGTGCAGTCGCATGCATTGAGCTTCTTCCATCTCTCGTCGCCGGACCTGCTGCTGGGGATGGAGTCCGACCCGGTGAAGCGCAACATTTTCGGTGTGGCTGCCGCACGCCCTGATCTGGGACTGGCGGGCATTGGATTGCGCCGATTCGGCCAGCACATCATTGAGTTGCTGGGCACCAAACGCATCCATACCGGATGGGTGGTTCCCGGCGGCGTGACCGAGCCGCTGTCTTCGGCGCACCGGGACGAGATTCTGGCAATGCTGCCCGAGGCGTACGCGAACCTGGGCAAGGCGCTGACCGCCTACAAACAGATTGCCGACACGTTTAAGCCGGAAATAGAGGTCTTCGCCAATTTCCCGACGAACTACCTGGGCCTGATCAACGAGGACGAGTCGATCGAATTCAACGACGGGACACTGCGGCTGATCGATCCAAAGGGAGCAATCATTGAGGACGGGATCACGGCGACCCGGTTCACTGGAGTAATCGGCGAGGCCGTTGAGAACTACAGCTACACGAAGTTTGTTTACTACAAGCCGCTCGGCTATCCAGAGGGAAGTTATCGTGTGGGCCCGCTGGCCCGGTTGAACATTGTGAAGAGCATGGGCACTCCAAAGGCGGACAAGGAGCTGGCCGAATTCAAGCAGATCTCCGCAGGGCCGGTTGAGAGCTCGTTCCATTACCATCACGCACGACTGGTCGAGGCTATGTACGGCATCGAGAAGATCGAGCAGATTTTGAACGATCCGCAGATTCTCGACAAGCATGTGCGCGCGACGGCCGGAGTGAATCGCCTGGAAGGCGCGGGACAGATTGAGGCGCCTCGCGGCACGCTGAATCACCACTACAAGGTGGACGAGAACGGCAAGATCACGTGGGCGAGCCTGGTGGTTGCCACAGGTCATAACAACAACGCAATGAACCGGGGCGTTCTTCAGGCGGCAAGACGGTATGTAAAGGACGGCAAATTCAGCGCAGGCGCTCTGAACCGCGTTGAGGCTGTGATTCGCACCTTCGACCCGTGCTTGAGCTGCTCGACGCATGCCTTTGGGCAGATGCCGCTGGCGATGACGCTGATGTCGGCCGACGGCAAGGTTGTGGACCAGGTCGTGCGCTAAAGTACGATTGAACAATGACAGTGACCAAGGCCCGATGTCTCATTCTTGCTTGCGGTAATACGCTACGCTCGGATGATGGAGTCGGGCCTTGGCTTGCTTCGTGGGCGGAAGAGCGGTTTGGCGGCGAGGCTGGGATGCGGGTGATCAGCCGGCAGCAGTGGACGCTGGAGTTGGCTGAGCAAATTGCGGCGGCGGATTCGGTGCTGTTTGTGGACTGTTCGGTTGCGGTGGCGGCGGGGTCGCTGAGCGTTATGGATGTGCAACCGGCGGCGGTGAGTGAGGGCGTCAATACACATCAACAGGGGGCGGCGGAGTTGCTGGGGCTGGCGCGGGATCTCTACGCTTCCCTGCCCCGCGCGGCGGCGCTGCTGACGGTGGGGGCGGGTTCGTTGGAACTGGGTGAAGAATTTAGTTCCGCGGTGAAGGCGGCGCTGACGGATGCTTGCCGCTTGCTGGATAAAACTGTAATGCGGCTGCTATCCGAGAGCTAGAGCATTTTCGGAATACACTTAGACTTTTTAAGAGCATTGAAAGGTGGTTTTTTCTTGAGGAAAAAGCCACTTAGCATAGTGCCTTCGGTCTACACCAATTCCGAAAATGCTATAGATCGCCGACCGATTGATTTCGTACTTTGAGTTCATGCTTTCCCAGGTCCCAAAATCGGGAGCTGGGGCACCCGGCCTCGTGTTGTTTCGGATCGGCCCGTCGGGATTTATTCGTGGACGGTTCGGACGCCCCTGCGGGGCGTTCTGAAAGGAATCTGGCTGCATTCCCAGGGTTGCGTCCGCCGCGGCGGACTTGCCCTGGGCTATTGTCGTGCTCTCCCATACGGGAGAATGGGCTCAGTAAAATTCGTGCGGTGGTTGATTTATGAGGGCGGGATTATGGGTGACCGAAATGCAACCGCAGGTCCCCATTCGACTTCGCTCAGGGCAGGCTTTCGACTCCCCTCCGCTGCGCTTCGGGTCGCTCAGGATGACAATTTTTAAATTGGTGGCGACGCCGACGATGGAACAGCCACTTTTTTGTGGCAGAAACACCGACGGCGGCTGCACCGAAGTGCGGCCGCCGTGATGTCAGGGAGAACTGCGTGGTTAGAAGGCGGCTACGGTCTGGCGCAGGCTGTAGGAGCTAAGCGTCTTGATGTAGTTGCCGCGGTCAAAGGGTGATGTGTCTGGGACAGAACGTCGGCTGAGACATCCGCGTGTTTCGCCCAGTGAAGTATACTCGCGCTTTTCAAGCCAGTAGCAGAGGTCGGCCAGCACACGGGCGATGTGGTCGATGCCGTGGATGTGAAGGGCGGAGACCAACATGGCGACGCTGCCGCCAGCCATGATGCTCTTGAGGACATCTTCAGCGGAGTGAACGCCGCCGGTGATGCCGATGTCGATGTTGGTGTGGCCGTAGAGGATTGCGGCCCAGTGGAGACGGGGCAGCAACTCGGAAGGTGTGGAGAAGTGCAGCGTGGGCCGCACCTCGAGGGCTTCAATGTCGAAGTCAGGTTGATAGAAGCGGTTGAAGAGCACGACACCAGCCGCGCCCGCAGCCTCGAGCCGGGCAGTGAGATACGGAATGCTGGTGAAGGACTGCGAGAGCTTGACGGAGACCGGAACCTTGACCGCCTGGCAGACGCTTGAGACCAGGTCGAGGAGTTGGAGTTCGAGATCTGTCGAGGTTTGATTGCTGTCGGTGGCCAGGGCGTAGGTGTTGAGCTCGATGGCATGGGCTCCGGCCTGCTCCATATCTTTTGCGAAGCGGACCCAACCGCCGGCGGTGGCGCCATTGAGGCTGGCCAAGATTGGAATTGCAACGGCCTCGCGGGCGCGGCGCAGGTGCTCGAGGTAGACCTCGTGCGTCATGCGGTAGTCCTTGAGGTCGGGCAAGAAGCCGAGCGACTCGGCGAAGGAGTCGGTGCCGCGGGAGAGATCGTCATCGAGGGCGCGGGACTCAAGCGCCAACTGCTCCTCAAACAGCGAGGTGAGCACGATGGCGGAGGCTCCCGCGTCTTCCATGTGGCGAACGTTGTCGATCGACTCCGACAGCGGCGTGGATGCAACCACGATGGGTCCGCTCAGCTTCAAGCCGAGGTACTGCATTGAAATGTCGATCATTCTTCTCCTCCGGCAGCTGTGACTGCCAATTTTTCTTGAGGCTTTTCCTCAGGAGCGATGTTCGGGGTCTCGCCGCGGCCAGGCATTGAGGCCCGCGCGGAGTAGACGCGCCACTGGCGCTCGACGTCGTCCTGTGCATCCTTGAGGAGTTCTGCCGCCAGCTCGGGGTTGCTACGCGCGAGCATGGTGTAACGTGCCTCGCGATAGGTGTAGTCCTTGAGCCGGATGGACGGTGCCTTGGAGTCGAGCTGGAAGGGATTCTTGCCTGTGTCGCGGAGCGAGGGGTTGTAGCGCATGAGCGGCCAGTAACCGGACTGGACAGCGAGCTTTTGCTGTTCGAGGCCGTGGACCAGGTCGTAGCCATGAGCGATGCAACTGGAGTAGGCGATGATGAGGGACGGGCCTTCGTGCGCCTCGGCCTCCTGGAAGGCCTTGATGACGTGGGTGTCGTTGCCGCCGAGGGCAACCTGAGCCACGTACACAGAGCCGTAACTCACCGCTTCCATTGCAAGATCTTTTCTGCTGTTGGGCTTGCCGGCGGCGGCGAACTTGGCGACCGCGCCGCGCGGGGTGGCCTTGGACATCTGGCCGCCAGTATTGGAGTAGACCTCGGTGTCGAGGACCAGGACGTTTACGTTCTTGCCGGAGCCGAGAACGTGGTCGAGTCCGCCGAAGCCGATGTCGAAGGCCCAGCCATCGCCACCCAGGATCCAGACGCTCTTGCGGACCAGCGCGTCGGCGATGGCGAGCAGGTTGCGGGCGTCAGAAGAATTGTTGGCGGCGAGGCGCTCGCGAAGAGCAACAACGCGCTGCCGCTGCTGAGTGATTTCTGTCTCGGTTTTCTGGGATGCGTGGAGTAGTTCGGCAACCAGCTCAACGCCGATTTCAGATGTCAGGCGCGTTACCAGTAACTCGGCAAACTCCTTCTGCTGGTCGAGGCCGGTTCTCATGCCGAAACCAAACTCCGCATTGTCTTCAAAGAGCGAGTTGGCCCACGTCGGACCACGGCCCTCTTTGTTGCTCGCGTATGGAGTGGTGGGCAGGTTGCCGCCGTAGATGGAAGAGCAGCCTGTGGCGTTGGCGATGTAGAGCCGGTCACCGAAGAGTTGAGTGAGGAGCTTGATGTAAGCCGTTTCACCGCAGCCGGCGCATGCACCGGAGAACTCGAAGAGCGGCTGCAGGAGTTGAAGGTCCTTGACCTGCGTGTGGGAGAGTTTGGTGCGATCGACTTCAGGGAGCGAAAGGAAGAAATCCCAGTTTTCGCGCTCGGATTCACGGAGAGGAGCCTGCGGCGCCATGTTGATGGCCTTTTTGCTGGCGTCGCTCTTGTTCTTTACCGGGCAGACTTCAATGCAGACCGCACAGCCGGTGCAGTCTTCTGGAGCGACCTGGAGCGTATAGCGATCCTGCTCCATGCCCTTCCACTTTGGCTTGGCCCACTGCAGGGTGGCGGGCGCCTTGTCGGCGAGTTCCGGACTGTAGACCTTGGCGCGAATGACAGCATGCGGACAAACCATGACGCATTTGCCGCACTGGATGCAGAGGTCCTTATCCCAGACGGGGATGAACTGCGCAATGTTGCGCTTCTCCCACTGCGAAGTGCCGGTGGGGAATGTGCCGCCAGCGGGAATGGCGCTTACCGGAAGCAGGTCGCCCTTGCCGGCAGCAATCTGGCCGAGCACGTTGCGAACAAACTCGGGCGCGTTGGGCGAGATGGAAGGGATGAGATCGAATTCAGAGGACACGGTGGCAGGCAGCTCGACTTTTTCCAAATGAGCCAGGGCTGCGTCGACGGCGGCAAAGTTTTTGGCGACAACCGATTCGCCGCGCTTGCCGTAGGTCTTCTTGATGGCCTTCTTGATTTGCTCAATGGCTTCTTCGCGGGGCAGAACGCCGCTGATGGCAAAGAAGCAGGTCTGCATGATGGTGTTGATGCGGGTTCCCATGCCGGCTTCGCGGGCTACAGTGTAGCCATCGATGACATAGAACTCGATCTTCTTGTTGATCATGCCCTGCTGGGTGCTCCTGGGGAGCTTGTCCCAGACTTCGGCGGCCGGGTACGGCGAGTTGAGCAGGAATACCGCACCGGGCATGGCTGCTTCAAGCGCGTCCATCTTCTCAAGGAAGCTGAAGTTGTGGCAGGCGATAAAGCTGGCTTGGGTGATGAGGTAGCTGGACCGAATGGGGTTAGGCCCAAAGCGCAAGTGCGAGGTGGTCATGGAGCCGGACTTCTTTGAGTCGTAGACGAAGTAGCCCTGCGCGTAGTTGGGAGTCTCGCTGCCGATGATCTTGATGGAATTCTTGTTTGCGCCGACGGTGCCGTCGGAGCCGAGGCCGTAGAAGAGAGCGCGAACGGTCTTCGGGTCTTCAGTCGAGAAGTTCGGATCGTAGTCAAGGCTGCTGTGATTGACGTCGTCATTGATGCCGATGGTGAAGTGATTCTTCGGCGCGGGCTTTGCGAGCTCGTCGAAGACACCCTTGACCATGGCAGGAGTGAATTCCTTGGAGGAGAGGCCGTAGCGTCCGCCGATCACCTTGGGCATTGCGGCGAAGGGCAGGTTGGCCGCGTTCTCGGCCAGGACGGTGAGGATGTCCTGATAGAGCGGCTCGCCGGCGCCACCGGGCTCTTTGCAACGGTCAAGCGTGGCAATGGACTTTACGGTCTTGGGCAGCGAAGCGAGGAAGGCGCTGGTGTCAAAGGGCCGGAACAGCCGGACCTTGAGCAGGCCGATCTTTTCGCCCTGCTTGACCATGAGGTCAACAGCTTCTTCGGCAACGTCGGCACCGGAACCCATGAGAATGATGACGCGCTCGGCATCGGGTGCGCCGTAGTAGTCGAAGAGGCGATAGGCGCGGCCGGTCTGGACGGCGAAGCGATCCATGACCGATTGCACGATGGCCGGAACCGCGTTGTAGAAGGGCGTGCAAGCTTCGCGGGCCTGGAAGAAGACGTCGGGGTTCTGAGCCGAGCCGCGAAGGATGGGGCGGTCCGGAGTGAGTGCGTTCTTGCGGAAATCTACGAGGTACTTGTCATCAACGAGAGCGCGGATGGTTTCATCCGAGATGGGGAGAATCTTGCCGACTTCATGCGAGGTGCGGAAGCCATCGAAGAAATGCATGAACGGAATGCGTGACTCGAGGGTGGCGATCTGCGCGACGAGAGCCATATCAGCAACTTCCTGAACGGAATTCGAGGCAAGCATGGCCCAACCGGTGGAGCGGCACGCCATGACGTCGGAGTGGTCGCCGAAGATGGAGAGCGCGTGAGTGGCCAGGGTGCGGGCGGTCACGTGCATGGTGGCCGGGGTGAGTTCACCGGCGATCTTGAACATGTTGGGGATCATGAGCAGGAGGCCCTGGGAGGCGGTGAATGTGGTTCCAAAAGCACCAGCCTGCAATGCGCCATGGAGCGCGCCGGCGGCGCCGCCCTCACTCTGCAGTTCTTCCACGACGGGCAATGCGCCCCAAATATTTTTCTTCCCCTCCGAGCGCCATTGATCAGCCCACTCGGCCATAGGCGACGAGGGGGTAATGGGGTAGATGGCGACGACTTCGGAGAGACGATAGGCAACCGAAGCGGCGGCCTCGTTTCCATCAAGAATTACCATTGTGCCAGGTGTTTTCTGTTCACTCATTCCAATTGCCTCATAGCGCGGCCCAGGGTGATCAACCGCTAGGGTGAGTGTCGATTGTGCGGGTATGGAGTGGCAGTGATGCGGGACACAGGGCGGTCGTCGATTCCCACATTATGAAAATCGTTTCATGAGGTGAACAGGGATTCCCGACCAGGAACATCGGTTTCTGTCCGCTTTCTCTGCGGCGGAGGAAGTTGTGACGACGAGCTTACTCAATCCAGCAGAACGGTAACTTTAGCCATCCATTGTGGGATGTCGACCTTTTGCGGGCACAAAGGCTCGCAACTACCGCAATCCATGCAGGAACTGGAGCGCTGGCTATCGGTGAGAAACACCTTGTAGCGGAGGCGGGCGGTCATCAGATCGTTGAAGGCGTGCGCGTAGTTGAAGAATTCAAAGTTGGCGGGGATGTCGATACCGTTGGGACACGGCATGCAATAGCCGCAGCGAGTGCATGGGATGACGGTTCGCGCGCTGTATCTTTCACGGACCGCGGCGATCAAAGCGTGCTCCGTGGGGCCAAACGAACCTATGCGGGATGCTTCGGCGAAGCGCAGGTTTTCTTCGACCTGGACCATGGTACTCATGCCGCTGAGGACGACGGAGACCTCCGGTTGATCCCATAGCCACGTGAGCGCCCACTCTGCCGAAGTGCGCGGCACCGGATAGCTATCCATGAGTTCACGAACGTCGGGGGGCGGATCGGCGAGGCGGCCTCCGAGGAGCGGCTCCATGATGACAACTGCGAGACCTTTGGCCGCAGCCAGTTTCAAGCCGGGAGTTCCCGCCTGATTCTCGGTATCCATGTAGCTGTATTGAATCTGGCAGAAGGTCCATAGATCGCTGCCGTTGAAGATCTCTTCGAATGCGGCATAATCGCCGTGGAAAGAGAAGCCGAGATGGCGAATGCGGCCGTCGGCGAGGGCTGCGGCGGCCTGGGCAAGAAGATTGTGGCGAAGGACGATGTCGCGCCAGTTGTTCTGGTTGAGCGCATGAAAGAGATAAAAGTCGATGTGGGTGGTCTGAAGTTTCCCGAGTTGTTCGTTGAGGAGTCTGTCGAAATCCGCCGGCGATTTGACGAGCCAGACGGGGAGCTTGGTGGCCAGCTTGACCTTTTCTCTGTAGCCGTCCTTGAGCGCCCTGCCGACGACGAGCTCGCTCTTGCCTTCGTGGTAGGGATAAGCCGTGTCAAGATAGTTGACGCCGCTGTCGATGGCGTAACGGAGCATGCGGACTGCTTCAGGCTCGTCGATGTTGGGGCTGTTGCGTTGACCGTCCAGATTTGGAAAGCGCATACAGCCGAATCCGAGCGCTGAAGCTTTCCAGTCAAGGGTTCCAAACTTTCGATATTGCAAAGGCGTTCTCTCTTCCCCGGTTTCAGGAAAAGATTTTACTCCAGGCCAGAGGAGGACGGCTGTGTGCCGTGCGGCCTTTGAGGTGAACGAACTATTTCGGTTGCATTAGCCTGGCCAACTGATCGGGAGGGACCGGCGGGCCGAAAAAGTCTCCCTGGGCCTCGTCACATTCGTTCGCCCAGAGGAACTCCAGATCTCCGGTGGTTTCAACTCCCTCAGCAATGACCCGGAGGTTAAGGCTCCGGCCGAGGTTTATGATTGCTCCGACGGCGGCCGTTCCACCGGGAACAGTGGTGATCTGACGGACGAACGACGGGTCAATCTTGAGGGCATTGAGGGGTAGTTTCTGCATCGTGCTCAAATTGGTGTTGCCGGCACCAAAATTATCGACCGACACCTTCACCCCCTTGTCCCTGAGAGCCTTGAGGATGAATGCTGTGCGCTCGGGATGACTCAACAGAACACTCTCATTTACGTCCAGTTCCAGAGATCCCGGATCCAGGCCCGTCGTGTTGAGGACCTTGAACACTACATTCAGAAAATCTTCGCTATGAAACAGGGCTCCTGAGACGTTGATGGCCATTGTCTTTGCGGGCAAACCCGCATTCGCCCAAGCCCTGGCTTGCGTGCATGCCTCACCGAAGATCCAGGCGCCGATGGGCAACATGAGGCCCGTCTTCTCTGCGATGGCAATGAACTCGTCCAGAGGGACCGATCCCTGCGTCGGATGTATCCAGCGGGACTTGGCTTCGGCCCCAATGACGACGCCGGTCTTGAGATCAACTCTGGGCTTGTAGTGCATGGTCATTTCGTGCCGCTCCAGGGAGCGCCGCAGACTCTGCTCGATTGATTCGTGATCTACGATGTGGACGTTCATATCGCGCCTGTGAAACTGGTAGCGCTGGCGCCCGTTCTTCTTGGCCTGGTACATTGCAACGTCTGCGTTCCTGATAAGCGTCTTCGCATCCAGACCGTCATCCGGGTAAATACTCACGCCGACACTTGCAGTGACATGAAGCTCGCATTGGTCGATGAAATGAACTTCTGTCACCGCCTTTAACACTCTTCTTGCCGCAGTGGCGGCATCTTCCGGTTGTTTCAGGTCTTGAAGCAGCACGACAAACTCATCGCCTCCCTGCCTGCTTACGGTGTCCGGGGTACGTACACAACTCAGCAAGCGCTTTGCCACAGACTGAAGAAACCTGTCGCCAGCCTCATGTCCCAGGGAATCGTTGATGTGTTTGAACCCATCCAAATCCAGGTAAAGCACGGCGATCTGTCCCCTGTTTCGGCGTGCGAGGGAGATGGCCTGTCCTACCCGGTCGTTGAAGAGCGATCGATTGGGCAAACCGGTTAATGAATCATGTTCGGTCAAATGTGCCAACTGCTCCATCTGGTCCCGCGCCGCAGTCACGTCGCGAAAAACGATAACCGCTCCCGTCACCTGCCCTTCACGGTCGTGGATGGGGGCGACGGAGTCTTCGATGAAAACTTCATGTCCGTCACGGTGGATAAGGACACAATTCAATGGCAGTTTTCCTGTCCGGTTTTCTGATGCCGCTTTCGTCATCGGATCCAGGATTGCCTTGCGCGTGGTGGCATCCACGACGCGGAATGCCTGGGCGAGTGGCCGACCGACCGCCTCTTTCAGCGACCAGCCCATCATGCTCTCGGCAACTGGATTGAGGAAGGTTATGTTTCCCGACATGTCTGTGCAGATCAAGGCATCGGCGATGCAGTTGAGCGTGACCTGGGCGCGCTCTTTCTCATTGAAAACGATTTCCTCGTTTATTGAGCGCTCAATGGCATTGCCCAGGGTTCGCATGAGTTTGTGCGGCTCGATCTGTCCCTTGATGAGATAGTCCTGCGCGCCTTCATGAATGGCTTGAACTGCTTTGGGTTCGTCGTCCGGACTGGACAACAGCACGATAGAGGCGCGGGGCGCGACTGTACGTGCCCATCTGACCGCTTCCGGTCCCTCAAGATGGGTCAATCCCAAGTCAAACAGTATGATGTCAACCGAGTGCCCCACAAGAAATGTCTCCGCGTCTGCCAGACATTCCACGTGGGTCAATGCGAAGGAGGGTGAGCCCTGATCGTTGAACATTGCGCAGATCACGCGTGTTTCTTCGGGATCATTCTCGATCAGGAGAACTGACTTGTCTGCGTTTTTTCCCATTGGTTTCGCCTCCGAGCGACCAACCTGGCTCCACTTTTCCAAGATTCATAACGTCTCAGAATCTCCCCAGAAGAAATCGATCAAATGATTTCAAATGATCTCAAAGGCCACGAAACAGTGATGTTCTGTTTCGCACACCCAGAGGTAACTAAAGTGGTACGTTTGGTCCCGCGGAAGATGCAGACGATCCATGGTCCTTCCTGGTTGGACAGCAGATCGCGTTTTGGGCAAGCTGCCGCGCTGAATTAACGGCATTTATCGCTCACTTTTGGGGCTCGGCCGAGGTGGGCCAGCATGGATTGGCGGCTCAAGATGAGTGATTTGGGTCACATTCAAAGAGAATTCCGCCTGCTAAGAATTAATCATCGTTCCGATAAACAGAGCAGAGGACCCGCCAGGGGGGAAAAGAGGGACTGGCGACATGAGGAAAGCTGCGCCCTTCTGGAGGTCTGGAAGTGGGAATCTTCCGAGCGAAATGCGCAGAAACCAGAGATTGCGGGCTGGAGGCAAAAAGCCGTATACTGAATTGCGACCAGAAAGGTCGTAGTTTTAGGCTGCTTCCCTTTCGGCAGCGCCTGGGAGTTCGGCGGGTGAGCGTACTTAGCGAATTGAAAGTCGGCGAGAGCGGGGTCCTGGTGGCCCTGGACCTGCCCGAATCTGTACAGAACCACCTGATGCATATGGGGTTTGTTCCCAATGCGCTGGTAACGGCCCTGCGCCGGGCACCGGCGGGCGATCCGACCGTTTACGGTGTGGACGGGATGGAGATTGCGCTGCGGCACGAGACGGCGGAGGCGATCCGGGTGAAGCCGGTCGAGAGCCAGACAAGTTCCGGAACCGACGAGGTGGCTGACCTGGTTGAGGCGGCGCGATGAGCAGTACCTGCTGCACCCCTCCCCCCTTTGTACCTCCCGATGTTCCTCCGCCTGACGGGGCGTTGAAGACGGTTGTGCTTATTGGTCCGCCGAACTCGGGTAAATCCACACTTTTCAATCGTTTGACGGGACTACGGCAGAAGGTTGCCAACTTCCCCGGCGTTACGGTGGAACAGCGGCTGGGACTGATGGCTGGAGTGGGCCGCGAAGACCTTACGCTTATCGATCTGCCTGGCATCTACTCGCTGACACCTTATTCAGAAGATGCGCGCGTTTCGATTGACGTGCTGCGCGGCAAAATGCCCGGTACGCCCAAGCCGGACGCGGTGTTGCTGGTGCTGGACGCGCTGCACATGACGCGGCAATTGATGCTGGCCGCGCCGGTGCTGGCAGTGGGACTGCCGACACTGGTGTTGCTGAACATGAGCGACCTGATGGAGTCACGCGGCGGACACATCGACACGCTCGAACTGGCAAGAGAACTGGGCGCGCCGGTGGCGCAGATCAGCGCGGTGCACGGGACCGGACTTGATGCGGTGCCGCTATTTCTAAATCAGCAGACCGACCGCAAGGCCGCGAAGCCGCTGGCACTGCCGGTGCTGGGCAATGCGGCGAGTACACATTCCTGGGCGGCACAGGTAAGCCGGCGGACTGGCTACCAGGCTCCACTGTCGGTTGAAAGCACGCACAAGATCGACAACGTGCTGTTGCATCGCATCTGGGGACCGCTGTTGTTTCTGATTGTGGTGGTAGGCGTGTTCGAAGTGGTGTTCTCGATCGGGCAGCCAATGTCAGATTACTTTGGCGATATTCTTGCGCGGATGGGCGAATTTGTGCGGCCGCTGCTGCCGGCGGGATGGCTGCAGTCGCTGCTGCTGGACGGGGCCTGGAAAGGCATTTGTTCGGTGCTGGTGTTTCTGCCGCAGATCCTGCTGCTGTTTTTGTTCATCGGAGTTCTGGAAGACTCCGGCTACCTGGCAAGGGCGGCGCTGATTGCCGATCGCGTGATGCGCACGATCGGGCTGAATGGCAAGGCATTTATTCCTCTGCTCTCGGCTTATGCCTGCGCGGTTCCGGCGATTATGGCGACGCGGACCATCGAGAACAGGCGTGACAGGCTGGCGACGATTCTGGTGACGCCGTTCATGACCTGCTCGGCACGACTGCCGGTGTACATGCTGCTGATTGCGGCCTTCATCCCGAACACGTTTTATCTTGACGGATTCCTGGGACTGCGGACGATTGTAATGCTGAGCCTGTACCTGGCGGGCTTTGTGGGCGCCATGACTACTGCGTGGCTGCTGAAGAGTTCGATTCTGAAATCGAGCGAGACACCGTTCATTCTTGAGCTGCCGCAGTACCGGATGCCGACGCTTCGCTCGCTGGCGCTGCGATTGATTGATCGTGCGCGCATCTTCCTGCGCCAGGCGGGGACGGTGATTCTGTGCGTCACTCTGGCGCTTTGGGTGCTGGCGCATTTGCCGGTGATTCATACGGCGGCGGGGACAATGGCCGCGCCGGACCTGGCGAACAGCCTGATCGGAAAACTTGGGCACTTCATTGAACCGGCGATTGCACCGCTGGGATTCAACTGGAAGATCGGGATCGGTCTCTTGTCGAGCGTGCTGGCGCGCGAGGTGATGGTGAGCACGATGGGAACGCTGTATGGCGCGGACCCGAGCACGCAGGCGATGCATCTGCAGACTGCGCTGCATCATGACATGACGCTGGGCGGCGCGCTTGCGCTGATGATCTTCTTTGCGTTTGCGATGCAATGCACGTCGACGATGGCGGTGGTCAGGCGCGAAACGAATAGCTGGAAGTGGCCGGCGGTGCAGTTCCTGTACATGCTGGTGCTGGCTTATGGCGCGGCCTTCGCGGTAAATCACATTGCGATGGCGATCTTCGGGTAAGGAAATTCTTCCTTCGATCCAACCCCGCTGAAAGAAAAAATAAAATATCCCAGGTCTCAAAAGCGAGACCTGGGGCACCCAGGTTGTGGGTGAGGCAGGCATCGTGCGTATCCCACTCATCACGATGAAGCCGTGATGAATGGGGCACCCATTGTCGAATCCATTTTCGTTGGTGACTGCTACCAGTTGGTGATGGAGCCGTCGGGGCGGAAGTAGGTTTGCGCGCGGGCGGTAACGGGCTCGGTGAATTCGGCGATTTGAGTTAGCTGCTTGTAGTCGAGTTCTACGCCGAGGCCGGGGCGGTCGTTGGGGTAGAGTTTTCCATTTTTGAAATCGAGGCATACGGGCAGGTGCGGAAGCGTGCGGCCCTGATAGTTGTACTCCATGAGCACTGGGCCGGAGAAGGTGCCTAGCGTGTTGACGAGCGCCGCCGTGGCGATGGGGCCGGTGAAGTGGGGGACGATTCCTACGAAGTGTGTTTCGCAGAGCGCGGCGATTTTTAGCATCTCGGTGATGCCGCCGACGTTGGGCAGGGTGGCGCGGACGAAGTCGATGTCGTGATGCTCAACGAGGGTGTTGAAGTCCCAGCGATTGCCCCACTCTTCGCCGGCGGCCAGCGGGACGTTGACTTTCTGTCGCAGGATGGGAAGGTCCTGCTGGAAGGCTTCTGTACGGACTGCGTCTTCGACGAAAAACGGAGCGAGGTCTTCAATCTCGTTGCAGCCGCGAATGGCGTCGGGAAGATCGAAGCGCTGGTGAAAGTCGATGACCCAATCGGCATCCTTGCCGACACCTTCGCGGGCAGCGGCGCACGCTTCTCGCAGGTGCGTGATGCGCTCACGGGTGTTGTACGTGGTGTTGGCGGGACTGTCCATGGCTCCGAAGCGGAAGGCGCGATAGCCGGCTTCGATAGTGAGGCGTGCGCGGTCTTTTATGGGCATCCCCGGCGTGATGCCGGGGATGATGCCGGCGGTGTTGTAGCACTCGCAGTAATTGCGGACCATGCCCCCGAGAAGCTGATGAACAGGGAGGTTTTGCACTTTCCCCTTGATGTCCCACAGGGCCATGTCGAGGGCTCCGATGGCGTCTGTGCGCTCGCGGCCGGCGGGGTAGAAGAAGGCGCGATTCATGTCTTGCCATAGGCGCTCGATGTTCTGCGGATCGCGGCCAATGAGGCGGCCAGCGGAGGGCGCGAGCAGATCCTTTGTGCCGCCTTCGCCGATGCCGGTAATGCCGGCGTCGGTCTCGATGGTGACGACAACATCGCTCTGGTTGAAGAGCGGCGTGGGGTTGGGCGGGTTGTAGACTCGGATGCGCGTGACCTTCATCTTCGGCAGGGCTGCGAAGGCGGGAAGTGATCCGGCGGTGGCGGCGAGGACGGTGGCGGAAAGGGACTGAAGAAATTTGCGGCGCTGCATTGGAGGGGCCTCCGATTCAGGCGTCATCGTAACAGAGAGGGGGCAGATTGAGGGGAACCACAACGGAGAGTACAAGGACCACGGCGACCATGGGAATGGGCATGACAATGGGCACGGAAATGATCATGGCAACGGCCACGACAAAGGAAATGGCCACAGGACTGACCACGGGCACAATTAGCTTGCGCGGATGCTACGGGTATTGAGGATTCCCAGGCCTGAAAAACGAGATCTGGGTGGCCCGTCACGCGGCAATTCGATGATATAGACTTCGGGTCAGGCTATTCGAAGCCGCGATTTCGAAAGTTCTCATGCCCCCGGTCATTCAAGTCTCCGGCGTTCGCAAGACCTACGGTTCAACGGTAGCCGTTGAGGAGGCGTCTTTCGAGGTCAAGGATGGGGAGATCTTCGGTTTGATCGGCCCCAACGGGGCGGGAAAGACCACCACAATGGAGTGCATCGAAGGGCTTCGCAAGCCCGACCGCGGCACCATTGCAGTTCTTGGCCTCGATCCCTTTAGCCAGGTTTACCAATTGCAGGAACGCATCGGAGTGCAGCTGCAGCAGGCACAGTTGCAGAAGCGAATAAAAGTCTGGGAGGCGGTCGACCTGTGGGCTTCGCTTTACCGGAAGAAAGCAGTCGATGGTGAGCGCCTTCTGGAACAGCTCGGCCTTTCCGATAAGCGGAGTTCCTGGTTCATGGACCTTTCCGGAGGCCAAAAGCAGCGGCTGTTTATAGCCCTTGCGCTGATCAACGATCCGGAAGTTGTGTTTCTCGACGAGCTGACCACCGGGCTCGACCCACAGTCACGCCGCGCGATCTGGGATCTTGTGCGCGGCATCCGTGAGCGCGGCAAAACAGTTTTCCTGACAACGCATCTGATGGAGGAAGCCGAGCGGCTATGCGACCGCGTGGCCATCATGGAGCACGGTCGAATCATCGACATCGACACGCCGGAAGGGCTGGTGGCCCGACATTGCCCGCAGCGAACTGTCGTTCTCGATACAGAGAATGCGACCGCCAAGGAGTTGTTTCAGCAGATTTCAGGAGTTGAGTCGGTGACCTGCATCGACAAGCGATTCACGATTCGCGGCCGCGGCGACGATTTCGTTACCGAAGTGATTCACTGCCTGTCGGAAAATCGGATTCGAGTCACGGATTTCCGGACAATTCTTCCCAACCTTGAGGACGTTTTCCTCAAACTGACTGGTCACTCCATTCGCGAGTAGGAAACATAATGATGCTGCGTGGGCTTTGGAAGCTGACTTGGATTGAGATCAAGATCTTTCTGCGCGAGCCGCTTGGTGCAATCGGCACGATTGTTGTTCCCGTGCTTCTCTTCGTTGTGTTGGGTCGCGTAACCAACCACAAACTTGCGCCTTCCTCATTTACCGGGAGTGGACTTTCCGGCGCCGGTCTCCCGGTTCTTGTGTCGCTCCTGATTGCCATCAGCGCGGTGCTTTCACTGGTCACCATCATCTCAATCTACCGCGAAGGCGGCATCCTCAAGCGGCTTCGGGCTACGCCGCTTCGCCCGTACACAATCCTCACCGCCCAGGTGATCGTAAAGTTGATGCTGACGGCGGCAACGCTAGCCTTGATGTTGATTGCGGGCCGGCGTTACTTCCCGGCCGGCGTCCATGTTCCGTGGTTCTCGTTCACCATTGCGCTCATGATCAGCACATGGAGCATTCTCTCTGTCGGGTTTCTCATTGCGAGCATTGTTCCTACCGCGCGCTTTGCGCAACCCATCGGTGCGGTCATTCTGTATCCGATGATCGCAGTCTCGGGTCTGTTTGTGCCCGTTGAGGGGCTTCCGCCGGCGCTACATGCGTTGGCTCGTGCGCTGCCGCTCACCTACGCCGTGAATCTGCTGAAGGGGATCTGGAATGGCGACGGATGGTTCGCCCACACGAGCGATGTTGCGGCAATGACTTTATTATTTCTTCTTTGCACGGTGCTCTCGACAAGGATCTTTCGGTGGGAGTAGCTGCCCTGCGCCGGCGTCATCCCCTTAATGGAGGAGGCTGTTGCCACCTAACCGCGCACGCATCGGAGAGACTGGCTTCGTTCCGGTCGGATCTCCGCCAAACCGAATATTTCTACCTGGTTACTGCCAAGTGGGCACCCTGAATTGTGTGATCAGTGGCCCAACCCCAGGCCCTGCTCCCCCAAAACTGTTGGTCCTGCTCCCCCAAAGTAGCTATGGTTACCCGCTCATCTCGCTTCTATCATCCCAACACAGTTAAAAGTAGGCCTCCCAGCGCCGTGCACGTGTCCCCGGCGGGATAAAGACACTGAATGCGCCGTTCTTCTGGAATTGCAATTGCCGTTGCCGTCGGATCGGTCGCCGTTGTGGCGCCGATCTGGATTTCGATCCAGCTCGCCTGGAACGAGGCGCTGGCCAACGCCAAGTCCAGAGTCCAAAACCACGCCAGCCTTCTGGTGCGCCGCAGTGAAGAAGCGGAAAGCCAGCTCAACCACGCAAAAAGCCTGCTCAACGCAGTCCACTTCCCGCCCTGCTCCCCTGAAGAAGTGGCTCTCATGCAGCAACTGGCGGTGACTTCGAATTACATTCAGGCCATCGGCCGCGTTTCCTACAACCAGCTCACGTGCAGCTCTCTCCGCACCAGTGCCCCCATCGATATCGGGCCCGCCAACCTGATCACCGAGAACGGAGCCGAAGAACGCTTCAATGTGTGGATCTTCAAGGCGCAAACTCACCCGCTCCTCGTGATTTCAGAAGATGGTCTCGCTTTCATCGTCGACTCTTCGCTCATGGAAGACTTGCCCGAGACAGGACCAGGCATCACCGTTGGCATCTTCGTTCCGTCGCAGCGGCAACCTGATCTGATCTCGACGGCAAACGGCGGAATTCCCACTTCCTGGCTCAGGACAATTCCCAAGGGAAGTTCAACGACATTTCTTGACGACGGATATGTGGTTTCCATCGTCCGCGCGCAACAGGCCGATATCGCGGCCGTGGCAGCCTACCCCAGCATCTACATTGGGCAGCAGCTCCAGCCCTTCGCGTTCATTTTTATCCCCCTGGGCCTGATTTGCGCCTGCGGCCTCGCCTGGGCAGTCGCCCACATCTCACGCATCCGGCTTTCGCTTCCGGCTGCGCTTCGCAGCGCGGCAAAGCGCAAAGAGTTCTACGTCGAATACCAACCGATCATTAATTTGGAAACCCTACGGTTTGTGGGCGCTGAAGCGCTGGTGCGCTGGCGGCGGAGCGGCCGCGTCGTGAGGCCCGACGAGTTTATTCCCGCGGCTGAGGAGAGCGGCGTTATCACGCTCATTACCGCCTGCGTGGCGGAGATCGTCGCTGCAGATCTTCCACACCTGCTGGCGATCGACCCCGATTTCCATATCGCGATCAATCTATCGGGGCCGGACTTTCTGACCACGGACACGGTGAACTTGCTCAGGGACGTGCTCGCCACCAGCCATGCACGGCCCTGCAACCTGCATGTAGAGGCCACGGAAAGATGTTTTCTGCAGGCTGACCACTCGCGCTGGATGATCGCCTTGATTCGTTCCCTGGGCATCGCGGTCTCAATCGACGACTTCGGAACCGGCTACTCCAGCCTCTCGTGCCTGGAGACGCTTGGGCTCGACGCGCTCAAGATCGACAAGTCATTCGTCGAGACAATCGGCACGGACGGCGCAACAAGCCAGGTTGTGCCCCACATTATCGACATGGCTCATTCGCTTGAGCTGGTGATTGTCGCCGAAGGCATCGAAACCGCAACTCAAGCTAGTTTTCTGCGCAGCCGCGGCGTCCACTTCGCCCAAGGCTGGCTCTTCGGCAAGCCCATGAACCTTGCCTCGCTTTGCGCGTCCCTCCACGCGCAACAAGCGGTCGAAAGCACGAAAGTGCTGGGCTGAACTTTCGTCGCACACTCTCCGCATATCAATAAGCGCTTTTAACCACTCGGCCGTCCGGCCGCACCCGCGCTCCGTTCATGGTGCTCGCCAGTTTGCTGCACAGGTAGAACGCCATCGCGGAAACCTCCTGCACCATTCTGGGGACCCCGGTGCTCTCCAGGGCAATCGCATGAACTGCTTTGAGATCAGGGATGGGGTTCGCTCCGCCCCGACGGGGCGGACTACTCCTTTTTAACTCCTTCCCCGGATTGCGTCCGCTGCGGCGGACTTCATCCGGGGCTATTTTCGATCCCTCCCTACGGGAGGAAGTCAAATGAGGCGTATGTATTTTATTGTGTTTTATTTAGGCGCATTTATTGGCAGGAACGGATGAGGCAATTTTGAAGAAGCACCTGATTCTTTTAGCTCAGACACGCGCTGGGGGGCGCATATGTGATTAACGTCACTTACGTATGTATCTCGGATGGGTTTTCATGGGATGCAGATGTGATTAATATCACTAGAACTTGCCGATGCGAAATTCAGCATTGCGCGGATTGTTCGAGTGCCCAGGTCGAAGTGCAAACAGCAACAACCCAGATTCCCTAAGCGAAGGAAAAAGATGCGCAAACTGATTCGGCTTCTTCTCACTTGTGCCAGCGTTTCGGTACTTTTCGGCTCCCTGCCCGCATTGGCACAAGTCGACCGATCTCTGGAAGGCGACCAGAAGTGCACCGTCTGCCACGATGCGAATTGGAGTACGCCGATACTCACCATCTACCAGACCAAGCATGGTGTGAAGGCCGACGGGCGCACTCCCGGTTGCCAGTCCTGTCACGGCGCCAGTGTCGATCATCAGAGCGATCCGGGCAGCAAGCATCCGGATGTGGTGTTTGGCAGCAAATCCAAAAACCTTTCACCGGCTGAAGCTCGGAATACAGCCTGTTTGAGCTGTCACGAATCGAGTGTGCGTGCCAGGTCGCACTGGTCGGGCAGCGAGCATGAAATGCACGGCGTTGCCTGTACCGATTGCCACGAGCTGCATTCGCCAAAGCAGAGAGTGCTGGATCCGCTGACCCAGGCAAGTGTCTGCGCCAAGTGCCACAAGGCCCAGGATGCCCAGATTCATCGCTATTCGCGGCACCCGATCCTGGAAGGAAAAGTGACCTGCTCCAGCTGTCACAACGTGCACGGCTCAGTGGGTCCGAAGCTCCTCATCAAGGAATCGGTCAACGAGACGTGCTATACGTGCCACGCAGAGAAGCGCGGTCCGTTCCTTTGGGAGCATGCGCCGGTTGTGGACGACTGCACCAACTGCCACATGCCTCACGGCTCGAATTTATCGCCATTGCTGAAGATGCGGGTTCCGATGCTCTGCCAGAGCTGTCACACGGGCGATCACGGGAAAAACCTTTATAGCGGCGCAAACCTGCCCAACGGCAACGTAACCACGGCAAATGGCCAGATACCGCTGGGAAGCCTGAGTCCGGCAGCGCAAGGAAATGGACGCAGTTGCATTGCCTGCCATTCGACGATCCACGGCTCGAATCATCCGGCTGGCGCCAAGTTCCAAAGATGACCCGTTCAATTGGAGAGACTGAATTGACTACATACGCGAAGATAACCAGTTGTGCGGCCCATGCGATGCGGTGCGTTCGTGGTGGCATCATCGCCTGCCTGATGTTCTTACTTCTGGCCGGGTACAGAGACCACGCGTACGGACAAGCGCCTGCCGCTAGCCAGACGCCTGCTGCGAGTCAGACGGCTGCCGCGAGTCAGACGGCTGTTCCAAGTCAGACGAAGCCTGACAGCAAAGTTGATCTTGGTGTCGGCGGTGTAAGCGACAGCTCATTCAAGTTTGGCGAATACAACGGCCTGCAGAATTCGGGCCCTTTCGGCATCGGGAATTTCGATCTTCGCGGTGGCGCTCCCTATGACAGCAAGAGTACGTGGCGCTGGGCGATGAAAGGGACGAACCTCGGCCTCGAAAATCGCAACGTGTACGCCGAGTTCGGCAAGCAGGGCAAGTACAGGTTCTTTGTTGGCTATTCCGAACTGCGGGCCAACCGCTCGGACACTTTCCAAACCCCTTATTCAGGCGCAGGCACGGGGAATCTCACCCTACCGTCCAATTGGGTTTTTCCGGCAGTTCCACAGCGCGGCGCAACATCGCTCAACTTCCGGGTCTTCGATCCGGTTGCCGGAAGCGGCAGCTACTACAACACCTCCGGCGTGCTGACCGCGCCTACGGCGGCTCAACTGGCAACGGGGGCCAGCATCCGTGCAGCGGACGTTCCCGATTTCCAAAGTGTCTATCTTTCGACCAAGCGCACCAGGTTCGACGCCGGTTTAAGCTACAACGTTTCTGACAAGCTGGACATTCCACTCAGCTACACGTATGAGCACAAGTCAGGCCTCAAGGCCCTTGGCGCTGTTACTTCACAGGTATCGGAAAATGCCACCATCCTTCCTACGCCGATTGACTTCGACACCAGCCAGGCGAACGCGGCCGTGAACTACAGAGTGAAGCGATTCTTCTTGTCATTTGCTTATTACGGGTCGTTCTTCACCGACAACGTCAACTCCTTGACGTGGCAGGACGTGGCCGATCCGACCAAGAGCGCTACGATGGCGACCGCGCCGAGCAACCAGTTTAACCAGTTCACATTTATGGGCGCGGAGAAGTTTAAAGACACCATGAAGCTTGTGGTCGCCGGATCTTACGGGCGCAATACGCAGAACGATCCTTTCCTTGGACCCTCGACGGCGCAGAATGGACAATTGGCATTCGGCCTGCCGGTTACGTCACTCAATGGACTTGTGGTGAGCAGCATGGTGGACGCGAAGTTCACCGCAAAGCCCAACAAGAAATGGAACCTGGTTGCAGCGTATAAATTCTTTAACCGCGACAATCAAACCCCCGTACACACTTACTTGTTCCAGGATGCTAACGAGTCGAAGAGCGGCACTTCTTCCTTTAACGGTCTTTATGGATTGCCTGCCACGATGGGAAGCAACACGGATATTTACCAGAATCGCGCCTACAGCGCGATGACCAACCAGGCGGACGCGGAGGCGGAATACGCAATCGCGAAGAAGGAGTGGCTCAAGGCCAACTACCAGTGGCAGAAGATCGACCGCAGTTGCCCCGGCGCCTGGATCGACTGCTCCGACGCGGCCAGGACCGATGAACACACGCTGGGTGGGGAGTGGCGCAGAACAGCCGTTGGGGGAGTGACCGGAAGAATGGACTACGCGTACTCGTGGCGACGGGGAAAGTATAACGAGAATGCGTTCCTGTCGCTTGTTCCGATGGCGAACCAAATTCCTCTGGGAGGCGCGAGCCAGAGTGTGTACTCGTATATGAAACAGACCGGGCTGACGGCGTTCGGTCCGATCGCGGGTCTGCCGAGCACTCCGCAGACCGGAGACGCCGCCATTTACAGCCCGCTTAACAACGTCGTGCCGCAGGCTCTGTATGGCAGCCGCAACAACATCAACGAAATACCGGGGCTGAGAAGGTTCATGGAAGCGGACCGCAATCGCCACAAGGTATTTTCAGATCTGGATTGGCAGGCGACTGAGAAGTTTTCTCTGCATGGCAATGGTGAGTACAACGATGAGGATTACCTCAACTCCTCGTATGGTCTGAAGAAAGACGTGTTCTGGGAAGCCAGCATGGATGCCAGCTACATGGTGAACGAGAACCTGGTCGCTGACATTTTCTATACCTACGACAACCAGAGGCTTTTGACCAGGGGCGATGCTTACGGCAGCAACAGCACTGCGGCGTTTGTGGGGCAGGCCGCCGACACGGCGATCTCGGGCGGGTGCTATGCAACGGTTTTGGCCAGGAATGCTGTCGCGAAGCTCGATCCGTGCCTGAACTTTTCCAAGAGCGATCGCGACAAGAACGACACTCTTGGATTTTCAATCAGCAGGAAGAACCTGGCATCCGGCAATCTGCAACTGGCAGCTCAGGTGTTGTACACACGCGCGCGGACTGATACCGCGGTACAAGGTGGAAGCTATGTCAATAATCCGCTGGCGCTCGCGGCGCCTGCTCCGGCTTTGCCTGCCGGAACGGCTGCGGTGTTTTTCATCCCGGCTGCGAATTACCCGACGGTTAGAGATGACGAAGTTACGGTGACGCCGACGGCGCAGTACGTGATCAAGAAAAGGGCAACGCTGCAGGCTTTTTACCTTTTCCAGAAGATGATGTCGACCGATTGGATTTACCAGGGCATGCAGTATGGCACGGGCACAAGTTTCCTGCCCTCGAACGAGAGGGCGCCGAACTACGCGATAAGCGCCGGGGGACTTTCGCTGGTGTTCGTGTTCTAGGTGAATTCGGACGGGACGCCGCCGGACGGCCCAGGTTTGTGGTATCCCACCCTTCGCTGGAAAAAAGCGAAGGATGGGGCACCCGGCACCCGGCGATTGCCCTGCGCCCTACCCCCACCCGTATTCTGAAAATAAATCCCTTCTTTTCAGCGGGTTACGGGGCGAGTCTCGTCGTAAAATCCTCATAATATTGAGGTTATTTGCAGATTCCTCACAGCAAAGGGGTTAGGACGCTTTCAGGGACTCGCGGGGAGCCTTTTCTGCATTTTCCAGCTTGATGGGCCTTTCCATTCCGTGCCCGGTCTGCTTGGTTTGAGGCCGTGCTTGACGACTCGCTGAGCCTCTTTCATTGTGGTCGGGTTGTGGCTCTTTCCTTAAATCTGAGTATGCGCCGCGGGGAGGTAATTCTCTGCAAAAGGGCGGAGGAGATTGAAGCCCAGATCTCAAAGCGAGACCTGGGGCACCAGGCTACTTCGAGGGTGCGGGTGCGGTCGTCGGCCTCGCGCATTCCCTGCAAGAAGTACCATCAAGCGCGTTTGCGGTGGCGGTCGACGTACTCGCGCAGGGCCGAGTTCATGCGGGTTTGGTAGCCCTGGCCCTGACGCTGGAACCAGTCGATAATGTCGGCATCGACGCGCAATGAGAGTGGGCGCTTGACAGGACGGTAGAACGGTCCGCGGACCGCATGGCTCCAGTCGGTAATGGGCGGCATATCTGCGGTGTCGATTTCGCTGTCCGGCATTGCGGCAAGAGCATCCAATTCGGCCTGCAACTCGGGCGTAAGCGGCTCCGGATTACCTCTCTTCATAGTCCCTCCTCTCATGGCTCTCTGCCTTTCTTGCGCTAATGATTCGCCCGGATCCAGATTCGTCCTCGGGCCATGTGTGGACGACATAGAGGATCACGATTCCATCCACGCTCAGTGAACCGAGAGTCCTCCACCGATCCTCGTCCGGGTACGGATCAGGAACCGATATGCACAGAGGATCGCCAAGTGCGCGTTCTGCGAGTTCGAAGCTGACCTTGTGCTTCTCAAGGTTGGCCTTCGCCTTTTCGGGGTCCCATGTCCAATGCAACCGGCCCTCCGTATATACAGAAGAGTATCTACATTCCCGCAGTGTGTCAACCAGCTGTCACCGGCTGGCGGCGATCATTTGGGCGGCGTGTTGGAGGCTGGTTTCGGTGACTTTGGCGCCGGAGACCATTCTGGCTACTTCGTGGGTGCGGGCGCGGTCGTCGAGGACGCGGATCTGGGTTTTGGTGCGGCCGTCGGACTCGCGCTTTTCTACGACGAGGTGCTGATCTGCGAAGGCGGCGATCTGCGGGAGATGAGTGACGCAGAGGACCTGCTGGCCGCGGCTTAGGGATTTCAGTTTCTGGCCGACGGCTTCGGCGGCGCGGCCTCCGATGCCGATGTCGATTTCGTCGAAGACGAGGGTGCGGGGGGTTGGATTCTTCTTGTTGGTTTTGGCGGAGTTTTCTTCGACGGTGACTTTTAGGGCGAGCATGACACGGGACATTTCGCCACCGGAGGCGATTTCGGCGAGGGGCTTGAGAGGCTCGCCGGGGTTGGTGGAGATGCGGCACTCGACTTCATCCCAGCCGGTAGGGGTCCAGTGGGCGTGGGGCGAAGAGCTTACCTCAGGGGATAAATCCCCTGCCGATTTGGAGCGCCTATTGTCAGGGCTAAAGCCCTGACCTACCATACCTTTCCCTGCCGTTCCTTCAGGGGTTAAAACCCCCTCCCCTTTTTTGACCTCATTGGCGCGGCTGAAGCCGTGCCCTTTCAAAGCTTCGCCATTTTCGGCACGACTGAAGTCGTGCCCTTTCAAAGCGTCGGAAGCTTCGGCGGGGAGGACGGAGACTTCGAATTTTGTTTTCATTGCCAGGGTGTTGATCTGGGCTTCGGCTAGTTTGGCGAGCTTAGTGGCGGCGGATTTGCGCTGCACGGTGAGTGCGGAGGCTGCTTTGCGGTATTCCGATGCCGCTTCTTCGAGAGCGGCACGAAGTGCTTTGAGGATTTCGTCGCGGTCTTCTACTTCGGCTAGTTGGCGGGCTACGTCTGCGCCAAAGGCTACGACTTCCGGGATGGTGTGGCCGTACTTGCGCTTGAGACGATCGATGAGCGCGAGTCGATCTTCGATATCGGCGAGGCGCTCGGGGGAGGCGTCAATGCCTTCGGCGTAGTCGCGGAGGGTGGACGCGACGTCGCCGACGGTGGCTCGGACGGAAGTTAGCTGCTGTACGGCCTCAGTAAAGCGGCTGTCGTAGCGGGCCAGTTCCTCGGCGTTGCGGAGGGCGGCGCGGAGTGCGACTTCGGCAGAGGCTCCGCCTTCGTAGAGCTGATCGAACGCACCCATGGCGGCGGCGTAGAGCTTTTCTGCGTTGGCGAGGACACGCTTTTCAGTTTCGAGGGCTTCGTCTTCGCCGGGTTCGAGATGGGCGGATTCGATTTCCTTGCGCTGATAGCTCCAGAGATCGACCATGCGGAGACGGTCCTGCTCGCCCTGGAGCAGATCGTTGAGCTTGTTCTGGGCGGCGTGCCAGTTGGCGTAGGCCGCGGCTACGGCTTCCGTGGAGACGCCGGCAAAGCGGTCGAGGAGGATGCGCTGCTGGGCCTGGTCAAAGCTGGTGTGAGTTTCAGTTTGCGCGTGGACGAGGGCCAGTTCGGGAGCCAGTTGCTTGAGGACGGCGACGGTGGCGGGCTGGTTGTTGACGAAGACGCGGCCCTTGCCGGTGGAGAGGATTTCGCGGCGGAGGATGATGTCGTTGCCTTCAGAGTCGATGCCGTTTTCTTCAAGGATGGCTTCGGCGCCGGGGGTGGACTCGAAAACGCAGGCGACTACGGCTTTTTCTGCGCCGTGGCGTACAACTTCCGCGGAGGATTTGCCACCCATAAGGAGCGCGAGCGCATCTACCAATATAGATTTGCCCGCGCCGGTTTCTCCGGTGAGCAGGTTCAGGCCGGGGCCGAGGGCGGCTATAGCGTGATCGATAACAGCGTAATTCTCAGCGCGGAGTTCTACGAGCATTTTGGAAAAGACCTCCCGAAGAGGGGACGGCGGTTTGAGGGTTGTGGTTTCCCACCCTTGCGACGGAAAGAAGTCGCAAGGATGGGGCACGGAGGTTCTGGTTAAACCGGCAGAAAAACAAGAACAACCGCTGGTCCTTCGACTTCGGTCGCCGCGGCGACCTTTGCTCAGGATGACAGCCTTTGTGGTGGGTCGAGCCGAGTTGGCTTCCCACCGCAGGCGCAAAAACACGAGCGCGACCCAAGTGGTTCCCCGATGGGGCCCCACTCTGTATGTAACACCCAATCCGTGCGCAGCATAGCATGAATGGCGGGGTTGGGGGGTGCGGAGGCGTCGGGCGGGCGCGTGGAGGGACCAGAGCGGTCACTTGGGTGGGGGACATGAGGTCTGATACCGTGAATATTGAGGTGAAATGCTGAATTTAACTGCTGCTTTTCTATACCTATTGCAGTCTGACAGCGGCGCGAGCCCTGCGGCGGCGCCCTCTGGAATAACGGGCTTCAGCGCACTGGCGGACTTGATGGGCAATATTGGCCCGGTCGCGATCGGGGTACTGGTGCTGCTGCTGTTTGCCAGCCTGTACTCGTGGACGGTGATCTTAGGCAAGATTTCAACCTTCAAGAAGGCGACGAACCAGAGCCGCCGGTTTATCAAGGCGTTCCGGAAGGCGACGCAACTGAAGGAGATTGCGGCGGTAACCAGGGAGTGCGCGGGGAGCCCGCTGGCGCAGGTTTTTGAGGATGTGTACGAGACCTACAAGCGGCAGACGGGTGGGTCGGGACCGCCGCGCAACCTTGTTCCCCTGGAGCGGACGGCGCAGACAGCGGCCAGCGAGGCTGTGACCAGCCTGGAGCGGCGGATGCCGTGGTTGGCGACGATTGCCTCGACGAGTCCGTTTGTGGGGCTGTTTGGAACGGTAATGGGCGTGGTGGATGCGTTTCACGGCCTGGGAACGGCAGGATCGGGCACGCTGCGCGCGGTTGCGCCGGGCATTGCCGAGGCGCTGATTACTACCGCGGCGGGTTTGTTTGTGGCGGTGCCGGCGGTTGTGGCATACAACCAGCTTTCGGCACGGATCAGGGTCTTTGCTTCGGCTATCGACGATTTTTCCCGTGAGCTGCTGAACTCGCTGGAGGAGATTCCGGTGCGATCGGCTGCTGCGCAGCCGCCACCGCCGCGCACTACAGGGACAGAGATGCCGCGGGAGGCTGAACGTGGCGTTTACAAGTAGCAACGGCCAGACGCGGAGTTCGCTTGCGGACATCAACATTACGCCGCTGGTGGACGTGGTGCTGGTGCTGCTGGTGATCTTTATGATTACCGCGCCGGTGCTGCAGTCGGGGATTGAAGTGAATGTACCCAAGACGCGGACGGTGAAACAGATTACCGAGCAGCGGATGGTGGTGACAATTGACCACGATCAGCAGATTTTTCTTGGCGATCAGCCTATCAATATTCACGAGCTGCCGCAGAAGCTGAAACAGGCGGGAACCGATCCGGCACACCAGGTGATTTATCTGCGGGCCGATCAGACGGTGCCGTTCGGTGCCTTTGCGAGCGTGATGGACGCGGTGAAGCTGGCGGGGATTACGAACGTGTCGATTGTGACGCAGCCGCTGGATACGAAACGGGCGGTGGCGGGAAATTGACGAGGGATCAGGGATCAG
>OBLW0100000157.1_pt1 | contig 54992 bp, 48 predicted proteins | sample 1520161 | NCBI WGS metagenome assembly OBLW01 (sample SAMEA3539309, study PRJEB22396) | soil metagenome | biome: tundra; feature: field; material: soil | place: USA | collected 2010-05 | depth 0.15 m
CGCTGACGGTGTAGGAGTTTTCGAGTTCGGCGTCGGCGAGCAGGACCAGGCCACGACGGCGGCGGCTGGCGGGGCCTTCAAGTTCACTCAGATTTCCGTGCGGACAGGCGCCGCCCGATCCTAGCTTCGCCAGGAGCTTGGCTTCGAAGTCTGGAGAGACGGCGTGCTCCAGACGCTCCGCCTCGTCGTGAACTTTCCACCACTCCATGCCGAACATCTCGGAGAGCATGCGCTCGATCAGATGGTGGCGCAGGGTTAGCTTGCGGGCAATCTTGCGGCCGGCCGCAGTGAGGCGCACTTCACCGCTGGGCTCGACGCGGACCAGGCCGTCCTTCTTCAGGCGGCGCAGAGCCATGGTTACTGCGGGCGGGGAGACCTTTAAGAGGTCCGCGAGGCGCGCCGAAATGACCGCTTCGCCCTCGCTTTCGGCTTCGAGGATCGACTTGAGGTAGTCCTCTTTGGAAACGGTAATCACTGAGGGAGATTATACGATGGGGAGTTAATTGTGGTTAAGGGCAGGAGCGGGGCGCGGCGGCCGGGCCAATGGGCCCGGCCTTACACGGGCAACACCAAAAAGTAAAAAGGACAGTCCGGAGCCCCCGAGACTGTCCCATCAAACCCTCCCGGTTAGAAGGGTAACTTGATGACCCTAAGGTACTGTAGGCATATTGCAAAGGGATTGCAGAACGATGAATATCTGATGAATTCCGGTTGCCGGGCGCTGCTATAGTATTCGCTTGCTGGTTCGATCTGTGACATCTTCTTTCTCCTTGTCGAGAGGATTCGATGCCGTCCACTACGTTGCGCAAAACTGAACAGTCGCGCCGCCTGCAACAGCGGGCGGAGAGCATGATTCCGGGAGGCGTGAACTCTCCGGTGCGAGCGTTTCGCTCCGTGGGAGGAGATCCGCCGTTTATTGTGCGCGGCAAGGGGTCGCACATTTGGGACGCGGACGAAAACGAATTCATCGACTACATCGGATCGTGGGGACCGCTGATTCTGGGACACGCCGAGCCGAACGTGCTCGACGCGATCGTGGGCGCGGCCTGCAACGGGACTAGCTTCGGAGCGTCGACACCTTCGGAAGCGGATCTGGCGGAACTCGTGCTGGGGGCCTATCCGTCGATGCAAAAGGTGCGCTTCGTCAGTTCCGGGACGGAAGCGACGATGTCGGCGATCCGTCTGGCTCGGGCTTACACAAAACGCAAATACATTGTGAAGTTTGAAGGCTGCTATCACGGGCATGCGGATGCGCTGCTGGTGAAGGCTGGATCGGGCGTTGCGACCCTGGGGATTCCGGGATCGGCGGGCGTGCCCGAGGAGTTCACGCAATTTACGCTGGCGTTGCCCTTCAACAATCTTTCCGTGGTCGAGCATGCGTTCCAGAAATTCAAGCATCAGATTGCCTGCGTGATTGTCGAGCCGGTCGTCGGCAACATGGGATGCGTTCCCGCGGCGGACGATTATCTGGTGGGGCTGCGCATGCTGACCGAGCGCGAGCGGTCGGTGCTGATTTTTGACGAGGTGATGACGGGATTTCGCGTGTCGTTCGGGGGAGCGCAGGAGTTATACAACATTCGCCCAGACTTGACGACGATGGGAAAGATTATCGGCGGAGGACTGCCGGTGGGCGCGTACGGCGGGCCCAAGGAAATCATGGACTTGGTGGCGCCGTTGGGGCCGATGTATCAGGCGGGGACGCTTTCGGGAAATCCGCTGGCGATGGCCGCGGGGTGCGCGATGTTGAGACAGTTGCGGGACCGCAAGGGCGAGATCTATCCGCAGTTGGAGAAACTGAGCGGAGAGTTGGTCGAGGGCGTGGCCGCGGCGGCGAAGGAAGCGGGAGTGGCGCTCTGCCACAATCGCGTAGGTTCGATGTTTACCTGGTTCTTCAACCAGGGCCCGGTCACGGATTGGGATTCGGCGTCGAAGTCGAACACCGAGGCCTTCGGGAAGTTCTTTCGCAGCATGCTGGACAGTGGCGTGTACCTGCCGCCTTCGCAGTATGAAGCGGCGTTTCTGGGAGCGGCGCATACCGAGGATGATGTGCAGCGGACGGTTGCGGCGGCGAAGCTGGCGTTTGGAGCTGTGCGGGGGTAGACGCCGAGTCTCTTGTGGGAGTTGAACCGGGCGCTCAACGGTAGTGTATTCGTAGGCAGCAATTGCATAGATCCTTCGCGAGACAAAGAACGTCTCGCTCAGGATGACAGAGCGGAGATGAGCGTCAGTTCACCGGGTGAGCAGAGTTCTTCTGCATCATCTGAGAAATCGTCTTGAATTCGTAGCCTTCTGCTTTGTACTTCACAATGAGGCTATCTGTGGCTTGGACTGTTTGGGAGCGGTCGGCGCCCATTTGTTTGTGACCGCCGTCATGCAACAAGATTACGTCGCCGCCGCGAACTTGATTGCTCACCTTCCGCTCAATCACCGCGCACGGCGGGGCGTTCCAGTCGTAGCCGGTCACATTCCACATCACTGGTTCGAGGCCCAGTTCACGGGCAACGCGCAGGACCGCGGGGCGGCGTCCGCCGAACGGAGGGCGGAAGAGATTGGAATGCTCGCCGATGGCGTCCTGCAGGGCGGATCGGCAGTCGGAGAGTTCTCTACGAATTTCAACCACGCTCATGAAGGTCAGTAACGGATGCGTGAAAGTGTGATTGCCAACCACGTGGCCCGCCTTCACGATCTCGCGGGCGATGTCATGGCGCTGCCGTACGTAGCGTCCGATCAGAAAAAAAGTCGCGCGCACGTCATGCTTGGCGAGAGCCTCCAGCAAGCGCAGCGTGTGCGGGTCGTTGGGGCCATCGTCGTAAGTAAGCGCAAGTTGCTTCGTCCCCGGGGCGAGGCCTGTGAACGTGCGGCCGTACCACTGTCCGGTGGGAGCCATGGACTGGTATCCCGCGGCGACGGCAGCCGCTGCGGTCGTTCCGGCTACGACAAGGCCGAGCATGGGAGGATTGTAGCGGATTGGGAAATCGGTGAAACGACCGTGGTGGTGTCATCCTGAGCGGCTTCGTTTTGCCGCGAAGGACCTATGCAACTAGCGGGGAGTACATAGGTCCTTCGCTTCGCTCAGGATGACAATAGAATGGTTCAGTTGCGAAGCTTGAGATTTCCCGATTCCGTGATTTGTACTGTTAACTCTTCCCGCAATTGCCACTCGGCGTTATCCGAGATATCCTCTGAATTCCGAGACATCGCACGAACTCGTCCTACGAACTCATGGCCAATCTTTTCGAACTGCCCCGGTACATTGCTGTGGAAGGACCCATCCGCGTGGGCAAGAGCACGCTGGCGCGCATTCTGGCGGAGCGGCTGAACGCGCAACGGGTGATGGAGCCGGAGGCGAATCCGTTTCTGGACTCCTTCTATGAAGGCGAGCGAGGGGCGGCGTTTCAGGCGCAGTTCACATTCCTGGTGCGGCGGTTCGAGCAGTTGCAGGCGCTCGATCTGGGCGCGGCGTCGCAGAAGGTCGTGGTCTCGGACTTCATCTTCGAGAAGGACAAGCTGTTTGCCTGCCTCAATCTCACCGACCACGAACTCGATACTTATAATCGCTACTACAACCATTTCCGCGAGCAGTTACCCACACCCGACCTGGTGATTTATCTGCAGGCCACGCCCGACGTGCTGAAGAAGCGGCTCAAGAAGAAGAATGCTCCGGGGGAGCGGGCCGTGAGCGACGAGTATCTGGAGGAAGTGGTCAAAGCCTACGAGCACTTCTTTTTTCATTACACATCGTCAGATCTGCTGATTGTCAATACGTCGGAGATTGATTTCGTCGACCGCAATGAAGACTTGCAGGAACTGCTGCGGAAGGTTACGGAGCCGATCAAGGGGACGCAGTATTTCTTGCCGCTGGGCGGGCAGGACGCGGTGGGGGCGTGAAGAGAAGCTTCTAGCTGCTAGCTTCTAGCCACGCAATCACTTCCTCTTATCTCTCGTGGCGCGGAAGCGGGTACACCGACAACGTCTTTCCCAGCTTTGAGAACTCCGGGTCGGCGGTGACCAGCCACGCTCTTTGTTCGATCGCCAGTTCGGCAGCGAAAGAATCGGCGTAGCCGAGGTTGTGTTTCTGCTTCAAGGTGGCAGCGCGCGTCGCTCGGTTGCGGTCGATGGGAATGACTGCGATCGGAAGTTGTTGAAGTTGGCGTTCTGCTGCTAAGGCCGCTTCCTCCCCATGCAGGCGCCAGGCAATGTAGAAAACTTCTCCCCAGTTAATCGAAGATAGCAACAGAGGGTTCTCATTCAGGGATGCCTCCTCGAGTAGTCGACGTACACGAGAGGCTCCCACAGGCCGATTCTCGAGTAAGCTGACCAGCGCGTTCGCATCAAGGACATACAGCCGCAGGGGGCCTCTCATCTGTCACAATTCCGTTTTCCTTTTCTCACGCTCTCGCTCTCTTGCGCGCTCCTTGAAGAGTTCCTCAAACATGGAGGGTTGACCAGGTCTTGGTTTTAGCGATCCTTGAATTTCATCGAGAATGCGGTCAATCGTAGTGAGAACCAGTTGCCCCTTGTCTTCCCTCCACACGGCCCGCACTCCTTTTTTCAATCCCAGCCTCTTCCGAAGTTCGGCGGGTATGATGACCTGCCCTTTGGAGCTGATTGTGGTATGGTAAGTCGCCATATCCGTAATCTTACTATATTTAGAAGTGTAAGACATACGAATAGATGGCTTACCACAGTACGCTGCCCGCCGAGCGCCGCCCCTGCAGGGCCATTTATGGCATTTTGTCCTTCTAGGGCGAGGCTGAAAGCCTGGCAGCCTGTCCCCGAAGTGGCTGAAAATGCAGGCCAAAATCCTTGTCGACGCGGGATCGGAACGCAACTACAATAGCCTCAGCGTCATCTAAAGCTGGAGACGCCAAGATGCGTGCACAGGCTCTATCCGCCAGAGGCGGAGGGGCACTGGAGGACATCATGAGCTTGACCCCGATTGGCGGGCGTCTTTTCGACGGTTCCGGCCACAAGATCACCACCGCATCTCTGCGGGAACAGAAACTCCGCCACGAACCCATCACTTGCCTTACCGCCTACGACTACGCCGCCGCGCGCCTGGTGGACGAGGCCGGCATCGACATGGTGCTGGTGGGCGATTCGCTGGCGCAAACCATGCTGGGCTACGAGAACACGCTCTCGGTCACGATGGACGAGATGCTGCACCATGTGAAGGCTGTGCGGCGCGGCGTGAAAAATGCGCTGCTGGTTGCCGACATGCCGTACGGGTCGTATCAGATTGACTCCAAGACCGCCGTTGGCAATGCCGCGCGCTTTGTGAAGGAAGGCGGGGCTGAAGTCGTGAAGATTGAAGGCGGCGAAAAGCGCGCTGACCTGATCCGGCAGATTATCGACGCCGAGATTCCGGTAGCGGGGCACATTGGGCTCACGCCGCAGTCGGTTAATGTGATGGGCGGTTACAAAGTACAGGGGAAGAGCCTGAGCGGGATTGAACAACTCATGCGCGATGCGGTTGCGCTGGACCGCGCCGGGGTGGCGTGTCTTTATCTCGAGGGCATTCCGCGGGAAGTGGCGGCAATGATTACTGCAGAGGTCAGCACGCCGACCATTGGGATTGGCGCCGGCCCCGAGTGCGACGGGCAGGTGCTGGTGTTCCATGACATTCTGAACCTGACGTTTGGGCCTCCAGCGAAATTTGTGCGTCGCTATGGCGATGCGGCGGCGCTGATCACGAATGCGGTGCAGGCCTTCCGGGCGGATGTGCGGTCGCACCAGTATCCCGCGGACGAGGAGTCGTATCATCTGCCGAAAGAGACCGGAGCCGGGCTCGATGCGGTGCTGGAGCGGAAGCGGGCGATGCGACGGTAACGGGCAACTTCTTGGCCACGGATTTACACGGATCAACACGGATGAGGCTTGGCGGAACAAAGCCAGAGCTGATTGCGTATTCTTCAATAGAGCCGCAGCTTTGGCTTTTCGCCTACCCGCGGCGAATGCCGGATTGCACCGGATGGTGCTAGGCTATGCAAAAGGAGGGGCTCCATGGTTCTCTCAACATTTTTTTTCTTCCCGTTGTTCTTCGGCTTGCCGTTCCTGCTGTATTTTCTGCCGTCGATCATTGCGCTGGCCCGGAGCAAGCGGGACCTGCTCGCGATTTTTCTGCTCAATTTTTTCCTGGGATGGAGCGTGATTGGATGGATTGTGGCGCTCGTCTGGGCGGCGAAGAACGACGCTCCCGTGATGGTGAGGTAATATCGGCCCCGTGACCGGCAAGTCTCTTGGCATGCGGGTATCGTTGATTCTGCTCTTGGGGATCTCTCTGGTGGCGTGTTCTTCGCAGCAGGATGCCGCGAAACCACCGGCTCCTGAAATCGTATTGCAGACCATTCCTGCGTCGGATCCTGCTCAGGTCGAGCACATTCACGACATGAAAACCTGGCGGAACCCTTATCTCATCATCCGGCCGGACGGCGTTGCGTTGCTGGATGCCGCGGATAACGCGGAGATCCAACTGAAGCCGGCGGAATTGCTTCCGGCGCTCGCAGCCCTGCCTGCTTCGAATTGGCCGTATGGGCGCGTGGTGGCAGCGACCGAAAATCACAGAGGTTCCGAGCAGGAGCAGGTGGAAATCCGCCGCAACAAAGGCATTGTGGGTGGCATGCTGGAGGGAGCGCACGTTGCCATCAAGTGGGTGCCCTCGGCATGAAGGATAGGTAAGCACACGGGTGGCGAAGGTGACTGCAAGAAGGCCGAGCTTTGCTCGGCCGGACAGCCGAGGGCGGCTGTCCCCACATTGAGACATGAAACGGCTTCCACTGAAAGTCTGATCTTGAAAATCTGCACCACCATTCACGAAATTAGGAGTGCTTCTCGCGCCTTTCGTGGCGCGGGCCAGCGGCTGGGATTTGTTCCGACGATGGGCGCGCTGCACGAGGGGCACTTGTCTCTGGTGCGGGCGGCCCGCGCATCTTCAGACGTAGTGGCGGCGTCGATCTTCGTGAACCCGACGCAGTTTGGACCCAACGAAGACCTCGCAAAGTATCCGCGATCCTTCGAGCGTGACCGGGAAATGCTGGAGCGCGAAGGCGTGGAACTGCTGTTCACGCCGTCCGTGGAAGAGATGTATCCAACTGCGGCGGACAGGAGTGTCCGCCCCACACCGGCGACCTGGGTGACGGTGGAGGAGTTGAGCAGCAAGCTGGATGGGAGTTCGCGGCCGGGACATTTTCGCGGCGTGACGACCGTGGTGGCAAAGTTGTTTCACGCGGTGGAACCGGACGCGGCCTTCTTCGGACAGAAAGATGCGGCGCAGGTGGCGATCATCCGGCGCATGGTGCGCGATCTGAATCTGCCGGTGGAGATTGTGGTTTGCCCGATCGTGCGCGAGACCGATGGATTGGCCATGAGTTCGCGGAATGCCTATCTGGATCCCGAACAGAGGAAGCGGGCGCTGGTGTTGCACCGGTCGCTGGTGCGCGTGCAATCGCTGGCGGCTGCGGGCGAACGCGACGCGGCCAAGTTGGCGGCCGCGGGGCGCGAGGAGATTGCAAGAGAAACTACTGTGCGTCTCGATTACTTCGAGATCGTGGAGCCGGACACGCTGGATTCCGTCGAGGATGTTTCCGGCGGCGCGCTGGTGGCGGTCGCTGCCTTTGTGGGCAGCACGCGGCTCATCGATAACGTTCTTCTGCCTTCTGCTTAAACCTGCCGCTGCCCATTACGGACGTGGCTGCAGGCTGCTCACCGTTCAGTACGAATCGAGGTAATCAGGATTGTCGGACCACCACGGGCTGGAATAGTACGGTGGCCAAGCCCAGAACGGACTCCATCCGGGTCCCCAGCCCCAACCCCATCCCCAACCGCAGCCCCAGCAACCACCCCATCCCCAACCACCCCATCCCCAACCGCCGCGCCAACCCCAACCCCGGCCCCAGCCGGAACCGCCGCGCCAGCCGTTGTTGCCGCGGAAGGCAAGGCTGCCGGCACCGACGAAGGCAGCGTGGTTCGACGCACCGAATCGGGCACCCGAAGTTAGAGCACCTGCTGTGCGGGCACCTGCGAATGAGTGCCAGTTCCCGTCAGCAACGCGCGCGCCTCGAGATGCGCCCATGCTCCTACCGGCGCCTCGGCCCTCGAAGGTCCACGCTCTGCCCGCGCCGGCACCGCGAGCCGATGAGGAACCGCCCATTGATCCGTAGCGTCCGGTACTGCGGTAAGCACCGCCGCGGGAGCCACCATACGAGGAAGCTCCCCCATGGAAGCTGCCACCGCTATGGCCACCGCCACCACCGTGGAAGCTGCCGCCACCACCACCGCCGTGGGAGCCTCCTCCACCGCCGCCACCGTGACCGCCGCCATGTTGGGCAAGAGCGGGGACGGACGCGCAAATAAGTGTAAGCGAAGCGATACCTGCAAGAAGATTCTTGAGCCAGGTGGATTTCCGCATATCTGTAACCCTCCACCGAAACGGCGATTGACTGCCCGGACGGGCAAACCGCTTCTGACAATTTTACCTCTAATTGGAACCCCATTCCAGAGCGGAAGTTGCACCGACTGGGCAAGAAATCAGGGGGGATGGGGTCCGCTCAGCCAGCATGCCTTGAGCAATTGCTCAGATCCTCAAGAAGATCTTGCGGCGGTACATCCAGAACAGGACGAGCCAAAAGATCAAGATCACTGCAAAACCGTGGAGTACGGGCTGGAAGGTCGGTCCCGTCATAGCCGACAACGCCCGTCCAAAATGGCGGTTGACGGCGTTGCTGAAGAAACTCTCCATGGTCCAACTCATCACGTAAACGGCAATCGAGTTCATTCCGATCACCACCAGGGGGAACGCCCATCGGCGCCATCCTTTCCAGTCGAGGAGCGCGTAAAAGCCGGCAAGCATCAGGATCACCAAGCCTCCGCTATAAAGCGTGTAGGACGATGTCCAGACTCTTTTGACGATGGGGCAGATGCCGGCCCATTGACAGAGCAGTCCGAGCAGCACCAAGCCTGTTCCGGCGATTGCCAGTCCGCGCAATTTCTGTTCCTTCGATCCTTTGCCCTTGAGCCATTCGCCCGCCAGGAGCCCCATGATCATGGTTCCAAGCGTGGGGATAAAACTCAGCGTGGACCAACCGCCCTCGTTGAAGACGAAAGGGTGCTCTCGCGGGAAGAGGTTCAAGAACCATACGTCGAATGCCCACGAAAGATTGGAATTCTTGTTCCAGTGAGAAAGAAATCCGGTGTAGTTGTGAGTCCAGCCCTGTGGAACTCCTACCCTGGCATAGTCAAACTGCGGACCCGGCGCGGGATAAAGCGCGAAAGCTGCCCAAAAAAAGATCAGGATCAGGACCAGCGTCACCACCTGGGTTCGCACCCGCGCGAATCCCAGCAGGAACAGGAGTACGTATCCCAATCCAATCTGGGTCAGAGTGTCCTCAAAGGTAAAGTAGGTCTGACTCGACCACTGGGACCGGAGAAAGATTCCCAGAAAGATCAGAAGGAGCGCGCGCCGGGCCGCATGCGCCAGCATGGGTCCGAAGGCTTGTCCTTTCATTTTCCGGCTGGCGATCGAAAACGGCAGCGCCGCGCCCACCAGGAAAGAAAAAGCGGGCTGGATCAGGTCATGCAGCGAGCAACCCTGCCAGTCCACGTGATCGGTGTTGAAGCCGATCACTCTCCAGAAGATACTGTGCGGGAACGCGCTGGCTGTCGCATGCAAACGCATGGCTTCTGCGAGCATCAGGAACATCACAGTCCCGCGGAGTACATCCAGCGAGACCAGGCGGGTCGCGCCTTCCGGCTGGCGTTCAGGTTCTGTTACAGGCAGTTCTGAGGCGGGACTTTCCACCTGCGGGCTTTCGATCATAAAGGGCTCCTGTAGCCAACTCAGCGAAGAATCGAGTTACCCGGCGCTTAAGTCTGAACTGCAAAGCCTGGAGCGTCCGCATGGGCGTTCCACTTCCCGCGGGTGAAATCGGGGAATTTCTGCGGAGCGCCATTCTGCGCCACCGATGCTTCACTTAACGGAGTCGGCGCGCTCCATGCGGCGGCATCGTAGCAATTGATATCGGGAACGAGACCTCTTTTCAGACAGTCCATCAGCCTGTAATTCATGACGTAGTCCATTCCGCCGTGGCCGCCCATTTTACGCGCCAGTTCTCCAGTTGTCTTCCAGAGTGGGTGCTCGTACTTATCGCGAAAGGCGTCGACGTTCTGCCAATCTTCGTGCGCGGAACCATCGGCCTGTTTTGCGCCATCGATAAAGATGCGCGGCGGATAGTCGGCGAAGATTCCCTTCGTGCCCGAGATCGAGTTGAGGCGGCTGTAGGGCCGTGGGTTGACCACGTCATGCTGGAGAAGGATCGTGCGGCCTTTCAGAGTTTTTATGATGCTGGTATTCATGTCGCCGCAGATGTACTTTTCGGCGCGCTTTGGATCTCCGTCGGCGAAGCTCGCTTTCACATAAGCGCTCAGCGACGCCTCGGACGAACTCACCGAAACCATGTAGTCGAACCTGTCGCCGCGATGGATGTCCATGTAATGGGCCACCGGGCCCAGTCCGTGCGTCGGATAAAGATTGCCGTTGCGCTGGATGTGGGAAAAGCGGCGCCACAGGCCCTCCCCTTCGCTTGAGGTCAAAATACTGCGCAAGTCATGGAGGTAAGCCGCTTCTCCATGGGTAATTTCGCCGAAGACTCCATCCCGCACCATGCCGAGGACCATCATCTCGGTAGAGCCATAGCAGCAGTTTTCGAGGATGACGCAATGCTTGCGCGTAGCCTCGGAAATATCGACGAGGTCCCAGCACTCCTGCAGGGTTGTACAGGCAGGCACTTCGACGGCGGCATGCTTGCCATTCTTCATGGCGGTGAGCGCCATCGGAACGTGCCAGTTCCATGGGGTCGCGATATAGACGATGTCGAGATCGAGCTCGGTCAAGTTCTTGAAATCCCATTCGCCCTTACTGAATCCCTTGGGCTCTGTCTGGCCGGCGTTGGTAACCGCCTTTTGCGCGTGCGCCACCTTTTCCGGCACCAAGTCGCAGATCGCCTTGACCTCAACCTTTTCGATTGCCAGTAAGTCTTCCAGCAAACTGGAACCGCGCCCACCGACACCGATGATTCCCAGGCGCACGTGTTCTCTGGCTTCGAACGGGACGCCGATCATCGCAGCGTTCGCACTCTTGGGCGTGCTGGCGGCCAGTTCAGAACCCAAAATGTCCGTAGCAATCAGAAGTCCCGCACCGCCCAGGGCAGTGCGCTGGATGAAACTTCGTCTCGAAACATCTTTCGATTCTTTATCCGTTGGCATGTGGTGGCCTCCCGGTTGATGAGGGTCCGAATTGCAAGTGTAATCGCATCGGCGTTCGTCCAGACGGCCGGTGTTGCATAGAAATAGAAAGCACTCGTGATTCCCTTTACTCCGCCCGATGTCCGAGCGGCCGTTCGTCTGCATCCCGAGGAAGGTGGCGGCTCGATGAATGACGAAAACAGGCGTTTACGCTCGCGGAGCCGTTTTCGTGCATGTTCAGGGCTGCGGAAGGGCGGCGACGGTGGCGGGTTGAGGTTCCAGGCGCTGGCGCACGAGGATTTCAACCTGTGTCCACAGGCGGGGATCGCATTGGCTCTGCATGTGGCTGGGGGTGAAGGTGCGCTGGAACCAGGAGCCTCCCACGCACTGCACCGGCGTTTGCTGATAGTCAAAACGGAAGTTCCCGAGGATTTGCGTCTTCGAATCGTCGGCGGCGGTGATGCGTGCGCGGCCGTGGACCAGCCCATGCGGCTGATAGAAGTTCGCCGCGGCGACGACATTTTCCGGGATCACTCCGTCCCTTTGCCAGGGCTTGGCGACGCTGTCGACCTGCACCGTGAGCAGCACGGGAATCCCTGCGCGATCCAATTCGCGGGACAGCATCACCACGGCAGACGCTCCCCAACTGTGGCCGAACAGAATGATGTGGGCCTGCGATTTTTCTTCATTGCTCAGGACGCCGTCGTTATTGGTGTCGAGCAGGCGCAGGATGTTTTTATATGCCGTTTTCCGGTGACGGTTCTCGAAGACCCGGATCGAAGCATCTTTGGGAAGACCTGGCTGAATTCTCAGTGCGAGTTGCACCGGACCGTGATGGGGATCGTCGTGGCGCACAAACCCGCCCGCAAAACCGACAAGAATGTAAGAGGCTGTGGCCGCGGGACGGATGGATACGGCTCCGTCGGCGGCCGCGAGCCAGGGCGCCGCCACCACTAGCGTTGCGAACATCGCAGCGAGAATCGGGAATCGCGCGCGACGAGGCAAGCAGGCTCCTAAGGGATGAGATGATCGCGCCCCAGTACGGTTGCGGCTCCATTGCGCGCTGGTGGCCAGCGAAAAGCCCTACCAGTAAGGCTTTTGGCTTACTCGACCCGGAGGCAAGTCTACACCCGCTGTCAACTTTTGGGGGCGGGTCGAGTTTTCGAAAGGGTCTGGTCGCTACCTCTTCCGTTCCGCGAGCCGGAAACCTAGCGGCCTTGCAGGCCGCGACCGGGTCTGAGACCCGGTCCCACACAACCCACTACCCGCACACAACCCACTACTTGGGACCCGGTTTCCTTGAGACGAAGGGGTTCCCGTCCAGCAGGTAGCGCAGAGGCTTCTCTGCAGCTTTGCTGATACCGATGCGGGGAGTCGCTACGATTCCCCTGGTGTGATATCCGTCTTCGCCGATCCAGAGGCTGCCGGCTGCCGAGGTAAGATCGACGGCATTGTCGCGAGCACGAGTAATGCCGAAGGCTTCGCAAAGTTTCCCTGGACCATTGGTAATTCGCGGCAGATCCCTGGGGCCGTTAACTGCAATTCCCCGGGCATGAGCCATTTCTTCCACCCCAGAGAGAGGTTCCAGAGCACGGAACAGAACGCTTCCCGCGCGGCCTTCGGGCTCGCAGGAAACGTTCAGGCAGTAGTGATTTCCGTAGATGAAGTAGACATAAGCGTGACCGGGCGGACCGAACAGCACCGCCGTGCGAGCAGTGTTACCGGCGGCGGCGTGTGCGGCAGGGTCTTGTTGTCCGAGGTAGGCTTCGACTTCCACGATGCGGGCGGCGAGTGTGTTGCCGTCCCGGCGCACCAGTACCTTGCCCAGAAGGTCCCGTGCAACGCGGCGCGGATCGCGGCTAAAGAAAGCACGATCCAAGGGACGAATCCGGACGATTGGCGTCGGAATCTGCGACTTGCGCATGCAACAAAATCTTAACTGACCAGCACGCCTTAGATCGGTCTCGGCTGCGTGTTGATGGCAGCAGTCACGTTGGAAGGTGTTTCGTCGAAAGACCTGCCGGGCTCGAAGGCACGCTTCTCGTGCTTGGTTCCGACCTTGCGGATCGCGTCGTGCCAGCCATCGTCCCAACTGATCCGGGCCTCTCCATCGACCAGTGTCCATGTGCCGTGGGACGCGCCGATCGACTTTCTTGCATCTCCGTCGGCATCGAGGGTGATGAAGAACCTGCCTCCGTTGCCTTCGCCGACTTCCCACTTGCCCACAAAGTGATTCCGGCCGGGCGTCATCGCGCTGAGCGCGGAGCTCTCAAATTCGATGCGTGCAATATCGGCGGCAGGAATCTTCTCTTGATGGCCGTCCTTGTAAACAACCGCGGACGGGGCTTTCAGGTCGATGCGCGCGATTTCGGCGGTGGCGAAGCTCTGGCGGTGGCCATCCTTGAAGACGATTACGACGGAACCGCGATCGTCGGCCGGGGAAGGGGCCGGTTTTGCAACGGCGCCCGCGCAACCTAGCAGCAGGATTCCCGAAACCGCAACGACTCTGATGAGACCTAACATGACTTCCTCCGGAACGGACGGAACGCAATGACAGAGCGCCTGTGTGATGTTACGACGCGCTGAGAAGAAAAGTTCCGCAAACTGCGCTCCGATTCTTAGGCTGCGCCGTTTGCCGCTTCTTTCAGGTAAGCCAGCACTTCTTCCGCATGCCCCTCAGGCTTGACCTTCTCGAAGATATGCTGGATCTTGCCGTCAGGACCGATAATGAAGGTCGTGCGCGCCACTCCCCAGACCTTCTTCCCGTACATGTTCTTTTCTTTCATGACGCCGAAGGCTTCTGCGACTTTCTTGTCGGCATCGGCCAGCAGGCTAAAGGGCAAATCGAACTTTTCCTGAAACTTCTTTTGCGCTTTCGGTGTATCGGGCGACACCCCGAGCAGCACGGCGCCCGTCTTCTGCATCTTCTTGTATGTGTCGCGGAACCCGCGAGCTTCAATGGTTCAGCCCGGGGTGTCAGCGCGGGGATAAAAATACAGCACAACGGTCTTGCCGCGCAGAGCCTTCAGCGCGACCTCTTTTCCGTTCTCGTCCTGCAAAGTGAAGTCGGGAGCCTTATCATTGATATTCATGGGAATTTCTCCGGGAAAATCGAAGTCGCGGGCGAGCCACGCCGCCGAAGCGACATCCGTCCAGCCAGCTTTCGTCAAGATTCTACACGCAGTGTTCCTGGTCGCGCTGCTGGCATGCCTGGCGTCGTGGGCCGTCGTCGCGAGGGCGCAGGAAGAGAGGCCGCAGATCACGCCCGGGGAGCGGAAAGTCCCCCGAAAGAAAGATGCGGGACCGCGTGCGGTGGCCGTGCTCCAACTGGCGGCGAACGGCAAGGCGACACTGGTGCCCATCGCGATTCTGATCGCCGGAAAATTCTGGGACGCCACGGCGTACAAAGCGGATCCAATCCCGATGGCGTTGGAAACGGGCACGGTCTATGAGGCCGAACGCACCGGCAGTTCGCTGGGCCTGTTCACGGTCAACAGCGCGCTGCACAGCAATGCCGTAAATGTGCAGAGTCCGTGGCTGGGAACTGGCAAATGGCTGCCGGCGGGAGCCGACAAAGAGAAGACTGCGCACACGGCGGAGGCGGTGCCGGTGGGAATCGACACCAGCGACGAGCCTCCCCGGCTGACCCGAAATCCCGCCAAGGAAGCACCTGCGGCTGCGCCCGCATCCACCAGCGCGCCACCACCGGCCGCGCCGCAATCCACCCAGCCGTCGGACGCGGGGGACGGTCCACCGCGTTTGACGAAGCACGATTCAGCGCCTTCGTCCGACCCGTCCGCGGGCTCAACTCAGCCGGAGCAAAGCCAGCCTGGGTCAGCGCCATCCGCACCGGCGACGCCGGGCAGTTCCAAACCTAACGACACCAAGCCGAGTGATGCCAAGCCGTCCGATCGCCCGGCCCCGCCCCAGTCCGACAGCGGCGCCGATGCCGCCAACCGGCCGAGACTGAGGCGCGGCAAGCCCGTCGATCCGTTGCCCGAGGATGATGTACCCGGCTACAGCAAGCCCGGGAGCGTTGCGCCCAAAGTGTCTCCCACGAGTACCGCAAAGACTGCCGAAGCCGCGGCCGACAAGGGCCCCGTGCAACTGGTCCCGGCAATTTCGGACGCAACCGCTTCCCAGCCTCGTTCGTTCGCGTTCGAGTGGCTCAAGGACGAAGAGGGAGAGCGCCGCCAGCAGATGACGGCTCTTGCCAAGGAACAGGTTCGCACCTACGTCGAGGCTCGGGCTAAGGCAAAGGTGATGCCGAAGCCGGTGGGAACGCCGGCCGCTCGGCATACTGTGGCCGCGAAAACAAAAGATCCGATTCTCGAGAACCTGCAAATGACAGCGTACGATTTGTGGACTACCAACCAGCCGGTTCTTGTGTTGAGTGCCGAAGCGCATATGCCGCCGCCGCCCGCGGGCAAGCCGCATGCCGCCGTCGAGACCGATCTCCAGTATTCGATACTGCTCGTCGCCTATCCCGACATCTACAACAACCTGCACAAGATCTATGTCGGCGTGACCGACAAGTACCACCTCGACATGACGCCGCGCCTGGAACTGGTGGACGCGGTCGACGCCGACGGCGATGGCCGGGGCGAGTTGCTATTTCGCGAGACCTCCGATGGCAGCAATGGCTGGGTGATTTATCGCGCCAGCCAGGACAAGCTATGGAAGATGTTTGACAGCCTGCATCCGGAGTAGGCAGGCACGGCTTGCCGGCAACTTTCAGAGAAAACTGGGGGCGCGGATCCAGTCCGCGCCCTTTTGAATTCTCCCGCGCGGTTGCGCAAGAGTTAATGGGCCGTGGTTTTGCAGAGTGCGTCGGTCGCCTGGCGGAGGAAGGTGTCGACGGCATCGCTATAGGGCTTCTTGAAACTGGCCGGCCAGTTGGCTTTGTCGGCGTAGAGCTTTTCCAAATTCTGCTCCATGCCGGGGTCGCCTCCAGTAAACAGCGCCAGCAGTTTTTGCCGGCGTGCCGCCAGTTGCGACCCAAGTTTGCCGGCTGGGTCAGCTCCGCTCGCGATGGCCTCTTCTGTATCTTTGGCCAGGGCGTCCCACCCGCGCTGCGACTCTGCCTGCACCTCGGGCGACCAACGCTGGCGCAGGCTCGCGAGTTGTTCGTCGGTGTAGTACTTCTTCATCCAGTCTTTTCTGGTTTGCATTTGAATCACCTCGATGACTTTGCGGAATGGCTCCCAATCCGGCTTCCCACCGCTGGCCACGACCTTTTCCGCCCGTTCGATGGCCTGCACGGCCCGGTCGAGATGGTCTCGCTTTTCGGCGAGAATCTCGCGCTGCTGGCGAAGCGCGGCGGATAGATCGGTGTCTTTGCGGTGAAGGATTTCCCGGATTTGAGATAGAGGGAACCCGATGAACTTCAACGCTACGATCTGCTCCAGGCGCGCAAAGTCGCGATCGGAATAGACCCGATACCCTGCGCCAGTGCGGCCGCTGGGCTTCAGCAGCCCCAGCTTGTCGTAATGGTGCAGGGCGCGGATGGTCACTCCGGCGCGTTTTGCGAACTCATGAGGCAGGTAGGTTTCAGTCACGATTTCCCCTTATTCGAGGTTTTAAGGTCTGACGTTAGGTAAGGGTCAAGCAGATTTTAAACTGTGCCTCAAACCTGGAATATTCGGGAACGTCAGCGCTAAGCCCGACGGATCGCGAGGCGTTCCATTTTCGTTTCCGTTAGAATCTTGTTCTCGGCCCTTGTCTGAACGCGCCCAACATCAGTGAACATGGTAAGGCCGGTTTCTGATCCGGGGCGTTCGCCCCGAAGGCGCCATGCAGCCGAAGGAGATCCAGTCTAGTTGCGTCTGACACGCCGCAAGTTTGTTCAATCGATCCTCGGGGCCAGCGCGGCTGTGGGACTGCCTGCTGCATTCTCAGCGTGCAGCGGATCCTCCAGAGCGACCAGTGCGGCCGCAGTCAGCACTCCAGTGCAGCAGTTCGGAGCAACCGAAGTCACATTTCCCAAGGGATTTTTCTGGGGCACGGCCACCGCCGCCTACCAGATCGAAGGCGCGTGGAACGAAGATGGCAAGGGCGAATCCATTTGGGACCGCTTCGCGCACACTCCGGGCAAAACCAAAAATGGCGAGACGGGCGACGTGGCTTGCGATTCCTACCACCGGTGGCGCGAAGACATAGCCCTGATGCGGGCGATGAATCTGAACAGCTACCGGTTTTCGATTTCCTGGCCGCGCATTCAGCCTTCCGGCGCGGGGGCGGTGAATCCCAGAGGCGTCGATTATTACAGCCGCCTTGTCGATGCGTTGCTTGAAGCGCGCATCCGGCCGATGGTTACGCTCTATCACTGGGATCTGCCGCAGGCGCTCGAAGATGCGGGAGGATGGCCCAATCGCGACACGGCGGCCCGCTTCGCCGACTACGCGCAACTGGTCGCGCAGGCGCTCGGCGATCGGGTTTCCGACTGGATGATTTTCAACGAGCCCGACGCGTTTGTGGATCTGGGCCACCTCGAAGGCATACACGCTCCCGGGCGTAAGAGCCTGCTCGATTTTCTGCGCGCCACGCACGTGGTCAATCTGGCGCAGGGCACGGGGTTTCGTGCGCTCAAGGCGGCGCGTCCGTCAGCGCGCGTGGGCACGGCATTCAGCATGTCGCCGTGCGAGCCTGCGACTGATTCCGAAGCGGACAAACTGGCGGCTGAACGCGCGCACGCCATCACCAATACTTGGTTTCTCGACCCTGCCCTGCGCGGGCGTTATCCCGAGGCACTTACATTTCTGCCGGAAACAGCTATGCGGATCCAGCCGGGTGACCTGGAGAAGATGCGCGCGCCGCTGGATTTCATTGGCATCAATCTTTACTACCGCACCATCGCCTCGGCTCCGGGCACGATGGAGCGCGCCACGCACGCGCAGGAGTGGCTGTTTCCCGTGAAGATGGATGGCGGACAGCAGGGACCGAAGACCGACTTTGGATGGGAAGTCTGGCCCAAAGCGCTGTATGACATGGTTATGCGCATCACGCGCGATTACGACCGGCCAGTGATCGAGATTACCGAGAGCGGATGTTCGTATAACGACGGGCCCGACGCGAGCGGCGCGATTCACGACAGCCGCCGCGTTGCGTATCACCGCGAGTACTTGGCGGCGCTGGGGCGGTCCATCACCGACGGCGCCGATGTGCGCGGATATCACGCCTGGAGCCTGCTGGATAACTTCGAATGGGCGGATGGGTTCAGCCAGCGCTTCGGCCTGGCCTACGTGGATTTCAAGACGCAGCAGCGAACGATCAAAGATTCCGGCCGCTGGTACGGCAAGGTAGCCGCCAAGAATCGTGTGGAGCCTGCCTGAGATTTTAGATTGCAGATTGAAGACTTCAGATTTGGGTTCTAACTCTGCAATCTACAATCTGAAATCTGCAATTCCTTTTCTTACTTCTGCTGCATCACCAGCTCGCTGTTTTCCACTTTCATCGCGCCCACGTTGTTCGGAAGCTTCATGCGGTCGCGTTGTTCGGCCAGCTTTTTCTGCAGCGCTGGATTCACGAGTGAAACCGGAACGTTCAAGTCTCCCACCTTGAACTCTGTGGGATCGAACGTGGCATATCCATCCTTCTCGCCGATGTGGCCCGAAATCGTCACCCAGACGTCTTTGCCCCCAATTTCCGTGAGGAACTGGCCGTGTACCAGGTCGCCGTCGAGGCTTACTTGCTGGTCTTTAATGACGGGTACGGCGCCGCCAACATTGGAGTCTGGCGCAAGCGCCGCTCCGCCCGCGTTACCCAGCGTTTGCGCGAGCACGGCGCTGACCTCGTCGGAATTGATGTGGACCTCAGCCTTCGGGCTGGGCGCCGCAGCTTGTCCGGCATAGGGCTTCGCCTCGTAAGAACCGCTCGGCGTGGACTGCTGGGTAGCCTGCTCGAACTCGGCCATCTTCTGGTCAAACGACTGGGCATGCTCGGCAATGGCCGCTGGAGCCTGCGAGTGCGCCACCGGCGCAGGTTTCTTCAGGACCAAAATGATGGCCACCAACGATGCCAGCAACGTCGCGATGCTGATGATGCGATCAAGCTTGAATTTCATGGCAATTCCCCAATGGTCGGCCCGGACAGGGGGGCCCAGTGTCATGGTAGCTGGCCGGCGAGCGAAGGTTTAGATAACCAAAGTGGGGTATGGGGCATGACTGTGTGGGGCTACTTCAGTTTCCTGGCCAGCAACTCATTCACGATCTGCGGGCTGGCCTGGCCTTTAGAGGCTTTCATGACCTGGCCAACGAAGAATCCGAGCATGGTGGTTTTTCCGGCGCGGTACTGCTCCAGTTGCTTGGGGTTGGCGGCGAACACTTCGTCGATCATTTTTTCCAGTGCTGAGGTGTCGGTCGATTGCTGCGGGCGGCCTTCTTCTTCGTAGACCGCGGGGAAATCCTTGCCCCGCTCGAAGCCGAGGTCATAGAGGTCCTTGAGCATCTTGCCCGAGATGATACCGGTCTCGACCAGATCGGCGGACGCTGCCACGCCCTGCATCGAGATCGGAGATTGCTCAATCTCGAGGCCCTTGGCCTTGAGGCGTCCCATTAATTCGCTCTGCACCAGGTTGGCCACGCGCTTGGGATTCTTCGCCGCTTTCGCGGCCTCTTCGAACTGATCGGCCAGCGACTTTGAATAGGTCAGCACCTGCGCGTCGTATTCGGTGATGCCGTAATCCTTCACCAGGCGCGCGCGGCGGGCTTCGGGGAGTTCGGGCAAGGTGCGGGCGATTTCGGCCTTCCACTTTTCGTCGACCACCAGCGGAAGCAAGTCAGGCTCGGGGAAGTAGCGGTAATCGTGCGCCTGCTCTTTCGAGCGCATGCTGTAGGTCTTGCCTTCGTTCGAGTTGTAGAGGCGCGTCTCCTGCATGATCTTGCCGCCCGATTCGAGGACTTCAATCTGGCGACCGATTTCGTACTCCAGCGCTTCGCGGATGAAACGGAACGAATTCACGTTCTTGATTTCCGCTTTGGTGCCAAATTCCTTCTGCCCGCGCGGCCGCACGCTGACGTTGGCGTCGCAGCGCAGCGAGCCTTCCTCCATGTTGCAGTCGCTGACGCCGGTGTAGAGGATGATTTCTTTCAGCCGCGTCAGGTATTCGTAGGCCTCGTCGGGCGAGGCGATGTCAGGCTCGCTGACGATTTCGATCAGGGGCACGCCGGTGCGGTTGAGGTCGATGGCTGTTTTCTCGGCGGCGTCGGGAAATCCCTCGTGCAGGCTCTTGCCCGCGTCTTCTTCGAGATGCACTCGCGTGATGCCGATCTTTTTCTTGCCCTTGGCCGCTGGAATTTCGATGAACCCCAACTCGGCGAGCGGCTTGTCATACTGCGAAATCTGATATCCCTTGGGCAGGTCGGGATAGAAATAGTTCTTGCGCGCGAAAATGGAAGTCTCGTTGATGCGGCACTGCAGGGCCATCGCCGCCAGCGTGGCGAACTCGACGACTTTCTTGTTGAGCACGGGCAGGGCGCCGGGCATCCCCAGGCAGACCGGGCAGACATTGGTGTTCGGCGGTGCGCCGAAGCGCGTCGAGCAGGAGCAGAAAATCTTGGTCACCGTCAGAAGCTGAACGTGCACTTCCAGCCCGATGACTGGTTCATAGGTGGCGTGGGCGGCGATGGAATCGGCCGACGTGGTGACCATAGGGAGTGATTATAAAGGGCGGCGCAGTACGGGAGCACGCGTGACCCGTGTCATCCTGAGCGAAGCGAAGGGCGCGGCCCTCAGGATGACAGGTCGATCAATCGCCTACGCCCGCTCATAAAACCGAAAGAACAACGACTGCTTCGACACCGGCTCAGCCTTCTCGGTGAGCGCGGCCAATTGCTGCTGGTTGAGCGGAGTGAACTCACGCGCCAGTTGTACGTTCTGTTGGAGTTGGGCGATTGTGTCGCATCCGATGATGACGGTGCTGACCGGCAGCGACAGCGAATAGTACATTGCCTGCCGCATATCCAGCGTGCCCCCAGTCGTTGCCTGTATCGCCATCCCTTCCCATGAGTGCTTCTGCTGTTCGATGGGCGGCGGGGTCCACGACGAAAGAATGCGTCCTCGCGCCGGAACTTTCATTCCGATAATGCCCATCTGTTTCTCCACGGCCAGCGGCAGCAGTTGCTCACTGAAGCTGTAGTGATGCGGGTCGGCCGCATTGACCGCCATCAGGATGGTGTCGAAGGGATGCCGGTGGATCGCCTCAATCAGCGCGTCAGGCCGGTAATGTCCGGTGATCCCGAGATAGCGCACGATTTTCTGGTCGCGGGCCTCGAGCAGGGCTTCCATGGCTCCGCCCTTGGCAAAGATCTCGTTGATGTCGGTCATGGTGCCGATATCGTGCAGTTGCCACAGGTCGACGTGATCGGTCTGCAACAGCTTGAGCGATTTCTCGATCATGCGCATGGAGGCGTCGCGCGTCCGCTCTTTGGTCTTGGTGGCGAGAAACGCGTCGTTGCGGCGGTGCTTCATCACCTTGCCAACGTATTGCTCGCTCCAGCGCTCGGGGCCTCCGTAGATCGAAGAGGTGTCGACGTAATTCACGCCCAGATCGAGCGCCTTTTCAATAATAGGGACCGCGACAGCTTCGTTGTTGGGCTTCTCCAAAGACGCTTGGCCCCCCAGGCTGAAGATGCCGACTTTGTATCCGGTCTTGCCCAGATTCCGCGTCGGCATGGCGTTCGTGGTTGCCGAATTGAAAGGCAGCGAAGAGGTTTGGCCCTTTGCAACATCGGGAAGCGCGGCCGAGCCAAAAACAGCGGCGGTCATGAGGCCGCTGGCCTTAAGAAAACTGCGCCGACTGTCGGATGATTTCTGCGACTTAGATTTGCTCATGAGGACCTCCGGAGGGTGTTTAACGCCTCTACATTAACGCCAATGAAGGACGGAATCCACGGATTAATTCGAAGTGCCGACTGGAGTTTCGTTTTCCAAAAAGAAACACCCCTCAAAGCAGCGACCGCAGGGGCTAAGGCTCTGATCAACTTCCGGCGCTAACGGCACGGCTGGAAGCCTTGCCCTTCCCGCGCATTTGTGAGACCAGCCCGCATTAGTTCGTCTTCGGCGGGTCCAGATACTTGTCCACCGAAACCTCAAAGTAGAGTAGCTCGTTTCCCTTGGCGTCGGCGACGCCCGTAATATCGATGGTCGCGCCCGGCAGCGGCGAGGAAATATCGCTCACATCGAAAAATAGAAATCCCGATTGCGTGGTGTGGGGTTCGACCGCCTTGGCGGCGAATTGCGAGGACTCGATCTCATCCTTTTCTTTCGGGCCGATCGTGCCCTTCACTTTATGCGGGAGAGGAATCGGGCTCGGCCGCGTGCTCGCCTGGGGATTGGAGAGCCTCCGGTACAAATCGTCGGTGGTAATGGGAGTGAGTTTCGAGTGATGAGCAGTGGTCAGGGTGATTGCCATGTTGGCGATGGAGATCGGCTGGTCGCCATCATTCGACACGACAAAGAAAACCGGTAGAAAGCCGTGCGCCGCAAAATCCACGGAAAATATCCTGGCCTTTTCTGGAGTGTCGTAAGGATCCGCGGCGATAGCGGCTTTGTCGTCGCGATGGAAATCGTGTGCCGGGTAGTTGATCGCGTTTCGTGCCACCGGCTTCACAAAATTCTTGGAAGCCAGCAAGACCGGCACGAACGATGACGCACAGAGCGTCAGGACCAGGCAGCGAGAGGTGAACTGTGAGTACCGCATGGTCTTGATTATAGAAGGCGTTGCGCCCGCCGCCGATCAGGCGGTTTAGAATGACTGAGCTTGAGCTATTTTCTCTACAGTCTGTTGCTGGCGTTGGGAATGCTTCTGAGCCTGCCCTATTGGCTCTACCAGATTCTGCGCCACGGCAAGTACCGCAAAGGACTTGCCGAACGCATGGGCGGGGTCCCGGCGCGGCTGACCGATGGTTCACGCCCGGGTCGCGTCATCTGGGTGCATGCCGTTTCTGTCGGCGAGGTACTCGCGGTCAGCGGACTCGTCGAGCAGATGCGGCTTGCCTCTCCTCAGACACGGGTGCTGGTGTCGACCACGACCGACACCGGGCAGGAACTCGCCCGCAAACGCTTTGGCGCGGACAACGTGTTCTACTTTCCGATGGACTTCGCGTTCGCGATCCGGCCGTATCTGCAGGCATTGCGGCCGGAATTAGTGGTACTTGCGGAAACCGAATTCTGGCCCAACTTCCTGCGACAGGCGCATGCCAGCGGGGCGCGCGTCGCGGTGGTGAACGCGCGTATCTCCGACCGGTCATGGCCGCGTTACCGCCGCTTTCGCTGGGCACTGCGCAGGATGCTGGTGCACGTCGATTTGTTCCTGGCGCAGACGACAGAGGACAGTACGAGGCTACAGTCGATTGGCGCCCAAGCGGGCCGGGTGCAGGTCACGGGGAATCTTAAGTTCGACGTGAGCCTTCCGGCTTCACCACCGATTGTGGAAAGCCTGCGGCGCTCGCTCGCGTCTGAAGGCGCCGGGCCCGTGCTGGTCTGCGGCAGCACGGTGGAAGATGAGGAGCCACCGCTTTTGAAGGCCTTTGAGAATTTACGGGTGGCGCACCCGCGGGCGGTAATGATTCTGGCGCCGCGGCATCCCGAACGCTTCGACGACGTCGCGATCCTGCTGAAGCGGTTAGGCATGCCGTCCGTCCGGCGGTCGCAGTGGGAGGGGGAAACGCTCGCGGGCGGAGTGCTGCTCGTCGATACCATTGGAGAACTGGCGGCACTCTATGCGCTGGCCGATGTTGCCTTCGTGGGCGGAAGTCTGGTGCCGCGCGGCGGACACAACATCATCGAACCGGCGCAACACGGCGTGGCTGTCGTGACCGGTAACCACACGGAGAACTTCCGCGACATCGTGGCCTTGTTTCAAAGCCGGGACGCCGTGCGGATCGTGGGGCTCGCGGAGTTGCCTCTGACCCTGATGCAGTTGCTCGCCGATGATGCGGAGCGGCTCGGGTTGGGACGCCGAGCGCTGGAGACGATTCGGTCGCAGATGGGTGCGACGTCGCGGACGCTGGAAGCACTAAAGACCTTGATTCCCTCCGAGCGCGATCCTCTGCCGGTTCCGGCGCCAGCGGCGCACACAGATTGAATCCCCTATCCGCCATTTACGGAGGAGTGGTCGGAGCGCGGAATGCTCTCTATGATCGTGGAGCTTTGCGCGCCCGACGACTGCCAGGGGCGGTGGTCAGCGTAGGCAATCTTACCGCGGGCGGGTCGGGAAAGACTCCGTTCGTGCTGCTGCTGGGCGAGTTGCTGAAAGCACGCGCCGTCAAGTTCGATGTGCTCTCGCGTGGGTATGGACGCACATCGACAGGAGTGCGATTAGTCGATCCCGCGGGCCTGCCGCAGGAGTTTGGCGACGAACCCCTGCTGATCGCGCGCAAGCTACAGGTGCCCGTGATTGTCGGAGAAGATCGGTATGAGGCAGGCCGCTTCGCCGAATCGAGATTCGGCCCGCAACTTCATCTGCTCGACGACGGCTTTCAGCATCGCGCATTAGCGCGGGATTTCGACATTGTTCTAGTCACGCCGCAGGATGCGAGCGACCGGCTGCTGCCCGCGGGGCGACTGCGAGAGCCGTTGGGTTCTTTGCGACGCGCGGATGCTGTCGTGCTGGCCAGCGGTGCTTCTGCCGATTCGTTTCCCGTGGAGGGGAAACTCGTCTGGCGCGTGCGCCGCGGTATTCTGCCGCAGAATGTTCCGCCGCGCCCGGTGGTGTTCTGCGGCATTGCCCGGCCGCAGCATTTCGTGTTGCAACTGCGAGCGGCCAACATCGAACCGGTTGCGGAGGCGTTCTACCGCGACCACCATGCCTACACTGAGAAAGACATCCGCGAGTTGCTTGCGCTCAAGCAGCGCAGCGACGCTGGAGGCTTCGTGACCACCGAGAAAGATGCGGTGAACCTCGGAGGCTATCTTTCCACTCTGGCGCCGCTCGGGGTTGTGCCGGTGAAAATGGAACTATCGGACGCTGCTAACGTCATCGATACCATGCTCCATAAGATCGAGGAACGAAGGCGCGGCGCATGAGAGAATCGGGTTCGTAGCGCCGCCGTCCCGGCGGCTGTCGCGGGGGCGTCTCGCCCCGCACGCGGGCGAGCAACGGCGCCCACAGGGTCGAACGCATCGCAATATGACCAAGCATCTCAAAGAAGCCGACCGGCTGAAAAAAATTGTCGAGGCCTTTCCTAACCTCACCGTAACGGTGCTGGGAGATCTGGTCGCGGACGAGTTTGTGTTCGGAGAGATTTCGCGCGTGTCGCGCGAGGCTCCAGTCCTGATCCTGAAGCACCGCGAGCGAACCGTCGTTCCCGGTGGCGCGGCTAACGCCGCCAACAACCTGGCGGATCTGGGAGTGAACGTCCTGCCTGTTGGGATTGTGGGGGACGATGAACCGGGACGGATGTTGCTGAAATACTTCCGCCACAAGCGGATCGCGGTAAGCGGCGTACTTAAAGATAAGACCTACACTACGGTCACGAAAACCCGCATTCTGGCAGGTATGACGCATACCTCGCGCCAGCAGGTGGTGCGCGTGGACCGCGAGCCGCAGGAAGCGCCGAACGCCCACTTGACGCGGGAACTCTATCTGGCCGCGCGAAACTACGCGCACGCCTCCGACGCGCTGCTGGTTTCCGACTACGGATACGGCGCGGCTACTCCGGTGATCGTGGCCACTCTGCAGCAAAAGGGAAAGCTGGGAGCGGTGCCGATTGTCGTCGACTCGCGCTACCGGCTGGTGCAGTATTCTGGCGTGACCGCTGCCACTCCCAACGAACCGGAAGTGGAAGAAGCGCTCGGCGTTCGCATCGGGCAAGACTGGGACAAAGTGATTGCCGCCGGGGAGCTGGTGATGGCGCGCATGAAGCTACAGTCGCTGTTAATCACGCGCGGGCGCGACGGGATGGCCGCTTTCGATCACAAGCACAAGCCGGTGGACATTCCGATCTTCGGCTCCGACCAGGTAGCGGACGTGACCGGAGCGGGCGACACCGTGATCGCGGCGTTCACGGCCGCGCTGGCCGCCGGCGCGACGACGGAAGAGGCGGCGCAACTGGCCAACTACGCGGGCGGCATTGTCGTGATGAAGCGCGGCACGGCAACGGTGTCACGGCAAGAGTTGCTGGACGCCATTGCGCAGACGCCGCCGGCGACACGACCTCATTGAACATACAGAATTGAAAGCGCACAACAAAATCCTGAGCCGCGAAGAACTGCGCGAACGCGTGGCGGAATGGCGGCGCGCGGGCGAACGGGTTACGCTCGCGAACGGCAACTTCGATCTCCTGCATGTGGGGCACGTGCGCTATTTGCGCGGAGCCAAAGCACTGGGTGGGAAATTAGTGGTTGCCATCAATTCCGATGAGTCAGTGCGCGCGCTCAAAGGCGAAGGGCGGCCTGTCATGCCGGCTGAAGAGCGAGCTGAGATCGTGGCCGCGCTGGCCGATGTGGATGCGGTTGTGATCTTTCCGGAACTCGATGTGCGAGCGATCATTGGCGAGATTCGTCCGGATGTTCAGGCCAAAGGCACGGACTACACTGCCGACTCCGTTCCTGAGCGCGACGCGGTAGCGGAGTACGGCGGGCGCGTCGAGATTGTCGGCGATCCGAAGGATCACTCCACCAGCGAGATCCTCCGCTCGCGACTCTCGTCGAGGAAATCTTGATCGTCGGGCTCGAAAGCAAACCCAACCTCGAGCGCCTGCTGATTGATCGTCTACTCATTGTCCGGCTGAGCGCGATGGGTGATGTGATCCACACGCTGCCTGCCGCGCAGGCTCTGCGCGACGCATTCCCGCAAGCAATGATCGGATGGGTGATCGAAGAGCGCTGGGCGGAGCTTCTGTGCGCGCCTGGAACGCCGCAGCGGGGGCCGCGATCGGCGCAGCGGCCTCTGGCGGATTGGGTGCATCCCGTCCGCTTGACCGGGTGGAGAAAGTCGCTGCTTACGATTCCGACGATGCAGCAGATCGCCAAAGTCTGGAACGACGTTCGCGCAGCACGCTATGACGTGGCCGTTGATCTGCAAGGCGCGATTCGGTCTGCGGTGCTGGCGCGCTGGTCGGGAGCGCGGGGGGTCTACGGTGCGACGGAACCGCGCGAGTCTCCTGCGAGTTTGTGGTACACGCGCAGCGTGATCGCGCGCGGGGCGCATGTGATCGAGCAGAACCTGTCTGTCGCTGAGGCAGTTGGGCAAAGGAAGATGAACGTACCGCACGTCGAGTTCCCTCGTGATGCCGAGGCCGAACGGCGGATTGAGCAGCAGTTGGCGGATGCAACGGTCGGCGAGTTCGCGATTCTGAATCCGGGAGCGGGATGGGGTGCGAAGCGCTGGCCTGCGGAACGCTATGGGCGTGTGGCTCGCGCCTTGGCCGAAAACGGAGTGCGGACGATTCTCAACTATGGTCCGGGAGAGGACGATCTGGCGGGAGCGGCTGAGGCCGCGAGCGAAGGCGCTGCCCGGGCGATGAAGTGTTCGATCAGCGAACTGATCGCGCTCACGCGGCGGGCGAAGTTGTTCGTCGGAGGAGACACGGGGCCGCTGCACCTGGCTGCAGCATTGCAGGTGCCGGTGGTGGCCATCTTCGGGCCAACGGATCCGGCGCGCAACGGGCCTTACGGAACGAGGAGCATTGTCCTGCGCAATCCGGCGAGCCCGACGACGCACGCGCGCAAGGCGGAACCCGACGAGGGATTGCTGGAGATCAGCGTGGAGGCAGTCGTGAGTGCGGCGCACAGTTTGCTGGCGCGCGGCGCAACGGAAGGTGCTCATGGCTGAGTGGTCGCGGGTCGCGCGCCGCATCCGAGTGCCGTTGGGATTCGTGTTCGCGGTGCTGTACTTCTGGCTGGCGCGGCCTTCGTGGCGATCCATCGCGTTGGGGGCGGTGGGGCTTGTGCCGGGGCTTCTGATTCGGGCGCTGGCATCGGGGCATGTGCGCAAGAATGAGGCGCTGGCGACTTCTGGCCCGTATGCGTACACGCGGAATCCGCTGTATCTCGGATCGTTGCTGATCGGAATAGGATTCGCCGTCGCGGCAAGGAGTTGGTGGGTGGGCGTGGTGCTGGTGGTGATGTTCTTTGCCATCTATCTTCCGGTGATCCGTGACGAGGAAGCATTCCTGCGCGTGAGGTTTCCCGAGTTTGACGAATATGAGCGGCGGGTACCAAGGATGCTGCCGCGGATTGCGCCCCCTGGCTCGGGTGGCGAGGGCGGAGGATTCTCGTTCGATCTGTACATGAAGCATTGCGAGTACAACGCGCTGCTGGGGAGCGTCCTTCTGACGGGTTCCCTCATCGCTAAGATGACCTGGCTCTCGTGACACGCGGAGCCGCGATAGGAATGCCTTGCAACGGCGAAGAGCCGTCCACCGGGTAGGGATCCTTCGACTCCGTGACCGCTCGGCTTCGCCGAACGGTCACTCCGCTCAGGATGACAATTTGAAAAGCTCACTTCTTCGCCAGCAACTCTCTTGCTCGCCCAAGCTCGGGGCGCGTTGAACTTCCGCCGGCACAGGTCTTCAACAACATCGCGTAGTACTCATTCGCTTCGCTTTGCTGGCCTGCGGCTTCGGCGGCGCGGGCTGCGCCCGAGAGGGCGTTGAAGCGGTTGGGGTTGAATTTCAGGTCGGTCTGATATTCGGCCAGCGACTGCTGCGGGCGTTTTGCCTCGAGCAGGATGTCGGCGATCATTTCGCGCGTGGGGATGCCTTGGGGTTCGTCACCCAGCGCGTCTTCTTTGTCGGCGATGGGGCGCAGGATCTTGACTGCGTCGTCGTACTTGCCTTCGGCAAACGCGAGCCACGCTTGCGCCTGTTTCAGATCGTTCTCTGTGGCTTCGGCGAAGTCCTTCTTCTTGTCGGATACGAATTTCTGGTGGATGGCTTCGATTGCGGTGATGTCCTTGCGGACTTCTTCGGGGTGGTGAAGGTGAGCTGCGCCGATCGCTTTGGCCCAGTAGCCGGCGGAATCTTCCGCGGTGCCGGGAACTGGAACTGGCGCGAGAGCCGCGGCGGCTGCCCAGTCTCGCATCTCGAGGGGATACAAGGCGGCGAAGTGCGCTTCGGTGGCCAGATGGGGATCGAATCCTATGCCGTACATGTCATGCATTTCGGGCATGGCCTTGACTTCGTCCATCAACGCTTTGGCGTCGGATTCGCGTCCGCTTTGCAGGTATGCATAGAACAAAAAATCCATGGCGTGGAACTGGTGGCCTTCGCCGCCCATGTGCATGGCGGCGGTTTTGCGGGTGGCGGCGACGGAGGCGAGGTTGGAGTTGATGTCGTCTTGCCAGAGGCCTACGCGGGCGAAGATGTGCGAGGGCATGTGCAGCGCGTGGGGAGCGGCGGGCGCGACCTGGGCGTAGCGGCGGGCGGCGGGAATGCCGCGTTGCGCCAGTTGCGGCTTGTCGTAGGCGTGGATCAGGTAGTGTGCGACTCCGGGATGATCGGGTTCGATGGCAAACAGCGGTTCCAGAACGGCCGCAGCTGCGATGCGGTTCGCGAAAGTCTCGTCGTGGTGCGGCTCAGAGGCCAGCAGCGACAGTGCGTAAAAGGCTGCGGCTTCGTGATCTTCGGGATAGGACTTATACACCTCCTTCATCGCGTCGGAGTAAGCTTTGGCGCGGGCGTCGTGGTCGGACTTTCCTGAGTCGCTGTAGAACGCAGCGATGGCTGCGATGTAAGCCTTCTCGCGTGGCGCTGCCGTTTGAGTGAGCTTCTCTGCCGCTTTCACTTCATCGAGACCCCGGGCGATCACTTTGGCGTCGGGCTCGTTCCAGAGTTGATGCCAGATGCTCATGGCGATGCCCCAATGGGCCATGGCGCATTGCGGGTCGTCTTTGGCGATCTCGAGGAACTCCTTTTCGGCTTCCTCGTACCAGAAGGAGTGCAGGAGGGCGACTCCGCGGGCGAAGGGCTTTTGCACAGACGCGGCGCACGAGATGGGGAATTGGACGGTTCCGAGCTGCGTCTCGGTCAGGTCTTCGTGATGGTGGTGGTTCTTGTCGTCGTCGGCCAATGCCGTGAGCGTGCAGAGGAATGAGAACAGCAGCAGCCAGGCAAGACGTTTCATAGAAGATTCCCAAGAGTATCGTGACGGGATTCTAGTCAGACGGGGCGGGAGGGTCAAACCGAAGGCCGTGGGTGGGAGGGATCTTGCGGTCGTATTTTTTTTGAGGTCGATTGCTAAATTCCTGATTTTATTCGAGTTAGCTCGAGTGGATCGGCGAGACTCCCCGTAAAATATTGAGGCGCAAGGACTTCCTCGCAAAATATTCCGGCATAAGGAGTTAGCGGCAGGGATCGAGTGGGCCGCGGCGAGGACCGGGATGCTGCCGCATTGAGTGGGGGAATTTGCGCGCACGATCCTAGTGTTTGCCCTTTCTGTCTGCTCAGTAAAGGTCGTTCGTCACAGGAATTGGATTTATTGCTGTGCAAGGATGTGGAAATCCGGTGGCGGCGTCTGCGGCCTGGACCTGCTTTCGCCCCGACGGGGCTTGTGCCCCTCATTTACTTTGCCATCCACAGCTTGCGCTGTGGGCTGCATTCTTTCGCCGCTCCGCGGCTCGGAGCGACTTCCATTTTCGTGGCTGTGCGCGGGCGGGGGCGCCCGCGCCACATTTTGTCAGTGAGACTGGTCAGCTCAAAAATTGTTTCCCGGAAATTCGGGGCAAAACTTGAACTCGGTTGCTGTGGTTACTTGCGAGAGCACCGGCGCTGCAAACAAGTTCCATAGGTCCTTCGCTTCGCTCAGGATGACAAAGTGAAGTTATGCCGCATACCGCCAGGACACAATACTAGATTCAAACAAACCACAGCAACAGCACGAATCGGCCGCTCGTTTCTCCGGCAAGTCTAGTGTTGTGTCCCGGAAGTTCGGGGCAAAACTTGAACTCGGTTGCTGTGGTTACTTGCGAGAGCACCGGCGCTGCAAACAAGTTCCATAGGTCCTTCGCTTCGCTCAGGATGACAAAGTGAAGTTATGCCGCATACTTCCAGGACACAACACTAGATTCAAACAAACCCCAGCAACAGCACGAAGTTGAAAGTCTCTTCTTCGCCGAGCTCAGGCCAGGTCGTAGCGATCAAGGTTCATAACCTTGTTCCACGCAGCCGCGAAGTCCTTCACGAACGCCTCCTTCGAGTCGTCAGACGCATAGACTTCTGCGAGTGCCCGGAGCTGGGAGTTCGAACCGAAGAGGAGATCGACGCGCGTGCCAGTCCACTTGGTTTTGCCCGTCGCCCGATCGCGCCCCTCATAGACTCCTTCCGATGCAGAAGAAGGCTCCCACTTCGTATTCATGTCGAGCAGGTTGACGAAGAAATCATTCGTCAGCGTCTCGGGCCGCTTGGTGAAGACGCCGTGTTTGGCCTGCCCGGAGTTCGCATTCAGGGCGCGCATGCCGCCGACGAGTACCGTCATCTCGGGGGCAGTCAGGGTCAGCAACTGCGCCCGATCCACCAGCCACTCCTCGGCCGACAGACGCTGTCCGCTGCGGAGGTAGTTGCGGAACCCGTCCGCTGCGTGCTCCATTACGGCGAATGAGTGCACGTCGGTCTGCTCCTGCGAGGCATCCGTGCGTCCCGGCGAGAAAGGAATCTTCACCTCGTGCCCTGCCTTCTTCGCAGCTTCCTCGACGGCTGCGCAGCCGCCCAGAACGATCAGGTCTGCGAGCGAGACTTTCTTTTCTTTGTTACCGCCTTTGTTACCGCCTTTGTTCCCGTTGGACTGCGAGCTGTTGAAATCCTTTTGGATCGCCTCCAGCTTCTGCAAGACCTTCGCCAGTTCGGCCGGCTGGTTCACTTCCCAATCCTTTTGCGGCGCGAGGCGAATGCGCGCGCCGTTCGCCCCACCGCGCTTGTCAGAGCCGCGGAACGACGACGCCGATGCCCAAGCGGTCGTGACCAGTTGGGAGATCGACAGTCCGGATGCGAGGATCTTGGCCTTGAGAGCAGCAATGTCCTGCTCCCCGATCAATTTATGATCCACGGCGGGAACAGGGTCTTGCCACACCAGGGGCTCGGCAGGGACGAGCGGGCCAAGGTACCGCGAGCGCGGTCCCATGTCGCGGTGCGTCAGCTTATACCACGCCCGCGCAAACGCGTCTGCGAACTGATCTGGATGCTCGTAGAAGCGCCGCGAAATCTTTTCGTAAGCCGGGTCGAGCCGCAAGGCGAGGTCCGTGGTCAGCATGGTCGGCGCGTGGCGCTTTGAGGGATCGTGCGCATCCGGCACCGTACCGTTGCCTGCGCCATTTTTTGGCGTCCACTGATGCGCTCCGGCCGGGCTCTTCGTCAGTTCCCATTCGTAGCTGAACAGGTTGGTGAAGAAGTTGTTGCTCCACTTCGTAGGGGTCTGGGTCCAAGTGACTTCCAGGCCGCTGCCGATGGTGTCAGCACCAAAACCTTTGCCAAATTTATTCTTCCACCCGAAGCCTTGATCCTCGATGTCGGCACCTTCTGGTTCGGCGCCTACATATTGAGCGGGAACGGCAGCGCCGTGCGTTTTGCCGAAGGTGTGTCCGCCGGCAATGAGCGCGACCGTTTCTTCGTCGTTCATCGCCATGCGGGCGAACGTTTCCCGGATATCCCGTGCCGCAGCGATGGGATCGGGCTTTCCATTGGGCCCTTCCGGATTCACGTAGATCAGACCCATTTGCACCGCGCCGAGCGGATTCTGGAGGTCACGATCGCCGGAGTAACGCTCGTCCGCCAGCCACGTGCCCTCAGGTCCCCAATAAATTTCCTCTTGGGGTTCCCAGACATCCGCTCGACCGCCGCCAAAACCGAACGTCTTAAAGCCCATCGACTCGAGGGCGACGTTGCCGGTGAGAATCATGAGGTCGGCCCAGGAGATTTTGCGGCCATACTTCTGCTTGATCGGCCACAGCAGCCGGCGCGCCTTGTCGAGGTTCACGTTGTCGGGCCAGCTATTGAGCGGCGCGAAGCGCTGTTGACCGGCTCCGGCCCCGCCGCGGCCGTCGCCGATGCGGTACGTGCCCGCGCTGTGCCACGCCATACGAATGAAAAGTGGCCCATAGTGGCCAAAGTCGGTCGGCCACCACGCCTGCGAGTCCGTCATCAAGGCAGTCAGGTCCTTGATCACGGCATTCAGGTCCAGCGTCTTGAACTCTTCCGCGTAATTGAACTCCTTACCCATTGGATCGGAAAGTGGGGAATGCTGGTGCAGGACCTTCAGGTTCACCTGATTCGGCCACCAATCAACGTTCGTGTGGGAATTGCGCGGGCCATGTGCTACTGGACACTTCGATTCGGTTAACGTGCTCTTGTCCTTAGTTTCGGGGGAAACACTCCCCGATGAAGTCGCGAGTGTATTTTCCATAATGTTTTCATCCTTCGATTCTTGATTGCGTACAGCGTGAAAGAATTATTTTTTGGCACGGCAGCGGCGACAGAGGCCAAAGACCTCGATCAACGGCTGCGTCAGATCAAAGCCGTCCGGCAGTTGCCGGGATAGCCGTTTGAAATCGATGAACTCTCCTTCGATGTCCTGCACCGATTTGCAGCGGGAGCAAACCAGGTGGTGATGAGGTTCGAGATTGCCGTCCACGCGCAACGTGGACGCGTGAGGAGTGACCTCTCGCAGCAACCCGCACTCGATGAAAATCCGCAGATTGTTGTAGACCGTGGCGAGAGAAATGGATGGAATGCGACGCCGGACCGCGGCGTAAATGTCTTCTGGGGAATAGTGTCCGTGGAAAGCGATGACGACCTCATAGACCACCTGACGCTGGTGCGTGACCGCCAAACCGTGCTTCGCGGCCAGCTCACGGAACTGTTCATGGGTGGGGCGCATGATTATCGGATGAGAATGATTATAAAACGACTCGGAGCAGTGTTCAATCGAAATCTTTCCTGTGATCTCGAAGAGGGCGGGAGCCGCCGCCGCTGGTGGGAATAACATCAATCAAAAAAGGGGACATTTTTAACGAGCTTTGACAATGTTGTTTCCTTTCTGTTGACACCAAGCTGGTTCGAGGATATGCTTCGGCGGTTTCTTCCCCCAGGTTTTCACTCCCCCCCGAACGAACACCCAGTCGTAAGCAGTTAGCCCAGGTTTCAGAAAGGCTGAGGGCCCCTTCCCCAGTGGGATTTCACTGATCGCACGCACCGGAGGTATTTTTATGTCCACCCAGTTTGGCCGAGCTGGATTCGCTTTTCCGCAGCAGCATGTTTCCACACTTGCACAACTGTCCCAATCCATTGCCCACGTTCTTTCAAGGGAAATCGCACCACTGCCCAGCAACAGGGGAAATCTCACCAGAATTAAGGAGCGTCACAAAAGCGTTCTTAGGATTCTTCTGGTTTCGACAGTGCTTCTTTTGTTCCCGCTAGTCATCGCGGCCCAGAGCGTGCTCACCTGGCACAACGACAATTCGCGTACCGGCCAGAATCTGAAGGAAGCCACGCTGACGCTGACGAATGTCAACTCGACCCAGTTCGGCAAGAAAGCTACGCTCGCGGTAGACGGCGAGATCTTCACGCAGCCGCTGTACGTCGCCAACGTAAGCATCTCAGGACAGGGCACGCACAATGTGGTGTACGTGGCAACAGAGAACGACAGTGTGTACGCCTTCGATGCGCAAGGCAGTCCTGCGACTCCGCTCTGGCAGACCAGCTTTATTGGGACCGGAGTCGCGGCAGTTCCCTGTGGCGACACGGGCTCCTGCGAAATCTCTCCCGTGATTGGAATCACGGGAACCCCGGTGATTGATGGGGCCAGCAACACGCTGTACGTCGTCGCATTTACGAAGGAGAGCGGCAGCTACTTTCAACGTCTCCACGCCCTGGACATCACCTCAGGAGCAGAAAAGTTCGGCGGGCCGGTCGTCATTCAGGCGTCGGTCCCAGGTACCGGTTCTGGGAGCAGCGGCGGGACCATCCCGTTTAATCCTCTGATCCAGAATCAGCGATCCGCGCTGCTCTTATCAAACGGGGTGGTTTACATTGCGTGGGCGTCGTTTGGAGATCTGAACCTGTACCACGGCTGGGTGATGGGTTATGGAGCCACAACGCTGGCGCAAGCAAGCGTGTTCAACGTCACGCCGAATGGCTCGCAAGGCGGAATTTGGCAAAGCGCGGGCGGTTTGTCGGCAGACAGTAGCGGCAATATCTTTTTGCTGACGGGGAACGGCACCTTCGACGCGAACATGTCGGGGAGCCTCGATTACGGTGACAGTTTCCTGAAGCTGACGCCAAGCAGCGGGCTGTCCGTGGGGGACTATTTCAGTCCCTACAATGAGTTGACACTTGAGGACGACGATGGGGATTTGGGCTCCAGCGCGGGTCTGATCCTTCCCACACAGAGCGGGACACATCCCGATGAAATCACCGGCGCTGGAAAACAAGGGACGATCTACCTGGTGGATCGCGACAATATGGGACAGTTCAGCGCCATCAGCAACAATGTCATTCAGCAAATTACGGGAGCAGCCAGTGGTTATAACAGCACGCCTGCATATTTCAACAATGCGGTGTTCTACTCCGGTGCGGGAGATAATCTGCGCCGCTACACTTTGACCAAAGGCATGCTGTCCAAGATGGCCGTTTCCAAGTCACCCACGACTCTTGCGGCGGGAGGCACCGCATCCATTTCTGCGAAGGGAACGGCGAATGGAATCGTATGGGTGATCGACGCCAGCCCCAGAAAGGCGACCACTGGCGTTCTGCACGCCTACAAAGCCTCCAATGTTTCGGTTGAGTTGTACAACAGCCAGCAAAACGTTGCGCGCGACACTCTAGGCAGCGGCATGCGATTTTCCGTCCCGACCGTAGCGAACGGAAATGTGTATGTCGGAACCAAGGGGGGAGCGACGGACAGCCTGCTTGTTTTCGGTATTTTGAATTGAAACGTGGGGGGGGAAAAGCAGATTCCTCCCTTCGGTCGGAATGACAAACCTTAGGATCGGATTGAGACCGAAAACTAGACGTCCTGCATGACGGGCAAACCTGAAACGTCCCGCGCCGTTGGCGAGAGGTCGTAGCTGACGGTGGTGATTTCGGGGCAACGGCGGCAGGCGGCACCGCCTTCCTGCGAGTACCAGCGGCAATCTTTGCGGATGGTGCAGGGCGGTAAGGCGTTGACTACCGCGGGAAGAATCTGGACGACGCGGGTTGCAAGACGGCAATCGGCGCCGTCGAAATGCGGGCATTTGTGCTCGGCGCAGGTAGCTGCCAAACGAAAAACCTCAGTGGGCTTCAGCGGTGCCGATAATGCGAGGACGTCGTCGGTGGCAGGCAGGATCTGGTTCAGGTAAACCAGCCTGGGGGCTGGTCCGTCTTGCTGGACCACCCCCAGAACGCGGCAATCGTCCATCCCGGGCTGTGCACTGGGACAAAGCTTTGACATGGCTGGCCTCCGGTTACTGCTTGATCTGAAACTGCTCAACGGCGGGAATGCCGATGATGATGTGACCGCCGGTGGAGAAGATGGAGCCTTTGCCGGCAAGACTGGCTTCGGCGGCGATGCCAGGCTGCGCGCTGATTTGCGCGGCAACTTCGTTGGCGAAGGCCTGGGTTTCGCCGAAGGTGACGTTGGCCAGCAGGGCTTCGGGAACGGGAATGCCCCGAATCAAATAGGAGAACGACACGCTTTGGGGTGCGTCTAGTTTGAACTTGGGGTGCTTTTGCGAGGCGGCCTTGACGGCGCCTTGCACTGCACTGGTGAAGTGACTGAGAGAGATCGACTGCGCTTGCGGCATTGGCTTTCCTCCTTGAATTTCTGACCTGTGAGAACGAGCGGATGGAGTCTTCTTCTTCAAGGATGGTGTTGAGAAGGTGGGGAACGTTTCAGGAAATTTTGTCGTGGTGGGGAACAGCAGATTCCTCCCTTCGGTCGGAATTACAAGGGGGAGGGTCGGAATGACAAGGTGGAGGCTGCCTTCGGATATCTCGCGCGAGATCCCTCACTACGCCTGAAGAACGGCTCCGTTCGGGATGACGCCGTCAAGGGGGAATGATGCCCCGTCAGACACGAAAAAGCCCCTCGCTTGCGCGAGAGGCTCGTTCTGGGGGGAAGGACTTTTGGGCGAGGCGCCCGTTGGTCCCAAACTCTATTTGGGCTGCTGTGCTTGATCGGGGGTGGTGGCAGGGGCTCCGGTGTTGGCGGAGAGCTGCTCCAGGTCGTTCTTCAGGAGGCTGATTTCGACGCGACCTCCGCTGACACGCTTGGTCTTCGCAGTTTCATCGGTGGTAGGAGCGGGTGCATTGCCCATGCCAACGAGATAGATGCGATAGACGGGAATCTCGTGGTTGAGGACGAGGTAACGCACAACCGACTCGGCCATCTTCTGCGAGTTGGAGATTGCGGTCTGACCCTTGCCGGAGGAGAAGCCCTGCACTTCGATGATGTATCCGCGCTGACCCTTGACGCCGCCAGCCATGGTGTCGAGAGCGTCCTTGGCATTCTTGCTGAGGACGGTCTGGCCGGGGCGGAAGCGGATTTCGGTCTGGTTGGAAGCCTTGTACTGGTCGATGTTGCCGACCACGGTCTCCACGGTCTGGACGCGGGTGGTGACCTGCTGCGCGGACTGCTGCGCCATGGTGGCCTTGTTCCCGGCGTCGAGAGCGTGCTGGTCGGCTTCGTTAGCCTTATCAGAGGCGAGCTTGATGCCAGCCTGGGCGCGAGAGTCGGTGTCTTTGATCGCCTTGCCGTTGGCGGAAGTCAGCTCATCGAGCTCGTTGACGCGATCACGGATGGGCTCGGTTTGGCGCTTCACATAGTTCTTGCGGGCGAAGGGGTTGACGCGTCCCCAGAAGCCTTCACGTGAGGGGGCGGCCAGAGGCGCTTTGCCGCTGGCGTTGGCATCGGTCGAAGTCGACTGAGCAGCGGGAGCGTTCTGATCTGAGGTGGACGAGGTGGTCTGCGCGAGGGCCGGGAAAGCGAGAACGGCAGCGAGCGGCAGGGCGAAGAATAGGCGGTTGTTCATAATGACTTCCTCCAAGTGGGGGCGGAGCGTTTGGGCTCAGCTTTTTTGCGCCACCCCGGCACGCGTGAGCGTGCGTGAAATTGAATACGTCCCTAATAACAGTTAAAGAAAGCCAGCAGTTCTGCTGAGCCGGCCCGCGCTGACGCTGCGCTTGGCCTTGAACTCCGGGCACCGACTTACGGCGGCGCCTGTCTTCCCTACTGCTATTACAGGTCAGATGCCAAATCGAGCCTTAGGGTTGAAGAGCTAAATGCTTGATATCTATAGACATTGTAGTACCGTGGAGGCGGGAAAGCCAAAGCAGGGGCGGGAGGCAGGGTAAATTTGGCAAACCTGATATAAAAACTGCGTGGAAATCGAGTTGGAGGGGGAGGGGCATTTGAAAGCTCATCGGGGGCTGGGTGTGGGCCGGTTTGGGGCATGGCTGGGGATCACAGTTTGGATATTGTGCGGGGTGGGTTGGAGCGAGGGACCGGGGATGGCTTCGTCCCGTATCCCGGCGGAGCATCTGCAGCAGTATTCCGACCTGGCCGTGACGTGGATGCAGCAGTATCTGCGGATTGATACGACGAATCCTCCGGGGAATGAAATGCGGGCGGTGGCATTTTACAAGAAGATTCTTGATCAGGAAGGGATTGAGAATCGAGCGTTCGAGTATGCGCCGGGGCGGGGGGATTTGTGGGCGCGGGTGTCGCATGTTGGGGATGGAGCCGCGGCACAGCGTCCGATTATTTTGCTGAATCATATGGATGTGGTGACGAGCGATGCGTCGCATTGGAAAGTTCCGCCGTTCAGTGGAGAGAATCGCGACGGGTATTTGTGGGGACGCGGGGCGCAGGACATGAAGGATGAAGGGCTGGCGCAACTTGTGGTGATGGTAATGCTGAAGCGGGAGAAGGTGGCGCTGGATCGCGATGTGATTTTTCTTGCCGTCGCGGATGAAGAGGCGGAGGGAACAGGGACCGACTGGTTCATCGAGCATCAGCGCGAGTTGCTGGGGAACGCGGAGTTTCTGATCAACGAAGGCGGAGAGAATTTGCTGGAGAACGGGAAGGTGAAGTACGTGGGCGTCGATGTGGGAGAGAAAACCACATACTGGATGCACGTGGTAGCGCATGGGAGGCCGGGGCATGGGTCGCGTCCGAATCCGGATTCGGCGCCGAACCGACTGGTGCGGGCGCTGGATCGGATTCTGGCTTACCAAACTCCGCTGCGAGTGTTGCCGGTGGTGGATGAGTTCTTGCGCGACATGGCGCCGCAGGAGCCGCCGGAACGGGCGGCGGAGTATCGCAACATACAGAAGGCGATTGGGGAGAAGAAGTTTCAGGAGGAAGTTGCGAAAGATGAGTCGCTGAACTTTCTTCTGCGCGACACGATTTCGCTGACCATGATGGGAGGGTCGGAGCAGACGAACGTGATTCCTCCGGAGGCATGGGCGAATCTGGATGTGAGGATTCTGCCGGGAGGCGATCCGAAGGCGGTGCTGGAAGCGGTGCGTGCGGTAGTGAATGATCCGAACGTGACAGTGGAGCCGCTGAGCGCGGAGTTCAAGGTGGCGAATTATTCGGGGACGGACAATGCGTTGTACGCAGCAATTCGGGAGGTGTCGGGGAAGTATTTTCCGGGGACGCCGGTGGTGCCGCACATCACCAGCGGGTATACGGAGAATCAGCGGTACCGGCCGCTGGGGATTGCTTCGTATGGGTTCAATCCGTACACCGCGACGGATGAAGAGGGGAACACCGAACACGGGAATGATGAGCGGATTCGGGTGGAGGAAGTGCGGAGGGGGCCGAGGATTTTGTTTGATGTGGTGGTGAGGGTGGCGGGGCGGTGAGGCTGCCGGGCGCCTAGATTCAGGTGCTTGAAACGGCGCTTAATAAGCGCAATCGCGATGTTACCTCGACTATCTTCAGCGACGGATGAAAATTGTTTCACACTGTCGCTGCTGGCGGTACGCGCATACAATCTATCCCTGCTCTAGGCCGAGAGGGAGATTCTGATGAAAAGCCTCGGTAAAGCCACGATGTGCTCGTGGATGATGCTGCTTCTTTGCCCACTGTTGGTCGGGCAGTCTTACACCATCACCGACTTGGGCACGCTGCATGGCAATTTCAGCGAGGGTCTGGGAATCAACTCATCAGGTGAAGCCGTGGGGGTTTTTGACACAAACCAGTCTATCCTCGCGTTCTTGTGGACGGCACTTTCCGGCATGAAGAACTTGGGCACGCTGGGCGGCTTGGAGAGCGAAGCTTTGGGGATTAACGATTTCTCATGGGTGGTTGGCTACTCCTACGAGAGTTCAGGCGCCTTCCACGCCTTTTTGTGGCGACAGGGTCGAGGAATGGAGGACCTGGGCACACTCGGCGGAAGCTTTAGCGTGGCGCAGGGTATCAACAACTTTGGACAAGTCGTCGGATTTTCGAACACCCTTCCATATCAAACATCGCACGCATTTGTGTGGACCAGAAAGACAGGTATGCACGACCTGGGCACACTGGGTGGAAATAACAGTGGGGCGTATGGCATTAATACATCGGGCGAAGTGGTTGGCAACTCCGACACGTCAGTTTCTGGCATCTCGGATGCGTTTCTGTGGACAGGCACGGGAGGAATGCGCGATTTGGGCAGTCTTGGGGGGATTTCTCAGCGAAGCGTATGCCATCAACGCCGGTGGAGATGCCATAGGATTTTCTTACCTGCCGGGGAATAACAGCCTTCACGCCTTCTTGTGGACGGAGACAAGCGGAATGCAGGACCTTGGGGCGCTTGGTGCCAATGACGACAGCGTTGCCCTTGGGATTAACGACTCCGGCGAGATCGTGGGATTTGATAACAATGCGATAGCCTTCCTATGGACCAAGACCGGAGGGATGAAAGATCTCAATTCTCTAATTCCTCCCAATTCGGGCTGGACGTTGAATCACGCGGCCGCTATTAACACCAGTGGACAGATCACAGGATATGGACAGTTTCAAGGCGCGACCCACGCCTTCCTTCTGACACCAGTCGGGCAGGCAAGTCGACCGACCGCAGGAATCTCACCACCGCTGAATCGGTACGATCATCCAATTCGATAGTAGGGATCCTTCGACTGCGTTGCCGTCCGCTTTGCGGACGGCAACTTCGCTCAGGATGACAGGGCTCAGTACATGACGTTCGGCAGCCGGGCTTTGCCCGGCGGACAGCCGAGGGCGGCTGTCCCCACATAAACCTCACTTAACGGATTCCGCAGTGTTTTTCGTATTGCTCGAAGATGAAGTTGTCGGTCATGCCGGCGATGTAGTCGCAGATTACGCGGGGGAGAGAATCTTCTTTCTTCTCGACTTTGTCGCGGTAGTTGTGGGGGAGGGCTTCGGGGTGGTCCATCCAGAAGGTGAAGAGTTCTCCAACGATGCGCTCCGCGTCGTCTTTTTCTCCTGCCAGCGAGGGGCTGTAGTAGAGATTTTCGTAGAGGAAAGCTTTGCTCTGCTTACGTTCGGCTTCGACTGTGGGGGTGAAGACGGCTAGGCGTTCGGTGTGGTTGCGGACTTCGTCCAGGGTTTTGATTTTGGCTTGCTGCAGACGGGCTTGCGTGTTGGTGATCAGGTCGTCTACGAAACGATTGAGAATGCGCTTCAGGGTCTCGTTGAATTTCAGTTTGTCGGGAGCGTCGGGATAGATCTCCTCGACTTCGTGGTAGAAGCGGTTGAAGACCGGGATGCCTTCGCGGATTTCATCGAGCGAGAGGAGATGCGCTTCGAAGCCGTCGTCGAGGTCGGCAGTGTTGTAGGCGATTTCGTCGGCCAGGTCGATCAGTTGCGCTTCTAGCGGAGGGCGCTGGTCTAACAAGTACTCGGCGAGTTCGGGATGTTGTTTGACGTCGTAATCATGGGAGTGCTTGATGATGCCTTCGCGGACTTCGAAGGTGAGGTTCAGGCCGCGGAAGGCGGCGTAGCGCTGTTCGAAATCTTCGACGATGCGGAGGGCGTGCAGATTGTGGTCGAAGAAGAGGCCGTGCTCGCGCATGGCGGCATCGAGGGCCTTTTCTCCGGCATGGCCGAAGGGCGGGTGGCCGATGTCGTGGACCAGGGCAAGGGCTTCGGCGAGATCGACGTTGAGGCCGAGGGCTCCGGCGATGGTGCGGGAGACTTGCGAGACTTCGAGAGTGTGGGTGAGGCGGTTGCGGAAATGGTCGGAGTAGCGGCGGGTGAAGACCTGGGTCTTGGCTTCTAAGCGGCGAAAGGCGCGCGCGTGGATGACGCGGTCGCGGTCGCGCTGAAAATCGTTGCGGTAGGGGTGGGGAGGCTCGGGGAAGCGGCGTCCGCGGGAGTGTTCGACGTGCACCGCGTAGGCGGCGAGCATGATCGCAGTTTAGCAGACCGGAACAGCGGCCCCCAGCGGCTGAAGCCGGGTCCGTTGTGTGCCCTAACGGCAAGACTGAAGTCGCGCTCTTCCCGGCTCGTGGCGGGGAATGGTGCTCGATGCTGGGTGAGGTGAGATCGCGAGAAAAGGCGCGGCTTTTATCGCGGCGCTCGAAGCGCACCCAAGAGCGTTGCCTCCCGAAGCATTGCCCCCAAAGAGCATTGCTGGAAATTCCTGTGCAGGCCGGTGGTCATTCCGGCCTGCATGGGGTCCTTCGCTTCGCTCAGGATGACAGGGTCATTGCTATTTTGGGTGATTGCTATTTAGTGGAGTCTTCTTTCGCCAGTTTTACTTTGGCGGCGTCGAGTTTTTGCTGGACTTTGGCGAAGGCATCGGAGTCCTGCTCGGCGGGAACGGTTTTGTTCCACTCCTGGACGGCGCGATCCCAGTGGGCGGCGGCAAGTTTCAGGCGGCCGGTTTTCTGGTAGAGATCCCCGAGATGTTCCTGCACCGTGGGATCTTTGCTCATGTGAATTTCGGCCTTGGTTAGATTTTCTTCGGCCTGATCGTATTTACCCAACTTGAAGTAGGCCCAGCCGAGCGAATCGAGATAGGCTCCGTTGTTGGGCTCAAGAGTCAGCGCCTGCTTGATGTAATTAAGCGACTCTTCGAGCTTCACGCCGCGGTCGGCATTCATGTATCCGAGATAGTTGAGAGTTGCGGCGCTCTGGGGATCGGTGGGCGAGGTTGTGGCCAGGACTTTGCGGAATTCGGATTCGGCCTGCTCGAACATCTTCTGGCGCTGGTACAGGTCTCCGCGAAGGAACGAGACGTAGGCTTTGTCATCGGGCTTGGCAGAGAGTTGATCGGCTTTGGTAAGAACTTCCAGGGCTTCGTTGTACCGCTTGGCGCGGGTGTAGATGATCGCCAGGCGGAGATAGACTTCGCGATCCTCGGGGCCGCCCTTGAGCATAGTGCGAATGTCGGCCACGGACTTGTCGAGTTCGCCGGTATCGGCGAGTTGCGCGTCGAGCACCATGCGCAGGTCGCGATCGGCGGGCATCTTCTGGACGGCTTCTTTGGCAACGGCAGTGGCTTGCGGCCACTGCTTGGCCTCGCGGTAGGTGTCGATGATTTCCTGATAGCCGCTGCGGGCGTTTTCCTCGCCTAGAGGCAACATCTTGCGGAAGGTTTCGACGGCGGCTGGGTAGTTTTCCTGTTCGCGGTAGACCATGCCGAGGCGCTCGACGAAGATGGCGCGGTTGTTGCGGTCGGCCTGACTGGATCCGGTTTCACTCTTTTCGGTTCGCTTCAGCAGATCCTGCAAGAGTTTGATGGCGTCGTCATAGCGGCCCTGCGCCTGATAGACGGAAGCCATGCTGTAAGGAACGTCCATGGTGTCGGGCACGAGGGTGTCGGCGCGCTTCAGACTCTCGAGCGCAAGATCGTACTTGGCTTGGCGGCGATAAATCTCGGCCATGCGGACGTAGGTTTGCGCGTCTTCGGGATTGGAGTCGGCGATGACCTTGTATTGTTCGAGCGAGGCTTCGAGTTGACCGTCGTTCAGCAAGTTTTCGGCGAGGCCGCGAATGGCATCGAGATTGTCGCGATCGAGAACGATGGCATGGCGGAAGGCATCGATGGCGCTCTTGTAATCCTTGCGCTGCTCGTAGGCGGCGCCGAGAGCGGCATAAAGCTTGGCGGAGCGGGCCGTGTCGGGAATGGAACTCAGGACCTGGAGGGCGTGCGCACTGTCGCCTTCGTCGGTATAGAGCATGGCCAGCGTGGTGACGGCTTCTTCGGAAGTGGGATCGAGTTTGATGGCGGTCTTGAGTTCGCCTTCGGCCTTTTGCAGATCGCTATTCAAGCGGTAGAGGCGGCCGAGGAGGAGACGGTCATCGACGCTTTCGGGATCGAGCTTCACGATTTGTTCGTACTGTTCGATGGCGAGCTTCAGAATATTGTCGGAGCCGGAACCACCGGGCATGTCGCCGAGGGAGCGGAGATAGATGCGGCCGAGAAGCTTGTGGGCTTCGAGGTTCTTAGGATCGCGCTTGATGATGTCTTGCGCTTCCTTGACGGCGTCGGCGATGCGGCCGGTCTTGACGTAGAGTTCAGCCAGGCCGGAGGTCAGGAATTCCGACGAAGGATCGGCATCGATGGCGAGGCGATATTCCTCTGTCGCCTTGACAGCGAGGTCGCTGCGGCCATACGCGGTGACCATCTCCTCATACATATGGGCGAGGGTGTAGTGGTAGTAGGCAGCGGCTTTGTCAACTTTGCGCGGCGAAGACTGGGCGGGCTGACTGGGAGCCGACGGAGATGAGGACGGGCTGGTTTGGCTCACTGCGGCGGTTGCGGCCACCGAGATCATTAAAGAAAGACGAAAAAAACGATTCATGCTCGACCTGACTGCGCTGGAAGCGCGTTTCCGAAACCACAGCTCATTTGGATGCAAAGCCGCCGGGGGAAAGGTGCCTTTTATTCTACCGCGCGGGGTCGCGGGATGGGAAAAAACACGGGTAGCCGCGCCGAGGCTGGAGGAACCGGAAGGACAGGGACTGGTGGGGGAGATTGTTGATTGTTGATTTTTGATTGCTGATTGAACCGCCAGGCTCCAAGTTTCCCCGACACATATCTTTACAATCAGCAGCCAACAATCAGGGAATCAACAATTCCCTCAGTGGCGGAAGTGGCGGACGCCGGTGAACAGCATGGCCAGACCGAGACGGTCGGCGGCGGCGATGACTTCGGGATCGCGCTGTGAGCCTCCGGGTTGAATGATGGCGGTGGCTCCGGCCCGGGCGATTTCTTCCACGCCGTCGGGGAAGGGGAAGAAGGCGTCGGAGGCGGCGACCGTGCCGGTCAGCGGGAGTTGGGCCTTCATGGCGCCGATCTTGGCGGAATCGACGCGGCTCATCTGGCCAGCGCCGACGCCGACAGTCTGTCCGTCACGGGCGTAGACGATGGCGTTGGACTTCACGTGCTTGCAGACTTTCCAGGCGAAGAGGAGGGCGCGGGTTTCTTCGGGCGTGGGCGGGCGCTGGGTGACGACTTTGAGATCGGCGTCTTGCAGGGGGCGGACGTCGGCGTCCTGCACCAGCATTCCGCCGGAAACATTCTTGAGAACCCATTTCGGGCTGGACGCGGCCACCTGCACGAGGCGGAGATTTTTCTTGGAGGCGAATTTGGCTTTGGCGGCTTCGTCGAACGAGGGAGCGGCGATCACTTCGAGGAAGAGCTTGTGCATCTCCTCGGCGGCGTCCGCGTCGATGGGACGATTCACGCCGATCACACCGCCGAAGGCCGAGACGGGATCGCATTCGAGAGCCCGCTTGTAGGCCTCGGCGAGAGTCTTGCCGGTGGCGGTTCCGCAGGGGTTGGTGTGTTTGATGATGGCGACGACCGGTTCGTCGAATTCCTGCGCGAGATCCCAGGCGGCTTGCAGGTCGACGATGTTGTTGTAAGAGAGTTCCTTGCCTTGAAGTTGACGGGCGTTGGCGACGCCTACGCCCGAGGCGTCGGAATACATGGCCGCCTTTTGATGAGGATTTTCGCCGTAACGCAAGTCGAGGGTTTTCTGAAATGTGAAACGCAAGGTTGAGGGGAACGCGCTGGATTGGGGTTGCGATTCAGAAGAATCTGGGCTGATGCGCTCGAGGGTGGAGGCGATGGCGGAATCGTAGGCGGCGGTGGTGGCAAAGGCTTTTTGCGCGAGACGCCACTTGGTTTCGCGGGAGAGCGCGCCGGCGGAGCGAGAAAGTTCGTCGGCGATGGAGTCATAGTCGGAGGGAGAAGTGACAATCGCGACATCGTGAAAATTCTTGGCGGCGGAGCGGATCATGGAGGGGCCACCGATGTCGATGTTCTCGATCAATTCCTCGAAGGCGACGCCCGGCTTGGCGGCGGTCTTCTCAAAGGCATAGAGATTTACGACGACCATGTCGATGGGGACGATGCCGTGTTCGGCGACGGCGGCTAAATGCTTGGGATCTTCGCGGCGGTGCAGGATGCCGCCGTGGACTTTGGGATGAAGAGTCTTGACGCGGCCGTCGAGCATTTCGGGAAACCCTGTGAGTTCGGAGATGTCTTTGACGGTGACGCCGGAATCGCGCAGCAGTTTGGCGGTGCCTCCGGTGGAGATGAGTTCGATGCCAAGCGCGGAGAGCTTGCGGGCGAAATCGAGCAGTCCGGTCTTGTCGGTGACACTGAGAATGGCGCGCTGGATGCGGGGAGACATGCTGAGCCTCGGAGGAGAAAGTGGATGATTATGGCGACCAAAAATTCTATCAGTAATGGAAGTCGCGAGTGGCGGACACCGAGACTTCGATGCGGTAGCTCAGTTTGCTGACGCTGACCGACAAACCGGTCGAGCTGCGCTCGACGGACAGCCGAGGGCGGCTGTCCCCACATGAGACTCAAGGTCGGCTAAGGCAGTTCCACGTCTAGGGCGTAGAGATCGCGGGTGCTCAGATCGCGCAGCAGCAGGATTTCACCATTGGGCGTGACGGCAAACGAGACGCCGAAAATGCCGGCGAGGAGGAAATCGGGGTACTTCACAACAGTTTCGGTGGTATTGGTGGAAAGCTTCCAGCGTTGGACGCCGCCGGCCTTTCCGGGCGCGCTGAAGTACAGGGTGCTGAAGTAAACGTACCGGCCGTCGGAGGACCAGCGCGGATAATCCGCGAGTTCGGCGAGGGCTCTAGTGTTATGCGCTGCCACGTCGTAGAGCATGAGTCTCTGGGTGGAGTCTTCGAGGGCGACGACATGCTGGCCGTCGGGAGAAATCTGTCCCCAGTAGAGACGGTCGGATCCGGGAAGGTTGGAGATCTGCTTCGTCCTTAAATCTAAGCTATAAAGAGCGCGATGAGAGCGCGCTTCATCGGAACCGGAAAACAGGATCGAGGTTCCGTCCGAGGTCCATGAGGGATAAGTTTGCCGCGCGGGACTCTCGGGAGCAGCTAACAGGGGCGGGCCGCCGCTGCTCGAGATGAGGTAGATCTTCTGGTGTGCGCCGGCCTGTGGGGAGGCTTGGAAGGCGATCCGGGCGCCATCGGGGGACCATTGCGGGTTGACGGCCCGCATGGGTGGAAACGTCAATTGCCGGCGCTCGCTGCCGTCCAAGCGGCTGCGTACGAGAACGCTGGAGGGGAACTCGACGTAGGCCATCCACTGGCCGTCGCGGGAAAAGATGACGTGGTCGGCGGAGATGCCTCGAACGTAAGGAACAAACTGACGCGCGGACTCGTCGTAGCGGACCAACTGGCCGCGCAACTGTTCGCCCACGGCGAAAACACTCTTGCCGTCTTTACTCGGGGAGGGCAGGTAGAAGGTTAAGGGACCTGAGGTGATCTGGACTGGCCGGGGGTTGACGCGGCGCAGCAGTTCTTTCTGTTCGCGAATCGCCCAGATGTTTCTGGTGCCATCGCCGGATGCGGAGTAGAGGAAGTATCGTCCGTCAGGGGTCCAGCCTCCGGGCAAGACCCCGGAAGAAGCGATCGATTCTGGTAGGACGGGCTTGACGGCGTGGGTGGCGAGATCGGCCTGCCAGAGAACGGCGGCATTGCGGTGAGGATCGGCAACGGAAAATCGAAGGAGTTTACTGTCGGGGGACCATAAGAGGTAGAAAGGATCGCTGGGGAGGGTCGCCAATTTTTTCTGATTACTCCCGTCAGGGTCGACGAGATAGATGTCGGAGCCAATGGCACAGGCGATGGTGCGCCCATCCGGGGACCAACTCGCTTCGCGCGCCCGGAGGCGACCGACAGGACGCGGTGAACCTGAGGGAGCAGCAACTCGCCATACGCTGGGTAAGACATCTTCTGTGTTCGAGGAATGCTGGTCCGCCAGGTCAACCACCAGAAACTCCGAGCCGCTGGGAGAAAGGTCGTCGACATCCATTTGGGGGAAGGCCTTTTCCACGGAGAAGACCTCTCCGCCTTCGGGGGACACGTAGCGAAGGGCGCGATCCTTGCCATCCCATGCGCGGAAATAGATGCGGGGACCATCGGAGAGAATCTTTGTGTTATGAACCACCGTGCCGAGGTGCGTGATCTGTCGGATTTGGGTCACAGTGGGCGAGGGGACGGTGGGTCGAACGAGCAGAACAGCGGCGATGGCCACAGGGATGAGGGCAAGCACATACCAGCGCCACCTGGAGGGCGGGAGTGCCTGGAGTTGTGGCCTCTGCAGGAGATGGGAGTCGGATTCGATCTCTTCCTCGATCACGATGTGGGTGGTGGACTCGACACCTTGGAGAAGCATCTTTCCGGAAGTTCCTACGGGGACCGGGACAGTTTCCGCGATGGTGGCGACCTCGGCGGCAAATTGATAACCAACCCTGGGGACGGTCACGATCAGTCCGCTCTCGCCGCTCTCTTCCGAGAGGACCTTGCGCAGAAGGAAGACGTTCTGCGTGAGGTTTCCCTCTTCCACGAAACTGCCGGCCCAAACGCTTTTGAGTAGTTCCTCTTTGGACACGACGCGGTTGGGATTCTGGGCAAGATAGAGCAGGACGTCGAAGGCTTTCGGCGTGAGGGTGACGGGCTTGCCTTGACGAAACAGGGCGCGCTTATTGGGATCCAGCGCAAACGGCCCGAAATGGTATAAGGACTTCATTTGCCGGCACTTAAAACGTCATGAGAACAATTGATAAATCTTGACCGCAGGCTTGAGGACTTTGCGCCCCGGCTGCCGTTAAGTGCTGGCAAAGGAAGAGCGCCAACCTGCGCCGGAGAACAGGCGCACTTTACCATCGCCGGAAGTTACGGGCAAGAGTGGCCAGAGGTTCGAGGAAAGCATGGGATTGCGACGCCGCGTAGAGATCACGATCCAGAGGCGAGACCTCACGGTGACGCAGGCCGGCCAGCCGCCCATCGTGGAGCGTTGCGCGGTCTGCAATTGCGAGGTCAATCTGCTGCCGGTCGAGTTGGCGGCGAAGGCGGCGGGCGTTACGCCGCGCACCCTGTATCGGTGGGTGGAACAGAACCGCGTACACTTCCGCGAACTGGGCGATGGAACCGTCTTGATTTGTGAAAACTCCCTTCTCCGGCCATAGAAACCGTCACGATCGCGACAAACCGTGTTTGGTGCTCCCCGCATATCAGGCCGACTGACTCCAGCCAACTGCTTGATTCCTTTGTCGCTGAGCAATGCTTGAGAACTATTGAAAACTAATAATCCCGCGCTTGAGGACTTCTGAGCAGAGGTTTGAGCAGGATGCATCGCGTCGGGGCGAGTTCGAACCCGTGCGGCGAAACGAACAGTTGGGGGAAGCCGCTAAAGCCCGCGGGATGGGGATCTCGAACGGCGTGGGGACGCCAGCACTTGAGAAATCTAAGGAGAGCTTATGAAGAAGATCTATGGAGCCGTGTTTTCGCTACTGCTGCTTTTGCCAGGCAGTTCAATCGCTCAAGCACCGCAGAGCGCAGCCTCAACTGACAATTCGCGTTCGGCCAGCGAGGGGGTGATTGCCGCAGTGAGCGGCACAGGCAAGAAGAATTACGTTCCGCTGTGGCTGACGTCGACGAGCCTGGGGAACTCGAAGATCTTCCAGGCGCCCTCGGGAGAGATCGGCATCGGCACAAGCGCGCCGGGAGCATTGCTCGACGTGAATGGCGCGGTGAATGCCGCGACCGGTTTCAATCTTGGCGGATCTGCGTTTGCGTTCGGCACGCTCTCCAACCAAAACGCATTCGTCGGGTTTTCGGGAAACTCGACGATGAGTGGTGTGGATAATACCGGCACCGGAGTGGATGCGCTCTTCTCCAATACAACGGGTTACCAAAACACAGCCAGCGGCTACGGAGCTCTGCGGCTGAACACCACGGGCTTCCTGAACACGGCAACGGGAGTGGGTGCGCTGGCGATCAACAGCATCGGCCAGCAGAACACGGCTACCGGAACCGAGACGCTGCAAAACAACACGACCGGGAGCTTTAACACAGCCACTGGCACCGCGGCGCTCGCCGCCAATACCACGGGCTACTACAACACGGCGGAAGGCTGGAGCGCGCTGAAGTTCAACACGACAGGCACGGCGAACACGGCCAGCGGCTATGGTGCGCTCGCTACGACTACCACGGGAGGGAATAACACAGCGGTCGGCATGTTGGCTCTCTACTACAACTCCACTGGCAACTCGAATACGGCCTTAGGATACTTAGCCGGACCTGACAGTAAGTCCACCGCCCTGACCAACAGTACCGCCATCGGTTATGGCGCGGTCGTGAGTCAGAGCAATTCCATGGTGCTGGGCGGTCCGGGCGTCAACGTAGGCATTGGGACGGCGACTCCGTCGAATGTCTTCACCATCGCTCAAGGCGCGGGGCAAGCTATCAGCGACGGTTGGAGCGTCTACAGCTCACGCCGCTGGAAGACCAACATCCACACACTGCACGGAGCGCTGGAGAAGGTCGAGCAGCTGCGCGGGGTTTCCTACGACTTGCAGGCAAATGGCAAACATGAAGTGGGCGTGATTGCGGAGGAAGTCGGGGCGGTCGTTCCCGAAGTTGTGACCTGGGAGAAGGACGGCACAGACGCGCAAAGCGTCGATTACAGCCGACTGACCGCGCTGCTGATCGAGGCGACCAAAGAACAGCAGACGGTGATTCACCAGCAACAGGAACAGATCAAGACGCAGCAGGCGCAGATCGCGCGGCTGTCTTCGCAGGTGAAGACCATCCAAGCCTCGCTCCAAGCAAACGGCGCAACCGGCTCCGGAACAGATCGAAACAAAAAAATCGAACCGCACAGGAGATTGCAATGAAGGCATCGAAGGCACAACACAGGCTTGGGCAATTTCGGAAGGTATGTCAGAAACTCGCAGTTGCATTGGTCGTTCTGTTGGGATGGTCGGCCACTGCACACGCACAGCTATGGATTCCGATTTTTACACCGCCGCAATTTAACGTCGGCATCGCATTGCAACTTACCGATGGCACGATCATGGTGCAGGAAAACAAAACCTCCAACTGGTGGAAGCTGACGCCGGACATCAACGGCTTTTACCGCAGCGGGACTTGGACACAGATCGCGTCCTTCCCCAGTTCCATGAACTACGCTCCTACGTATTTCGCGTCGGCCGTGTTGCCGGATGGCAAGGTCATCGTGGAAGGCGGCGAAGATAACAATGGCGTGCAGGACTGGACGACGCTGGGCGCGATTTACGATCCGATTGCCAACAAATGGACGCAAGTGACGCACCCGAAAGGGTGGTCCAAGATCGGAGATGCATCGAGCGTAGTGTTGCCGGACGGAACCTTCATGCTGGCCAATTGCTGTGACAATCCGGCACAAGCGGCACTGTTCAACGAATCCGCTTTGACCTGGACCGTTCTGAACAGCACAAGCGGGTTCATTGGCAAGTTCGACCGCAACAATGAGGAAGGATGGACGCTGCTGCCGAATGGAAACGTGCTGACGATCGATACCTATACAGGCGTCGCCTACAACAAGACGGGCAAGCACTCGGAAATCTACAACACCAGCACCGGGAAATGGAGCAGCTCCGGAAGTACCGGGGTGCAACTCTGGGACTCCAAGGGCGCATGCGGCGGACCCACAGGAGCCACGTATGAAATCGGCCCGGCGGTGTTGCGTCCGGACGGCACGGTTTTCGCGACGGGCTCGAACACTTGCGCCAGCACCGCAGGCCACACCTCGATCTACAACACCACGACCGGAATCTGGACGCCGGGATTCGATATTCCAAACCCGAACGATGCAGCGGACGCTCCCGCAGCGCTGCTGCCGGACGGCAACGTGCTGGTGGATACGAACCCGGGCTGGGGAAAGAATCCCAGTACGCTTTATGAATACGCATTCGACGGGTCGGGATGGGTGTCCATACCGCAACCCATCGGACTGAATCCCAGCAACACCGAGGGTGCACGGATGCTGGTTACGGCCGACGGTACCATTCTCTTGATGCACGTTGGCACGCCACAAATGTGGTTTTATTTGCCGGCGGGAACGTACGAAGCGGCGTGGCAGCCGACCCTCAGCAGTTGTCTAGTGACCATTGCGCTGGGAGGCACCTACACCGTCAGCGGCACGCAATTCAACGGACTGTCACAAGGCTCGGCTTATGGGGATGACGCGCAGTCGGCCACCAATTACCCGATCGTGCGCATCCAGAACAACTCGAGCTTGCATTACTTCTTTGCCCGCAGCCACAACCCCAGCACCATGGCGGTCGCTACGGGAAGTCTACCTACCAGCACGGAGTTCGACGTGTTAGCGGGTACGGAGTTAGGACCCAGCACATTGACGGTGATCGCCAACGGCATTCCGTCGGCTCCGTGCAGTACCACTGTGGAGCAGTAGGCATAGACCTCGGGCGAACCGAGCAAACGTGCGTGCGTTTGGTGTGCGCGCGTATGCGCTGAAGGCTGGGGAGGCGGAATCCTTGGGGGGAAACTTCCGCACCTCAGCCTTTTGCGAGAACGGATGCGGATGGGGAAAAAACAGGCCGCGAAAAATCCGCGGCCTGGGTATTGGTAAATGGGTTGAGGATGATTATGGGACCGTACCCTTTGCCGCTGCGGCGGGGGTGTTGGTCGTGAAAGAGAACCATCCCGCCTGCCCTACATCGCCGGCGATGATGCCGTTGTTAGCGGCTTCGAAGACACCGGTGAAGTCCGGCGCATTGGTATCGTCAGAACTGGCTACGATCCAGTACTGGGTTCCAAAGGCTACCGCCGTGGAAGGAATGGTGACGCTGACCAGGCCGCAGCAGGCACCGAAGGCCGGGATGGCAGACGATTGTCCGCTGGCCAGCAAGGTTCCGGCGGTCCCAGCGTTATCGCTGTAAAGGCCCACGTTGACCAAGCTAGTTCCAGAGATCCAACCGACAGCAACTACGAGCTGAGTCACGTGAGAAGCCGACTTCGGCGTAAACGGAACGCCGATGGCCTGCTCGGAAAGGCCCACCGAATTGCTCGGGCCGAGAATGTAATAACCAGTTGTGTCGTTGTATGCGTTTGAAGGTGTTGGCCCGATGTTGCTGAAGATGACTTTCAGGCCCGATGGAGCGCTATGCGCCGGCGTGACCGGGCCGGTGTGGACGGTGTGGGCGACTTTGGGGCGAGCGGATTGAGCGAAGACCACCCCGGAGGCAAGCGTCAAGACAAACAAGGCGCGAAGTGCGCGCTTCAGTACCATTTTTCCTATCCTCCCATCATTGATTGCAGCGTCGCCGAAGATCTGTGACTCTTCGTGGAGCCGTTCCATCATGGCTGGCGACATTGGCTACACGTTTCCTGGGAAATGCGATGCCGAATGCCCGGTGAGCTACGGTGGACATAATATCCGCAGGCTTGCAGAAGTCAATGAATTAAAGACCTGAGGAGCAAGATTAAAGACTTGGAGTCAAAAGTTTCGGGGAGCGGCGACGCGAAAAATCGAGAGGGAACGTGTTCACGCGGAAGTCTGTCTTGCAGCGGCGGTGAGACCAGTCTGCCGGTTGATTCTTAGGTTTTTGCCTTGGCTTTGAGTTTGACGTGGCCGTCCGCGAGTTCGACGGAGTATTCAACATTCTCGCAATGGTACTGCTTGCGGATTTCTTCGGTCTTCTTCTGGACGAACGTAGTGAAGGAATCGATATTGCCGGAAACGGCTTCGCCAGCCTTTTTCTTGGCTGCGACCAGGGTGTTGTACAGGCGTTCGACTTGTTCCCGTTCCTGCTGGTCGACGCTGTGCAGGGTGAAGGGCTGGGAAGAGGTTGCGCCGGCGGCGGCCGCAGCGGCATGACTTACGCCGTACACCGGGTGATGCTGCGCCTTGTGTTCGTCTTCTGCCACGCGAACGCCCTGAACGGAAAGCAGAGCGTCCTGCGGACGGCGATAACCTTCCTCACGAATGCGGGATTTCTTGCGCCACAAATCGCTGTAAATGGCGTAGCGCTGGGCCATTTCGTTGTAGCGGTAGCGCTGGGAGAAGTTCATGCGGCCGCCGTCGGAAAACTTGCGCAGCAGACTAAGCACCTTCCACTCAATGTCGGTGGGAGGCCGCTTGGTCGGGTTGCTGAAAAAAATCTCGTACTCGATCTTCAGGCGGCGCAGTTGGCCGTCGAGAACGTTCAGTTCCTCGTCGGTGGTCACAGGAGTCTCCATGCACAGTGTAGTGGGGAGGAGCGACGGGGGCGAGGTACCTGAGGGTCATCGCGGGGGATGGTACGAAAGTAAGGGGGCAGCTTCTAGCTCCTAGCTGCTAGCTTCCAGCTCTTTCGTGCGTTCCACGCGCCGCGTGGGACGAAAGACATCGAATTGCCTCTGTTGGTCGCTCGGGGAGTCTAGAAAGTCTGGAGGGTTTGGGCTAGGAGCTAGCAGCTAGAAGCTAGAAGCTCACTTCCCCGAATTGGTCGCCATTTTCTTGACCATGGCGAGAACCAGTTTGCGGTCGCTGTCATTGAGGCTGGTGGAGTAGCGGCGGATCTGGCTGAGGAAGCGGACTTCGTCGTCGGAAAGTT
>OBLW0100000161.1_pt1 | contig 54405 bp, 42 predicted proteins | sample 1520161 | NCBI WGS metagenome assembly OBLW01 (sample SAMEA3539309, study PRJEB22396) | soil metagenome | biome: tundra; feature: field; material: soil | place: USA | collected 2010-05 | depth 0.15 m
TCACCGTCGCGCCCGCCGCAAAGTTCGTCCCCGTGATCGTTACTGCCGTCCCACCCGCCACCGGCCCGTTGTTCGGACTCACACTGCTGACGAAGGGTGTAGTGCTCGCTGCCTGCGCTTGGAACGTAATGACCTGCATGACCCACGCTCCGGATGCATTCAGAGGCGCCCAGGAATGATAGCTGCCGGGCACGTTGACTATGCGATCCTCCGCGAGGTCGGAATCCGGCGAGGTGATGATTCTTGGAGTGAGAGGCGCACCCGCCATAATGGTGGTATTGCTGTGCACCATACTCGCCCCGACAACCAGTTCGTTCGCGGCGTTGGTCACGACATTACCGCTGTCCGCGATGTTGCTGTTGCCACTGGCACCAGCAGATACGTCTAGCGGGTTTGACGTATCCACTCCGCTGTACTCGAGAATTCGCACATCGGGCTTGGTAGCGCCTTGATTGAAAGTTACCGTTACCGTGTTGCTGCTGCTTCCCACAATATTCTTGGAGTAATAGATAGATTGCCGCAAAGCCGTACCCGTGGTTGGGCCAATTGCGAGGGCATAGCTATTTCCTGCAGAATCGCTAACCGACTGAACGGCAGCAGTACTATCATTCCACCCCACGATTACAACGTTTAGGTCACCAGCCGTTTGCGATCCCGGATACGCTACAGGAACGGATGACGTAGATGATTGCGGCGTGGCCGAAGCTACTTGAACGAACCGAATTCCTTGAAACGCAGGAGGATTCAAACCATAGACTTGCAACTGCCCAGAAAAGGAACCCACGTAAACTTTGCCGTTGGCGATCGTAGGAGGATTGAATTTGGCATAACCGCCTACATCGTCACGTGCCAGGTTCTGCGTACTGTCCCACAGTTCGTTGGCAAGGTTCGTAGCATCGAAAGCGCGCACTACGCCCTTAACCTGAATTCCTGATGCCCACTGAGAGACGGACGCCGAAGACCACAAGATGCCTGTGCCCGTCAGGCTCCCGTCGGCTGAAATGGAGAGGGGAGCCGCGTTGGATTCTCCGTTACTATTTGTAATAGTGCCTTGCAAAACAGGGGTAGTGTTAAACTTCGATCCTGTAAACTGAAAGGCTTTCAGGCTGTCATTATCTCCCCAGATATACACTAGGGGCCCGAAGTTGGGGCTGTTCCAGTAGATGGGAGAGCTGAAAAACGCATTAGAAGTCGCGGTGAATTCCTGAACATCATTGTCCACGCCGGAGTTGTACTCCCCCATTTTGGTGGTATCCACCACGCGAAACACTCCGTCCTTACCCATACCTACCAATAGTGAAGTTCCCGGCATGAGCATGGGGCCGCCCGATCCTAAATCAACGTTATTCGTGTTCAGCGTTCCTTGATCTGATGGGGTAAAGTAGTCAGCCACGGCCAAGCTGGGACCGCTAAACTTCACAAATGAGTCGCCGTAGTTTCTGCCGCCGCTGACGTTCGCGTTGAAGTCGCCATTTCCCGTCATAACGTAGACATTGTTCGACGTGTCGGCAACCAGACCTTGTCCCGAAGACCAGATTCCACCTTCGCTGCCGTCTGGAGCGACGCAGAATATTGCCTCTTGCTGCAGGGTGGTAGCGTTGTAAGCCATGACCCATCCATGGTAGGTCCCAATATCGCCGACTGAACCAAAGGCAAGATAGAGAACTCCGTTCACGAAAAGCAGCGCGGGTCGCTGATGGTGATAGGTTGGATCAAATGTCAGTATGCCGCCCTGGCTACCCGTGCCAGTCCCGCTCACCTGTCCAGTGATCTCTACCGGGCCGCTCAGTTCCTCCAGTCCGGTTAATAGGTTCAATGCATGAAGATAATCGTGATAAGTGCCATTGGTCGTGTTCTTGGTCCTATTCACCACGTATATGATTCCCGCGACTGGATCGATCACAGGCGTGCTAGTAATACCGATCTCTGGGCTGATGTCGTAGTAAGGACAATCACCGGGATTTGTGTCGCCGGTAATAATGCAAATATCCTGGCTGGGAACAGGCGTACCCAGGTTCACTTGCCATAGAGGAGCAGGAGCGTTGGGATCATCGGCATCGAACGCATATACGCTGTTATGCTGAGTCGCAACATATACGACGTTATGGGTCGCCCCCTGAATGGTAAGTCCTGGAACATACAACGGCTGGGCATAGATGAACCCGTCAACCGTCCGCCAGAATAGTTTGCCGAAACTGCTCTGGTTTACGTTCGAGGTATTGAGGACAGTCTCATTCACGTTCTGGCCGGTGCGCGCGTTATCATTGTGCTGGGTCAGAACTGACACCTGGCCAATTCCGAGCGTCGCGCTGAATAGGGTCAGAGTAAGCAGGCTGACTTTAGCATTCCGCATAATCTCGCGTTTCATTTCCGTTTCTCCAAGGCAAACTGCGCTGATCTGAGGCACGCCCAGTCTGCCGACCGCACTTCAAGTCTTGAACCTATCGCCGGGGAAGATTAGAACGCCAAATCGGGCCACACTGTACTTAGTCACACGCGAATTGCGATGGTTGGGAGAATAACACCGCGGCACTACCTACCAAAGACTGGGTGAGTTCATCGATTCGTCAACCACGAAGATTCGGCCCGTACAAAGTCGAGACACCGCTACCCTTTCCTGACCTACACCGGACCATTGACTATGTAGCCACGTTCCTCATTCGCCGCCGCGAAGATCACGTTCAGATAAAGCCGCGACCTGTTCCGGCGATCTTTGCCAGTTACGGACTTCTTCTTCTTCATGCCGCGCCGGTGACGCATTGATCCTAGACCCAACCTGGAACACAGAAGCGTAACGGACGCTCCAATCGGGCCTTCTTTTGTCCAAAGGCTCCAAGCCTCCATACTGACAAGGCCAATACCTTCTCAAGTAAGGATCCCCTTCGTGGATCTCTTCCAGTAATTCCAGTAGTGGCTTCCATCCTAAATCAGACGCAACTTTTGTACGGACATCCAAGTCAATTCCGGAAACAAACAGATATCCATTGCCTTTTACCAGGTGAGCAATGTTGCGCAAACAGCTCTCCGCCTCTGTCGTATTCATATGGCAAAGAAAATTGTTCGCTACAACCACGTCCTGAGGCTCTATGAGCCTAATTATGTCCGGGTCGCCCACATCGCGCACGCGCCAGTTGATTCCCTCTCTAATCCATGCTTTAACCGTAACCAAATCTCCATCCCTGTGAAACAATTCCTCCATTTCGGCCGCAGTCATGCCGTCACAAATTCGTGTACTTGACAACTCCGAGGTGGTCAGAGAATACACTCCGCGCTTCCCAACCTCGATAGCTTGCTTCGAAATATCCACTGCCTGCAGGATAAGTTTCACGTCAGGACGCGCAGACCGTATTCTCCACGCCACGGAATAAGCCTCCGCACCTGTGCTGCAGCCCAGTACTGTCACTCGTAATTCATGACCCTTGGGCGTGCGCTCTAGGAGACGTCGAATCAACTCTAGCTCAGGACGATTCCGAAGGAAACACGTGCTAAACGCCTGCGCGCGAACCCCCTGAATACATGCCAATTTATGAAGAAAGGCCCCGTATGAACGCATAAAACGAAACGCAGTAACCGTCGACGGAAAAATGTTCCACAGTTGCTGATTTATCCGTAAGTAGGCACTAACAGGCGATTTACCGAACACGCTCGACCTAACCACTCGCGCTAACCATGGTTCTGCATCCGCTTCGCACGGGGAATCTCGACCGACCACATCCGGATTCCATTTAGTGTAGGTATCGTTACCGCTAAACCAGCGTGGCCTTGCAAAACCCAGCAATGTCATTTTTCCAGAATAACAATATTCTACCTTCGGAGGGACCTCGACGAGCACACCGGGGCTGACAGCATATCTATGGTCGCCTATCGTAAAATGACCATTCCCCGATAATACATAATAAGTGCGAATAATCTTCTTACTTATCATGAAGGTATCATGTCCTTTTTCAACCTCGATGTAGTACACATCGAGGTCCTTCTGATTCAACGGTCCAAACGAATATCCCAGGAGACCTTGGCCGGTGAAGGAGACTGAGGATGGAAGCGAGAATATATAAGGCATATGTTTCTCCGTAGGATCGTCGTTTAGAACCGTTTCCTTTAACTATCTAAGACTTTCGAGCGATTGGCCGCCGCCAAGAGGCGGTCGACTCTGAATCGAGCACGCAACCAGCTGCCGCCCCGCGTGGTTTGTTGCCAACGACCTCCCTGCGAGTCTCCACGTTGCGATTGCGCCTGCTTTGCAGTAGCCTCTCCACGGTATCCTGCGGATTCAACGCAGCGTCGCACAGAATGGCTAGCACCTCCTTCGCCAAACGAGGATGGCTAACATTTATTCCCGCCTTAGCCAATTCGCCTTTGTGGTAACCCCAGAACTTTTGATCGCGTCCCTGTAATAGGCTCTTTGCCAGAAAGCTGTAGTAATCCGCTAAGTGCCGAGCCATGCGTGACTTACTCTCCATAATAGATAGATAGTCTGCACTATAATTGACGAGTAAATGCAACATGCTGGGAAGATTTGTTTGAAGGTCTTTTGAAGCACTCGTCAAGGAGTCTGGTCGCACTCTGGTGAAAGTAAGGACTTGATGAACAAAGCCGAAGTCGCACGTCTTAAGGAGTGCAAAGCATACGTCTGTGTCGGCATGAATGTTCGCCTCGTCGTAGAAGGGATCACGGTCCCTCACCAGTTCGGAACGATAGAGGACAGCATTTGCTGATCCAAACACGTACAGACGCTCGAGAAGATGACGGCGGCAAATCTCTCGCCCGGAAACCAGAGAACTCGGATATGGTAGCCCCGTCAAAGCAACTCGCTCCCCTTCCAACGCGTAGGCGCCAACGATTCCCACCGAAGGATGCGCCTCGGCAACGGCCACCATTTGTTCCAGGCAATTCGGGAAGATCCAATCATCCCCCAGCACCACCTTGCTGTACTTGCTTTCGGGGGACCTCTGACGAATTGCGACGTTGTGATTCGCAATCACCCTCAGGAACTCCTTGTTCTCATGAATCCGGATCCGGCTGTCTTTTGCCGCATATAGCCGGGCAATCTCCAGTGAGCCGTCGGTGCTGCAGTTGTCGATGATTGTGAAGTCCCAATTCTGATAGGTCTGAGCAAGCACGCTCTCGATACACTCCGCCAGATGTCCTGCCTCGTTGTACACAGGAGTAACTATGCTAACCAAAGGTTGTGACGCTGTATTCATTTTTCCTGTCCTTCCGGCAGCGAAATGGTGGTCGCTAAGCTGATCCCCCAACCCGGCCAGATCGTTCTTCGTCCTTAACTCCTGGAGGTGTGGTTGAAGATTCTTGGTCACGAAGAGCTCATCGAACGGCGACTTCAACGCTTCTGAATAGGAGACCTTCGTCTGTCGACACTCTGATTCGATCTCTTGCGCATCTTCAACCAATGACCTAAACGCATTCTTAACGCATTCGTCATCAAAGTTGGAGACCAATCTTCATAATATTTGATCTCGATAGGTGCTCTTTATGCTTGTCAACCAAACTGAAATCCAAGAGTAATACTTGCTAGATCACTCGCATTTTCAGGGGTGCCCAGGGTTTCCGGGCCGGTGCCAACGATCAAATTAGTCGATGTTCTAGGCCGAAACCAAGCGCTGCTCTTCTTTGCCAGATATAGGTCCTTTTAATCCACGGAGAAGATCTAAGTAGAGTACCTTCTGCCCTGTAACGAACAAAAGCATTCCAACAAACGTAATTAGAAGAACGGCGCTCTCTAACGCAAGCCGGGACAAAGGGGGGAACTGAACGCAAAAACGCTGTACTCCGAAAGCAAAGGCTCCGGCCACCAAGCTAGATGCCAGCGGCCGACTTACGGCCAGTAACATATCGCGGAAGGAAATCACTGTACCGTGTACAGTCCAAGCAATAGCGGGAAGAACCCAAAGCATCATCACCGTTGAATATGCAAAAGCGACACCCCGAGGGCCGTAAGGCAAGGCCACGACGTAGCTCAAAATCATCAGCGGCGCAATAACCAGACCCATCTTCAAGCTTCGTTCAACCAGGCCCAGCGAAGAGAGCAGCCAAAATAGAGGATTGGCTATCGCGAAAACTAAGATCGTCGGAGCAAGCAAACGAAAAATTGGAGCGGCGGCGGACCACTTTGGTCCCAGGACAACAAAAATCATATCATCCGCAAAAAGAGCGCAGGCAACGGTCATAGGAAATGTCAACGCCAAGACCACAGAGTAGCCCGCAAGGAAATATCTTTTGAGTCGACTCGGGTCGTCCTGCAGTCGAGACAGCGCCGAAAACGCTACCTCCCCAGCGGCGAAATTCAGATTGTCGGTTGGAATGTTAACGAGTTGGTAAGCTCGGCCGTAGATTCCTAGTGCATCGACACCCCAAAATCGCCCTAATAAGACCTTCTCAACATTATTGGCCAGGTAAGAGACGAGGCCATTCAGCGTTACAGTACCGCCGAAACGCAACATAGAACGGATTCCAGTCTGCCTGTGTGGCTTCCCAGGAACCCAAGCCGTAGTCAACCAAAAACCTACGGTGCTGATCAACGGAATAGTCAACGTCATTCCGACGAGCGCCCAATACCCGTAACCGGCCCTAGCACCCCCGATACCGACGGCAGTACCAGCGATCAAGCCGACCGTGTTTATGACCGCCAACGCCGTAAAGCGCATTTGACGCTGCAAGAGTACCGAGTGCTGCACTCCTGCGGCATTGAAAAGGAAGCCGAGCGCCAAAACGGCCGTCACGCCAACGAGTCTGGGCTCGTGATAAAAGGCAGCAATAATCGGTGCGCCTACTACTGCCAGAAGACCGAGTAGCATTCCAACAAATATGTTAATCCAGAACAATGTTGAAATTTGCTCGTCCGAAACGTGTGTTCGCTGAATTGCGGCAGATGAAAGCCCGAAATCTCGGAAGAGTGTCAAAATTCCAGTGAAAGCTGTGACCATACCAACTAATCCGAAGTCTTTTGGGCCCAGGAGCCTAGCTAATACCATGAGAGAGCAAAGGCGAATGAAAAAGTTTGCTCCTTGGGCGCAGAGCCTTGCGAGACCACCACGAATCGTCCTTTGCTTTAAATCTTTCATTGGGTTTCGCCACTGCTTCCGCAAAATGTCAATCGTTTACGCTGCAAGAGTCCGTGTCGCCGAACCTATCCCACTTGGCAGAGCAGCTTACGACAATAGAAAGCCTCGGCATATTTTTCGGGCGCGGCACACTCTACGCCGCGAAGCCTAAGGATTGCCTGGAATGTATCTTGCGTGAGCCAAGCTTTGTTGCTTTGTGTCTGGAAAATGTCAAGGATATGTCGGATCTTAAGTTCACACACTTCCCGTCTCAGGGGAACAAAGCAGTTCGGTATACCCAAATCACCATCGTATTTTGGAATTTCGTATTCCAGAACCATGTGATTGCGCCAAGTGTTCCAAGTAAGATCAGATATGGTTCGATGGTCTTGATGGCGGTCGTCGCGATAGTGGGTGAAAATAAGGTCAGGCGACACCTGTTTCTTGAGCTCTTCAAAGTACTCCTTAATTTGCGCTCCCTCGAAAGGAAAGAAGCCATCGCGAAATTCCTTAACGATGACCTCCTTCTGGCGGGCCTGCTCCAGGAAGAGATTCGCACTGTTGCGCGCTTCGTGCTCCCGATCCGTCCCGGAACTTAGGACAACCCAAGACACTTCCACATCGGGACTGCAGGAGAGCAACTGCAGAATGGTTCCGCCGCAGCCAATCTCTATATCATCCGAGTGCGCCCCGAGACAGAGGATCTTCGCGGGTGGTTTGCCGTTCTGCAATAGATTTATGGGAAGCATGGGAATTCGCTTAACTGTGGCGTAGTTTTAACGAAGAGCCGCCGTTCTTCTTCCACAGTTCCCAAGGAGCAACACCAGCACCACACAGGCCTTCCAACTGTTGCCTGTCCTTAAAGGTGTCCATGCTGGCCCAGAAACCATCGTACGGATACCCGATCAGCTGCTTTTCTGCGAGCAGTCGGTGAAAAGGCTCCATAACCAACTCTTCTTTGTCATGCATATAGTCGAAGATTTCTTTCCTGAAAATGAAAAAGCCCCCATTGATTCGCACGCTTCCATTGTTGATGGCATGGATATTCGAGACGAGGCTGCCGTTGCCCTGCTCCAGCGAAACTAAATGGTAGCTCAGGTTCGGCCGAACACAGAGGAAGCTTGCAATCTTTCCCTGGTGGTGAAAGTGATCGAGTTGCTCTGGCAACCACAGGTCGGTGAGGCCATCACTATAGTTAGCCAAGAACTCATCCTCACCTTCCAAATACTTTTGTACGCCCTTCAATCGCTGACCGATGTTCGAGTTGATGCCAGTATCCGCAAATGTTATTCGCCAGTCGTGAATATCACTATTGATCAACTCAAGATTCTTGCCTCCGCTTGAGAGGACGAAGTCGTTGGACGTGCATTCGTTATAATTGAGGAAATAGTTCTTGATCGCGTCCGCTCGATATCCCAGGCACAAAATAAAGTCTGTGTGCCCGAAGTGAGCGTAATACTTCATAACGTGCCAAAGGATAGGCCGGTAGCCGATATGCACCATGGGTTTGGGGATATCTTCCGCGTCGCGAATTCGCATTCCCAAACCACCACAAAATAGAACCACTTTCATAATTGGCCCTTCGCTTCCCCCTCCGCATGACGTTCTCTTCCTTTAGGCGTGAACAGCGACCAGTTCTTCCAGCCAAGTCTCTCCCCGGAATACTCGATACTGCTCAGCCCGAAGGCGATCCGCCATCCGGTTGGGTGGAAGAATGACGTCACTGTAGGTAATCACGGAGTCCTTGGCGACGTCACGCTTCAAAAGACACCCTTCCACCAAGCCTTCCGGCAGATAATGGTTTCTGCACATCTCATCCGCATTCACCGCTTCACCGTAGGTCATGTACATGCCGTAATCATCTAAAACCTCTTCCGCCTTCAAGTCTTGCTTGGCAACGGCGCAAACCTCGACCACCGGACCTCCCAGCGGCTTGGCCAGCGAATCGCGGAACAACGCGACCCGGGCAATCGTAGCTGGAACCTCAAAATGCACCAGATGGTAGGGAATAAAGAACGAGTACAGCGGCCCATCCCCCATCTTGTAAAGACTGAGGTAATGTTGCTGCTTGGGATCGGGATGCTCGGCCAGCACATAAACCTTGGTAAGGGGTGTGCCCACTACATAATCGACAATGCCGCCCAGCTTCCGAACTTCGTCAATGTCATAGAGTCTGCCAAGCTTCATAACATCGTCTTTGTATTCCATTCCTCGCGACATTCCCCGTGATCGCACAACGAACCCAGTTGCGTTGGCGACGATGGCTTGCTCGAAACTGATCTTGGAGCCATCGGCAAAACTCGTAACCATCGCAGGATTTTGCCCCCACTTCTCGGCAAAGCCTTTCTGAGTGGTGGGATTGCGGTACGGGTCCTGAAGCCCCTTGATGTTGCCGATCACGCGCGGCGTGAGTCCCAAGCCTTTCACCCAGCGGTAAAGGTTGATCTGCACTCCCGGCTCGTCGCCATCGCACGCCGAGAAAATGACCCCGTACTTCTCGGCATAGGTTTGCATGATCGGCCCGATGGTGGCGTCAATTTCAGCATTCATCAGGACAACGTCCTTACCATTCTTAAACGCCTCTAAAGCTACCTGGGTTCCGAACTCGACCGAGCCCGTAACGTCTACTACGACGTCAACCTCGGAAGACCGTGCCAGCAAAAAGGCGTCATCCGTTGCGACTACCTTGCCTTCGCGAATGGCGAAGTCGACGTCCTTTTGCACTGACGGAGAGACGACGTCCTTGACACCGGCATACTCGCACAGGTCAAACGCTCGCTGCGGCCGACGGTTATAAACTCCCACCAGGCGCATACCCGGTGTCGTGTTCACGATGTGGTTTGCCAGCCCATGGGACATGAAGCCAGCTCCGATCAGAGCTACACGGATAGGCCGGCCCTCTTTTTCCCGAGCTTTCAAAGCTGTATCAACGATGATCATGTGATTCCTCAGATCAGACCTGTTGGTGGCATTTCTTAACGAGCCAATACTTGCGTTTCCCTCGGTTTCAGGGTCATTCTTTGTCTGAGTTCCGATTCCTGATCAGCCAGCCGTTTATACTGCCGGTCCTTGTCAGAAATCACCCCAACGGGCAGCGGCCATTGCAGTCCCAACTGCGGATCGTTGTAAGGCAGTCCGCCTTCCGATCCTGGAGTATAGAACTCTCCGACTTGATAACTAGTTTCTGTCTTGTCTCTCAACACTTGGTAACCATGGGCAAAGCGCTCGGGAACGTACAGAGCCCGGCTGTTGTCTTCGCTCAACTCAACTGCTATGTGTTGGAGGTACGTGGGACTCTCCGGGCGCAGATCTACGATTATGTCCAGAATCATGCCCCGCGTGCAACGCACCAGCTTCGTTTCCGCCGCGGGCGGAAACTGGAAATGCATACCCCGCAGGGTGCCAGCCTTGTGATTAAATCCAACGTTGGCTTGAGCAATGATTGGCTTCAGACCATGAGCCTTGAACTCATTCTGACAGAAAGCTCGGGCGAAGAAACCGCGGGAATCTTCCCGTCGCTCGATGTCGAGTATGAATGCACCTTTCAAGTTTGTCTCAGTGAAGATCATCGAAACTAAACCTCGCTTTCTCACTTTTTCCGGCTTTAGCGAACTGCAGCTGGCTGCTCTGTTCCAGTCGTCCAGCACAAGGATGTATCCAGCTTCCCGGTTTTCAAAAGACGCTCGATGTTGTTGATCCGGAAGTAACGACCACACTCCACGTCTTCTCGCGTAAGTCCCGCAGCACGATAGGCATCGTACAACTCTTGGGCGCCTTTGCGGGCAGTCCACTGAGGACAAAAGCCTGGCAGCTGGCGTCGGATTTTTTCGCACGTGACACGATAGCAGCGTTTGTCCGGCCCACCGTCAGGAGCGTACTCGATGCGGCAGCCCGGGACGGTTTCCGCGACAATGTCCGCGAGTTGCCGGATACGGTAGTTCTCCGCTGTCTGGCCGACATTGAACGTCTCATTGTGGATTGTTTCCCGCGGTGCCTCGAGAACAGCCAAAGCAGCTGCGATAATGTCGCGAATATGTACAATAGGACGCCACGGCGTACCGTCGCTCTTGATATACACTCGCCCAGTGGTGAACGCCGCGGCCACGAAGTCGTTCAGCACCAGATCCAACCGCAATCGCGGAGATACGCCATAGGCAGTTGCATTTCTCATGTATGTGGGGCTGAAATCCTCGTCCGCGAGCAGCCGGAGGTCGCGCTCCACTAGAACTTTCGATTCGCCATATGGAGTAACTGGGTTCAGCGACGCACTCTCGTCCAAGAAGTCGTCACCCGCCGCACCGTAGGTGCTGCACGAGGAGGAGAATACGAAACGCTTCACCCCCGCTTCTTTCGCGAGTTTCGCCAGCTTCACGGATGCGAGATGGTTAATTTGGAATGTGAGCTGGGAGTCGAGATTCCCCAATGGATCATTTGACAGCGCAGCGAGATGCACGACCGCTTCGAAGCCTTCCAGATCTGCCCGCGTGAGATCGCGGAGATCCTTGCGAACTCCCGAAAATGTCGGCAACGGCGCCCCGAAGTCGCAGCCAGCGAAGAGATCGGTATCGAGGCCGCTAACCTCATGGCCAGCTGAACGTAGAATGGGCCCCGCTACGGCGCCGATGTAACCCTTATGACCAGTCAGCAGAACTTTCATATAATTTCTTTCTCGGAAAGATCTAGTACCTCTACGCGCAATGGAGTTCGACCATGGAACAAGTTCCATGGCTCGAATGGTGATCCGTGGTCCTTGTAACTACAATAAACGAAAGATCCTTAAGCAATTGGGGGATGATAAAGGATGCGTTGGTGATCATCATCCTCACACAGATCTTGCATTGTTGCAATGGCCCAACCGGGGGATGGACTAAAACGACGCCGTAGACCCCCTCTCACGATGAAGAATCTCGGCCTATGAATTGGGTGTTACTTGGCAGGAAATGTTACGTAGTGGACGCCGAGCAGCGTTCCCATACGGGCACTGTACGAACTCGCACCTTTGAGGGTTCAATCCATGACCCTCAAAATCCGGTTGGCAGCAGTTTAGCACAAGACCACACTCGTCAGACTTGGACTCAAAGTGAATTCGAAGGCCCCTGCTGTCTGGTTGGAGAAATCGCCAAAGCAGCCGTTTGACCAACCATTGACTGAGTGTTTAGAGCGTCGCGCCTGCGTGTGACAGCTCGTAGACTAACTTGCCGTCGACATTCTTCGCATAGGCTAATACGGCCCGTTCGGAACCCTCCCCCACAACCCTCCATGTATTCCCGTCTGGCTCAACTGTCATTGCACTCCGCGACCGCCACCAGGAATCAATCTCATGGGGAAGAGCAGCCCAGACATTAGTCCGCGAACGCAGGTCTCGCAAGTAGCCTAGCAAATCCAGGTAAACCGATTTGCTCTCGTGTTCCCTGACATAGTCAGGATGAACGATGAAGCTCGCCAAGCCATTCTTCTGCATAATAAGCTCGACTTGGTTTTTCCAAAGGTCAATCGAACGCTGATTCAAAATATGGAACAGCATGTAGTCTTGCGTGGTGGTGACCGGGAGTTCCAGGATGTTGTCGATAAAATAAGGCATCACGGTGCAGCAGCCACCATGCTGGGGATCAAGGTGCGCCACATTGGGCATCGACATGTCGAAGGAAAAATCAAAAGCGTCGTACCACTGCGGTTTTCGGTAAAGCACCGCAGAACGAAATCCCTTGGCCTTGTACTCAACTGCGTAGCGATTGATGAGTGCAGCACGTCGCTGGAATTCTTCCCTGTCGTCAAAGAGCCGACCATCGTGGTTGAGGTCCTGGATGCCAACCTCGAATCCCCGGCTGCGCATCATCTCAACAAGTTTGGCCGAGACCCGGTAACGCTCCTCAGGAACAATCTGAAAGGACGCCTTGATTCCAAAAGAATCATCGAGATCCATGAGGTCTGCACAAAAATCCTTCCCCGCTTCGGTTTCGACGTCGTGGGTCATCATCACACAACCGGGGGCGCCGCGCGGCCAAAACCAGACAAATGGAATTCTGTCCATGTGCTTGGCCCGCAACGACAATAAGAGCAGTGTTTCGCAGAGATTCTCTACCGTCGTATCTACAGGCCAATGGGGGAAAAGCTGCTTTTGCCAATTTCGTGCATGAAACCGCTTAACCTGTTTCCGTAGAGAGAGATTGGTGAACGGACGAACAATGTAATACGCTTTCTTGAGCAGACTCTCGAAACTGCTAGCGCGACTGCTCGCGTAGCGCTCCAACCGCAAATTGTTAATAACCTCAGTGGCGTCGAACGGAAGCTTTACGTTGCCATCATCGAGTACAACGGCTTCGAAGGTATCATGCAAAGAAGACTCGCCCTGACGTTCGCGGCTACCCCGGAAAGATCGCCCGTAGCAGGTTATATTGGGGCCGAAACGAAAGAACCCCTCATCGGAGGATAACTCCCCACTCAGGCCAAAATCCAAGAAATCCTTTGAGCAGCGAAAATGATCAAGCACACTTTGACCGAGCATGTCGGAAGGTTCCGCGACCCTTTTGGAAGCGAACTCCTCCAGACCCAGTTTCGAGTGGAAGTTTTCCTGCAGGTCGACACCGGACATTGGTGATGGTTCAGTGGTCATTCTTTATCGCACGAAATGAGCGAAATGGAAAGTATCTGCCGGATTGCCTCTATCAGGGAGGGCGCAATCACATCTGCGTGGCCATTCGCCCCGTTGTCAATCCCTGTCAGTCGAGCTGTCTTGCATCCTGCCTTTTTGCCGGCCGTAACATCGGCCTCGGAATCTCCAATCATCCAAGATGCAGCCAGATCAAGCTCATGTTGGCGGGCTGCAGACAACAGCATGCCTGGCTCGGGTTTACGACAGTCGCAGGGAGGCTGTTTCTCGTGCGGGCAGTAGTACACTCCATCGATAACGGCCCCCGCCGCCGCTAACTCGCTACACAGTCGCCGATGGATCGCATCCACGCCGGCGGTTGTGACGAGCCCCTTAGCGACACAACGCTGGTTGCTCACAACGATGACCTTAAACTGGGCCTGGTTGAGCAAAGAAATCGCCTGGGCAACTCCGGGAAGAAGGTGCATTTCCTCCCAGCAGGTCACGTAACCATCTCCCGGAGCTTTCCGGTTGATTACACCGTCACGATCTAGAAACGCGGCTCTGTTCATCGAATATTGTCTGCTCCACAAGCTCTGAAATGACATGGCCAATCAAGATGTGGCACTCCTGAATGCGAGGGGTTTCGTTCGATGGCGCACGGACACAGTAGTCCACGGCATCCTTGAGCTTTCCGCCGGTGCAACTAGTCAGTCCAACAGTGTGCATTCCCATTTTCTTGGCCACCAACAGAGCCCGAAGTACATTCGGCGAATTGCCGCTGGTGGAGATACCGATCGCGACATCGCCAGGACGGCCCAAAGCCTCAATCTGTCGCGAAAAAACAAGATCAAAGCCATAGTCGTTACCAATAGCCGTGACACACGAAGTGTTCACCGACAAAGCCAATGCAGGTAAAGCCGGCCGATCAAACGCAAAGCGTCCTACAAATTCGGCGGCAATATGCTGAGCGTCCGCTGCGCTTCCGCCGTTCCCGAACAGAATCACCTTGTTGCCCTGCTTGAGGGCCGAGACCGCTAGTTCGCTGACCTTCGCGATCATCGACACTACTTCACCGTCGTGGAGAAGCTTTTCCTTCACCGCAATCGATGCCTGGATCGACTTGCTTATACGTTGTTCGAAATTGTCATTCTGTCTCACTGTCTCATTTGCTCTCTGGATAGTCACCGTTTGACTGAACTACTGCTTTTCGTCCGCACGGCAGGCAGACGGTTGAACTTGCAGCGATGCTTCATCAAGGCGATCGCAAAGCCGCTGAGCGCGTACGTAGTCTGCCGGCGTACCTATGTCGATGAACATTCCGTGCTGTTCCAGCGCGTAAATGTTTTGGCCGAGCATCTGCGGAAATACGTCTCTTTCCAGACTGGCTGACCCTTCCGGAATGTGCTCAAAAACAGTTCGGTTGAAGATGTATACGCCTCCGTTCACGAGCCCAGGGGAATCGCCTCCACTCTTCTCTAAAAAGGCGGTCACTCGATCGCCAGCATCCACCTGCACTCTCCCGTATCGGTTTGCGTTATCTACTTGCCGGACGGCCACGGTTGCTAGTCCACCGTGCGCTCGGTGAAATTGAGCCAGTCGGCTGAAGTCGATTTCGATAAATGAGTCACCGTTCATCACGAGAAAATCAGGTGCGTCTGAAAGATACGGTTGGGCAAGCTTCAGGGCACCCGCAGTGCCAAGCGGATGACGCTCCTGTGAGTACTGAATCACGACATCCCATGCATCGCCATTGCCGAATTCCCTTTCAATCTGGTCGGCCAGATAACCAGTGCACATCACTAAATGCCGGATTCCCTGGGACCGAAGCTGTCGGACCAACAACTCAAGGAACGACTTCTTGCCGATCGACGCCAACGGTTTGGGCGTGGATGGTAAGACCGCCCGCAACCGTGTTCCCATCCCACCGACCAGCAGAACGGCAGGAATATCGAGTAGTGGGCTGGTTGGAATGGTTGGGGGCTTCATTACATCACACGATCCCAGTACTCCAGCATGGAACCCAGCGTCTGTTCAATGGACCGCAGCGGCTTCCAACCGGTGTGTTTCCGGATTTTTTCGGTACTGCCAAAGATGATCTTCTCATCAGAGGGTCGCATTAGCCGGGCGACAGGCCGAATCTCTGCCTTCACTCCAGCCAGGCGAATAGCGGTCCGTAACAGTTCGCCAATCTCGTGCGTTGTGGTCGCGCAAAGGTTGTAAGCCTCACCGCGCTTCCCTTTCGTGGCGGCCAAATAGAAACCCCGTACTGCGTCGTTCACGTTCAGGTATGCACGACGAGGCTTCAGGTTGCCAACTTCGATTACGGGAGGTTGCATCCCTTTCTTGATCCGACTCAACTGTCGCACGAAATCTGACGGTGCATCATTGGTTTTTCCTGGTCCGGTAGTGTTGAAAAGTCGCACGTTAACTGCGGGAATTTTGTAATCCAAGAAATACTCTCGTGCCAGCAGATCCAGACACACTTTGCTAATGCCGTAGGGATGTAAAGGGCGAAGTGGTTGTTCTTCTTTTACCGGTATCGCCGACGCGGGCACATTCCCGTACTCCGCACTCGAGCAAGCCGAAACTACTATCGGACGGCGTTTCATGTGACGTACTGCTTCGAACACATGTAGCGAGCCCATGATGTTCGATTCGAAAGTCGAGACCGGATCCGCCCAGGACACCATGGGCAAGCTTTGCGCTCCCAAATGGAAAACGTGCGTCGGCTCGCACTGCTTGAAAATCTGCTCCACCCTTTGTCCGTTACTCAGATCACACTGGACGAACTGTAAGCGCGGCAACTTCGGAAACGAATCGGAGTCCGTGTCGTACGAGCGGTACCCGCCAATTACATTCCAGCCTTTCGCCTGCAGGAACCTAACCAGATGGGATCCGATAAATCCTTCAGCGCCAGTTACCAGTGCGATTCTTTTCATTCTTCCTCGGGGCCTTGAGCTTCTGCTTAATAATTTCGATCTATCCGCCTGTTTGTCATCCAATACTTGACGCGACCATCCCGGATGTGCCGAGCAGTTAACCCATGTGCCGATACAGAATCCGGCCCGCCGTCGCTGAAACAACGTCCGGCAGAACAGAGAGGAACTGTCGAATTCCGCGCGTGTCCCAGCCAGCCGATTCCCCTTCCGATGTTCTTGGGTACCGATAGTAATTCAGCAATCTCTTGCTTGTGCCGAATTTGTCTTTGAAATTAATCAGACTCTCCTGGTCCAGGTCGGAACGACCAAAATCGATCTTTGCGGCACCCGACGCCTTACTTTCCTCAATGAGCTTCCAGAACAGGAAAGGCACACCGCCAAGATTGTGGAGCTTGTCGTCTGAGCATCCATACTTGTAAATGACAGACGAGCGGTGCCGCAGAGTAAGCATCGCCGCGATCGGCACGTTGCTGTTTCGAGCCACCCTTATCTCAACGTTAGCGCCCATGCATCCAACCAGATTCTTAAGCCAAAGTCGAGGTTGAGGAAGCAAGTGATGGCGCCTCCTGGTAATCAATAGAAGGCGATAGAATTCTTCCACCAGCCCCTCAGATCGCCCGACTTCGTATGAGAGCCCTTCCCGTTCTGCCCGCTGTATTCTTCGCTGGACCGAATCCTTATCCAACCCTCGAAAAATCTGTTCCAAACTAGGCGTCAAATCGAGTTCGTGAAAACAATACGAATGACTCAGTTGCAGCCCGTGATTCCCTTCCTGAATTCGCGACAACGGCCTGATCTCGATATACCGCCATCGCTGACAGTCGCGCTCCGCTCGAAGCCATTCCGCAAATTCGCAGAATTCTTCCGAGTTATTCAGTAGAGGATCACAATGGTCTGAGAATGGGAGTGATACCAAACGAGTTCCGGTGATCCAACTGGAAACCCGGCATAAAACAATGCCGTCGTTTAATGGCTGATCGGCAGACGCTCTCGTCAACATCAAAGGCTGGTACCCGTACGTACGAGATAACGCCTCGAGCCAACCGCGTTGATGAAATGCAGAAGCATGCGGGTGACGAGCAACCAAGTCATCCCAACGGGGATCGGAAAGCGGGTTTGTGATGTGGATGGTCACATGTCGACGCGCTCATGCCTACTCCGCATACACCTCGGAACGCTCAGTAGTCAGTGATTTGTCATACACTTCCTCGGGCTCGTACACCACGACATGACTGCCTCTGTTGGAGAAGTTGAACGGAACACACAACAGCTTCTTTAGCCGAATCCTCAGCGCCTCGCGCCGTTCCGGTGGCACGAAGAACAACATGAAGCCGCCGCCCCCAGCACCCAGCAACTTGCCTCCTAAAGCCCCAGCACTAAGCCCAGCTTGGTAGATTTCGTCGATGCTGGCATTCGATATTTTCTGCGTCAGCGATCTCTTGATCTGCCAACTTTCGTGCAGAAGCCGGCCAAACTCATGCAAAGAGCAGTTCGAGTTAGTAACCACCGCCTCAGCCTCTTTGACCAACTGAAGCATGGTGTCTAACTCCTGCTTCTTGTGCGGCGTCATTCTAAGCTGCTCTTGCGCAATTTCCGAGGCGGTTCGCGAAAACCCGGTAAAGTAAAGTGCCAGGTGTTGCTGTAGTTCCCCTAGCCTGCTTGGTGCAGCGAGTATTCGATTTACTTCGATTGAGCCGTCTGTGTGAAAGTTGATGCGATTGAAGCCTCCGTATGCCGCACTGACCTGGTCTTGGGCCCCAACTGCCTCCTGAAGCAGATCTTGCTCGACGTGTATAGCTTCAGCAGCAAGTGCACGCTTATCGCGCATTTGATTCTTGAGCGCGTAAAGTCCGAGCAGAAGCCCAACCGTAAAGGCCGAACTTGTACCCAAGCCGGTGCGCGCAGGCAAATCAGCAACGTGATGGATCTCGACGCCATAGTCCACATCGAGGTGCTGCAAGCAAGCCCGCACCGATGGGTGCTGGATCATATCGTTGTTGCTTACGTTTTCAACTTTGGAATACGAGATCCGGCTGTGATACTCGAAAAAGGGTGGTAATTGCCGACACGTGATGTAGCAGCACTTATCGATCGTCGTGGACAATACCGCCCCCCCGTACTCCCGATACCACACGGGGTAATCAGTACCTCCCCCGAAGAATGAGATGCGCAATGGAGTGCTAGTTATGACCATATTTTTAGCCTTCTATAAGACGTACATGCTGAGGATCTAATCGAAATCGACGCTCTAGCGCAGTCTCTCCGCCAGACGAGCTACGAAGGTACATTCAAATCTAGGGAAGCACTCGATGTGACATCCTGATTCGACAATTTCTCGGAGAGAGGTATTTGCAGCAAGTCGGCATATACCTTCATGGTTATCTCACTGACGACGTCCCAGGAATGCCGCTCCGTGGCGTAGTCTCGAATCTGCTGCCGGCGGCTTTTCAAGTCTGCATACAGGTCACTCGCGAAGTACTGTTCGATGGCCCTCGCTAAGTCAACCGGATCTTCAGGCTTAAAGGAGAATCCTGTTTTGCCTTCTACGATCTCGTCCTTCAAGGAACCCACGTCAGCTGCCAGAACGGGCAAGCCGAAACTGTGCCCCAGGAACAACACCCCACTCTGATAAATATTCCTGTAAGGCAACACGAGAGCGTCGGCCGCCTTGAAATAAACCTCGGTCTCCTCATCTGGAATGAATTCGTCCTTGACAAGGATTCGCCCCTTCTCCACATCCTCACGGATTTCTTGCCGGATTGCGCTCCAGTATTCGTCGCACTTATCTGGTTTACCGGCGATGATCAAGCGATATTCTCCACTCCCTGCCTGAACCTGGCGGAACGCAGCGATGAGGTATTCGAGGCCTTTGTAGGGGGTGATTCTACCGAAAAAAAGAATGGGCCTGTCTTCCTTACGAATGCCCAGTTGCTGCTTTGCATCATCGGGTGTCAGACTCGTGTTCGGAACAGCATTGTTGATTCCAAACGGGATCACTGTGACCCGAGCTCGTTGAACGCCAAATTCCTCGGTCAATTCTACCTTCATCTTTTCCGTATGAACGAAGATGTGGTTGGCCAGCCGATATTGAATTTTCAGCGTAAGCCGATTGAGCCAGGTATCGCTGGAATCCCGTCTTCCTTGATTCACATTGTGCACTGTCAAGACGATCTTCTTCCCCAGCAACCTGTAGTAAAGCATAAGCAGCGTTCGATCGAAGAGCTCGAACTTGTTGTTCCATAGGATATGAAAAATCTTTGGCTTGGCTTTCGCAGCGTATTGGATAAGCTTGGCATAGTACATCGATATCCTGAAGATCTTTCGAAGGGTGCTGACATCCTCCCGTTGACTGCCTCGCAGGTTAAGATGGTTCACTCCGGGGTTGCTGCGGAATTCCGGGAAATCGAGCTCATCGCTACCAATCAGATCAAGTCCGGCCCCTTTGGACGTAAGCGCCTTTGTCAGACCGAATACGTAGGGCTTGTCGCTACCGCCGGTGAGCAGGGCCACCGCGATCTCGTGCGGCTTCCCTGGGATCGTCAAATTGGACACTTCTCGAAGGCTTTGGAAAGCATTATTGGGATCCGTGCTCATATCTGGTCTCAGTTTGGCCCCTCTGGATCTTTAGGAATTTCTGCGTCGATGAAAGGCTCGCCTTACCTCGTCTCCTTACAACGCGATACGCGGGTTTGTGACCGCTCGGCCTGCCTCTAACCGATAGATTGCCCGGTCGCAATGCCTGATGCATGAAGCCTTGAGCTGCGGGAGCGCCCTCTGAGCCCATTTCGCAGCTTTCCATCCAAACACCGGTTTCATCCAAGCATATTTCCAACGCAAGCGAGGTTCTTCAAGTTGTCCTTGAAGCTGCAAGGCCAGGCTCTGCAGCTCCGCGACGATGTCCGGCCGCTCTGGATAAAAGTTTTCGTACCAATTCTGCAGGTACGCCAAGCAAGCTTTTCGGACGCGTTCACTATCTTCAAGCGATCGCAGGTACCCAACATGCAATTTCATCGAGACCAGCATCGCGTCTTTCTTTCTGTCTGATGCGCCAATGTGGCTCAGCCGGCTCGATTGCGTGATTCTGTAGAAAACTTTCGCTTCCGGCGCGAATCGAGTGCGTTCGGATGCCAGAAGTACACGGCAAAAATATTCGCCGTCATCATCACTCAAGAGGCGAGTATCCCACGGTCCTGCTGCTTCGGCGAGTTCCCGGCTGGTCAGCCAGGTCGCGGTTTGCATATGCAGATTGTTGCCCATTTTCCTCAGGAGCCACTCGAGGGGAGAAAGATCCTGCCACAGCAACGTGGGGATGAAGCGGGCGCGATTGATCCGATAGTTGAAATAGGCCCACGACGAGGAGAGAAGCGTCCGCGTGCTGTCCGATTCCCGCAACGTCGCAAGTTGACGCTCAATCTTGTCGGGTGCCAGCAGGTCATCCGCATCCAGCCACTGGATATAGTCTCCCTGGCATAGACGCAAGGCATGGTTGCGAGCCGAAGCCGCACCCTGGTTCTTTACAGACGCAACCGCAACCTCTTTCGAGGCAAATCGCCGCGCCACTTCCGCCGTCCGGTCACGGGAACCATCGTCCACGACGATGATCTCTTTCCGTGGCCAGGTTTGCCCAACCGAGGAGCGGATCGTATCTCCGATCCACTCCTCGGCATTATAGGCGGGAATTAGAATCGAAACCAGCGGCTTCATGGACAGAACTCTCCCTTACCGTTTCTCGGACTTTACAACCTGATGCTGACCGAATCGTGAAGTATACAGCGCGAAGGGGGTAGCGCTGAGAACGCCCCGAAGTTGGACCTTGTCCTTTGTAGACAAGGCCCGGAATTGCGGGAGCCACAACGACACATCAATTCACTGACGCCTGAAGGCCCGTCGGAGCGGCAGGGGTTGCTCCTCCCGAACCCGTGGTTAGGGGATGGGGGTATGTATAGGGCGTGTAGTAAGCCGTCCAAGTGTTCGTCGTATTGCAGGTGTAAAGTGTATTGGTGTCCGTCGCCCAGTATCCCACTGTAGGCGTGCAAGTCGTGGGGCGGGCTGAAAGCAGTCCTTGACCGACCCCAGCCGTGCCATTGAACGTCGCGTTTTCGTTAACATTTGGAAGTTGCAGGTAGTAGTCCCGGTTTTCTACGCTCACAGTGTCATAGTTTTGCCAGTAGTGATTGGGAGCATAGCTGTTTGTATTCAGCGTATTTCCCCAGGCGTAGACAGGGACCAGGGCTTGATGGGGCCAGGCGATCGTTCCGGTCTTGCTGTTGACCAGGTTCGGGAAAGACCCAGTCAGCAGATCACCCGCACCACGACCGATCTGATCCAAGCAAGGATAGCCACTAGAATTGCTATTGCTATCCCATGCACTCGGGCCTAAGTTCGTGCCGCAATATCCCCAGCCACCGGGGTTGGCACTCTGAGCATAAGTATCGCTATTGGTGCGAACAACGTCCTCACGAAGAAATGTTGTAAAGCCGGTAATAGTGTTGCCCCACCAAAGGCCCGTGCCGCTCTCATAGTCAACCAAAAAAGCAAAACTGTTAGAGTTCGGGCTGCTGCTAAACGTAAAAGTATTCCCGTACACTTCCTCGGTTCGGCAGCCTCTTCTTTGCGCGCCTGAACCAACTCCGTGAGTTTGTATTGCGGTGTTCGTTCCGACAATGTTGTAGCGGAAGACCAAGCGGCCGCCGAAGTCGCAATCGTAGGCAAAATGGCCGTTCTGGAAAAGATTGTTCTCCACGAACAAGAAACTGTTCGTGCCAAAGTTTTCCGGCACCGTCCATGTCGCGTTCGCTTCTCCATCAGGACCGTTAGTCGTCGGCTGGATAAAAAAGATGTTGGCCTGATTTGTGGAGTCGAAAAGATTGTGGTCGAAGACGCCGTTAATGGCATCCGGGTTAAACGTGTGATCGCCATTCACGGTGTCGTTGAAGTGGTTGTGGTCGACGCGAACGGAAGTAGAAGAACCGTTGATATTAATGGCTCCGTAGGCCGGGGTGCCGGACGATGGATTGAACGTAAGGCCCGTCAGCCGGAACGAGTTTCCTGACGCCGTATTGATGGTTAAGGCCGTTCCAGCCACATTGTCCGTGATCGTCGTGTTGTCCGCGGCCGTGCAAGAGCCTCCCGGAGCGCACGTTCCAGCGATGCTGCTTTGCCCCTGAATGGTCAAAGAAGTACTCCCGCTGGGGATGGTAAGCGAGACCGGCGCAGTCCATGTGCAAGCACCTGCCGGAATGTTAACCGTAGTGGTTGAGGCCGTAACCGAATTCAGAGCCGTCTGCACATCGGTCGAGGAGCAGCTTGCGGCATTAATAGTCTGGGCTTCTGCGCCGATACAAGCGCTCGACAGTAGTAGCAGTATGGCTGACAGCCATTTTATTGCCATGGTCGGGGGGCACCGTTCCTTTACTAGTTATTGTGTCAAATTCCAACTAGTAAATATTGCCCCCACGCGATGACAAAAGCCATACCCGAAGGTTCAGGGACCGGACGTGTGGAAAACCACACTCGGTACGGACGACCGAACATGCCCAAGCGAGCAGAAAAAACGGCTCAATTCCATGCGCCTCAGGATTCCGCGAGACATAGTTCAACAGGCCGGTGGTTCCCACGACCCTCCGCTTTAGGATGGTCCAGGAAGAGACGGTGAATCAGTTCCAGGGTCAGCACCTTGTGGAGTTCGGTGGTGTAGTTTCGATCCCCGTTGAGATGACCCCGGACCACAGCCTCGAGCCCTTTTCGCTCGATATAGGGCCTGGAAAGAGCGCGCGGGGCGAGCAAGACTTCCTGAAGGTATCCGGCGAGGGCGTCCCGGTACCAGACGCGGAAATGGAACGGCTTGTGTCTGCCCAAAAAGAGCCGCTCGGGGCGGAGGGGCGAGATAGCGTGGTCAAGCCGCGCCAGCCATTGCGGCATGCCCATGTCATAGGCGTACTCCGCTTTGAATAGGAACTCGAGGAGCCCGCGGGATACTGCTCGTGAAATGCGGTTCCGTTTTCCTGCCAGGCCACGGTCCGTGGGGATTTGGAGAAGCGACCGGTTTCCATCCGCAATCAGACGCAAGGAAACCTCGTTGCTGGTAAGGGCCGACGCTGGGGAACGAAAGACGGTTCGCACAAAGTCATTGTCGAGAAATGGAGACCGCATGGAGAGCTGCGTCTGCTCCAGCGCCAGCACCCCGTAGTGATACCACGGCGCTTGCCGGAAGGCGGCAAAAGAAACCGGATGGCCTTGCGCGATTCCGGCATACGTCTCTGCGGTTTTGCGAACACTGGAGAGAAAATCCGGACAGAACAGACCTGTTACCGGCTGACTGGGCTTAAATCCGCGGACCCCACGCAGGATCTCTCCGCCATAATTTCCAGTCATTCTGACTGGCGCGATTTCGCGTGCCCTCTCGTTTAAATAAAGGTCGGGGGCGCGGCCCACGTCCACGCATCCATCCGTCAGGTACACCGCGCGCTCGGCATAGCGCGGAAATTGCGACAGAAATTCCCTGCCGGCAGTGAGAATTTGATGGGGCTGGTTGCAGATTTCCGCCACGCGCCGCGCTACGCGGACATCCTGGTTGTCGCGGAACATGCTGCCGAAGGTGTAACAAGGAAGTGACCCGGGATCAGACTTCCGGCAGGCCAGAATCATACGCGTGTCTAAACCGCCGGTTAGAGACATCCCAATTCGTTCATCGCCGCTGAAGTACCGAGGGAGGTTTCGCGTAAAAGTCTCATGGAGCTCTCGGTAGTAGGATTCCGGATCGAGTTCTCCCTGTTCCTCCCACTCCCTGGGGTGGAAATAGCTGCTTTTCCGCTCGAGTAAGCCGTTTCGAAAAACCCACGCCGAAGCTGGCGGCAAAACGTGAATTCCCTCGAAAAGTGTCCGGTTCTCCAAAACAGCGTCACAGGAGACGAACTCTCCGAACCCCTTGGGATCCATACTCCTGAGTTCGGGACGTACGGCCAAGATCGCCTTGGCTTCAGCAGCGAAGTAGAACGCGTCCTTCGACTGGTGGTAGTAAATCCGATGCATCTCATACCGGTCATTGAAAAGCACCGCAGTTCCGCGGTTCCGATCCGCCAGCAACCCGTGAAACCTTCCATTCAAGCCCGCCGGAAATGACGGGTCTTCTTCGTAGAGGTGGACCAGATAGGAAGGACCAGCCATGTCGAACTCATGCTCTTTCTCCTTCAGACGCTGGGCCGTCCCCGGCTCGGGAAACTCCTCTCCGGAAAACGCGAGGACAACGTCTCCACGTTCATTCTTCAGGGGCATTCCGTCGGAGAAAGAGCCGTTTCGCCCAACCCACCCAACGTATACCCCAGATGACTCATCGATCCAAGTCCCTGTGGTGTAGAAAGATTCGTGGCGAAGCGTCTCGACCATCCGCAGCAACTGCGGCACAGCCTGCTCCCGCGGCATCTTTGTAATAAGACCTACGATTCCCGGCATAACTGATTCTAGAGCGTGCCCTCGATGGCCTTCGAGTTGCGTGCGTACCAAAGGCTTCGCATCTTTAGGAGTTGCATGAGTAGCGGTTTAGGAATGCGTTGAACAAGCCCGCGGTGTAGCTCCAAACTTAGGGCAATCTTTCCTTTGGGTGTCAGTGGAATGTAATATCGGGGCAGCAATACCTGCTCGAAACCGTTTCTCCGCTTGAACTCGGTAAGCGAGCTCTTGGGGTCGTTATAGATATAGTTGTAATACAAGAGATGGGAGATTCCTTTTTGCTCGCAGATCTCAACTGCCTTTGCGATCAGGGCATTGGCTGGTCTCTTGTCATAGTGCTTCATCAGGCTGAGTAGCTGTACGATGTTCCCAACCCTGTCAGAATAGGTCAATCTGATGAAACCAATCAATTCATCCTGACAGTACGCGCCCAAGAAGGCATTTCTCTCCGCGTAGGTTGAGTTTTCTCGCTTAACGGCGTCGAAGCTCTTCTGGAAGTGCCAAAAGGGCTTGCCCTGCCTAATCGGGGTTTCGTTGTTGATGTTAACTATGCCTTGCACAAACGCGTCGTCGAATTCTGCCAACTTGACCACAACCCCCGACTTAGCCGCCTTCCGGACGGCCCTTCGTACGCCTGCGTCGACACGCTTTTCCCACCAGTCAGAAAAAGCCGTTATTGGAATTACGGCGAAATTATCCCATTCAACATGGTATTTATGTTTCGGAATAGTAGCTGGCAGCTTCTGGGCAAATGTGAAAATGTCGGCGTTCAAGTCCGATTTCTTAAGTTGCAGAACGAAGGACGAAGGGTTGGCAACCGTTTCACCTTCTAACAAGTCTTCATCCTGGACGGATGCGATCTTGAGCCACTTACCCGCCGTGATCACTGTTCTTCCATCGATCTGTACCGACGGAACGAATGTGGTCTTTCCTTTCACGCGAATCTCAGTTGCGCTGACAGCCGCAACGGGGCGCCCCGGATGAAGGGTTGTTTCATAACCCGTTTCTGGGGGGCTGATGAGCTGATCCATGATTACCTCCGTTGACCTGTCGTTTCTAAGAAAAAAGTAGGGACCTGCCACGCGGCATCGGCATTGCCGACTGCGGCGACACTACGAACACGATTCGTAACTCGTTCTGGCACCGCAAGGGCTCCCAGCAGAAAGACAACCCACATCAATTGGCTCTTGAACGCGGCTTCCGTGCAATTGTAGAGGACGAGAAGCGTCCACAGCGCCAATGCCAGTGAGGCAAGGCTGGAAGAACTACTGAGTCTTCGGCAAATAGTCCGGTAGCTGGCGACCAGGAACGCGACAAGAAGGAAGAGGCCAATTAGACCCAGGTTAAGATAGACCTCGAGATAACCGTTATGCGCCTCATTTAAGAATCCGAGTCCAGATTTCTGCTGGACAAATTGGAAGCGAGGTCCTAGCCAGAAGCTCTCGTATCCGGTGCCCACCAGCGGATTCGTGTGCATGCTGAGGAGGACCTCCCATATCTTGGTTCTGTCGGTGAGCGTTGGGTCCCGGCCGACGGCTCCAGCCAACTGGCCATTCATGTTGAAAACGAAAGCCAGAACCAGATACAGACAAAAGCACGCCGGAATCATTGCCCTGAGTAATCCGGGACGGCGCTTGAGCGATTTTGTGTGCACGGCTGCGATGACCAGACACCCGAGCGCGAGGCAAACGGTGGAAGTCGCGCTACTAGAGAGGTTCAGCAACCAGAGCGTCATTGCAATGAACGCGACATTCACCAGGATGAGCCGTTTCGTTCGTCGCATCCTGCGTTCCGGCCAGTGCGTCACCGTATCCCAAAAGAAAAAGAGTCCACTGATCAGGCAAACGACCCCGAGCATGTTCTTGCTGGTTGTGGCTCCTACGTACATGTCGGCGCCCGTCCAAAACTGATATTGCTTACCGATCTGGGCAAAGTACTTGATAAGCAAGATGGAAAGCGGAACCAGTAAATAGCTGACGCGGCGGAGCACCGTGCGGATAGCCTCCAACGGGCGACGATCGGACAAAGCAACTAGGATCACCAGGTAGTTGCCGAGGTCTCGAATCCACCGCTTGAAAGCAACGAAGGGGAAGTCGGACCAGAGGATGCTTACAAGGGCAAAACCAAGGAATGCCGTCAGGGCCAAGTTGCGCCCGAAGAAACTACCCCATTTGAAAGAGCGCGACATCAGGATGCCGAACGCTAACAAGAGTAGGGCAGAAGAGATGGTGCGATCTAGAGGATTCCCTTCCTCAAGAGCTTGAGCCGCTTGTCCTATCGGGCCACCCAGCCATTGAGAAGGCAACCGCGATCCGAGGATGAACATCCAGATCACGGGTACCCACAGAGCAGGCGAGGTCGTCGACTGCTTGGCGGGGTCCCAGCTTAGCAGCGCCACCGTGAGGATAAGCCAAAGAAACAGCGCTAAGGAAGGAGGCACGGAATTAAGCTGCCGGTCCTAATTTGGTCTTCGTGATCACGTTCTTTAAGCTTGCTACAGTAGTGCTCAGGAAGCGGCTTCTTGAAAGATAATCGTCTCTAAATTCGGAAAGGAGCCGTCTCGCCGCCACCGAAACTTCGAAGCGTAACGACCGATTCAAGTTTTCGGTCTCGGCCTGCTCTCGATACAACACTTGGAAGTGTCTTTCGCTACCTGGTCCAATCCTTTCGTCAAAGACAAGGTGATCCTCCTCGGTGGTCCACATAACGGGCTTCTGATCACACCGTACTTCAGCGACAAGGTCGGGCTGGTTTTCTCTCTTCCGAACATGCACGTTAATCGATTGGCCCGAGGGGTTGTCGATCAGCAACTCGTTACCGTACATCTCGACCTCTTCCACACCCCCACTCCTCATGCGGCGACGGCAAGCCCTGCGAATAACATCTCCTAATGGGCGCCAGCGTAGAGAGCAGTTTAGGGACTCGAGTTTCTCAATCAATTCGATTAGTCCGACGCACTCATCTTTGAAGAATTCATGGTGAGACACGATCAAGCAGGGTTTGCCGAGCAAAAGATCGAAGGCAAAATTCTCCAAACCATGAAAGGCGTACCTGCGCGTGAAGATCGGGAAGCCACCATACGTCGTAATTGCAACATCCCAGACATCCCTAATTCGAGTCCCGACACAGGAAGAGTCCACTGGAACTGTCTCGGTGTTGACCGCGGCAAGAAAACCGTTGCGTTTGAGAGCGTCGGGACTACCGGAGGAGAAAACCCCTTGCGGAAAGATCATGACTGGATCGTGATGGATGCCTGTCCGAGCCTCGTGTTTTCGCATTCTGGACTGAGCCAGCTTCGCTCTGTTGTTCAGCACCGCTGTAGAGGTGTCGCCGAACTCGGCTCCGATATGGTCACAACCGTGGATTGATACAGAGAAACGGCCTTGCTCGTTTCGGAAGAATTCGCTGGCGGTGGGAGAAGTACGACGCCAATTCCACGGAATAAAGGCCACATTGGTTGTGAATCCGTACTGCTGCATAAGACTGCGCAGCATCCCAAAATCGCATGACCCATAGCGTCGTTTCAACAGAGGATCATCAATGATCAGGCAAGCGCCCAGTTCTTGGGAACGCCAGGCAACCTCTGGGAACATCAGCCTGATGAACATCACGAGGGGCACAACTGAGCAGAAATTGTCTCTTACGTCATAGAAGCCCGGGCCTACCGTTTGGTCGATGTCGACCATCTGTGAACTCGCACAGAAGAAAACTGGGACACCGTTCTGGTAGAACCGCATGAACACCGGTTTTCCTCCGGCCGAGATGACAGTTTCAAATCTCGATTCTCCGCCAGGCACGCCGACCAAAACGGCATCTTCTCTCCGCAGTTGCGACGAGAATTCGAGGCCGGCCATCGGTCCAGCCAGATCGGACAGCTCGCGGGATACGCTAAGGGAAACATTTCCGGTAGGAGCCTCCCGCAACAGCAGATCTTTATCCCCACACATGGACTGCAAGCCACGCTCGCTGACAGCTCGATCATGGCTTGTATAAACGTAGTATGCCGCTTGTCGCGGAACCGAGCGATTAGCTCCATGTATCTGTTTTAGCGCGGATGCGACTGTCTGGGCTGATCCGAACACAACATGGTCCTGATCCTCCCCTTCCGCGTCCATCTGCTCGGAGAACTCTACTGTTTTCCAAGGCACGCCGAAGAAGTCGAGAATGCCGGCAAGATGAAAGTGCTGCCTTGTTGGCTTGCCTTCGCTCAGGAGAATTGCCAGTCTAGACAAACTTCAAATCCTCTTGGTTGTCCATGACTTAGGCGGGTTTCCGGGCAACCACTAGCGAACGCATGGCCCGACGGCGAGCTACAAGATTTAGGAATGGACTCAGAAGCCTACAGGCAAGCGTGAGACTGTACCCAGCGGAGTGTGGGATCCAACAGAAGTTTTCCTCGTTTATGATTTCAAATCCTGCAGTCTTGAAAGGAGAAGCGTACTCCTTGAGTGTGGGGATGTAGCATTCAACCGGGTTCTTATCCAAGCCTCGTAACCGACTTCGAAACGCAGGGAAACGGTTGTTCATATCGATGATAATGCATACCCCTCCCGGTCTCAGCAAACGATAAATGTCTTGGGCACAATCCAATTCTTTCCCGAGGCGATGGCAATACCGGGAGGTGTTGACACCCATAATTAGGTCGAAGGAGCCGGCTCGAGCTTTGCCTTCGCCAACGCTTGAGGCAAGGTCTTGCTCCAGTTGCTCATTGCGGGCAACATGAAAGCTCAGTTTTCCCGCAAGCTGGGGCGGAAGAAAGGCCTTCGCTTCCCTTCCTGCAGCCTGCACCAAGCGCGGCGAGAAATCGGTTCCATATGCGCATTCCACAGGGGTCTGCCTCTCCTCCAAAAGCGAAACAAGCCGGGTGATGTTCATACCTCCGCCACATCCGAACTCCAGAAGACGAAGAGGCCTCGCCTGCGAGGTGCTCAAGTAGGAATCCACAACGTTTAGGTATATCCGAGCGTAATCGTTACGAAGCAAATAAGTGATCCCGTAGCCCGCCGTCTCCGTGGTGTATTTCCGCACTGCATCCTCGGAAACGTATTCATCAAGAAACTTTTCGTACAACAGTCCAGTTTTTTCCATGGTTTCTTTAGTCTCCCTTTGTGTAAACCTCTTTGAACGTCTGGGCCGGACTCTTAACCGCCGCCTCTGAATAAGTGGATTCGTGCCTCAGGGACAATACGTGTGGATGGTTCCATTTAACAGCGATACTTTTGGCCTGAAATGTTGTCTCTCAAAATATCAGCAGCCCAATCCACAGATAACCCGAGTGTCGATACTTTTATTGAAAGCCAGGTCGACGTAGCTTTCTGAACCGTGAGCACCAATCTGGCCTGACTCTCGCGCATTATGGATGCGCAATCGCAACCCGGGCAGATGCGCGCCATCCTCGCCTGGGACCCTGGCGCGCACTGCATCCAACTCATCACAATCCGTTTCGAACACAACCGAGCGACGTTTTCGAAACCAGCAGCTCACTTGCGCCCCCGTCGCAAACCACGCGCCTCGATTCTTCACTTCTTGCAGCAGGCCACGATAGAAGGCATCCCACAATCTCTCCGGAGCAAGGCTGCGGTCGTGCCAGTTAACGGTGAGGCAACCCCCAAACTGGGCAACATTGTCGATCATTCGGTCGATGAGTGCTGTCGCCTGTCGCGGGGATAACGCTAGATAAGCCGGGTAAAACAAAGCGGTGTCCATCACATGTAATGGCAGTTCAAGCAGCCGAGTTGCCTGCAGCGGCTTGTATGCTTGCGTCGTGCCCGCACGATATCCCACGGTCTCGTTGTAGCCAATCGTGGAGTCATAGTCTGCCTCGGCCTGCTCCAGAGTCACGGGCGATTTTTGATCATAGTAGAGCCAGTGCATTCGTACACCGATCTTTGAAACTCCCGTTAGGCGCTGAATCTCTTCTAATTCTTCTTGCCCCCTGGAGCTGTCGAGCCATGCATCAATTCCGTGTAATCCGACTTCACAGCCCGCTGCCATGATCTTGCTGATCGAATCTGCAATATCCCGAGCGTCATAACGAGCAGCGCGAAACCTCGGGGCCAGACCGTGAGAGTTCTTTCCGGGATCGTTCTTGAAAGGAATCACGAAGAAAGTCGAGCAGAGTCCTTTTTCCAATTCCAGGTATCGATCTTCGAAACCGCGCCAGAAGTCTTTCGCAAAGCCCATGTGGACAAACGGTAGCTTCAAAGCCGCCGCCCAATTGGTGAGTAGACTTCGAACCCGAATTCGTCCTAGGAGAAGATTGCCAAAAGAACCCAACACCGCACGATACAGGAACCCGAACGTCGTATGGTCCCATTTATGTTGTCGGATTGAGGGATTATCAACATCATGAGTCAGGCAAGCTATGAATGGATAACCGTCGGGTACCGGAGGAACCTCAACCAGTGGAAGCCCACATCCGGTGATTAAATCCCTCAGGAAAGCGATATGCAGCTCCAGTGCCGGCATATTTGCGTTAGCCGGGGGCTGGCCCGCCGTAAGCAGCTTGCGAACCTCACCGAACAGGTCGTAACCGATTCGAGCCAACACTCTTTGTCCGGATCGGTCTAGATAGGCTGCGGACTCGTCGGTTTCCTCATCCGTGAGGACGTCATTTCCTCTCTTCGGAAATGTGACGGTATCGCCGTATATCGGGATGCGGTTTCCCTGATATGAGTAGACGACGCAAGTTTCTCTTCGTTGGGTGCCAGTCCGAATCTCGTGTTCATCGTCAAAATGCACCTTCCTGCCCGCATAGAAGAGAACCAGCTTCGCGGCTGCGTCGACCCGCTCACCTCCGGTACACAGCAAAACTTCATACTGCCGATCCCTCCGGTAAAATTCCCACGGAGTCTTGAAAAGCTCAAAGAACTCGGGGACCACGTCGTGCTCCGAGGGATCTGCAATCACGCCTATCATTGCTATGCGATCTAATTCAACACCGCTACTGGCTCCGCATGCGCCCGAAGCCACTCTTCACAGACAACCAAGCTAAACAGGATTTTATGATTGTCCTGTCGGCCGGATGTATGCTCGTCGAACAGTTTGCGCACTGCAGTGGGGTGCAGGTATTCGTAAATATTGGAGTCGCTGTCAAGGAGCATCTCGGACATCTTGTTACCCATAGCGTTTCGAAACCAATCATCCACGACATTCACTGCAAACCCACGCTTTGGACGCTTAAGAATCGAATCGGGAAGATAGGTACGACAGACCTGGCGATGTAGCCATTTTCGGGAGCCGTTCCTCACTTTGAGGTTAGCTGGTAACCTTTCGACATACTCGACAATCTCTTTATCCAGGAAAGGTACGCGAAGTTCAAGACCATGTGCCATGGAGAGCTTATCCGCATACATTAGAAGTTCGTCTGGAAGAGTGGATCGTACCTCCAGGAATTGGAGCCCGCCAAGCTCGTCGGTAGCGTCTGAGAGACCAGCCATGTCCGCCCAGCAGTCAAGGATGGCGTCACCTGCTCTAGGCTCCAGCAGTCCCTCCTGGAACAGTTCATCAATTTTGCCTCCTGGCAGGATCGACAAAACATGCTGATACCTCTGCATTCGGTCTGGAATCGCCAGAGAATAGATTCCGCGCTTCAGAGTCTCGTTTCTCGGCAGGGCAGCAACGGTGGAAGAAATTGGGGTGCGCATCCAGCTCGGCAATCCTGCCCATAGCGCGCTATAGCGCACGCCGATATGGCGACGATAACCACCAAACAATTCATCTGGTCCCTGTCCGACCAATGCCACTTTCACATCCTGACGGGCTCGTTCACACACAAAATACATCGGAACAATCGAAGACGCCGCAATCGGCTCTTCCAAGCACGCAACAATCTTCGGAAGCGCCTCCTCGAAGATCGACTTCGTGATCGTTACGGTAGTGTGGTCCGAGCCCAAAATGCGAGCGGTTTCGCCGGCATCCGCCAATTCATCATCGGCAAAGCTGGAGCCGTATCCAACGGTGTAGGTCGGCCACTTATTTCCGTTCAGATTCATCAAGGCCAGCAAGAGTCCTGAATCGAGACCACCGCTCAATAGCAGGCCCACCGGCACATCGCTGATAAGTTGCCTCCGCATAGCCCGTTGATAGAGAGCCAATAACTCTTCAATGGCTTCTCCGGGTGATTTGGGCGGTGCAAAAGGAACAGGCCTGAAGTTGTACCATCGGCTCACCTGACAGGAGCCATTTTGCACCGTTAACTTGGTTCCGGGTGCAAGCTTGCGTACGCCCTTGAGTAAAGTGTGAGGCGAGGGCGTATAACGATATCGCAAGAAAAGATTTAACGAGGTCGGATCAATTTCGGGCCGGTCCGGCATCGTCGCCCGAATAGCGCGAATTTCCGAACCGAAGTACAGGCAATCTCCCTCAATTCTGTAATAGAGTAGCTTGATGCCGAACGGATCACGGGCAAGAATCAGCCGCTCTTTTCGCGCATCCCAAATTGCCAGGCCAAACATACCATTGAGCCGGTTGAGCACATCGTCGCCCCACTGCTTGTACCCATGGACGATGACCTCTGTGTCCGATTTGGTGCGAAAAACGTGGCCGTATCCTTCCAGTTCACGCTTGAGCTCAAGGAAGTTATAGATTTCACCGTTGAAAACTACCCAGACGGATTCTTCCTGATCCGACATGGGCTGATGACCGCCCGCAAGATCGATGATCGAGAGCCTGCGAAAACCGAACCCAAGGGGTCCTGCGATGTGATAACCCTCATCATCCGGACCCCGATGGACAATGGCATTGGTCATGGCCTCGATGTCCCGACGCTGAACCGGAGCCGAGCTTCCGAAATTATATTGTCCGCAGATGCCACACATAAGCGATCTCTAGTTTGCAGCCCTCGACTCGACTAACTGAGCCGTATCACGCGTAATTGTGTTTTGGGGAGTCTTTAGGTTTCGCGATAGCAAAAAGCAGAGGCTTCGGAAGACCTGCGACTGAGCCCAGCGATGCATCGGGACATTGTCCCAGCCGATCATCAGCTGGCGGGCCCGAAACGAGCCATCGGCCTTTTGCCATCGCACAAGTAAATCCGTGAGTACACTCGACAAGATCCTATCTAGCTCTGGAAAACGACCGTACAAGAGGACAGCCAGGTTGATGCACTCTGCATAATCGTAGAGCTCTCGGCGATAGACCGTGAGCCGCGGCCGCTTGGAAAAAGGCAGTGGCAGACTGCTTGCGTCGAACAAATTCCGAACGTAATACTGGATACCCCGCTCAATCGCGCTTCTGCAACGAGGGGAGTCTGTAAGTTCTTCAATTTTTGCCAGGGCCTTCAGGACAAAGCAAGTATGAAAGTGATCGACAAAATCCCGTGTGCCGTCCGTCGAATAGTACCAGGAACCGTCTTCATTTTGGGAGGCAAGCACAAAGTTTAGGTTTCTTCTCGCGACATCCAGATATCGCGGCTCCGAGAGCTCATTTCCGGCCTTGGTCAGGAGAAATGCGCGATAGGCGCTGGCGTTTATGACGCCACCTTTATCGTCCGGCGCGGGCGTATAGGCACAACTGGCAGCATCCGGCGACACCTCCAAGTCTCGATAACTCCTGAGAGCATGCTCAGCAATTGATTGCATGATTCGCAACCACTTTGGGTCTTTATCAATCGCATAAACTTGTGAGAATGCTTCGTAAACATAGGGCACGGTAGTGATCAGGGGCGTACCTTCCTTTATAGTACCGGTCCTCGTCTCCCAGTCGAACGGATATCCCCAACCGTAGTCCTCGTAACCTGGGCAGCGAGTCTCTTGAAGGACTTCCAGAAAGTCGACGGCTCGCTGGTAGTATTTGTCTCGTCCGTATGTTCGCGCAAGGAGTGCAAACCCCATGGCGTAATGGGCATCAGCGATCGGAAAGCGCTGCGGCTTCCAAAACAGCGTTCGCGCTGAAGGTATAAAAGCCTCAAAAAATACCATCGGAGCCACCGCAAGCGTTCCGGGCAGAGGTCTGCGGTAATAAAGGGCCTTGGCACCACGGCCAAGCTTGCTCGCGAAGAAACTTTGATGATCGTAAGATGTCTCACCATAGCGATCAAGCCAGCCACAGAACTGATCGACCGCGGTGACAATCTTCTGAACCAGATCAGAGTCCATTTACGCCTCCCCGAAGATGGGGCTAACTTGCTTAAACTTGCTCCACATTGAAGTTATCAACCCGTTTGAACCTCACGGCGGATTTGAGGATGGCCTTCAGCTTGAGCATCTGTTCTTTGCGATGGAAGGCCATTAGATTCCTGGAAACTGGACGGGGCGTACGGCGCAGGAAAGCCCAACAATAGCCCAGACCCAAGGCAAGGCCTCCAGTGATGTAAGGCCGTTTGGTCGTTCGGTAGGCAACTCGGAACAGTTCCCAGACTGGATGCCCACCGAGGTAATAGTCTTTCTCGCCGTAGGAGAACAAGGAAGCGAGAATACTGCGTTCTGCCGTACCCAAATGCCGATAGTGAAAGAACCACTTCTCCCGGAATGACTCGGTCTTCCAGCCCTTCATTCGGGCCGTCGTTACGGCCATCCAATCAATTCCCCCAGCGCGGTGGGGGATATAACCGCCAATGTCGTCCCAGCAACTCCTTCGGAACAACTGACACTGACCTGAAACGTGCTTACGCCCCTCGAAGCTGTCCGTTTCCGAACTATAGCCATCCTCTTTGAAGATTGTTCCGGCAACACCGAGAGTAGGGTCCTCCCAGAATTTTCTGGCAAGAAACTCAAAATGGTCCTGTTCAAAAGAAATGTCCGCATCCAAGTTACCAATGATTTCGAATTGGAGGTCTTTCACTCTTTCATAGCCAGCATTAAAGGCCATCACTTTGGCTGCAAAGCTGCGGTCTCGCCGTTGCGGCATCTGAACCATTTCGATCCAACGATGCTGCTCAAGATAGCGGCTCACGATTTCGCGAGTCTTATCCGTTGATCCATCGTCCACAATCACCCATTTCACGGGTAAGATCGTTTGATGAATCATGGAGTCGATTGTCTTCTCGATGAAAGCCTCTTCATTACGAGCCGGCGTGATCAAGACATAACTCAATCGGGCGGTCATTGCAGGATCGCCTCTCCCGTCGGTGCCTTGCGAATCCGTCCGCTCCGGCAGAGTTATTTCAGCACTGCGCGACAGTGATGTGTGCGGACCCAATCGGTTAATCGAGAACAATTCGCTGGTAGACATTCATGCCTCTCTCTTGGACAAGAGTTCGCTCACCAGTTCCACTAGGGTTCCTCGTTCCTGCTTCCACGTATGCTCTAGATAAACTTGCTGGGCGCGTTCGGCAATCCGTACTGCGTCTTGATAGTTGTGGGCCGCGTATTCGATCTGACGAGCGATATCAGCCGAGTTACCTGGCTCGAAAAGCAGAAGCGAGTCTTCGGTAAAGTAATCCAGAATTCCCGGCGTCGAAGGTGCAATCACCGGTTTTCCCATCGCCAAATATTCGAAAATCCGAGTCGGCGTGTTGATTTCCGTGAATGCATTTCTATGGTTGGGAATGACCCCGACATCACAATCTTCGATTTCCCGGACTAATTGCTCCAGGTTCCTCGGTCCCAAGTACTTCACATTGCTTTCGTGCCCCTTGCTGCGAACCTGTTCCATTACCCGTTCAAGAAAGGGCGTTTGGTGCCCGTAAATTCTGAGTTCTGCGCCTGGAATAGCATCTTGTACTAATGCGAGTGCGTCAACGGCTAGGTCCAAGCCGTTCCGTTCGACCAGTGACCCGTGATACATGATCACGAAGCGCCGGTTTGGGGCTTGGTCGAGGGACGCGCGCAAGGGACGCGTCTGAAACGGGAAGATCTCCTCGTCAGGAGAATTCATCACCACACCAATCTTGTCGGAGGAACAGCTACGGGAAGAGAAGATCCGCTTGCAAGCCACGTTGACGGTAATCACTAAATTCGCACGGGCGATACTCCATTTCTCCAGACTTCTGATCACCCGAACGCCAAAACTTCTCTCGTCCATGTTGAAGATCGTCATCATGAGTTCGGGCATTGGGTCGTGTTGATCGAGAATGACTTTTGCACCGAACAACTTGGGCAGCAACGCGCTTACGACGAGAATATCGGGCATGTTGTGCACGTACACTAGGTCATACCGACGCCGGAGCGAACGCCAGGCCAGAATGGCGGCGGAGATCATAATAAAAGCAGAGTACTGATAAGCGTAGGAAAGAGCACCGCCGCGGTGATGGTGTATGGGGATCCGTATGATCTCCAGCCTGTCCATCATTTCCCGCTTCGGTGATTTTTCTTCTCCTTCGCAAATCAGATCCACGCGCATTCCTTCCTTGAGGAGCGCTTCCGCGGCACGGCGGGGTCGGGGGTCATCTGGATAGCGCGAAAACACCACCATAGCGGCTCGCTTGCCGGCGAGCCGGGACCCGGATCTGGGAGTTAGGGCTGGCACAGGCGGCGAGAGAAGCTCCAAGGCGGTTGCGACCGACGCAGCGCCGCCTTGAGCAGGATTGTCGTTGGCGCTCATGCTCGCAGCTAGACCGCTACTTTCTGGAGGGTCCCAACAGGTACCACCGCGCCCTCGAGGACTTCTCTCTCGATCTTCATGCGGTTGGAAGTCTGGATCGCCTCCAGAATAACCGATTTGTCGAAGGTGCGCAGGATCTCAATGTTGGGCATGACGCAATGCCCACCGATGATTCCGGGGAAGTACTTCACCGGAGGAAAGAACTTGATTTCGTCATAGAACGAAATGACTTCTTCGTAATCCGCTCCCGATTGATCGCAGTATCTCTCGACCTCCTGCGCCCAAGCGATCATCAGACCAAAGTAAGTTGTCTCAGTTAGCTTCGCCAGTTCCGTCGCTTCTGGAGATGACAAAACCTCGGTTTTTAAGCCCAAGGACTCGAAATGCTCGCCGGCTTGCTCACCGGCGGCGGGGTCAATCGCCCCAACAAACTTCTTATAGGAACGCAGTTCATCGAGCATACGTACATGTTTGCCGCGAACTGGGCTGTGCACGACAGGCGCACCCGTTCGTTGAGCCACGGCTCGCGTCGTTCCAACACCCACCGTGCTGTTAATAATCGTCAGCGCGGGCCTGAAACGCTCGATGTAACGGGCAGTTACTCCAACGAAATCCTTGATCTCAAACGGGTAGCAGACGTGCAGGACATCGACTTGCGCGATGCGCTGAAGAGGGGGTGAGATGTCAATTCCAATTGCGTCGTAGTACTTCGAAGTGAGTTCAAGGAGCGGTTTCCCAACTTCTCCGAGTCCCAGGACAACAACAGTCTTTTGTTCGGGCATTGAGCCTCCTGTCCAAATAGATATCAATTTCTTGAGAATTGTTCCGGGGTTCTATGCGGCACGCTCACTCGTTGCTGACTCGACGAGGTCGCCTGCAGGACGACTGAGAGCGGCTTTGACACTGGCAAAGTGCAGTATCTCATCCACCACCCGGGCTTGCTGTTCGGCGGTAAGCTGAGGGTACATGGGCAGTGACACGATCTCGGCGGCGACCTTTTCGGTCGCCAACAAATCTCCCGGTCGGTAATTCAGCGACGCGTAAGCTTTCTGAAGATGCAGCGGAACCGGATAGTGAATTCCGGTGGCGATACCCATCTTCTTAAGATGGTTCATCACGCCATCACGGTCGTCGCTGCGAACCACATAGAGGTGGTACACGGCACGGGACCAGGAAGGCTCGTAAGGCGGCGCGATAATATTGTCTGCGGCCGTCAGCAGGCGATTGTACTCTGCGGCGCGTTCACGCCTCTGGCTGTTCCACTTTGACAGGTGGGCTAGCTTCGCGTGCAGGATGCCAGCCTGGATCGCGTCAAGTCGTCCGTTGTACCCCTCCACATTGTGGTAGTACTTCTTAGCCTGTCCGTGATCACGCAGCATTTTGACTGTTGCCGTAAGAGCATCGTCATTTGTGGTGACAGCTCCAGCTTCGCCGCACGCTCCGAGATTCTTTCCCGGGTAGAAGCTGAATGCTGCTGCTCGTCCCATTGAGCCGGCCTTGCGCCACCGGTTTAACTTTCGCGAAAAGTACTGCGCTCCGTGGGCCTGGCAAGCATCCTCGACAACGATGAGATTATATTGCTCCGCAAGCTCCAAAATCGGATCCATATCCGCGGTTTGCCCGTATAGGTGGACCGGCACAATCGCTGTCACAGGTCGCCCACTTCTTCGGCTTATGAGCTTGCCCTGGGGGCCCTTTGTACACTGCACTTCCAAGTAGTCCCGAAGCTTATCGGGATTCATGTTGTAGGTGGCCTCGTCGATATCCACAAACTCGGGCAACGCTCCGGCTTGCGAAATCGCCTCTGTAGTAGCAATAAAAGTGTGCGCGACCGTCACCACTACATCACCGGGCTGAACCCCGGCGCCCATCAGGGCGAACCGCAGCGCATCCGTGCCGCTGCTGACCGCGATCGAATGACCGGTATCGCAAAAATCCGCGAATGCCTTTTCGAACTCCTCAACCATCGGACCACCAATGAATCCAGCCGTCGCAAGAACCGTCCGGAAGACGCCCGTCAGTTCTTTTTCGAGTTCAATATGTGGAGTAATCAAATCAAGAAAAGGAATGCTACTGGGAACACTCATTGTTTCGCCTCCATAGTCTTTTCGATATAACGTAAAATTCTGGCTGGGTTGCCAGCTACAATGCTCTTTGGGGGCACGTCCTTGGTAACCACACTACCGGCTCCTACAATGGCATCTTCACCGATCGTAACGTTAGCGAGAATGGTAGATCCAGATCCGACGGATGCGCCCTTCTTGACTACCGTCTGCTCGACCTTCCAGTCGGCCTCGGTTTGCAACCTGTCACCGGCTGTGGCGCGGGGGTAAAGATCGTTGATAAACGTTACAGCGTGCCCGATAAAGACGTTATCTTCGATCGTGACTCCTTCGCAGATAAATGTGTGACTTGATATCTTGCAACGCTTGCCGATCGTCGCATTCTTTTGAATTTCGACAAACGCACCGACCTTGGTTTCATCGCCAATCTCACATCCGTAAAGATTGATGAACTGGGAGAGTTTTACATTTAGTCCCAGCCTCACGTCCGGTGCTATACAGAGATAGGAATTCATAGCTTTGTTAGAAATGTCACTTCAGTAAAAATCGGGTGCAAATCAGAGGTAGATTAACTTTCCCCGTTTTCGCAGGGACTCGGTAGCCGCTTCCAGCATCTTCACAACGCGTAGACCAGCTGCGCCGTCATTTAAGGGAGGCCGATTGTTCGAAATGCAATCGATGAAATAGATCAATTCCTGGCGCAGGGCTTCAACACGGTTCACTTGCGGGGACCACATATCGCCCGAGCGATAATTTACCAGCAAAGTGTACAGACCCTGGGGCGTGGTGACATCAACACCCTTGTCGTAAACCTTTATTTTTTCGTCTGCCTCAAGATCGTTCCACACCAGCATCTTTTTCTCCCCACCGATCAGCGTGGTGCGAACTTTCACCGGGGACAACCAATTGACGTTAATGTGAGCAATGATCTTGTCTGGAAAATAGATGGTAATGAAGGCAATGTCTTCATGCCCATTCAGATGTGTCTGTCCGGTCGCCACAACCGCTTCGGGGCTCTGCTTGATCAGGTGATCGATAATCGAAAGATCATGCGGCGCGAGATCCCAGATGACGTTCACATCGTGCTGGAAGAGGCCAAGATTCACTCTCGTAGAATCGTAATAGTAAAGCCTGCCAAGTATCCCCGCGTCCAGCAGTTCGCCGATTTTTTTCACCGCTCCGGTAAACAAGAACGTGTGATCGACCATGATCTTCAGATTCTTCTGTTCCGCCAGATTGATAAGCTCCTCTGCCTGGGCTGCGTTGCTGGTAAATGGCTTTTCCACGAAGACATGTTTCCCATTTTCCAGCGCAGCCTTGGCTAGTTCATAGTGGGTCCAAACCGGGGTTACCACAGCAACCGCGTCGATCTTTGTAGATGAGACGAGTTCTGAGGAATCCGATACGACTTTTACGTTTGGGTGAGCTTTCTGGATCCGATTCCTTGACGTGGGGCTTTTGTCACAAACCGCCACAACCTCGGACCCATCCATTTGGTCGAGATTTCTGACGACATTCGGGCCCCAGTATCCGTAGCCTATGACTCCAAACTTAATCATGGCGGGACTTCTTTGCTCTTGCTTTGCGTTTGCTATGGAAGGCTCAGTGATAGTGGTCATTGTTTTCACCTAAAAGTGACAAAGTAGGGAGGGCTCCGGAAACTTGTGCTGGGATTCTTCTAGTGTGCGCCGCTGCCAAGAACAACTGCCCCAGGCGTACGCCAAAGGATCTTCATGTCTGCCCACGGAGACCATGTGCGCGCGTAATGCAAGTCGAGGCGGACCATGTCATCGAAGTTCACGCGGCTGCGGCCACTAACCTGCCACAGTCCGGTGATGCCAGGCTTTGCTTCCATCAACCGGCGGCGATGCCAAATGTCGTATGCCTCTACCTCGTAAGGAACCGGGGGGCGTGGCCCAACTAATGACATCTCACCCTTCAATACATTGATGAACTGGGGCAGTTCATCCATGCTGGTTCTTCGCAAAAAGGCCCCGACACGAGTGATCCGAGAATCTTTGGTTAGCTTGTAGACGCCCTGACCGTTTCCGTTTGACGGTTGCTTCTCTGCCTTGCCGGCGATTAATTGCTGAACATACTCTTTGTGAACCGCTGCATTATTGTTTACATGCATTGAGCGAAATTTCAGGAAAACGAAGGATTTTCCATGTTGGCCAATGCGCTGCTGTCGAAACAAAATGGGCCCGTTCGACGTGGCTTTGACGGCGAGAGCAATCGCCACGAAAACTGGCGAGAAACAAACGAGCGCCATCACGCTACCGATGACATCCATAGTCCGCTTCAGCACGCGGAGTACCTTCCTGCTATTGTCGCGCTGAGATAAGTCAGGATAAAGCGTAGGATTGCTCGGCCCCCGCTGATCTTCGTGGTCCCAGTCTTCTGGAAACACGTGAAAGGAGACACTCACCCGATTGAATTGTTCGAAAGCCAAATTGTTGCGCAGCGTGTCAGTAACCCTGGCGAGAATGATGCCCGGAATCGAGCTTCTATCTTCTATGGCGATTTCGGTAAACATGACTCCGACGACGCAGTCGTTCTTATACCATCCGGTAACATCAGTGTCGCGGGTGGAGAGGGACAGTACAGATAGAATCTTCGCTAGACTCTTGCCGTTTTTCTCGGACGGACGATCGCCCATATCGAGCAGCAAAAGCATGAAGGGCTTCCGTGAACGCTCGCTTCTCTTTCTTTCAAGTGCGATCATCCGTCGAAAGGCGTCCGCGTTTAAGGTGCCACGCTCTCCGATCGAGGATGCTTCAGAGAGCGGGCTCACACTTGCACCATTACTGCCTGTGCGTCGCACATTCACGATTCCCTCCGCTGGATGCGCTTGCTTCTTGAATAGAGTCAAGTGACCTGTTGATTGCTGGTGATTTATGGGAAAGGCTAAAGCAGAAGACGTCGGCCGTCTGGTTGCGGCCGTTTATTCTTTGGGTTGGTCAGCCGGGGGCGAACTGTAGCGTTCGTAGTAATCACTGTGAGCTGCACTTTCGCTGCTATTTATCAACGCCCCGAGCAACTTCGATTTTTCGATGGCCTCGAGACCGCGCTTCAGTTGCCGTTTTTCGGTTGTACCTTTTCGCGTGACCAGCAGAACTCCATCGGCCAAGCGGGACCAGAGGCTTGTGTCCGCTAACGGCAGCACCGGAGGAGAATCGATGACGATCCAGTCAAACCACGCTTCCAACTGCTCCACCAAGAGAGATAGTTTCCCTGACTGCATCAGCTCCAGAGGATTTTGTGGCGCAGCGCCGGCTGGAAGAATCCAAAGGCCGAGACCCTCCAATTTGTAGATGTTGATGCGTTCGGTTTGTCCACTGAGCCACTCGCACAGTCCGGGACGCTTGCTTACGCCGAATTGGTTCACGATATTCGGCCGGCGGAGATCACCTTCGAGCAACAACGTTTTATGCTGGTTTCTCCGAGCCAGGGTACAGGCAAGATTCGCGGCGACCGTGCTCTTGCCTTCCTGCGGGATGGTGCTGGTAATAAGAATCTTTTTCAGAGGGCGATTCTGCCGAAGCTGACGCAAGCGGACCGCGAGAAAACGAAACTTTTCTGCGCCCAAGCTTCCTTCCTCTGCTATGGAGACCAGGCGACTCTCTTGCCGGATCGAGACTGGCAGCACGGGGCAGCGCTCCATGTCCTCGGTTGCTGGAGCCGGAGGGTGCGCATCGAATGCATCAACGCTGGGCTGCTGCCCGGCATTCAGAGCGGATCCGCGCATCTTCTGTTCGGCGGAGCGCAGCAGCTCCGTAGCCAGGGCCAACCCGGGACCTTCGACCCCGGCGTTCTCCGCCTCCGCCCTCTGTAACGCATCAAATATATTGCTCATTATTCAGAGACCCGTAAGCGCACGCGCGTTCTTACTTCTTCTTCTCGCTTTTGCTCGGCCTGCAGGTTGGCATAGAGTTCCAGCAGTGTCTGAGCTGCCTTCCGCGCATCGAGCTCGTCGGAATTGCTTCTCTCCAGCGCGGGCGTTTGAATCCCAAGGCGGAAGTCGGTCGCGATATCATCGATGATGTCGGGGCTTACGCTTCGCATCTGTTTTGCATAGGCTGCGATCAGCGCGTTTTCACAGATCGTGTTAATCAATCTCGGAAGGCCCTGGGAGTGCTGATACACCGCGGCGACTGTTTCCGGCGGAAATAAAGCGGATGGATACGGAGACCCCGCAAGCTGAAGGCGACGTTCGATATATCCCTTCGTCTCATCCGAATTCAGAGGCAGAAGATGGGAGCGAAGAGCAATTCTTTGCTTCAGCTGCCGCAAGCTGACTGAATCGAGTTTGTCATCCAGTTCGGGCTGTCCGACCAGCAGGATTTGGAGCAACTTCTCCTGCGGAGTTTCCAGATTGCTTAGGAGCCGGATTTCCTCCAGAATTTCCGCAGAAAGGTGGTGCGCTTCGTCGACCACCAGGGCCGTCGTCAGATTTCTCTGACTGCGTCCGATGACATATTGCGCGATCTGAAGCAGCAATTCACCTTTGTTCTTGCTAGCGGCGGGCAGTCCGAGATCACTGGCAAAGTACTGTAAGAATTCCACTGGAGAGAGACGGCCGTTAAATATATACGCGTACGCAACGTCTTTACTCTGTTTGAATAATTGCAGCACGTAGTGGAGCAGAACAGTCTTGCCAGTCCCAACCTCTCCGGTCAGGACCACAAATCCTTTATGGCGCCGGACGCCGTAATAAAGTGCAGCCAAAGCTTCGTTGTGCCTGCTGGTCGGAAACAGGAATGAGGGATCCGGAGTGATATCAAACGGATTGCGCTTCAGGCTGTAGAAGGACTTATACATCGGCGATTCACTAACCGCGCAAGTAACTGAGTGCGGACCCCGCCAAAATCGTAACAGATACAAAAGCCGCTGTCGCCCATCCTATCCATAATCGTCGGCGCTCACGTTGCTCGTCCGTGGCGGCGGTGATGGTCGGGATTTCCGAGATCACCGCTACCGGCAGAAGTTCTTGCAGCTCCTTCTCGTCATAAATGCGGTCATCGATCATTTCAAAGGCGCCGGCTACCACAACGCCCAAAGCCAATCCGAAACCAAGTCCGATGCCACAAAACTTCAGGCGGTTGGGGAACTCGGGCTTTACGGGCAAGCTCGGCGGATCGATAATCCGGAAGCGCTCACCCTGCTGGAGCAGTTCCATGCTGGTGGCCATCGCCGACTCGTTCTTTTTCTTCAGGAGTTCGTCGTAATTAGCTTTGGACTGCTCGTACCCGCGCGTCAAATCTGAGAGTTGTTGTTCACGCACGGGCTCCTGATTCAGTCTCGCCTGATAGTCGATAACCTTCGCCTTTAAATCCGCGACCGCACGCTCCCGATTAGCAATCTCCGCCCGGTTGGACTGCATCTGCCCTTGCAACTGGACCATGGGAGACGAAGCATCCCTCACATCAGGGGAATCCAGACTTGTGGTCGCGGCATTCGGATCGGCTGGGGCAGAGGCTTTGGCCTTCAAGTCCGCGATGATTTGGTCCCTGGTGTTTTCAGTCTCGGCGATCTGCTCCTTCAGCTTGCGAACGTCGGGGTGACGATCCGTGTAATGCGATCTGAGATCTGCCATTTGCGCCCTGAGCTTCTCCAATTCTTCATTCACCGCCGGCAGGCCTGCTGGTGCGCTGCCAGCCGTCTTCGGCGAACCTTGCAGCGAGCGGTACTGATTCACCAATGTTTCCAGGTAGATCCGCTGTTGTTTAGCCGTATTCAGTGCATCTTCTTCCGTTTGCAACTGCGATTGCAGGCCGGCAAGAATCTGTAGATTGCTGCCCACCTGCGTTGGCAGCTCGCCAACGTGTTGTCCTTTGAACACGCGAATCTTTTCTTCTTGGTCGGACAGGGTCTTCCGGGCGGCTTCCAATTGGCCCTCTAGAAACTTGGTTGTGTCTTCCGATTGCTGCTGGCGCACTTCCAAATTCTCGCTGATAAATAGGTTGGTGATCTCGCTGGTCACTTCCTGGGCAACGCGAGGATCGTGAGCCGAGTAATAAACATTAAACGAACTGACCCGATTCTGAGCATCGCGCACCAGCTCGATCTCGATGTCTTTGCGCATCCGCTCGACTTTCTCGTCGGCGGTGAAGTGGCCGTGTGAATCCGTGTAAAGGTTCAGCTGATCGATGATATGCAGCAATCGAGTGCGGCTGAGAATCTGCTGGGTAATGCTCCGCAACCGGTCTTGCAGGTCATCGTTCACATTGGGTGTGACGTAATCCTTGGGCATGGTCGGCTGCTCTACCAGAATCAATGTGCTCGAACGAAAAACTGGAGATAGAACCCAACTTGCACCCCACACCAGAGCCCAACCCAGGAAAAGCGGTATCAAAAACTGCAAATGGCGACGCCGCACCATCCCCAGGTAATGTTGGGGGTCGAAGCCTTCTGAACTGTTCTCGTCGAGATCGTCAACCATAGAATTCATCTCCCGAGCGGTCGGGTGAATTGATAGGAAATCGAAACAAATTCGCGATTGGTATTGGGAGTCCCAGCCAGAACGGCGACGCCGCTGTAGTCCTGAGAGAGTCGCGTGTAACCCAGCTGCACACTAATATGCTGGCCGAACTGCTGCTGCAGGGAAGCAGTACCCGACAACGTGTGTCCATTCCCGTATCCAACAGGCACAGAGCCCAGAATATTATTCTGTGTATACGTACCTGCGACAGATCCACTCAACCTCTGCGTCATTTGTCGTCGCATCGTTGCGCTCGCACTGTCCATGTGGACCGCTCCGATCAATCCCGCGCCGCCCGAAATGATGTGCGAATAGCTTACCGCAAGGGTGGTGAATCGACCTTGCCAGCTCATGCTGGCTCCAGCCGCTGGGCTCCAGGCTAATTCGGCGGGAAGTTGCGGCTGGACCGTATCCGAATGCTGCGGTCCCCCAAAGAAGGAAATCGAGACCTTTGATGTTGCGTAAAGCGTGTAGAAGAGAAGCAGCGCGTGAGTCTGAGTTTCGTTCTGGCCCACAGGTAGGTAAGACACTAGTCGCTGGTACTGGTAGGTCGCGCCGATGTAGTGCTTCTTCGAGACCCGAAGCGAATAGAACCCCGACCCTCCCTGCGAACTCGAATCATACAGGCCGGGAACCTGGGACTGGTTCGGATAGTGCAGATTGCTGAACGTTCCATTCGCTCCTACCATCCCGTTGGCAGCGAACTGGTAAGTGATGACGACGTTGCCTGAGTTGCTGAGACGGTCAGCAATCGGCGCAATCACCGAAAAATTGGGCTGTTGCGCTCCGCCGGAAACGTCCGCGGCCGATGCGAGATCCGGTTGGTTAAAGACGTTAGAACCTTTCTGGAATCCATCTCGTGCGCTGAAAGTCACGTGCGGGCTCAGACGGTACTGAAGATCAATTGATGCATTCTGATCCGCCTCATTCAGGTAACTCGTGCGCTGATAAAACGTGAATCCGGGAGCGTAGGTCGAGATCAAGTGCAATCGCGAGGTCGTCTCGTCGAGCATCAGCGTCGGATATACCGAGTAGCTCACATCGCTCACAGGATGCCCATTCACCGGCCCCAATGCGTTATCAGTGTATGCGCTGGTGAATGCCAGTCCGCCACGAAAGTAGTTCGAGCGCTCTTCGGAAGTGGGCGCGGTCGGGTACGATTGACCGCTTACCGGAGGCGGAGTCAACATTCGACTGTCGGTATTATCCCCACCGGCGGGCGTAGCAGTGGACGTATTGTCCACCTGCGACCAAAGGGACGCCGTGGACAGCAACACCAGTCCTAAGCAAATTTGCTCAAACCCTTTCATGTTCAGGGAACGACGATCGTGTCACGGGGCTGTAACCTGATGTCTTGAGCCGGATTCTGGCCTTTGACGACTTGTTTGTAGTTAAAAGGTATTCGCGTCTGGCTGCCGTCCGCATTCTGCCGCAGAACATAGATGTTTTTCTGCTTGGCGAAGTCTCGGAATCCGCCCGCGAGAGCGATCGCATCGAGCACCGTTGCCGAGTTGCTAAGCGGATATGAGCCCGGCCGGCTTACTTGTCCTAGAATATTGAACTTTTGACTGTTGATTTGCTGGACAATGACGGTGACTTCCGGTTCCGCAATGTAGTTCTTCAGGCGGGCGGCGATTTCTTGTTCCAACTTGAGCGGCGTTCGACCCGTTGCTTGGACCTCTCCAACTAACGGTAACGAGATCTTTCCATCCGATCGGACTGGGATGGACTTCGATATCTCTGGCTCTTTCCACACATTGATGGCCAAAACGTCGTCATTGCCGATTACGAAACTGTCGTCGTGTGCCTTGGTTGGGTTGGCTTCGACATTCTGGGTGGGTTGAGAGGCGGCGGGGCTTGCAGCAGGTGGTGCAGGGGTTCCTGACCCGGCTTGTGCCGTGAGTCCGGTCGACGCGAAGAGAAGCATTGCGACGGCGAGTAACCTGGTTCTCCACGAACTCCTGCTGTCTCTCGTTCCCCCCATTCTTTTGCTTTCCGCGCCCATGCTCATAGTTCCCCGACTCAACTTGCTTTTCCGTTTCCTTTGGCCTCATCGGAGACCGCCGATCTATTTTCCGAAAGAAACGAGATATAGGATTCGGGAGCGCTCATTTGGTACTGCTCAATCTTGTATAGAATCGAACGATAGCTTACACCCAACAAACGGGCAGCAGCCTTTCGGTTCCATCCAGTCTTCTGAAGCGCGGCTGCAATTGCATTTCTCTCAGTTTCCCATCGCACGTTCTGAATCATGGATTTTAACGTAGTCGGTGTCGACTTGCCGGCTTCAGCTTCCGAGTGCGAGCGGTTTCCGTTGCTTCTAGAAGGGAGTTCCCAGTTTCCGATGGAAAATTCCTCATCGCCAGCCACTAAATAGCGTTTAACGAAGGTCTCTAATTCTCTCAAATTTCCAGGCCAGGAGTGATTCTGGCAAGCATCCAGTGCCGACTGCGTGAATTCGCGTGCGGGCAGGCCATAGTGCTTCGCCACCTTGTGCATGGTATAGCGGAGAAGAGACTTGATCTCCTCTTTGCGCTGGCGCAAAGGGGGAACTTGTACCGTGAATGCGCTGAGACGGTAGTAGAGATCCGTGTCCAGCCGCTTTTCGGCAAGAGCACGGTCCAACTTGTCGCTGCTGGCCGCAAGAATACGGACATTAACGTCGACCGGCTTAGGATCCCCCGGCCGGACAAATCGCTTGTCCTGCAGTACTTTGAGTAGTCTCGATTGCAGCGCAAGTGGCATCTGGGTGATCTCGTCAAGCAGAAGCGTGCCCTTTTGACCATTTTCAAGTTTGCCCAAACCGATCGGTATCGCACTTTTCGAAGATTTCAGGGAACCGTTCTCTCTTCCGAAAAGTTCGATCTCAAGCAGGTCCGCCGGCATCTCCGCGCAATTGACTCGCAGAAACTTGAAACCTGAGTAGACGGACATCTGGTGGATCAGGCGGGCTATGGTGCCTTTTCCACTCCCGGCCTCACCCAGAATGAGAACAGGAACATCGGCTTGCGCGAGTAATTCAGCCTGGGCGCGAAGCTGCTGCATGACGGGAGTGATACTCAGGAAGAATTCGTCCTCGCCGACGGATTCAATGTCTTCGCTCGCAATCTCGGTTTCCACACAATCGCTCGACGATCCAAGGTATCGGCGCACAACGGACTGAATCTGTTCCTCCGTGATGGGGCGGGCCAGAACGTCCTTCGCGCCCATGCGGGTTGCTTCTTTCTGCCTGCCCGCATCCTGGGAATCGCAGAGCACCACGATCGGAAGATCGGGGCGAAGCCTTCGCAGCCACGGTAAGAGGTGAAGACCATCGCCGTCTCCTCGAGGAATGTCCAGCAATAACAGATGGGGCGCGGCATCGGATTGTACTCGCTCCATAGCATCCCAACCGCTGGCCGAAGTTTCCAGATGCCATGAGTTTGATTGCGCGGCAGAACCCAGCAGACGAAGAACCGAGACTTCGCTGCTTACGACCAGCAAGCGGACGGTTTCAATTGTATTTTGCGCCATGGGAGGTAGATTCCTTACCGCTCGGGAAAGAAAACTGTTTCAGAAGGTGTCAGGCAGGCTCGACTTCGTATCCTTCAACACGCACCGCAAGGGATCGCTGGATGGCATCGATTGAAATAACCAGCGTTTGGTCTCCATTGCGCGACAGGAGGATGCCTTCCATACCATCGAGGGCACCGCTCCGAATTCGCACCCGTTGACCAATCTTCAAGAAGGGATGAGAGGACCACGGCAGTTCTGTTTCGACCAAGCTTCGTACTGCGTCGATTTGCCCATCCGGAATCGGAGTACCTTCGCCCCTGGCGCCGACCAGACCGAATACTCCATCGACGCGTAGCACGCGTAATCGTTCCGATCGATTCGGCGTGAATTTCGCGAATACATAACAACTAAATAGCGGCACCTGCACGGTCTTCTTGCGATCGCTCCAACGATGCACTTCTGTGACCAGCGGCAGAAAGGCGGTAACGCCTCTCTCCTGAAGTCGCTGGGCCACAATCTTCTCGTGTCGCGGCCGGGTGTGCAAGCCATACCAGCTCTCGGCCTCAGTTTCGACCTGAGGAACTGACTGTGAAAAATCCAATGATAAGCTGCTGACGGCCATAGCTTCGCCCTCTGAGTCACGCCTCTCGGAATGACCCCAAAAAATAATTAACTAGCCAGTTAGTCGAAATCCCAGCGGGAGATTTCCGGGGGGAAAAGTACCAACGCTCAGTGAGCCGGGGGAGTGATGGCTCGCTGTTTACCTCAAATATCTTTTCGTCTCAATGGATCGTTCTCAATCTACTCGATGCGGTTACTGTTTCCTATCCCACTTAAGTGCCATAATGCTGACCCGGTCATAATCCCTGCTATGGTTATTTCATTACAGGGGGAAAGCCAGAAGTCATATCCAATCGTGAAAGATGAAGACCGAGCGTTACACAAAATCCCTGCTCTGGGATTGCCGCGCCTCTAGACGCCTGCCTGGAGGGAGGATTTACAGGAAGGAAACGCTCTATCAGAACCCATCACAAGATACCGCGGCGTTGCAGAGTGTTGCAATGGCTAGAAGTACCCGAGGGTCTTCTTCTCAATCCGCTTTATTCCGATCACCCCAAACAACGGGCTAAGAGACCCTGCGAAATACGTCCTTGACCTCGAATTTGTGATGAGCTAGAATTTCAGTGGGATGTTAGCTTGTTGAATTTAATCCTATTGATTTAAGCAAGATAGCTATAGATAGGCGAGCGTCAAACAGAGCTGCTCAGAAGATCCTCCCCCTTGAGCCCCCCCCCCGCGGTAGTAAAGACACTCTCCGAAGCAGTGTGAAAGGCCTTGCATACATCGTCGACCTAGCCCCTGGTTCGACCAGAGGCTCGACAAAGTTGAACAGCCGTTCGTAAAGCCGGTATCCAAGCCTATGACTGAGATCTCAAGCGATTCCAACGCCGGAAACTCCAAAACCCGAGTTGTAGTTGCTGACAGTTCGCGCATTCACACCAACCTGCTGGCGGAAGCCTTGAAGCGCGACGCCGAGTTCGAGGTAATTTCGTTTGATTCAGAATCCCGCCATTTGCTACCAGCAGTCGTTGCTCTGGATGCGGATGTCCTTGTGGTCAACGCTAATTTGGATGAGCAGCCTTCCCGTGGTTTTGAGGTTGTCGCGGAAATGCGCGCTAAAGGTCCTAACGTGCGATCGGTGGTTCTCCTGGATTCCCTAAACGACGAAATGGTTTTACATGCATTTCGCGCCGGCGCCAGAGGCATCTTTGGTAAGAGCCAACCAGTGGAAGCGCTTCGCAAATGTATTCGCTGCGTACAACAGGGACAGATATGGGCAAACACTCGCGAGATGTCGTTGGCCGTGGAAGCATTGGCCAACGCCCCCACAGTTCGGACCGTCAACGCCCGCGGCCTGAGCTTGCTTTCGAAGCGTGAACTCGAAGTGGTTCATTTGCTAGCCCAGGGTCTGAGCAATCGCGAAATTGCGGAGCGCCTCAAGTTGAGCCAACATACAGTTAAGAATCACTTGTTTCGAATCTTCGAAAAGCTGGGCGTTTCCAGCCGCATCGAGCTTCTGTACATGACTCTAAGCAAGACTGGTCCGGGTGAATTGGGGGTAGAAGATTCGACGAATGCCTCGGATCGTGCCGGATTCCGCCATGAATTCGTTCTGCTTCAGAAGGCGGCGGAAGCGGGACTGCCAGTGGCGCAACTAGCCCTGGCCCAAATATATCTCGCCCGGCGAACTGGTCCACGGGACGCAGTTCATGCGTATACATGGTACCTTGTGGCCCTCGAACGAGCATCGCAGGCCAAGGAGCTCCTCACCAAGATGCTGACGGCCGAGCAGATTGAGGAAGCTCATAAAGAGGCAAGTGCGAAGCTTGCGCAGCCCGAGGCAGAAGTCAGCAGCGATCTTCATCGGTCGTCTACCAGCGCTATGCGAGAGCGCAACGACCCGTAGTGCAGACGCTATCTAAAGACAAAAGGCATGCCAAGTTCGGCACGCCGTTTGTCTTCATAGGGAAGGGTGATTTTGTCTAGGCGGCTGAAATAGTGCCAATTTGCCGCCGAGATCGCAGGAACATGGCTCCGAAGCAGCACAGGCTGGCCAGGAGAAGGTACGCCATGGCCGCTCCGCCCTCGGGAGTGACTACGATGAATTCCTGAGCTGGGCAATTGCCACTTTCAGCCGTACACAACGTGTTAGTGCCTGATACGTTAGGCGAGAGTACCTGCAGATTGGAGAATGCACTGGCAGTAAAACCGCTGTTCTCCGCGGTGTACAGCAAACTTCCCAAGCTTGCGACGGAACTCGCACAGCCCGACGTCCCGCCGAAGATATCCTCGCAAAGGGCGGCAGTTGTCAGACCAGAATATATAGGGTTCGCAGCTAGATAACTCTCGACCCCTTTTGGGTCAAACACCGCCCAGAGGGCAAACGTGTCGATAATTTGGGTCGGAGAACCGAGGGGTGCCCCCAGTACCTGCCCAGTAAGGTATCCCACTGCGCCATACAAGCTCATATTCGCAGAGTTCTCTTTATCCCATGCCGTATTTGTCGCGGATATGCTGGAAAACGGAGTGATGCTAGCATTCCACGACGAGGGGAGAAAGCTCTCATCGCCAAAGTCATCGCAGACGATGGGCGTATTCGCGACGCCGTTTACGGTGGCGTAGTACGGGCTTACGTAGACACCGTCATAGACATTACTTCCCGCACTCGTCAGGAACACGTTTTGCGCAATGGCCCACGGCGCAAAACAGAGCGCCGCTATTCCCACCCACAGAAAAACTCGAAGTGACTTCTTCGTGATCATCCCTATTCCTCACTCATTTCTCAGTGGGGGAGACTGCTAGCGAGAGCCCTAAGAACTCTGCACCATGTCACTTTATCGCGAAATCGAAAGTTGTCAAGACTGATAATTTCTGCATAGGTTGCAAACCCTTGCAACTGCAAGCCAATTGGCGCGGTATCAATGGGGCAACCAGCTTCGTTCGGGGCAGTGTAAGAAATTCCTGCTACAAAGATTACGCTGCGTGGACCCCCGGTGCCTGGTTGATGCGGGGGGAGGGAAGCAGAAAAGGATGGGTACGAGAGTTTCTTGTGGCGTTCCAATTGCTCCCTTATAGTTCTGTAATAGCCCAAACAACAGCGGTTGTACTTGATAAAGGGAGGCTTCGTAGTGAGGATTCTTACCGCTCTCCGTCTGGCGTTACTCCTGGCTCTGATTGGCGCTGTTCTTGTAGCGTGCTCTCGTGATCCGAACGTACGCAAGCAAAAATATTTTGAAAGCGGTCAAAGCTATTTCGAAAAGGGGAAGTTTGAGGAGGCCGCGATAGAGTTCCGGAATGCCATCGAGGTCGATCCCGCATACGCTGCCGCTCATTATCAATTGGCCCTGACTTATCTCAAGACTCAGCACTGGCCACGGGCAAATCAGGAACTCGCCCGTACGATTGAGCTGCAACCCGGAAACTATCCGGCTCGTATTGAGATGGCCAAACTGCTGATCGCTAGCCGAAACTTCCAGCCGGCACAGGAACAAGCGGACGTACTCCTACAGGAGCGTCCGAGCGATGCCCAGTCCCACTTCGTTGCCGCAAATCTTCTGGCCGCGCGGGCTCGCTTCCCCGCCGCAATTCAGGAGATTCAGAAAGCGATCGCACTCGATCCGAGCGACTGGCACTTCTATCTGAACTTCGCGCTGATGCAGCTAAAAAGCAACCAAACCGAGGCAGCCGAGCAGAATTTCAAGAAGGCAATCCAGCTCAATCCCAAGGCGATCGATCCGCACTTGATGCTGGTCAACTATTACCAGGTGCGTGGCCGAACTCCTGAAGCCGAGGAGCAACTCCGCGACCTCATTCAAGTGGACCCAAAGAATCCGGAACCGGTAGCTGCACTTGCCCGCTTGTATCTTGCTCAGGGCAAGAAGACTGAAGCCGAGGATTTTCTAAAGCAGGCAAAGCAAAATTTTCCCGACAACTCCGCCGGTTATCGCCTTCTGGGTGATTTCTATTCGGCCACCAATGACCTGGACAAAGCCACGACCGAGTATCGAGCGCTCTATCAAGAGCACCCTAAAGACCTTCAGGTGAAGGAGAATTACACTGAACTTCTGATCCTTACGAACCAGTTACAGGAGGCGCGCGAACTGGATGACGAAATTCTGAAGGCGAATCCTAACGATAATGAAGCCCTGATTTATCGTGGGCAGTTACAGGTTCGGGCGGGAGATGCCAACGGTGCCATTGCGACACTGCAAACGGTCGTTAAGAACGACTCCAACAACGGGCTGGCTCACTACCACTTAGGCGTCGCATTCCAGAAGATGGGAAA
>OBLW0100000162.1_pt1 | contig 54063 bp, 47 predicted proteins | sample 1520161 | NCBI WGS metagenome assembly OBLW01 (sample SAMEA3539309, study PRJEB22396) | soil metagenome | biome: tundra; feature: field; material: soil | place: USA | collected 2010-05 | depth 0.15 m
TGACATGACGAAGCGCACTGATGCTGGACAGTGTTTCGATATAAGACAGTTGTTAAGCAGAAATCATCAATTGGCCAATAGATACATTCCGTTTTGGACATGCACGGTAGGTGGGCCTATCGTCGAAAGGATGCGGCGAGCGCCGTATCCACCTTCGTATTGCTTGGTTGAATAAACGGTCGTTCGCTTTACACGTTCGGCGATAAGAACGCCGAGCAGCATAGAAATAGATATTCGTTCTTGCTATTAAAGAAAACTGAAAAAGAGAAAAACCAAAGATTAATGCGTCTATATATTGATGCGCGACGAGATTCGCAATTTGTGCAGCCGCTCCTCGACAGAAGAAGGGGAATGGAATGAGCTGGTTTGGCATTGAGGGTGCACAGTTGCTCTTCGAGGGATCTGCAGGGAGCAATGCATCTCGCAGGAACGACTCTCGAGGTGCAATCCATAATCGATTTGAACGCAGCCTCACAGCGATCGAAATTCTGGCGGATTTGTTCACAGTCGCACTCGCCATTGGCGGAGGATTCTTCGCATATCAGTTTCTGCGGATTGGAAGTCTTTCGCGTTCTGAATTCAGCACGGTTGCCATTGTGTCGTGCGCCATTGCGGTCTTGGTCGTGCTGCTTCTCGATCATGACGGCGCGTATCTCGCGGGGAACAGTCTATTGCGGATTAAAGAAACCGAGCGCTCGCTCCGAGTGTCCATCCAGGCATTTTTCCTCGTCCTGCTTGCTACGTTTCTGACCGGTCATCGTTTCTCGGGGTGGATATCCATTGCGGACCTGTGTTTCGCAGCCAGCGCGGCGCCTCTTTCACTGCGCCCGAATGGAAGTCGAAGGCAGCTCCCACGCCCACCATGAGCCGGCAATCGAGCTTCCCGCAGTATTGCGCCATGAACCGTTCCTGCTTGGGTGATCCCAGCCCAACCCAGAACACATCGGGTTTCGTGTGCTCGACAAACGCAATAAGTTGTTTTCCTTCACAAGCAGTGAGAGGCCGAAAGGGCGGAGTACATGTTCCTACGACATTCAAACCTGGGAATCTCGCCTTCAAACGAACACCCAATTTGTCCGCGACACTCACGGAAGCAATGGCAGAAGCCACAGTGACGGTCGGAAGCAGGACAGGCGCGATCCCTGAAGTAATCGGTTCGGATAATCTCCTGTTTGAAGAGGATAATTTTCGAGGCCTCGCGGACATTCTAGAGCGCCTCGCCTGCGATCCTCACCTTTATATCGACTGTCAGCACCTCCTCTGGAAGCGCGCGCGGGATATTTACAGCTTCGAACAACTCGCCGCGCAACGAGTCCAGTTTCTTCGGGGTATCGTGGCGCTGCCCGCGCGTACAGCCCTGAGGAACTCGCTGTTGGCGAGCATCTTGAACTGAGAATGCGATGAGAATTCTCTTCGTCCATAACCGATACCAGCAAGCGGGCGGAGAAGACGTTGTCGTTCATGCGGAAAGCAGTTTGCTCGCGCGGATGGGCCACAATATCGAACTTTGGGAAGAGAACAACGATGCGATTCTGAGCCGTCTGGATGCAGTCAAGACAGGCGTGCAGAGCGTCTATTCGTTTCGACAAGCGGGGAAAATGCGCGAACGTATTCGCCGATTCGACCCGGACGTCGTACATATTCACAACTTTTTCCCGCGACTCTCCCCGTCAATTCATTTTGCCTGTTTTCGCGCAGGGATTCCGATCGTGCAATCGCTCCATAACTTCCGACTGCTTTGCCCTGCCGCGACATTCCAGGGAGGGGGCAAGGTCTGTGAGGAATGCTTAGGAAAGTCCGTTCCCTGGCCGTCCGTTGAGAACGGCTGCTATCGAAACAGCCGGGCCGCGAGTGCTGCCGTCGCCATCATGTTGTCGGTGCATAGAGCACTGGGCACGTGGCGCCGTTCGGTCTCTCGCTTCATCGCCCTCACGGAATTCGCTCGAGACCGATTCATCGCAGGTGGACTTCCTACGGAAAAGATCTCTGTTAAGTCAAACTTTGTCGAGCCGGATCCAGGCATTGGCTCCGGTGGCGGCAACTACGCGCTCTTTGTCGGCCGGTTAGCCGAGGAGAAGGGAATCGGCACTCTGCTTGCCGCCTGGAACCGGCTTTCCATCAAGCCGAGACTCAAGATCATTGGCGACGGCCCGCTTGCGCCCGATGTGGCCAAGGCCGCGGCGACTCACCCCGAGATTGAATGGCTCGGATCGCGGAGCAGGGAAGAAGTCTCGCGCGCTATGGCCGAAGCCAGCGTATTGATTCTGCCGTCCACCTGGTACGAAGGCTTCCCGCTCGTTGTTGCAGAGGCTTTTGCTGCGGGCCTTCCCATCATTGCGTCGCGTATCGGCGGCGTGGCGGAAGTTGTCTCCGATGGGCATACAGGGTTGCTAGTTTCGCCGGGCAATCCAGATGAACTCGGCAATGCTGTCAGCCGTGCATTTTCTCACCGAGAGGAACTGCAGGTGATGCGTTTTCAGGCTCGCTCGGAATTCGAGCGCAAATACACTGCCGAGGTAAACTACGCACGCATCATGACCATCTATACAGCTGCCATTGAGAGTCGTCTGACACCGGTCCAACTTTGTCAGTCACCGGCAATCTAGAGCATTGTCGGAATACACGTAGACTTTTTGAGAGCAGTGAAGGGCGGCTTTTACTCCCACCCCAGCGACGAAGACCTGTCGCTGGGGACGACCCCGTTGAGGAAAAGGCCACTTGAGCGCGTAGTTTCGGACTGCGCCAATTCTGAAGATGCTGTGGCGAGGGCGACTGCGGGGCTTTGAAGTGAACGGAATTTGCGCATGAATTACCTATACTCTGAACCTCTCTGCATTTCGCATCGCCCTGCATTGCTCCGCCGGCTCGGCGCCCTGGCCCAAAGCGATAGGATGGAAGATTGGAGAGAAGAATGCCGAGAGTCCTCGATGGCGCAGCTATTGCCGCCACGATCAAGCAGGAAGTTGCTGAGGAGGTTCGCGCGCTCGCTGCACAGGGCATTCGACCTGGCCTGGCCGCGGTGCTGGTGGGCCATGTACCTGCTTCGGAAATCTACGTCCGCAGCAAGGTGCAGACGTGTGCCGAGCTCGGACTCTTCAGCGAACTGCTTACTCCGCCCGATACCGTCACCACGGAGGATATGCTCGACCTGGTCACCGCTCTGAATGGCCGTGATGACATCGATGGAATCCTTATACAACTGCCGTTGCCGAAACAGGTCGACGCAAAGGCTCTTCTTGATGCTGTCTTTCCTGCCAAAGATGTGGACGGATTTCATCCAGTGAATGCGGGGCGATTGCAGGCGGGTCGGCCGGCGCTGGCGCCGTGCACGCCTGCAGGCGTCATTGAAATTCTCAGACGCAGCAATCTTCCCATCAGCGGGCAACACGCTGTGGTCGTGGGGCGCAGCGACATCGTGGGAAAACCCGTAGCCATGCTGCTTCTGCACCAGAACGCGACTGTTACGATCTGCCACTCCAAAACGCGCGACCTCGGAGCGGTTACACGCGAGGCGGATATTCTTGTGGCCGCCATCGGCCGCCCTGGATTCATCGAGCCAGAGATGGTCAAACCGGGCGCGACTCTGATTGACGTCGGCATTAACCGGCTCACCACGCGCGAGGAATTCAACCGCTATTTTGCGGGCGATGAGAAGCGCGAAGCGGCATTTGCCAAACGCGGCTCGACCATCGTGGGTGATGTGCATCCCAAAGCATTCGAGCGAGCGGGCGCTTACACGCCGGTGCCCGGCGGCGTGGGTCCGTTGACGATCGCCATGTTAATGTCGAATACCGTGCGCGCTGCCAAAATGCGCCGAGGGCGGGAGTAATGCAAAGGGTCGGCCTTACCGGCGGCCTGAGTAGCGGCAAAAGCACGGTGGGGAGCTATCTCCGCGAGTTGGGCGCTCAAGTGATTGAGGCCGACGAGATGGGTCGCGCGCTGATGGAACCGGGCCAACCCATTTTCGGGGAGATCGTCCGCGTCTTTGGCCCTCAGGTGCTTGATGCAGACGGCCATCTGAACCGTGCTCGTCTTGCCGAATTTGCCTTTCGCGGTGGCCGGTTGCAGGAACTGAACGCGATCGTGCATCCGGCCGTCGTCGAGCAGCAGCGACAGTGGATGAAAGAAGTTTTCGCCCGTGATCCGGGAGCGGTGGCCGTTGTTGTCTCGGCGCTCATTTTTGAGGTGGAACGCGATGCTCGTGCGCGTGGAGAAACTGATAGCGTGCTCGCCGATTGGCGGCGCCGCATGGATCGCGTTGTTCTGGTCACCGCACCAGACGAGCTGAAGATCCGGCGCTACGTGGACCGGCTGGGTCTTCCCGATCAACGCGCGGCAGCCGAAGCCGATGCGCGCTCCCGGCTGGCGCACCAGATTCCGGACGCGATCAAAGCGGCCCGCGCGGACTATCTTTTGGAGAATAATGGGGATAAGCAGGCTCTCCGCGCCCAGGTCGAAGAGTTGTGGCGGCGGCTGGTCGCCGAAAGCAACAAACTTTCTGTGCGCGGTTCTCTAGAATAAGAAGCAGCAGCCGCATTTCTTCCCCGAGGGAACTGTGCCGAGCTGCGGCCGTATCTGTTAGGAAAGGTTCTTTGGTTCGCGAATATGAAACTGCGTCATTTGGTCCTGATTGTTGTTTTCGTGGGCGGATTCTGGTATCTGACCACCCATCTGCCCTCGCATTTGCGTGACCTTCCGCTGGTCAGAAGCCTGCGTACTTCGGACTCCCCGCTGCAGCTGACAGAAGCCGATGCTGCGCCTGCCTATGACGCCGATGAGCAAAACAACATCGCGGTTTATAAGCGCGTGGTGCCCTCGGTCGTCAACATCACGTCGCGGCAGGTGGTTTTCAATTTCTTTTATGGAGCGGTGCCGCAGGAGGGCCAGGGATCGGGATTCATTCTCGACCGGACAGGTCACGTGCTTACCAACTACCACGTCATTGAGGGCGCCAATCGCGGCATCGACGTGCAGCTTAGCAATAAGCATCATTACTCGGCTAAGGTGATCGGCTCAGACAAGGTACACGACCTCGCGCTGTTGCAGATCGATGCGTCGAGCCTCGAACCCGTGACCCTGGCCGACTCAAGCCAACTGGCTGTTGGACAAAAGGTCTATGCCATTGGCAACCCTTTCGGACTCGGCGGCACGATGACGCGCGGCATCATCAGCTCTATCCGCACACTGGGCGGCGAAGGGGGCGCGCACATTGAAGACGCGATTCAGACTGACGCGGCCATCAATCCCGGCAACTCGGGCGGACCGCTGCTGAACTCGCGCGGTGAAGTCATTGGCATCAATACCATGATTGCTTCGAACGGTGCGGAACAAAGCTCCGGCATCGGCTTTGCGATTCCCATCAATACGGCGAAGGCGGTGCTTTCTGACCTCACACGATTTGGCCGAGTCAAGCGGCCGTCGCTAGGCATTGTGTCTTACGCCATTGGGCCGGATCTCGCGCAACAAATGGGATTGGGTGCAGAGTACGGTGTGCTCATCCAGAGAGTCATTCCAGGTGGTGCGGCAGAGAGGGCGGGCTTGCATGGGGGGAACGAAGAAGCCTATGTCGGCAATACACGCATCCTGCTTGGCGGCGATCTGATTGTGGCCATCGACGGTCACGAAATTACTGATCCTCAGGACATCGCTTCGGTGCTCGAAAAGCACCAAGCCGGGGATACCATCAGCGTGACTGTTTTGCGCGGACGCCGCCAGATGACACTGAAGCTGATTCTTGGGGAAGCGCAAGCGGCCACTACCTGAATCCGCGTTCCCAACAAATTTCATCAAACTTGAAGCGGGCCGCCCTCATTGGTGCGGCCCCTTTTGTCTGTCGGCTAGAACATTTTCGGAAATAGTGTAGCCCCTAAGTTTTATTGGTATCCCACCCTTTCCGCAGCAAAAAGCGGAAAGGATGGGGCACGGAGGACTACAGTAAAAACAAAAATGCTCTAGAACTTGACGCCGAGTGTTTTGAGAAATGCTTCGAACTGCGGCCAGACGGCTTTCAGATCCGTGACCGTTTGTACGTCCAGCGGAATGTTCATTGGATTGGCGGCTGCGCCGGCAAGCTCCGCCAAAGGTTTTTCTATTGCGCCCACGAGCGTGGCGAGTGCAGCCACCACGGCAGGCGTGGCCTGCATCGCTTTGTTTGCGCCGGGAAGCCACTTCAGTGCGTCCTCGGCTCCTATTTCAATGCCTTTTTCGATATTTACAAGGATATTTGCCATCGCGATCGATCCTCTTCCTTTTCATCTGCCGCCTGGCGCCTATGTATGTACGCTGACTGCAGACCTGTCTTTCTTTGCAAGTCCTCTGGGCGAGAGGGCTGGTTGCGCGATCTCTCCCCGAAAGAATTGCCGCTCAGGCGAGCAGCCGCGCGACCTTGAAGCGGATTCCCGCGACAAGGCGTGTGCCGTTTCTGCTTGTCTGGCTATTCCTTTAGCTTAGGCAATCCGAGTTATATATTCGGCAATTCAATTAGCAACGGAAGTATTCAGGAATCAGGCCGATAAGGTGGCTCTCCATGATTCGCTGATTGACAGAGGATTTCGGCACCGCGAAGCACGCCGGGATCTCAGCAGTTGGCAGCGGTGCGCTTCACGTACCGCCGTCCGCGAATCTCCCGCTCGCCACTGACTACACGTGAGATCGCTTCGGTATATGCGATGTGCTCCTCGACCAAAATGCGTTCGGCAAGCGAATGCGCATCCTCGTCGTCCAGCACTGGAATGGCCCGCTGCAAAATGATGGCTCCGTGATCCAGGTGCTCATCGACAAAATGCACTGTGCAGCCGGCCCATTTGACGCCGTAGTCAAACGCCTGCTGTTGCGCATCGAGGCCGGGAAACGCCGGCAGGAGCGAAGGATGAATGTTCAGGATGCGATTGGGAAAGGCGGCAATAAATTCCGGCGAAAGGAGCCGCATGTAGCCGGCCAGGCAAACCAGGTCCACGCGATGATCACGCAGGCAACGAACCATATCTGCGTCGTGTTCTGCACGCGCTCTGCCTTTGGAGACAAGCACTGCGTGCGGCAGACCCAATTGCTGCGCTGCGGAAATGCCGCCGGCCTCGGGCACATTCGAAATCACAACTGCAATTTCAACGCGCTTGAGCCGCCCGTCGCGAATCGATTCTGCAATGGCGTTGAAGTTTGACCCGCGTCCAGAAAGGAGGATTCCTAGCCGCACGGGCGGATGGCTTTCAGTTTCGGCGGTCGGCGAGCGTTCGGTTGATTCCGATTCGCCCTCTACTGCTGTCACGTGTACTGCACCCGGCGATCGCCTTTCACCACGCGGCCAATCACGTAGAACTTCTCTTCTGCACGATCGAGCAGGCTCTTGGCGCGTGTGAATTTGGCGGCTGGAATCGCTGCGATCAGGCCAATCCCCATATTGAAGGTGCGCATCATCTCTTCCCGCGAAACCTGACCCAAGTCGCGGAGATGTTCGAAGATCGGAAGAACCGGCCATGAACCCAGTTCGACCTGCGCCCCGCTGCCTTTGGGCAAAATGCGCGGCAGATTCTCCGTGATGCCACCTCCGGTGATGTGCGCCATGCCTGTCGTCATGCCCGCAGCAACCAGCTTTTGAATCACGTGCAGGTAGCTGCGGTGCGTCTTCATCAGCGCCGTGCCGGCTTTCTCCTTGATTGCGGTGACATATTGCGTCGTTTTGTAGCCAGCAACCTCAAACATGAGCTTGCGCGCCAGCGAATATCCATTGGTATGCAAGCCGGTCGACGGCAAACCGATCAGTACATCGCCGGGTTTGATACCTACGCCGGTCACCATTTTGTCGCGGTCCACCGCACCCACAATGAAGCCGGCCAGATCGTACTCGCCATCTGAGTAGAAGCCCGGCATCTGCGCTGTCTCGCCTCCAATCAGGGCGCAACCGTTTGCTTTGCAGGCTTCAGCCAAGCCTGTCACCACGCTCTCGGTCACGTCGGGATCGGTCTTGGCACTGGCCAGGTAGTCGAGGAAGAAGAGCGGCGTTGCGCCCTGCACGGCGATGTCGTTCACGCAGTGGTTGACCAAGTCGACGCCTACCAGCTGGTGTAAGCCTAATTCGAAAGCTACCTTGAGCTTGGTGCCCACGCCGTCGGCCGAACTCACCAGGATCGGGTTCTTCCAGCGCTGCAGGTCGAGCCGGAACATCGCCCCGAAGCTGCCAATTCCGCCCAATACATTGCGGTTAAAGGTCTTTTGCGCCAGGTACTTGATGCGGTCCTTGGCTCGGTCGCCGCTGGTTATGTCCACACCGGCATCGGCATACGTCACGGATTTTGATTTGGATTCGTCGGGCACGGTGCGGCTTTCTGCGGAAAGGTCGATTTTAGCAGGATTTGGAGACCGGGGGGAGGCACGGCCTTGCACCCCGCATTGTTCAAATCCTGAGGATATTTCTGATTCGAATGACAAGTATGCTTGACATTTGATTTGGATCGAGCTATCGTTGATGGAAAGTGAGCTTTACATGGAGCCTGGAATTCTCAATCGCGTGAAGGAACTGCGTGCTGCGCGCGGCTGGACGCAGGAACAGCTCGCGAAAGCGACCGGCGTCTCCCGGCAAAGCATTAATTCCATCGAACGCAATCGCTATGTGCCTAGCTTGCCGCTTGCGCTGCACTTCGCACGGGTTTTCGACTGTTCCACCGACGAGATTTTTCAATTGGAGAGCGAAACATGAGCCACCCGATCCTGAGTAGAGTTCCTTTGCTTGGACCATTTGTCGACGAGCGTTTCCTGGAGCATCGACGCCGCTCAAGCAGCCTTGCCGGTATTGTGGCAGCGTGCCTGGCGCTGGTGCTTTTTGAATACCGATTCCTCTGGAGTCATCTGTGGAGCTGGGATCTATTCTCGATCGTCATGACTTTTTTGGCGATCAAGCTTTCCATGATGATCTGGTTTCGGGTGAAGGATTGAAGGCCAAGGACTGAAGATCAAGGATTGAATCTAAAGGAGACACACCATGTGTATTCCCTTGCGTCAACGCAGTCGGAGAGATCGCATCCTGATGGGGATTGCTAATTTCGCCCTGGCCTTTGGAGCTGGGTTGCCTCATTTGATTCACCGGATCCCCGGAATCGAAATGGATGTGGTGGATGCGCTATGCGGATTTCTACTGGGCTTCTCGATTTGCATGAACTTCTCCTTGAACCGGCAGGCGCGGCGTCGCGATACCGTCGCGACTTCTAAGCCATAGGAGATGCGCAGGCGCATCGAACAGACTCAGCGCATCCATCCCGCAGCGGGGTGGCTTCTATACTGAACGGGCGATGAGTTCCAACGTACCCAAGCCAGACCGCTCTCGTTCTCATGCGTTGCAGGAGCGCGCCGAACACCTGTTTCCCGGTGGCGTTAACTCGCCGGTTCGCGCCTTTCATGGGGTCGGTGGGGCTCCGCCGTTCGTTGAACGTGCCGAAGGCGCATGGCTCGTTGATGCCGACGGCAATCGCTACATCGACTACTTCGGCTCGTGGGGCCCGATGATTCTCGGCCACGCTTTTGCGCCGGTTGTCGAAGCCATTGAGCGGGCGGCGCGGAACTCTCCGAGCTTCGGCGCGTCCACGGCCTCGGAAGCCGATCTCGCGGAACGGATCATCGCCTGCTATCCAGCGATCGAGAAGTTGCGCTTCGTCAGCTCCGGCACTGAAGCGACGATGTCGGCCATTCGCGTGGCTCGCGCCGCCACCGGCCGGAAGATCATCATCAAATTCGAGGGCTGCTATCACGGGCATGCCGACGGACTGCTGGTGAAAGCAGGATCGGGTGTGGCGACGTTTGGCATCCCTGGTTCGGCCGGTGTACCGGAGGAGATCGCGGCTTTGACGCACGCGCTGCCCTATAACGACCTGGCCGAAGTGGAAGCGGCGTTCGACGCGCATGAAGGCGAGATTGCGGCGGTAATTCTGGAGCCGGTGGTCGGCAATGCCGGGTGCATTCCTCCGGCGCCGGGATACCTGGCAGGGCTGCGCGCGATCACGCGACGCGAAGGTGCTTTGCTCATCGTCGACGAGGTGATGACGGGGTTTCGCGTCGCTCTTGGCGGTGCGCTTCAGCTTTACCATCTCGATGCCGATCTCGTGACGCTGGGGAAAATTGTCGGCGGCGGCTTACCGGTGGGAGTCTTCGGCGGGAAACGCCGTTTCATGGATCTGCTGTCGCCGCTCGGGCCGGTTTATCAAGCCGGCACTCTCAGCGGGAATCCGCTCGCCATGGCTGCGGGGATTGCGACGCTCAGCTATTTGCAGGAACACGCGGCGACGATCTATCCGCGCCTGAATGCAACTGCGCAAGCCGTTGCCGAAGGTGTTGCGAAAGAAGCAGAAAAGGCCGGAGTTTCGCTCACGCTCAATCGCGTGGGCTCTATGTGGACGTGGTTTTTCCGAGAGGGTCTGGTCACCAACTACGAAGAGGCGGCGCAATCCGACACGGCAGCCTTCGGCCGTTTTCATCGCGCGATGTTGGAGCAGGGCATCTGGCTGCCACCCTCGCAGTTCGAGGCTCTGTTTCTTGGCGCCGCGCATGGCGATGCGGAAGTACATGCGACGATCGAAGCGGCACGGGTAGCGTTCGCGTCGGCGCAAGATTAGTCAGGTCTCTGATCGCGTAATTTCACATTTTGGGATTCGTGCAGTCCCACCCATTCGCCAGAAAAAAGGCGAAAGGATGGGGCACGGAGATGGAACGTGATCAAGCGGTCGTAGACGGAGTTGGCGCCGGTGCGGCCGACCAAGCGTCGAGGGTGATGAAATTGCGTGTCGCTTTGTAGCGGGCGAGCAGTTGGCTTGCAGCTGTGACGGACGGCCCGCGATCCGTACCCAATGCCCGATGTCCGCCATCATGAAGCACGATGTTGCTCGCCCAGCCACGTCGTCTGTTGGTTTCGATCTGCGATTTCAGCTGTTCGGCGATCCGATCGGCGGATGGGTCGCTCCAGTCGGTTGTCATCGCATTCCAGGTCACTGGCGTCATGCCTAAGTCTCTGGCAGTGCACAGCACGAACGGCCGGCGCGCGCCATAGGGTGGCCGGAAGAAACGCACCGGTTTGCCCAGCCTCTGCTCCAGCATGTCGCACGTCCGTGTGAGTTCCTCAACAACGCGGCTCGCAGGGGTGTGCGCGAGATTTGGGTGGCTCCAGGAATGATTGCCGATCAGGTGCCCTTCCTCGGCAACGCGCCGCACGAGTGCAGGCTCAGCTTGCACAAAGCGCCCAACCATGAAGAATGTCGCCCGCACACCGTGGGCGGCGAGGATATCGAGCAGTCGCGGCGTCCACGCAGGATTGGGCCCGTCATCGAATGTCAATGCCAACTCGTCTGGTCGGCGTGCAGCGATGAGCGTCCGCCCGAAGATTTGTGAGCCGGGCGATAGTGCCGCGTAGGCGCAGCCTCCAGCAACCAGCCCGACTGCGCCAAGTGCGCCGAGGCCCATGCAAATTCCGGTAGCTAAAGGAGAAAGCATCGCTCGTACCAGTGTGCGGCTCGGCTAGGCGGCTTCGCAAGGGCTTCCATTGAATCGGGATTCAACTCGAGGGGAACTGAGCCGCGATTCGCATCTGGGACGACTCGGTTGCGCTTGTCGCAGCCAATAGGCGTATACTCGCTCTTGTTCGGGTCGCATCCTGGGTTCACGGAGCGGCACTGGAGACAACATGAGCCTTACCAACTTCCCCGGCGGCGGAGCGTCTTCGCCCGGTTCCCCCCTCACAAAAGTCACAATGCCTGCACTGGCCGAAATGAAGCGCCAGGGCAAGCCCATCTCCGCGCTTACCGCGTATGACTATGCCACTTCTCGCCTCGTCGATGAAGCGGGCATCGATTTGGTGCTCGTAGGCGATTCGCTCGCCATGGTCGTTTTGGGCCATGAGAACACGCTGTCTGTCACCGTGGACGAGATGCTGCATCATACGCGCGCGGTTCGGCGCGCGGTTCGGCGCGCTCTGGTGGTGGCCGATATGCCCTTTGGCAGCTACCACGGGACCATTGCAGACGGAGTCGCCAACGCTGTGCGCTTTGTGAAAGAAGCTGGCGCCGAAGCGGTGAAGATCGAAGGTCCGCGTGTTGAACTGGTGCGCGCCCTAACCTCGTCCGAAATTCCTGTTGTGGGTCATCTGGGCCTCACGCCGCAGAGCATTCATCGGATGGGTGGCTATCGGGTGCAGGCTCGCGCGGCGGAGGAAGTTCTGCGACTGCGTGCCGATGCGCGTGCTCTCGCCGATGCGGGAGCAGGGGCGCTGGTGTTGGAGGGTGTGCCGCGCGAAGCAGCCGCAACGATCACGGCTGAGCTTTCGATACCGACGATCGGCATCGGTGCCGGCCCCGATTGCGATGGACAAATTCTCGTCTTCCACGATCTTGTGAACCTAACGTTCAGCCCTGCTGCGAAGTTTGTTCGCCGTTATGGCGACGCGGCTGCGCTCATTCGGGATGCCGTGGAACACTACCGCGAAGACGTGGAGCATCGGGCGTTTCCCTCCGATGCGGAGAGCTACCACCTGCCGGCTGCTGCCCGGAAGACTGTTGGCAGCGAAGCCAACGAGGAAGATGCGATAGTCAATCGCGATGCGTTGCAGGACTGGGAGAGCTGAGCGCGGCAGGGATGGAGATTCTTCGCACTGTAGAAGAATTGCGGCAGTGGTCGCGCGCCAATCGCCGGTCGGGAGAGACGATCGGTCTCGTTCCAACCATGGGCGCGCTGCACGCCGGCCATGCGTCGCTGATTCGGGCCGCGGCTGCGTCTTGCGGGAAAGTGGCCGTCAGCCTCTTCGTCAACCCCACGCAATTCGGGCCCAATGAGGACTTCGCGCGTTATCCGCGCACTTTTGAAGCGGACTGTGCGCTGGCGGAGAGAGAAGGAGCGCATGTCGTTTTTGCTCCATCCGTCGAGGAACTCTATCCCGATGGGGCGGCGACCTTTGTTGAAGTAGAAGGATTGAGCAATCAACTCGATGGGAAATCCCGCCCAGGGCACTTTCGCGGAGTGGCTACCGTGGTTGCCAAGCTTCTGGTCGCCGCAGAGCCGGATCGTGCGTTTTTCGGACAGAAGGATGCTGCACAGGTGGCGGTGTTGCGCCGTATGGTTGCGGACCTGCGATTTGGCACGGAGGTTGTGGTCTGCCCAATCGTGCGTGAGGCCGACGGCCTCGCTCTCAGCTCTCGGAATGTTTATCTCAATGCTGCGGAACGCGCGCAAGCCCTTATGCTCAGCCGAGCGATTCGGAGTGTCGAGGAGCTTGTCGCGCATGGCGAGCGCAACGCGTCCGTGCTGCTAGCGTCCGCTCGGACGATTTTCGCCGCTGAGCCCTCGGTCCGGGTCGATTACATAGAGCTCGTTGACTGGGCGACTCTGGAGCCTGCCGAAAGCGCCGTTCCTGGCGTGCTGTTTGCCGTGGCCGCTTACGTGGGCACGACACGGCTGATCGACAACACAGTCTTTCGTTAGATCGGCCTCAAATCGTTCTTGCAACAAGGGCACGCAACTTGCAATCTGAATGCAATGCCGGAATTGCCCGACATCTCCGCCTACATTGGCGCGCTTGAGGCGCGTATTCTTGGCCAACCGCTCGAGCGTGTCCGCATCGCCAGCGTCTTCCTCTTGCGCACTGTTGACCCTCCGATTTCCGCGGTCGAGGGAAGAACCGTCCGCGGGTTGCGCCGCATCGGCAAGCGCATCGCGATTGGTGTCGAAAGCGACCTCTGGCTCGTCGTCCACTTGATGATTGCGGGGCGCCTGCATTGGAAGCCTCCGCAAGCCAAGCTCGCGGGCCGCAATGGGCTTCTCGCCCTCGACTTTCCCAACGGAACACTCGTACTGACAGAAGCCGGCTCCAAACGCCGCGCCTCGCTCTACGTCGTACGCGGGGAAGAAGGCCTGCATAATCTCGATCCTGGCGGCGTTGAGATCTTCTCCACGGATCTCGATGGCTTTCGTGCAGCGCTTACGATCGAGAACCGCACTCTCAAGCGCGCTCTTACTGATCCGCGCCTGATCAGTGGGGTGGGCAATGCGTATTCCGACGAGATTCTGCATGCCGCGCAGCTCTCGCCCATCGCGCTCACGCACAAACTCAAGGCCGACGAGTGGGAACGCCTCTTCGCCGCCACTCGCTCCACAATGACGCTATGGATGGACCGGCTCGGCGCCGAAGCGGCGAAAAAGTTTCCGGAGAAAGTCACAGCCTTCCGCCCGGAGATGGCCGTGCACGGCCGCTTCAATCAGCCCTGTCCGCGCTGCGGAGAGAAAGTGCAGCGCATCCGCTATGCCGACAACGAGACCAACTACTGCGCGCGGTGCCAGACGGGCGGCAAGGTACTTGCCGATCGCAGTCTCTCACGGCTGCTGGGATCCGATTGGCCTCGCACGCTTGATGAACTCGAAGCTTTGAAACGCCGCTGACGGCGAGTCGCGCCGCACTGCGCGCAAGTTGACACCTCCTGCCTCATTTGCGAGACTCAAAGATGCTGCCTGTCTGGCTCACCAGCTCAGACAAGTCTCTTGTGCCGAAGTGGCGGAATTGGCAGACGCGCGTGGTTCAGGTCCACGTACTCGCAAGGGTGTGGGGGTTCGAGTCCCTTCTTCGGCACCAAGTTCCCCAACTCGATGATTGTTTTTGCCTGACGGAGACTTCCTTGCGTCAGGCATCGATTTTTCGCTGCTCCTCTCGCATCGATCGATGGAACGTCGTGCCCGCGAAGCTGTTCGCAATGGGCTGATTTGGCTGCAATTCTGAATTCGCAGCGCGTGCAAGGATGGAAGCAAGTTTTACTTGTGCCCTTTTTTCTGCTGCGTATACAGAAGGCGGCGCGAGAACATGCGCATCGCACTCTGGGCAGCCGATCACGTGATCCAGGTAATCGCATTTCGCCTTTTCGTAGGCTTTCCTGGCAACTTCCGCGTTGCGCGCGATTTCGAACCACTCGGCACTTGATGCGACGCGAACCGCGGCCCGCTTGTGCGTTTCAGCGACTCCCCAAGCCAACGTCTCTTGCGTGTAGAGACGGTCGAGTGTGTCTCCTACGCTGCAATATATGCGCAGCATGATTCCTCCCACAGTGAAAGAACAAGGCACTAGGACAGATCGCATTTATGCGGCTCTGCGATCCGGAAATAGATCATGTTTTGTAAGATGCCGAAGTGCCCTGAAGACGCGGATCCGACGAACATTACGAAAGTTGCAGACTCAATTAGGGAAGACTGCATCGTTCCGCTCGTCTGAAACGGTTATGTCGCGCGTCCCTCGAAATGCGCCTCTATTTCTTCCAGCGTTTTTCCTTTCGTTTCGGGGAGAAGGAATACTGCAGTCAGGAAGTAGATCACCGTGAAGCTGGCAAAGAGGAAGAATATCGACGAGTAGCCGTGCTTGCTGACAAACGGCAGAAAAATTCCAGCCAACGTGGTCGACACCAATTGATTGATGACCAGCGCGATGCTCATTCCGTTCGATCGGATGCGGGTCGGCATCAGCTCTGAAAGCGCCAGCCAAACGCACACCCCGGGACCCATGGCATAGAACGCCATGAAGGCATAGAGGCCAAGTGCAACCAGCCATCCGTGGCCTTGGTTGGGTACAGCGCCGATCAAGGCTTTGTCGATTCTAAGCGGCGCAGTGCGCGCTGCTTCCAGGTCTGCGAAGGGATTCTTGAATAGCGCCTCCACGCGGTTGGCCGGTACGCAACTCTCCCGTGTGATGCTCAGCGTTTGCGGTGTTGGATCGTCGGAGCGCACAAAACTTGTAGACGCGGTGAAGTCGCCATAGGAATAAATCACCGCAAACGACGCCCGTTCAGGGCGAATCGCATTGCTCACCTGTCCTTCTGCAGTCAACAATCGCGCGGCTTGTGCGGGGTCAAAGTGCAACGTCAAGCTCTGGTCATTACCGACCTCAGCCTGCAGCAGGTTGTGGCAATCCACGCTCTGTTTCTCGGTCCGTAGAAACATGGCTCCGGTCGCCACCATCGAAAGGATTATGCCACTCGTTCCAATAATCAGCAGGAATTTTCGACCACTTCGATCGACGAGTGTCAGGCCCACGATTGTCATCAGAAAGTTGACTACCGTAAACACCACGTAGCCCCAGTGCGCCTGCAAGTCCGAGAGGCCGCTCTGTAGCAGGATGCCGGTGTTGAATCCGATGATGGAATTGACTCCGGTTGCCGTATTGCAGAAGAGAATCACGCACGCCAGCAAAAACGGAATGACATACTTCCGTCGCAGCAGCGAATCGCGTGCGGCCGATCCTGCGCCGAGGTGGATTGCAGCACGTGCCGTCTCCTCCATCTCGCGCAGTTCGATCGCGGCCTGTTCCGGGGTGCGCGAGCGCAGCAGGGCCGCGTGTGCCTGCTCTTTTCGTCCACGGCGAAAAAGCCATCGCGGAGATTCGCTTACAAACAGGCTGCCCACGACGAACAACAATCCAGGCGGTAACGACACCCAGAAAATCCGTCGCCACGCCTGGTCCTTGAATGCGAATAACGCGGCGGCATCCGCTGCTTGCGCTACCGCCGCGACGCGGTAGCTGTAATAAATGCCGACCAGCGCGGCCGCGACAATCCCCAGTGTGAGCAACCATTGAAAGATGCCCGTGCCCTTTCCGCGACTCGATGCGGACAGGCACTCGGCAAGATACAGGGGAACGACCACGCCAATGAATCCGCCGCTCATCCCTTGCAGCAGGCGGCCGAAAAACAGCGGCGCATATCCCTGCGACAACGCAATCACAGGGATGCTGACGGTGAACGCCACGCCACTGAGAATCATGAGCGGCTTGCGGCCCATCCAGTCGGCAAACAATCCCGCAAACAACGTGGAGAACACGCTGCCCAGCAACACCGCCGCCACGATGGCCGACAGCTCAGACGCATTCAAATGCGACGTTGCTTCCAAATAAGGCAACGCCCCGCCGATAATGCCTACGTCGATTCCATAGAGCAGGCCGCCGAGCCCCGCCACCAGCAGAAGGAATTGGTTGTAACCGCGGTTGGCAGAGGAATCGATGGGCAGACGAGGGGGCACTTCAGCGTTAGCTGTCACTGGCTTGGACCTTTGCGCAGATTACGCTGCGCAGCGGCTCCGTGCAAGGCAATCCGCCGCGCGCGCTATGCCGTAAGCACCTGAAAAGGCCGCATCATTTCATTGGCCGCGTGTTCCAGCAGATGACAGTGCCACACGTAGCGCCCGGGAAAACCCGCAAACGGTATGATGATGCGCGTCACGGTCTCAGGGTGTGCGGGGATCGTATCTTTCCAGCCGGTTTCGCCCGGTTCGGGCGGCGCGGGATCGCCGACGTAATGGAATTTTCCGTAATCGAGGAAGTCGTCAACATCGAACGCGCGGCGGTCAAGCAACTGGAAGCGAACCAGGTGCAGATGAATGGGATGCAGATCCTGCGTGGTGTTGACCAGTTCCCAGATCTCGACGGTGTTGAGGCGCGGCGTCTCGGTTACCTCGTCATGCCAGTACTTGCCGTTGAGCAGCATCAGCATGACGCGGGTCTTGGGGTTCATGTATTCGTTCAGCGTGAGCCGGCGCGTCTGAACGGCGGCGCTCTCGGGGATGCGTTCGACGATGCGAAGGGTTCGCGGAACCGCGAAGGAAGAAGGCGAAGATGCAGGCTGCGCAGGCGATCCGACCGCGACTCCGGGCGGCTTCACGCGAAATTCCATCACTGGTTCACTCTGGTTGATCAGCGTGAAGCGCTGCCCGGCGCTTTGCGAGAAGTCGAGGACTACATCTGCGCGTTCGGCGCAGGCGAGGGACAGCGCTTCAAGTTGGACGGGCGCGGGCAGCAGGCCCTGGTCGCTGCCGATCTGCGTCCAGTGCAGATTATTCGAGAACGTGAATCGGAAGAAGCGCGTGTTCGATGCGTTGAGCAGGCGAAAGCGGTAGGCACGCGGCTCGACCTCGAGATAGGGAAAGATTTTTCCGTTGGCCATCACGACATCGCCGTAGACTTCGGGCACCCAGGGCGCATCGGGATCGCCCGAGTCGGGGTAGTGCAGTTGGCCGTCAGCAAAGAACATTCGATCGCAGAGCACAAGAGGGATCTCATATTCGCCGGCGGGCAGAGGCTGCGCATCTTCTTGTGCGTCGCGGATTAGAAAGAAGCCAAACAGCCCTGCATATTGATTCAGGCGCTCGATGCCCATCGCGTGGTCGTGATACCAGAGCGTGGCCGCATCCTGCTGCAGCGGATAGATGGCGCGATAGGTCTGGCCGGGCGTTTGCCAGTTGGTGGGGAAGCCGTCGCTCTCCGGAGGGACGTTGGCGCCATGGACGTGGACGGCGGTGCGGACACGGGGCAGATCGGCGCCGGCGCCGCAGAGGGTGTGATCGACAGGGAGAAAATGGTCGCTGGGTAGTTGATTCACCCAGTCGACCCACAGCGGCTGGCCAGTGCGCGTTTCGATCGTCGGTCCGGGGACTGTTCCGTTGTAGCTCCACATGCGCGCGGGCGGAAGATCGCGATGCACAGGAACCTCGGCGACGCGCATTTCAATGCGCAGGTAGCCGATTCGCTGCGAGGGATCAAGTGGATTGGAGCGTTGTTCTGTTGCGTGCAGTACAGAAGGTTTCGGCAGAGGATCGACGAATTGCGTTAGCTTCTCAGGATGAAGCCAGGGGTGAGCGGGAGATTCTTTGCGCGCGCTTGACTTCGACATGCCGGGCATGGATGCCATCGTGGGTTGCTGTCCGCGGAGGAGGCCTGCTTTCCCAGCGGCTAAGGCGGCCATGAGGCGGGCGCCGTCGTGCAAGAGTTGACGTCTCGTTTTTTTCATAGGAGAGAACTAATTGCGGCCGAAATCAGGGTCGCAATCGAAGATACAATCTGGCGCCGCGGAAAAGAACTGTCGCTCCGGACCGCCGCTGGCTTTGGTGAGAAGCCAGCAGCGCCGGAGCGAAGTGTCGATCGGTTGTAGCAGCGCGGTTAGAAAGGATTGACCGGCGCGCCGGTGTTGGGGTTCAGGATCAGCTTGCGTGCTTCGGCTGATCCGGTTCCGCCAAAGAATGCACCCTGGGCAAAGACGTGAGTCAGGTCGCCCGCGATTGTGTCGAAGCTGCCGCCCGGTTGAATCCGCTCGCCGTTCAACCAGTTGTCTTCGATGAAGCGGATGATCGAGCTCTGGTCGGTGAGGGTGTGGTCTACCGCGCCGATGCTTGCCAAGGGCGAGATCACCAGCATGGGGATGCGCGTGCCGTATCCGCAGCGACCCTGAACCGGCTTGCCGAGCACGCCATTCAGAGGAGTCGCCAACACGGGGTGGCCCTGCTGAACGCCCGTGTCGCAGACCGCGGCGCCGTTGAGCGCATCCACCGTGCTGCTGAAGGAGGGGTTTACGATCGGCGGCATCTGATGGTCATACCAGCCGTCAGAGTCGTCGTAGGTGATGATGATCGCCGTCGAATCCCAGAAGGGGCTCTTCATGACGGCGTTGATCGTCTCAACGAGGAAGGTCTGCTCGTCGATCGGATCAGAGTTGCCGGGGTGCGCGTCCTGGAACGATGGGGGCTTGAGGAAAGTCACAGCCGGAAGGTTGCCATCGGCCAGCGCGGAAAAGAAGTCGTCTGTGTCGTACTGATGGTTCGCCGGATCCTTGGTTACGCCGTCCTGCTCAAATGTACTGCCGATCGCCGAGGGCGAGCTGGGGCGAAGGTGCTGCAGGTTCGCGGTCGAGGCGTAGTACTGGAAGGGCTGGTGATGCTCGACATAATCGGCTTGTGCGACGCCGCCGTAGCCAGGAACGACGTTGGGCGTCGAACGGTGGCAACCGGTCGAGCTATTGGGGTTGGTGATGCCCAGGTTGAAGCCGCCCTGAAACCAACCCCAGGTGATGCCCTTGGCGTTGAGCAGATCGCCGATGTTCTTGCCCGCCATCTGCACATTGTCAGAAGACGTGTTCGAGCAAACATCGCCCAGAGGTTCGGCGTCGCCGATCAGCGTGAATCCGCCCTGGCCGTCAAAGATCTCGTGGCTGTTGTGCAGCAGAGTATTCCCCGAGACGATGTTGGTGGAGTTGGCGAAGCCGTTGGTCTGGCCGGAGATCAGGTTGATGGCGCCAGGCGTGGAGGGGCCGAACTGGCTGGTGTAGGTGTTGTCGAAAAGCACAAAGTGCTGCGCGTAGTTCCACATCGCGGTGACGGTGTTGCCGTCGAAGTAGCCCATGGTCAGGCCCTTGGAAAGAGCGGCCTCGGAGGTCGCGGTGGCCGACGGCGGCGGTCCGGCGGTTCCGGTCGAGCCAGGGAACTGGTCCATCTTGCCGTTGTCGTACGCGATCTGCTCCGGCTTGGGAGCGTGGTTCTGGTCGGCGGTGGCGGCCTGCGACGGGGCCAAGCGGAAGGGGTTGGCCGCGCTGGTACCGTTAAAGGCTGCGCCGCTGCCGTTGGGGCCGTTGGGATTTGTTCGTGAGCAGATTCAGCGTGTACTCAGGCGCGAAAAAGAAGTTGGGATTCAGCGGGGTCATCAGATTATCCGCCGGCGCGCCAAAGGAACCCCAGAAGGGAGTCTCGCCGGATAGATTCTTCGCGAGAGGATAGGTGCCGAAGTAGTGATCAAACGAGATGTTCTCGTTGAAGATGACGATGACGTGTTTCACCGGCGTGCGAGTGGCCGGCTCCTGAGCGAAAGTTGGGGTGGGGAAAGTGCCGACAACGGCAAGGGCCGCACATAAAGCGGCGAACGGCTTCTGCATAACGCCTCCGCGCCATTCCTGGGAAGTGGCTGTTCTCTTGTTACGGAGGTCATGTTGATGCAGATTGAACCGAGTATGACAAACCGACTAAATTCTCGCGTGAATCCTTGTCCGCACACTATTTATCCACAGTCTTCGAGGCTGCTCAAAGATATTTGTCAAAGCCTTCGATATGCTTTGCGTGATATTCCCTTCGCTCTACGGGTGACGACAACACCGTGGAGGTTGAAGTTGCGCCGAGTGCGGAGAGCTTGTCGATAAGCGTCTCCAGATGCCGAATCGATACCACGTGCGCTTCAATGACGAACGATTCCGATCCGGTGATGCGATGGCACCTTCCGATCTCAACGAGTTCCTTGATCGCTGTGACCGTGCGGCTGATCTGCAGATCGCCACCTGGAATCGTGAGCCGCATCCAAACATGAATGGGTACGCCCAGCTTTGCCATGTTTAAGGATGCGTGGTAGCCGGTGATTACTCCGGCATCTTCCAGCCGGTGCACGCGCTCCGCCACGGCGGGCGTCGACAGACCGACCTTTCTCCCCAATTCGGCGAACGATAGTCGCGCGTTATGTTGCAGACTTTCGATCAGCTTCCATGCAATGGCGTCCAATTCAAAAAGATTCGGCGCGGCCTTATGAGTCATTTAGCAGCATTCCTTAGGTTCAGCATCGATTATGCCTAAGATACTTAAGTTAAGGAACGATTTTTCTTTCATATCGCCCTTTTCAGTCTTGTGACTTCAGGCCTATTCTTGCGCCTAGTCGGTGAGTATTCCCCTCGTTTCCCCGTGCTCCCGGCCAAGGAGGTTCTCCAATGAACGCACTCCCGCGTTCCGTTTCGTCTACAACTGTCGCCCCTGCTGTCCTTGAGCCTCCTGCCTCCGAGACGGATTTCCTTCCGCTGCTGGGAACGGACCACGTCGAGTTCTATGTAGGCAATGCCCGCCAGGCGGCCCATTTCTATCGAACCGCGTTCGGCATGTCACTTATTGCCTACGCTGGACCCGAGACGGGGCTGCGCGATCGCGCTTCTTATGTCGTGCAGCAGGGCAAGGTCCGCTTTGTGCTGACCACACCATTGCTCAGCAGCGGGCCCATTGCGGAGCATATTCAACGCCACGGCGATGGCGCGCGCGTGATCGCGCTGTGGGTCGACGATGCGGCGCAGGCATGGCGCGAGACAACCCGCCGTGGCGCAATCAGCTTTGCCGAGCCCCAGACCAGTTCTGACGAGCACGGCCGTGTTGTTCTCTCCAGCATTCGCACTTACGGCGACACGATTCACACGTTTGTCGAGCGTGGTGCCTACGACGGCCCGTTTCTCCCGGGATATCGGGCGGTCGAGAATGATTCCATAGCGCGGCCCACTGGCCTGCTCCACATTGATCACATGGTGGGGAACGTCGGTTGGCACGAGATGAACAAGTGGGTCGATTTCTATGCGCATGTGATGGGATTCCGGCTCTACCAGCATTTCGACGACAAGGACATATCCACCGAATACTCCTCGCTCATGTCGAAGGTGATGTCCAACGGCAATGGCTATGTGAAGTTCCCCATCAACGAGCCTGCCGAAGGAAAACGCAAGTCGCAGATCGAGGAATATCTCGATTTCTACGCGGGGCCGGGTGTCCAACATATCGCGCTTGCGACGAACGACATTCTGCACACGGTGAGAAGTCTTCACGCGCAGGGAATCGATTTCCTTCATGTTCCTCATACGTATTACACGGAGCTGCAGGAGCGGGTTGGAGCCATCGATGAGCCTGTCGATGAGTTGGAAGAACTCGGCATTCTCGTGGACCGCGATGACGAGGGATACATGCTGCAGATCTTCACGCGGCCAGTCGAAGATCGTCCCACGCTCTTCTTCGAGATCATTCAGCGCAAGGGTAGCCGCAGTTTCGGCAGGGGCAATTTCAAAGCGCTGTTTGAAGCCATCGAACGCGAGCAGCGGGAGCGGGGCAACCTCTAGTTCAGCGGAGACGAAGAATGAATACTGCAACTCTATCGGCGGCGGCGCCGTTCATCATCCAGCAGGATTACTCGGCTTATACCGATGAGCAGCACAGTGTGTGGGCCGAATTGGTGGACCGCATGCTGTCGGAGCTCGAAACGCATGCTGCCCGCGAGTATCTCGACGGATTTGAGATCATCGGCCTGCAGCGAGACCGCCTGCCTAATCTTGCCGCCATCAGTGCGCGCCTCGCACCTAGAACGGGCTGGGCCTCCACTCCAGTAAGTGGATTCCTGCCGGCGCCGGCGTTTTTTGAGATGCTGGCGTCGCGGCTGTTTCCAACAACGACATGGTTGCGGAACAGGAAATCTCTCGAATACACGCCTGAACCCGATATCTTTCACGATGTCTTCGGCCATGTGCCCATGCACGCACACGCCGTGTTTGCGGATTTTCTGGAGCACTATGGCCGCGTGTGCGCAGGCATCGAGGACCCCGGCGTTTTGGAAAAACTCGGCCGCCTTTTCTGGTATACGGTGGAATTCGGGCTGATTCGAGAACGCAGTGAAATCAAGGTCTATGGAAGCGGCCTAATCAGTTCCCATGGCGAGTGTTGCAACGTCATGGAAGGTCATTGCGCCATCCACGATTTCTCATTGGACGAGGTGCTGAATACTGCGGTCAAAGTCGATGAGTTGCACAAGCTGCTTTTTGCCGTGAGCAGCTTTGACCAGGTCTACGAGGCCATGCGCGAAGCCGAACAAATGGCTCTTAGTGGAAAGTTGTGAGGAAGGAAACCATGTCGACTGAAGTGAAGTATCAACCTGGATTCGGCAATGAGTTCGCCACCGAGGCTGTGTCCGGAGCGTTGCCGGTTGGCCAGAATGCGCCGCAGAAGCATCCCCTCGGCTTGTACACGGAGCAGTTCAGTGGCACTCCGTTTACCGCGCCGCGCGCCACGAATCGTCGCACGTGGACCTATCGCATCCGCCCTTCCGTGACGCATCGGCCGTATGAGGAAATCGATTCGAAGTTGATTCGCAGCGGACCATTTACCGAGGTGCCCACGACACCCAATCAACTCCGGTGGGATCCGCTGCCGGTGCCGGAAAAGAAAACGGATTTTGTCGACGGGATTGTCACGCTCGGCGGCAGCGGCGACCCTGCGATGCAGGTTGGCGTGGCGATCCATCTCTATGCCTTCAATACATCGATGAAGGATCGATTTTTTTACAACGCCGATGGGGAGCTTTTGATTGTGCCGCAGCTCGGCAAGCTGCGTTTTCACACGGAGCTTGGCATTCTCGACGTTGCGCCAGGTGAGATTTGCGTCATCCCGCGCGGTGTATTGTTCCGAGTGGAACAATACGAAGCCAAGACTTCGCGTGGTTATATTTGCGAGAATTACGGCCTTCCTTTTCGCCTTCCAGAACTCGGCGCCATCGGGGCAAATGGACTAGCCAATCCGCGTGACTTCGAGGCTCCGACCGCTGCGTTCGAGGACCGCGAGGGGGAATTTCACATTACAGCGAAGTTTATGGGACGGGTGTGGTCTGCATTCATCGATCACTCACCATTGAATGTAGTTGCATGGCATGGAAACTATGCTCCATACAAATACGATCTCGCACGATTCAACTGCATCAACACTGTCTCCTTCGACCATCCCGACCCTTCGATTTACACGGTCTTGAGCGCCCCGTCAGCGGTTCCAGGCACGGCGAACTGTGACTTCGCCATATTTCCCCCGCGATGGATGGTTGCCGACCACACCTTCAGGCCGCCATGGTTTCATCGCAACTTGATGAATGAGTTCATGGGTCTTGTATTCGGCGCATATGATGCGAAGGCGGAAGGCTTCGTGCCCGGCGGCGCCAGTCTGCACAACTGCATGGCCGGTCACGGTCCGGACGCGGAGACGTTTGAGCGCGCCAGCGACGCGGTGTTGAAGCCCCAGTACGTCGATAACACGCTGGCCTTCATGTTTGAGACGCAGCTTGTGGTGCGCCCGACGGAATTTGCAATGAAAACAAGAATTCTGCAACACGAGTATTTCGAATGCTGGCAAGGATTGAAGAGTCAATTTTCGCTGGCGAAAAGCACGGCTGCAGCAGAGAACGGGAAAAGAACGCATTCAACGAAGAGATGAGTGTGATCGCCAACTTGCTCGACAGCCTGTTCGACTACGCAGGTCTTTTTCCACCCGCGAGTCTCGACTTGCCAGCGGTGGTGCGCAACTATCTTTGCTATCGGCAGGGTCGGTATGCCGATGCGCTGGGACGATTGATCGTCGACTTCAATCGTGCGCAAGAGTTGAGAACTGTCGCAGGAGAGCGCCTGAGGGAGATCGGGCTCAGTTTAATTGCTTCGTGCGAACGGGATCTGGATGGCCTGCTTTATCTTCTGGATACTGGATTGCCAATTGATGCGATCGAGATAAAGGCGAACGCTCCGTCAGGTATCGAGGGTATTGCACGGCGGTTGCCTGTTGGGCTGACGACGTATTTCGAAGTGCCGGTCGAGGCTGGGGATGCCAGGGCACTCGATGCGATTTGTGCTGCCGGCGCGAGGGTTAAACTACGCATGGGCGGGATGACCGCGAAGGCATTTCCATCGCCGCGGGCAACCGCCGGTATGCTGCAAGCGCTCGCCGATCGCCATCTCATGTTCAAAGCCACTGCAGGATTACATCACCCGTTGCGCTCCATTCGTCCGTTCGAGGATTCGCTGGATAGCGCAGTCGGGACCATGCATGGATTTGTAAATCTCTGCTGCGCAGCGGCAATCATTCATTTAGGCGGCGACGCGATCGACGCCGCACTTATCCTTGAGGAGACGGATCAACACGCATGGCAGATTTCGCCTGAGGCCATCGCGTGGCGTGAATTCCGATGGAGCGCATTGCAGATGGAAGATGTGAGGCGCGAATTCTTCTGTAGCATAGGTTCCTGTTCCTTTACCCAGCCATTCAAGGAGATGGAGACGATGAGATGGCTTTGAGCCGGCAGAGCTGGGTCGGCTCTGCAAATGAGGCTGACTGCGATTTCCCGCTCCAGAATCTGCCTTACGGCGTGGTGCGCGATCGCGGCCAGACCTTTATCGGCGTAGCCATCGGCGAACGAATCCTGAACTTGAGAGTTTGCGCGCACGAAGGATTGCTGGCCCCCCTAGCCGGTCAGATTCTGGATGCGTGCGGCGCGGAATCGCTCAATCCGCTGATGTCGCTTGGAACCGGATCGTGGTCTGCACTTCGGCGCCGCGTGACGGAGCTTTTGGATGCAGAACGTGCGAACGAATCGATGCAAAACCGTGTAGCGCAGTGCATGACCGCTATGCATGATGTGCCGATGTTATTGCCGGTGCAGATCGGCGACTATACCGATTTTTACGCATCCATTGATCACGCGACGCGTGTAGGGAAGTTATTCCGGCCCGATCATCCGCTGCTGCCGAACTACAAGTATGTTCCGATTGGCTATCACGGGCGAGCTTCCTCCATCGTGGTAAGTGGAACGGAGATTCGCAGGCCTTCGGGACAGATCAAACGTGCAGACACGGGTCCCGTGTATGCCGCATCGCGATCGCTGGACTACGAGCTTGAGATGGGCGCATTCATCGGACCTGGAAACCAGATGGGACAACCGATACCGATCGGAGAAGCTGAGGAGCACATCTTCGGCCTTTGTCTGGTGAACGACTGGTCCGCACGCGATATGCAGTCGTGGGAGTATCAACCCTTGGGCCCATTTCTGGCTAAGAATTTTGCGACTTCGATCTCTCCATGGATTGTGCCGATGGAGGCACTGGCTTCGTATCGCGTTGCTGCGCGCGACCGCCCCGACGGTGATCCTGCGCCCCTGGCGTATCTTTCTTCAAGGACCGACGAAAGGGACGGCATTGATGTCACCCTCGAAGTCTCTCTGCAATCCCGAAGAATGCGCGACGCAAACATCGCACCCGCTCTCATTAGCCGAGGCAATCTGCGCGATCTTTATTGGACGATTCGGCAACTCGTGACGCATCACGCGAGTAACGGATGCAATCTGAGGACCGGCGATCTGCTTGCCACCGGCACGATTTCGGGACCGGAGGAAGGGTCGGAAGGTTGTCTTCTCGAGATGAAGCATCGATCGGAGCCGCTGCGGCTACCAAGTGGAGAAACACGCGTGTTTCTCGAGGATGGAGATCGAGTCGTATTTCGCGCATACGCGTCGAGAGATGGTTTGCCCAGAATTGGATTCGGCGGGTGCACTGGCACCATTGTTTGACCGAATGGCTCGACTGAGCGCGGCCTAGACGCGCGGGTGAATGAAGTAGACGAGTCCCAGATAGTCGTCGGTGAGCAAGAAGCTGTCTGGCCCAACGCGCAAGATGCCGCAGGGGCGGCCGTGCACGGTGGGCTTTCCGTTTGCGTAGGTCAAGAAGCCGGTAATGAAGTCGCGGGGGGTGCGGTTCGTTGGTGAAAACTTGACGACGCGATAGCCTGTGCCGATGTGGGGGTGGCTGGCGCCGTGCAGGGCAACAAGGAAGCTTTCGTGCAGCAGGGAATCGGTGTGGCCGAAATACTCGAAGCCAAGTGGAGAACTGTGCGCGGTAAAAGTGGTGTAAGCCGCAGGGACTTGCTCGCACGATCTGAGTGGCGCGGGCGCACTGCCTAGCGCGGCGTTGGGATCGGGCGCAAAAGCATGTCCACCGCCAGCAGCAAGATTGGTGCCCGCGGCAGCGACTCCGGTTTGCTTGCCGTAGGCAGAGTCGTTCAGGTGCTCGGCGGCAGATGCGGGCGGAATGGGAGCGACGGCACCTGGGTCGTTCAGCGAAGGGAGCGGCGTGGTGTCGTGGACGGGCTTGCCATCGGCGAAGTAACAGGTTGGCCAGCCATAATTCGGCGGAGAAGTTGCCGCTGTGTCGATCCTGAAGAAAGTATCTTCCGGAAGCTTGTCGCCGAGATGATCATCACCCATGTTGGTGGCGAAGAGCGCGCCATCGAGCACGGAAATAGAATGCAGGTCGACGGCATTCCGCATGCCCTGCACGACGAGTGACGGATGTTTGCCGTCGGGATCCATGCCCACGATCGCTGCGCGAAGAACTTCGCGTTCCTGACAGTAATTACACGATGATCCGGCGGAGACGAAGACGCGGGTTGCTCCTCGAATCTGCGCAATGGTGACGGTGCGCGTAAGGTGCCAGCCACCGTATTTGTAATTGAGGCCGTAGTCTGGGAAACGGATTAATGACTCGGGCGTAGAGGAGGGGGCATTGTCGCCTGCGTTGTATTTGTAGCGGACAAGCTTGTCGGTCAGCGGTAGATAGAGCCAGCTCTGGTGCGTTGACGGCTCCGTCCAGAATGCAAGGTTGTTCGGGTTGCGGAGATGGTCGAGATAGTGCGTGATGCGCGTGAAAGTGTGCGACTGCTCGTTCCAGCCGTCGAGGATGAAGACAGAGCCCCGCGTGTTGTCGGCGAGATCGTACATGCCGGTGACGAAGATGCGACCGTCGGGAGCCTGCGCGAAAAAGCGAACTCGTCGCAAGCCGCTGGCTGCAATGTTGATGTCGAACCCGTCGGGCAAAGACAGAGTAATCGACTTACCTTCGCCGTAGGTAAGGGTATGCGATGACTGTGCCGCGTTTTCGAGAGAGGTCGCCGCACATGGAAGCAGCAACGCGAGCGCAAAGCGGCAGAAAGATTGGTGCATGCCATGAGATTAGACGATGAGGCGTGCGGGTGGTCCTCGCGAGAATCTAGCTTGGGAGCGCTCGCCTAGGCGGATTTACGCCGCGACAGAGGCTTCGCGGCCGGTTTGACTAAGCCCATTTCCCGATGCACTGGTTGCCTTTCGCTCTTCGGTGGCTTCTTCAGCGGATGTTTCGCGGTCGAATCGCTGCCGATGCTCTTGCGAAGCGCATCCATGAGATTGACCACATTGTTGCGTCGTGCCTTCGGGGCCTCATCTTTTGGCACTGGAAGATGGTTGACTTTGGCCTCGACGAGTTCCTTAACCGCGACTTCATAGCCATCTTCGAATTTGCCGGGGTCGAACTTCGCCGAATGCTTGGCGATGAGGGTTTCGGCCAGTTGAAGCGAGTCTTCATTGATTTTTGCCGGCTTGATATCGCGGAAATAGTCTTCCTGATTGCGCAGTTCATCCTGATAGCGCAGCGTATAGCCCATCATGCCGCGGCCGCCTTCCGCGGGCTTGATGGCGATGATGTGTTCGCGACCCGCAAAGGCAATCTTTCCGATAGCGGCCTTACCTTTTTTCGCAAGGGCTTCGCGCACGACGGTATAAGCTTCCGTCTGACTATCATTTTCTGGAACAATAAAGTAGGGGTTTTCGATGTATTCCGGGTCGATTTCGCACGTATCGATGAACTGAGAAATCTCGATGGCGTGCTTGGACGGGACGCGCAAGTTTTCGAGTTCATTGGGCTCGATCGTGACGTACTGGCCTTTTCGATACTCGTATCCTTTGACGATCTCGTCCTTTTGGACGACGGCCGCCTCGTCGCTGTCGACCGTGCTCTCGAGCACTTTTTGATGACGCACGCGCTCGCCGGTGGTGCGGCTGATCTGGTGGAAGTTGATGCGGCTCTTGCTTTCGGTGGCGACGAAGAGGTTGACACCGAACGAGACGAGAGAAATCTGAATGGGACCGGACCAATAAGGACGCGCCATCGATCACCCCTGGGTAGCAAGTTTGATTCGAGGGAATGCGGTGAAGATGGCTATTTAAACGAGAGATTTGCGACGTTCGTCGTTCGTTCGCCTCGCGGCCCGATGGGAGTTTGCCGAAGAGCTTTGAGACTGGAGCTGGGTTGAATCGTGAAACGAACTCGATTGTCCGTCTCATCTGAAGTAGTGCTCTACCCCGGAGGCAGCCGGGCGTGCGGAAACACGACGCTGCCCGAAAGGTTCGGCATCCAAACTAATGATAGACTTTGGGCAGGTGAGGTTTTCGAGTTGCACCCAGTTCGGCGAATCATTTGCGGGGTAGCACTCTGCTTTCTTGCAGCACTGCTCGCTACGGAAGCGAAAGCGGCCTGGGTTGCGAACGCAGGCAGCTCACCAAGCGACATTACGGCAGTAAAGCTATGCCCCGTCGCCGGTAAGCAACTGCAAGCGGCGATCGATGTGCCACTGGCTCGCTCACACAACCCAATCGATTCGATACATGTGATAGCGGTTTGCCAGTGCACGACACCGTTCGCGCAGTGGAGTATATCTTCCACGGCAAACCCACAAAGCTCAGGCACGCCCTTGGAGCTTTCGTATTTTTCTCCTCCGTTATTCTTGCGTCCTCCTCCTGCTCTCTGATTGACATTCTGAACTAATACAAGGGCTGCGCACAGAGTGCGCCAAGTCTCGAATGCATACACCCGCCGGACGGGTGTGTGTCTTGGTTCTTTCATTCAGCGAGGAATCTGCACTATGTTCTCGTTTCATGCTGCCTTCGACCGGTGGTGCCATCCGCTCATATCTCGAGCGCGAGCCGCCAATTGCTGCTTTACCCAATTAGCGAATACCCCAAGAGCGTACCCCGGAATTAAGTCGTGCCTCGCACAGTCGGTTGCATTCATCTTGTGTATGAGTTGCGGAGTCGCCGGATGCCATTCGGGCAGTGACGATTCCGCTGCGAGGGCGGCAACAGTTCCTGCTGCGAAGGTCGTAACTGCGCAGCGAGGCGATATCTCCCGTGACCTCACTCTAGCTGGACAATTTCAGCCTTACCAGGTGGTCGATGTGCACCCCAAGGTCAGCGGCTACATGGAGCGCATCAACGTGGATATCGGCGACATAGTTCACAAGGGAGATACGCTCGCGGTCCTCGAAGTTCCTGAACTAAAAGCCCAGCTGCAACAGACCGTATTCGAGATGCAAGGGAGCAATGAGGAGATTGTCCGCGCGCAGCACGAGATCAATAGTGCGGAAGCTACACATGCGGCGCTTCACGCGCAGTCGGACAGGTTGAAGCAGGCTTCAGCAGCTCAGCCCGGGCTGATTGCGGAACAAGAGTTGGACGACGCACTGGCCAAGGATTTGTCTTCGGAAGCGCAGGTAGATGCTGCCAAGGCAGCGATGGCTGTCGCCAAGGAGCATGCGAACGGTGCACAGGCCGACAATCAGCGGGTCCAGGCATTGCACGATTATACGAATGTTACGGCGCCGCTGGAGGGTGTTGTGATCTGGCGCTATGCGGACACGGGCGCGCTCATACAGGGAGGGACAAACTCAAACAGTCAAGCCCTACCTATCGTACGACTCTCACAAAGCGATCTACTTCGTCTCCGAGTTCCGGTACCGGAGGACGACGTGAGGTATGTTCACGTGGGCGACTCTCTGCAGGTTCGGGTGGATGCGATCAATCGCGCCTTCACTGGAAAAATCGTGCGCTTCACGCGCGACGTGAACTTCGAGACGCGGACAATGGAAACCGAAGTCGATGTCGAGAACAGGGACCTGTCGATTTCGCCCGGGATGTATGCAAACACCGCGCTGCGACTGGCTCACGTAACTGGCGTAGTGACGGTTCCGGTGGACTCTCTTGTACTGAATCGCGGCCGGCAGACAGTCTATGTCCTCGATGGGTCGAACCATGTCCACATTCGGTCTGTAGAAGTTGGATTGGTTGGATCGAAGCTTGCGGAGATTAGGAAAGGGTTGAGTCCAGGTGAGCGTGTGCTTGCCGGTGGACAAGACAAATACCACAAAGATGAGGAAGTCAGTCCCTTGGTAGTCTCGTCACCGGCTTCGGAAACCGTACAGGAAAGCGGCGGCATGATTGACATGAAAGCGGAGGAGACAGATGAGAATGCGGGAGGGTCGCACTGATGCCCAGGTTTGCCCTCAGATTCCCATATTTCATCCTGATGCTCTGCCTAACGGTCTCACTCGTGGGAGTGGTGAGCGTTGTCCGCATGCCGGTCGACCTGTTTCCGAAGATTGACATGCCGGTCGTCGTGGTGGCTACGTTTTACAACGGCATGCCTCCAGAACAGATCGAAGCCGATATTACGAACACGTTCGAGCGTTTTTTTACGCTGGCTGCAAATGTCGACCATAGCGAATCGCGTTCGCTCACGGGTGTGAGTCTCATCAAGATCTACTTCAAAGCTGGGACAGATCCCAATGCGGCTCTCAGCAATGTCGCCAATCTTGCAATGGCCGATCTGCGTCGTCTTCCACCTGGAACTTTGCCCCCGGTGGTGTTGGGAATGGATGCTTCCACGCAGCCTGTCTGCCTGGTGACGCTGAAGGGACAGGGACTGAATGAAACCAGCCTCAAAGATTTGGCACAGTTCCAGGTGCGCAATCAGATTTCCAATGTGCAGGGCGCGTCCGTTCCTCAACCGTTTGGTGGAACATATCGCCAGATTCAGATCTACGTCGATCCGTTGAAATTGGAGGCGCGTAACCTTAGCCTGAACGACGTTGTTCAGGCAGTCGACAGTTCAAATCTCATTCTGCCAGCTGGCGATGTGCGCATCGGCGACAAAGATTTCAATATTTACGCCAACAGCCAGTTTCCCGATGCGCAATCAATGAATGCAATGCCATTGAAGTCCGTGGGAAATGCTTCTGTTTTGGTGGCGGATGTGGGTAAGGCGGAAGACTCGGGCGCATTGCAATACAACATCGTGCGCATCGACGGCCAACGTTCTGTGTATGTCCCAATCTTCAAGCAGGGTGGCAACAGCAACACCATCACGATTGTGGATGGGATCAAGTCTGCAATCAAGAAGCTCGTAGATATTCCCGAGTCGCTGCAGACAGCGGTGGTCTTTGATCAATCCGTCTTTGTGAAACTCGCCATCAGCAATGTCTCGAGAGAGGCGGGAATCGGCCTGTTGCTAACCGGAGTAATGATTCTGGTATTTCTCGGCAGCCCGAGAGCGACCGTCGCGGTGTTGCTATCGGTCCCGCTTTCGATGGTCGTCTGTCTGCTGCTGACAAATTACATGGGCGGTTCGATTAACACCATGATCCTTGGAGGGCTGGCGCTGGTCTTCTCCCGCCTCATCGATAACGGGGTGATCGTGCTCGAAAACATCTTCCGCCATATGGAATTAGGCGAATCTCCAGCGGTGGCGGCGGAAAAGGGCGGAATGGAAGTTTCCTTGGCGGTATTGGCCGCCACATTTACCACCGCGATCGTCTTTTTTCCGGTCGCGTTCTTTAGCGGAGTGAGCAAGTACATCTTCACGCCGCTCGCACTCGGAGTTGTGTTCTCAATTTTCGCTTCATACTTCTTTGCCATGACGGTGGTTCCGCTCTACTGTGCAAAATTCATTCGTCTGAAAGACGATGCTGAGCATGCGGGAGCACCGAAGCTGAGTTTCTTCGCTCGTTTCGAAAGAAAATTCAACGAGAAGTTCCAGCGGATGCTGAATTGGTACGAGGGCCTGGCAAGGAGAGCGATGGCGCGCCCAGGCTTCACCGCCTGGGCGATCCTTGCCGGGGTTGCGTTGGTGCTCCTCGTAACGGTTCCATTTGTCGGCCGCGCGTACTTTCCGCGCACCGATCCTGGACAATTCATTATCGACGTGCGCATGCCGAGTGGGAGCCGGCTGGAGGTTAGCAATGACTACATCGCGCACGTGGAGGACATTATTCGGAGTGTCGTGCGCCCTGGCGATTTGGATATGGTCGTATCGAACATCGGCGTCTATCCCGATCTTTCGGCGATCTACACGACCAATGCTTCAATGGACACAGCTTTCGTCCAAACCAGCCTAAAGGAAGGCCACAGAATCGGCAGTTATGAATACATGCGCGAGGTGCAAAGACGGCTTTCGCGTGAGATGCCCGAGTTGTCCACCTATTTTCAGGCCGGCGGTCTTGTAGACGGAGTCATCAATCAAGGCCTTCCGGCGCCGATCGACATACAAATCAAGTCACAAAACATGGATAACTCGTACGCCTTGGCGCGTGAGCTGGCTGCGAAGATTCAAGCGATGCCGAACGTGAGCGGCGTCTATATTCCGCAGAGCATCAACTATCCGGGTCTCGAACTGAACATCGACCGCGAGCGAGCCAGTCTCGTCGGGCTTTCGGCGAAAGACGTTGTCGACGACGTGATTACCGCATTGACCTCCGATAGCATGGTGGCTCCGAGCTACTGGATCGATCCGAAGAGCGGCAACAACTACATGGTCTCCGTGCAGTACGCAAAACGCTGGATCAACAACATGTCAATGGAAGACCTCAAGAACATTCCTTTGCGAGGAACGCGACGTTCGGGCAACGAACAGATGCAGGAAGGCGGACAGGCAATGCCGGTGGCAGCCCAAATGGTGCGCGGCGATCACGACGCCGGCTATGTTCCGTTGGGAGCTGTCGCCGACATAAAACAGATCAACACACCCGCGGAAGTAGACCACACGCAGATTCGACGGGTGGTCGACATTTATGTTGCCACTCGAACCGAGGCGTTGCAGAGTGTTGGAGCGCGCATAGACCGTCTCCTCGCTGAGACCAAGCACGACCGGAACACGGTCATCGACTTGCGTGGCGCGGTGGTCAGCATGAACCAGGCTTTTCATGACTTCGGCGTGGGCCTGCTCATTGCGATTTTGCTGGTTTATCTCATTCTGATGGCCCAGTTCGCATCATTCATCGATCCCTTCATCATTCTCATGGCAATTCCGCCGGGTCTTGCCGGAGTTGCGCTCATCCTTGTGCTGACTGGCAGCACGCTGAACATCATGTCGCTCATGGGCGTGATCATGATGACCGGCATCGTAGTATCGAACAGCATTCTCATTGTCGAGTTTTCCGGAATCCTGCACGAGCAGGGCATGCCGTTGCTCGAGGCTACAGTGCAGGCATGCAAGGTGCGTTTGCGGCCCATTCTCATGACTTCGCTGGCTACGCTGCTTGGGATGGTTCCAATGGCACTCGGACTGGAGGCTGGGAGCGAGCAATATGCACCCTTGGCGCGCGCGATTATTGGCGGGCTCGGCGTGTCCGTAGTCGTCACAATGTTCCTGGTTCCCGCGATGTACCTGATGATTCATGGCAGGCACCACGACAAGCCTGCGGTCGCTGGAGAGGTATAGAAGGGATGAAACAAGAAATAAGAAAGCTGCTCATTGTTTCCTTGGCTGCATTCATTGCAGGGGAGGCGCACATGATTGCGAGCGCGCAGGCCGCGGTGACTACCGCTCCGCTGCCAGATGCTCCTTCGCCTCGCCTGATGGCTCTCTTGAATGTCCAGCAAAGCGATGGGGGCCCGAATCTCCCGCAACTGCCCGTGGGGTCCGCGTCCGCAGCACCCGCTGAAGATAATCCCCGACTCGCTCGCGCAGAGGCCGAGCAGATGGCAATCAAGAATAACCCTCGGATCAGCGTCAGCCGCCTGCTTGCGCTCGCGCAGCACCAGGTTGTTCGCGAATCCAGAGCGGCCGAGCTGCCTTCTTCAACCGCGAGTGTGACCGCGGTGGATGCCGAGGACGCAAGCCGCATCTCAGCCGGCACTCTTACGGCCTCGCGCCTGTTTGAGCATGCCGGCGCTGGAGCGAATTTTACTCAACTGATTACCGACTTCGGGCGAACGAACAATCTGATCTCTTCTGCAAAGCTGCAGGAGAAGGCACAGAATGCGAACGCCATGGCGACCGTAGACGAGATTGTCATCGCCACCGATCAAGCCTTCTATAACGCTCTGCAAGCTCAGGCGCTCTATCAGGTTGCGAAGCAAAATGTGGACACTCGGCAAACTACGGATACGCAAGTCGGCCAGTTGACGAAGAACAAGTTGAAGTCAAGTTTAGATCTCAGCTTTTCTGACGTGAACCTGTCGCAGGCAAAGCTCCTCTTACTCGATGCCGAGAATAACCTCGACGCAACGATGGCCGCACTTGATGCGGTGTTGGGCCTAGATAAAGAAGTTCAATACCAACTCATAGGTGATTCGCATGAATTGCAACCGCCGCCTGAGGACGTGAACGGCTTGGTCCAGCTCGGACTGCAGCAGCGGCCGGATTTGCAGGCCATGAACTTCGATCAGCAGTCGGAAGTCAAATTCAGCAAGGCACAGCGCGATCAAATGCTTCCGAGCCTCACGGCGGCAGGCACTGCGGGAAGTGTGCCGATTCGCCCGGCAACGTACTACGTTTCGAATTGGTGGGGCGGCATCGGTGTCAATTTGAATATCCCCGTCTTCAACGGTTTCCTCTATTCGGCGCAGGCGAAAGAAGCGACACTGCGTGCCCAGGCCGCCGCGGAGCGAAGCCGCGACTTGCGAGACCAGATCGTTCGCGATATCCACACAGCGTGGTTGACCGCGAAAACGGCGTACCAACGAATGTCGGTGACGCGGGAACTTCTAAAACAGGCGAATCTGTCTCTCCAACTCGCGCAGACTCGCTATCAAATAGGACTCAGTTCGATTGTTGAGTTGAGTCAGGCGCAATATCAGCAGACGGACGCGGCCATCAGCAACACCGATGCCGAATATCAGTACAGATTGGCTTTGGCAACCCTGAACTACCAGATCGGGTCAACCCCGTAAGTTGACTTCTTGCGGCGCATTTACGTGATGCGCCTCGTTGCTGGATATTGAATCCTCTGAGTCTTCAGGATAGTGCGCGAAGGCTCTTGCGAAATTCGTCGGGAGTCCCGTTCGGAATGAGCTGTTCGATCTCATGATGGGTTCGCTCCCACACCGGTAGCGCGCTGGCCAGCAAGTTGCGCCCTTTGCCGGTAAGGGTCAAAATGCGACTCCGTCGATCGGAGGGATCCTGCGATACTTCGACCAACCCGCGGCGCTCCAGTGGTTTCAGTGCGGCGGTCAACGTGGTTCGATCCATCGCGAGAAGAGAAGCGACCGGGCCCATAGGCGGGGGCTCGGGACGATTCAGAGACATCAAGAGGGAAAATTGCCCGTTTGTAAGCCCGAAAGGCCGCAATGCCTCGTCGAAACGACGGGCCAGGGATCGGGCAGTGCGCTGCACATGCAGGCAGAGACAGCAGTCCCGGACCAGGAGCGTCGTTTCGTACGGAAGCGTTTTTGGACTTGACACGGTACCATATTAGTTGATATCAACATATTCGTCAATTGAGTTCCCGTCACGATGCGCGTTTGATCATGGGGCAGGCAAACTGGCCGCAGAATTTGTGACCAATGACATTGACACTTGGAAACCAGGTGGTTACGCTTCGAGCGATGAAGGCTCGCGGCAATCGTATTTTTCCCCAGCAGGAAGCAAGTGATTCAAACAACCCAACCGGAGGTCCGAAATGTCCTTCTTTCACGATTTGAAAATTGCCGTGCGTTCGCTGGCGCGCGTTCCTTCCCTTTGGCTCACCGTAGCCTTCACTCTGGCTCTCGGTATCGGAGCGAACGCCGCAATCTTCAGCGTGGTGCGCGCTGTCCTGCTGCGGCCGCTCGCCAATCGCGATGAGGACCGGCTGCTTTATGTGCGGCAGAGCGCTCCGGGTATCGGCGTCGCGAACGCAACGTTCTCCATCCCGGAGATTCAGGACATCGGAAGCGGTCTCAAGACAATCAAGGAACTCGGTACATTTTCCCAACTCGGCTTCACAGTCGTTGGCCTCGGCACTCCGCGCGAGGTCCAGGCTGGAGTCGTGGACGGAAACTACTTCGAAGTGATGGGGCTCCATCCTGTTCTCGGGCGGTTACTGGGCCCTTCAGATGATGGGCGCAATGCGGCGGGTGCAATCGTACTGACCTATAAATTCTGGCGGAACCAGTTACACTCCGATCTCGGCGTGCTTGGAAAGACCGTGCGCCTGGAGAGCTTCAGCGGCGCGCGCTCCGCGACCATCGTCGGCGTGCTGGAGCCATCGGTGCCGTATCCGGTGGAAACCGAAATCATCGCCAATGTGGTAACCAGCCCGCATCATCTCTCGGCTACCATGGTCACCGGCCGTGAACACCGCATGACTGAAGTCTTTGCGCGGCTCGCTCCCGGCGCAACCGTCGATGCTGCGCGCGCGGAACTGAAGACCGTATACGGGGGCATGCTGGCGGCGCATCCGGAGGTTTACAAGCCCGAGGACCACTACACGATCAGCACAACGCGGATGCACGACCAGATCAATTCTCGCGCCAACACAATCCTGTGGGTGCTGTTCGCGGCTTCCGGACTGCTGTTTGTGATTGCCTGCTCGAATGTCGCCAACCTGGTTTTGGCGCGGACTGTTCGTCGCGAGCCCGAATTGGCCGTTCGCTCGGCTCTGGGTGCAAGCACATCCGTTCTGCGCCGTTCGTTGTTGGCAGAGGGCATTGTGCTGTGCGGAAGTGGCGCCCTGGCAGCCGTACTGTTGGCGGTGCCGATGGTGGCCGTGCTGGGCCGCTACGCGTCCCGATTCTCGGTGCGCGCCAACGATCTTACCCTTGACTTCAGCCTGGTATGGTTCGGGATTGCGCTCGCGCTGGTCGCGGCGTTTTTCCTCGCTTACATTCCCAGCCTACCGTCGCCTGATTCGCCCCAGGGCGGTCTCACTGGTCGTGGCGTTCGCGTGGCGGGAGGTAGCAGTCGCCGCCTTCGCTACTTCGCCGTGACACAAATCATGGCTTCTTTCTTGCTGTTGGCAGGCGCCTGCGTGTTGATGAAGACGCTGTTTGTGCTCGAACAGACGCGCCCGCCGTTTAGCTCGGCTAATGTCCTCGCTCTCAATTTGCCCGTGATGTCGTATGGAAAAACACCGCAGCAGGTCGCGGACTTCTATCGCGATATCAAACGCCGCGTCAGTGCGATGCCGGGAGTGGAACAAGTATCGGAAGGCTTCAGTGTGCCGTGGCGTGCCGAGCAAGGGCAGGACATCAGCTTCTCCTTCGCGGCGCAAGGTGCGCATCGCGCGGATAACGGCAAGGACGACTTCCGCGCGACCTTTCGTTCCGTATCTCCCGGATTCTTTCCCACTTTGGGGGTGCCGATCCTCGAAGGGCGCGACTTCAACGATGGCGACAAGGATGGCTCTGAACGCGTGGTCATCATCAGCCAGAGTCTCGCGCAGATGCTCTATCCGGGACAGGACGCAGTGAATCGCAAGATGTGGTGGACCGATGGTGTGATGAAGTTCATCGGCATCAGCACCGAGCCGCGGAGAATTATCGCCGTTGTGCCTGATTTCGACGATGAAAATATCATTCCTTCGCCGGCCATGACGATTTATCAACCGATCGACCAGGAAGGATGGAATGGCCGCCTATTCGTGCGCGCGCACCAGGACCCGTATGCGCTGGTCCCTGCAATTACCCGCACGATCCACGAAATGTCGGCGGATCAGCCCGTCGAGCATGCGAGCACTTTGAATGACGTGCGCGCAGAGGTTCTGACTCCCGACCGTCTCAATGCGATTGTGTTTGGCGGATTCGCCGCCGTTGCGCTGTTGATTTCGGTCGTCGGTGTCGCCGGCGTCCTTGCATTCTCGGTAAGTGGACGTACCCGCGAATTTGGAATCCGCATGGCATTGGGCGCGCAGCCACGCAATATTCTTACTAATGTTCTGGTCGAGGGCGTCGTCATGGCCGGCATCGGCGTGGGGGCAGGCGTCCTGGTTGGGTTTGTCCTCACGCGCATCGTCAGCAAGTACGTTACGGAAATCAATCAACCAGGCGCACTCGCGTTCATTGCATCGGCAGGTGTCATACTCGGCGCGGCAGTGATTGCTTCGGCAGTGCCTGCTGCGCGCGCGGCCAGAGTGAATGCGGTGGAGGCGCTACGGGCGGAGTAATCCACTACCCTCAATCGCACAGTTCCGCAAGGTGGCAATACAACTCGATCGCAAGCAGCCGCGTCGATAGTTGATCGATACCTATTGGCGCGTTCTAGGTTTTTTGACCGCGTGATTTCATACATTGGGATTCGTGCTCTCCCACCCTTTCGCCAGGAAAAAGGCGAAAGGACGGGCACGGAAGACGGTACATAAACAAGCAGTCATGGACCTAATGCAGCTTTGTCGACGTTTGCTTCGCGGCGCTCTGTCCTCGCTCCGGGAGCGCCCACGCAAAAAGGACTTCACCGCTGCTTGTGATGATGTATTGGCGACCGTCCAGTTCGTAGCTGATGGGAGAACTCTGCATGGGCGAGCCCGTGCCCGCATGCCACAAGGTTTTCCCATTGCTTGTTTCAAGCGCGAGCACGTTGCCGTAACCGTCGCCGGTGAACGTAAGTCCCGAATCGGTTGTCATGACGCCTGCGCCTGAGCCGCCGGCCCCCACTTCATGACTCCATCGAATCTTGCCCGTTTGATAATCGATTGCCTCGATGACTCCCTTGCCCCACAGGCCATAATCAGCACCTGCCCATCCGTAGGCACCGTCTGCCGGCTTCGCGAAATAGATGCTGTAACTCGGATGTGCGTCGACGATAAACAAGCCGGTCTTGGGATCGAAACTGGGTGCTCGGTAGTTGGTGAGGCCTCCCTCGTCGGGCGCAATAAGCCTGCCATCCGGCGCTGGTTCCTTGGCGGGATTCGGAATCGGGTGACCTTGCTTATCCACGCCAAGCGACCAGTTCACCGGGCCATACGGGATCGTCAGCAGGCTTTTGCCATTCGTGCGATCGAGGACAAAGAAATAGCCGTTGCGGGAGGTCTGCATCAGCATTTTGCGCCGCTGGCCATGAAAATCCCCGTCAACCAGCACCGGTGTCTCGACGGCGTCCCAGTCGTGGGTGTCGTGCGGCGACACGGAAAAGCCCCACGCAAGCTTTCCATCGTCCGGATTGAGCGCCACGATGCTGCAGGTGTAGAGATTGTCGCCGGGCCGTGGTCCGCCGTTTAGCACAGGAGTGGGGTTGCCGGTTCCCCAATACAGGAGATTCAGATCGGGGTCGTAGGTTCCCGTCATCCATGTCATGCCGCCGGTGGCTGCATTGGGAGTTCCCGCGGGAGACGTCACGCCCCACTGCCACTGTGTCGCACCTGATTCGGGATCGAAGGAGCGTAGATAGCCGGGTAGATTGTCCAGGTCGCCCGAGACGCCGACAATCACATGGCTGTGCACGACCAGAGGCGCCATCGTGGTCCAGTAGCCCTTTTCGACATCGGCAATGGTTTTGTCCCATCGCACCTTTCCATCTTTTGCATCGAGCGAGATCAAGTGCGCATCGGGCGTAGTGAAGTAGAGCCACCCTTTGTACATCGCCACTCCGCGATGACCAATATGATCGCCCTTGGTCGCGGGCCGGTAGTAATGCCAGATCAAATGCCCTGACCGCGCATCGACGGCCCAAATGTTGTCGGGCACCGTGAAATAAAGCACTCCATCAACGAGTAGCGGGGAAGACTTGATTTGCGCGGGCTGATTGGTTTGAAACGCCCATGCCAGTGTGAGATTTCCGGCGTTCTGTGCGTTAATTTGTGTCAGGCGGGTATGGCGCCTGCCCGAATAGTCTCCATGATACGAAGGCCAGGAATCCGGTGTCGGATTCAGGAGTTGCGCATTCTCAAGATCCTGCGAAAAGAGCGGCTGGGCGCAGGCGATGGCAAGAGCAACTGCGGAGATAAGAAAGTTATTCGGCAACTTCATATCGAAATAGGATCTCAGGAACAAGAATCTGCGCGAGAGCATTCAGCGCAGCGTCTGCAGATAAGCCATCAGGTTATGGACGTCATCGTCGGTGTATTTGCTGAAGAGTTCTGCATGGGCATCGACTGGCGATTGCACCGCATAGCGAACGTGGTTAGTCGGCCAGGAGCGATACGTGCCAACGGAATCGCGCAGGGCGACCGTGAATTCGTCGAGGTACGCAAGAGTTCCGGAGATCTTCTGGCCCGACGCGCTGGTGACGGTGACCGTGCTTTTGGCGCCGCGGGGATAGAGCATGCGCTCCTCCAATTGCAGCCCCTCATAACGGGTTGCAACGCCTGCCAAGTCTCCGTTGGGCGAATGGCATTTCACGCATCCCCCCGGGCCATCGAAGTATTTTCTGCCGGCTTCCACATTGCCAGTCTGCAAATCTGCGACGGCGACTCCGCGTCGGCCTCCGGGACGCTCCACAGCCGCGGTTTCGCGAGCGTGGATGAAAGCGATGATGCTGCTTACTTCTTCACTGGAAAGATTGAAGGCAGGCATTTTGTTGTCGGGCCGGCCCTCGCGGATGACTTCGGCAATTTTTTCCCCGGTCTTGTCCGACAGAACCAGCTTCGATTCCGTCAGGTCGGGTCCGGTTTCGCCGCCCATGGCGTCGCGTCCGTGGCAGAACGCGCAGTTCTGGCGAAAGAGCGCTTCGCCCGCTTCTGCGATTCCCGAGGGGACGTTCCCGTGTGCGCCGCTTCCCTGGGGAGAAGGTTCAGCAATTGTCAAAAAATGTACCAGCGCGGAAAGCTCGCCGTTATTCAGATTGGGAAAGCCCGGCATCCGTCCTTTGCCTGCGTGCACCGTCTCGGTAATCTTGTCGTCGGTCATCCGATGATTAATTCCGATCAGCGGCGGAAATCCGGGCAGAATTCCCTGGCGCTGATCACCGTGGCAGATGGCGCAATGCTGAGCGTATGATTCTGCTCCGGGGTCTTTGCCGGAATTCGCGTTGCCCTGCGGTGCGGTCTCAATCTGACGGGCCGCATGAATGGGCTCATGTGTGAACTGGATGACGAGTGATCCCGCTGCGACCGCCGTCGAAATGATAAGAACCCGAAGACCTTTCACCTTGTTCAAATTTGCAGCACCTCAAAGATGTTTCAAAGACCAAGCGAACCGTTGGCGCGATGATCGTTATTCCGCGTACTTAATCAATTGCATGAACCCATAGTCCATGTGTAACTGCTGGTGACAATGCCACAAGGTATCTCCGGGATTGTTGGCAACAAAGTCGACTTCGACAGTGTCGAGTGGCATCACGTTGACGACGTCCTTCATTAAGCCGCTCAGATGCTTTTCGCCTATGCGGATTACTTCAAACGTGTGTCGGTGCAGGTGAAGTGGATGCTGATCGCCGCTTCCATTGCGAAAGACGAGCCGGTATCGCTTGCCGGGATGCACAATCAGGGGCTCAATTTCAGGCCATGACTTGTTGTTGATTGTCCACGTGTCAAACTGCGAACCGTGCTGCTGGCCAATATCGCGAAAGGTCAGGACAAAGCTCTCGTCTGGCGCGGGCGCTGCGTCCGCGTTGGCAAACTGCGTGTAGTCCCACTTTGCCGGCCCGGGATCATTCCAAGCCGGTGCCCCCGATTGACCGGCGTACTCGACCACGATGCCAAGGCCCATCTGACGCGACTTTTCCAGCGTCGAACCCAGAATCCAGACACCCGGGGAATTCATCTCCACGATCGCGTCAACGCGCTCGGCAACCGCAAGCGAGAGGGCCTCCACGCTTAGTGGCTTCGGCACCGGGTTTCCATCCATTGCGATGATCGTGAAGCGATGACCGGGGAGCGCCAGCATTACATTTTCGGTTGCGCTGGCATTCAGCAGCCGCAAGAGCACGCGTTGGCCTTGCTTCACGCGGATCGGTTCGCCAGCTCCGAGCATGCGATCGTTGATGGTGGTGTACTTGTAGCCAACATCCGATCCAGCGGTGAGCGGCATGTTTGAGGACTGTTCACGCATGGTCTCCACCATTGCGACGAACGACGGTTCCCAATGATGGATTGCCAAATTAAATTCCTGGTCGTAATGCGGAAGGTATTGCTTGCCCTCGATCAGGAGAAAACCGAACTGCCCAGTGTAGGTACCAAGCGAAAGATTGCCGTACGCCGACGCGTGGGTGTGATACCAGCGTGTGCCTGAAGGTTTGGGAGTGAATGTGTACCGATGTGTCTGGCCGGCAGGAATCATCGGCGATCCCTCTTCCATGGCGCCGTCGTTCAACGAGTCAATAGCGAGTCCATGCCAATGCACGATGTCGGGATCGGTGCTGGCATTGGTCACATCGATGCTCACCGGTACACCCTCGCGCAATCGCAGCAGAGGTCCTGGAACCTGGCCGTTATAAGCTAGCGTCTTGACGTTTACGCCTGGGCCAATTTCCAAAGTGCACGGTCCGATACGAAGGGTGTGGTCAGCCTTGCCGGCAGCACGTGCATTTTCTTGCTTCGTCTGCGCCGGCAAGAGCGCGCCCAGTGATTGGCTTGCCAGCAGCATTCCTGCTGACGAAAGAAACTCTCTGCGGTCCATGTGAATTCGCACGTTGCTTTTCAATTTGTTTTTCTCGTGCACCCTTGTGCCTTTACTTGCACGCCGGAGTCATAAACTTTGACGCCCTTCCGACTGTAAACGTCTTCCTTCCGGGACAAACTCGGGACCCTTGCGGATCATCGTGACTGAACAAATGGCGGCCCCGCTCTTCAATGGGCCTGTGCAGAGGATGCAGGACGCGGGTGGCTCGCCGTGCTTCCATCGGTCATCCACAAAGCCCAGCGAATCGCTTCAAAGTACATTTTGCGAACGTCTGGGTCATCCCACGACTCCTCCGTGTGCCCGAGCGTGGAATAAAAGACTCGGCCCTTGCCGTACATCTTGCTCCATGCAACTGCGAAATCATGATCTGAGCGGTGTACACGCGGATTGTTGGAATAGTCGAGCTTGTTCGGATCGAGACTCAGGAGGACGTTCACCTTGTCGCGCGACCATGCTTTGGGCTGATAGATTTCGTCGTATTTTACGAAAGATTTTGGGAAATGGCGCACCGCTGGGAAGTCGGGATCCTCATTGACGATCGGCGCGTTGAACGTCATCCAGGGGTGCTGGTCGAACCAGCCGCCAATCATCTCTCCATATTCGGGCCAGTTGTAGTTCGTGTCCAGCGCCGCATGAATGCCGACGAATCCTTTGCCGTCATCGTGGATAAACGAAAGGATGTCTTTCTTCTGGCCGTCATCGAGGTCCAGCTCACCCGTTGTGCTCGCAAAGACGATCAGGTCGAAGTAATTGAGGTTTTTGGCATTTCGTCCGAGGTCCTTCTTTGTGAGCAGCTCGGTATCGGTGCGGATCATCGTGTCCCATAGGCCGCTCTCCTTGCCCATGTTGAATACTGCTGCCATGGCATCCGATATCGAGTCGTGCTCAAACCCCTTGGTTTGGCCGATCACCAGAACGTGCTTCAGATGGATCTGCTTTGTGTGTGGTACCGGAGGCAGCGCGTCGCCTGCAGGCGATTGCGCCCGGGCGCGAACACCCTGTATCGCGGCAATCGATGTGAACAAGCCGCACGCGAAGATCAGCAAGCTTCGTCCGAGGCGCAAGGAATCTCCTTTTGTCCGATCTCAGTCGGAAGATCAGTATGTTCTTGCGGATTTTTTCCCAATACAACGTGGTGGCACTTTATTCGTTCGTCGGCGCTTCCCGGAGAAGAGATTCTGCGTGCGCCCAAATGACGAATTTTCGCCCGGAACGAGTTTAGCGGGCAGCCCCACTTGACGCAAACGCCGGAGTTCCGAAACTTCCTCGCTCGGTGCTTTCACAAGTTGTTACGGCCCCTTCAGGCTGGCGTCTCGGCTTTGCCGTAGTATGCTTGATGCGCCGCTGCATAGGTACGAAAAGCGTCCCTGTCGTCTCACTTCAAGGAGCGTTTCACCGTGATCACTCCATCACATCTTCGCTTCGATCTAACTGCTCAGCGAGCGGGAAGATTGCGCGGAACAAGCTTTCGCCCCTTCAAGTATCTGGCCCTCCCGCTTCTGCTTGCCACCGCTCTAACACCCACGCCGCAAGCCATAAGCCAGGCCGGCAGCTCGAACGCTCCAGCGCCTCTGCCGTGGGATCAGAATCCCGGCGGGATGCACATCTATCTCTGGGCAGGCCTCAAATCCCACTTTCCGGGACAGCACGATTATCCCCAGTTCCTTGCCGACTGGAGCAAGATTTTGACGGAGCATGGCGCCGTGGTCGGCGGAGCCCTGCACGCGCCTCGCTCTGCCGATCTGGAGCACACCGACGTCGTGATTCTCTACAAGGGAGACGCAGCTTATCTAAGCGAAGATGAGAAGGCTGCGCTCGAAACCTATATAAAGCGCGGAGGCGGACTGGTCAGCATTCACGACTCGTTATGCGGTCCGGACCCGGCTTACTTTGCCTCGCTGGTGGGCGGCGCCAAGAAGCACGGCGAAGTGAACTATACCCTGGGCGCTCCCATTCCTTACTCAGTGGTCGACCCGGGCGATCCAATCATGAAGGGCATGTCGAATATCACCCTATTTGACGAGGCCTTTTACAACATGACGTGGGCACACGATCCGAGCGTGCATGTGCTTGCAACAGCCGTCATTCCTGGCACGCCGAGCGCCGGCCCGCACAAAGGCGAAGTCGTGCCTCAGGTCTGGACCTATGAACACACGTTGAGTGGAGGCGAGCCGGCTCGAGCATTCGTATGGATGCAGGGGCACGAGTACGCGAACTTCGCTAATTATCAAATTCAACAAATGCTGCTGCGCGGCATCGCATGGGCTGGGAAGAAACCCGTCGATTCGCTCGTCGACTATGTGCCGCCGCATCCTTTGCGCACGCAGGGAAATGGCACAAGTCGATAGCTGGAAGGGCACACAACGGCGACGCACACAGATTCCAACGTGCAGTGCAAGGCTGGGATCACTTAGCTGTCCAGCCTCCGTCGATAAGAATGTCGGTGCCCGTGATGAATCCCGCCGCCTCGGAACACAAATAGCAAGCCAGTGCGCCGATCTCCTCGATCCTGCCCCACCTTCCGACTGGCAAGTTCGCCAGGAACTGCGCATTGGCTTCCGGGTTGTTCATGACCGCCGCATTCATGTCCGTTCCGAAGGGGCCCGGACTGATGCCGTTCACCGTGATGCCGTCGCCGGCGAGTTCCAGCGCCAATGATCGGGTCAATCCAAGCAGGGCCGCCTTTGCGGAGGAATACGCGGTCCGGCCCGGCAGAGACACATGACTCATGATCGAAGTCATATTCAGCACGCGGCCATAGCCGGAACCCTTCATGCTCGGAACAAAGGCCCGGCACATCAAAAACGTCGAGATCAGGCTTGAGTCCAGGACGCTGCGGAATTCCTCCAGCGAAAAGTCCACCAGGTTCTTGCGGATATTTGTGCCTGCGCTGTTGATCAGAATCTGGGCCGCTCCGAACCGCTTAGTTACCGCTTCCGCAACGTTGGCGACCTCATTCTCCTGCGTCACATCGGCGACAAATATCTCGGCGGTCCCGCCCTGTTCCGCAATCGCAACGCGCACAAGTTCGAGGCGCTGGCTGTCGCGCGCTACCAGCGCTATATTCGCCCCTTCTGCGGAGAGAGCCTTCGCCATTGCCTCGCCCAGACCGCGGCTCCCACCCGTAATGACAGCCGTCCGACCAGCCAGATTCGAATTCATGTTTGCATCTCCCATCCCAATTCGAAGACGTGCACCCTGTGCTTCAGGGCTCAAGACGACTCGCGCCGACAGCTGCCGAGGAAATGGCTGCGGGCGGTTCGCGTCGCTTCCTCGCCGATTCCGGATCGAGCACCAACCAGCAGGCCGCCGACACAGTGGCTGCCACGGCCATTGTGTCGATAAGAACGTTCCAGTTGCCGCCCGATTTCTCCAGGATCACTCCGCCCACAACCGGCGCCACGAAGCCCGCAAGATTGCCCATCATATTCATTGCTGCCGCCACAGTGGCCGTATAGGGGCCTCCGATCTCGACGCAGGAGTCCCACGAAATCGGCATGGTCAGGTCGCTCGCAAAGCTGGCCAGCCCCATCGCTATCATTGCTGGAACGACAGATTGGATGTGTGTCAACGTGACCAACAGGATCGCCGTCGAGAGAAATCCGCAAAAGGCAATTGCGCGCCTTGGCAACTTTGCGGGCGCAAGCCCCGAAGCCAATGAGCCGAAACCGCCAAACAATAGTGGCAGCACTGCAAGAGCGGCAGCGCGTTCGAGCGACTGCCCACGCCCTTCACGCAGATACGTCGGCAACCAAGTTATGTAGAAACACCAAACGTAGGAGAGGAAGAAATATTGGACAAACAGAAGCATCACCTGCCGGGTTAGCAGCAGAGTCGTCCAGTGCCGTTGGTCGCGCTCACCCTTTGTTGTGAGCGTGCGAGATGCTTCCAGCAATTCTCTCTCGGCTGAATTCACGGCGGTGTGTTGCGATGGGTCGTCTTTGAACCAAACAAGAAAGATCAGACACCACAGAAACCCAAGGGCGGCAAAGCTCACAAACGCCCATCTCCAGCCGAACCACCGGATGCAAAGCAAAGCCAGCGGCGGTGTTGCCGCTCCGCCCCATCGCGTGAACGACCACATCAAGGACTGCGCTTTGACTCGTTCCCGTTCGGGCAGCCACGCACTCAGCATGCGCGTCAGGTTGGGAAAACATCCTGCCTCGCCGGCTCCAAATAGAAACCGGATCCCCACCAGCGATGCGACGTTCCACGCTGCGCCAGTGAGAGCGGTGCATGCGGACCATGCCAGCACAATCTGTGTCAGCACCCGTTTGACGCCAAGCCGATCGCCAAGTAGCCCCATGGGAATCTCGAAGAGCGCATAGGACAACGCGAAGGCGCCGAAGATAAGTCCCATCTGCTGCTTTGAAACATGCAGATCGTGCGAAATAGGTCCAGCCGCTTGGGATATTGCGACCCTTTGCATGTAGGAAAGCACGGCGAGCCCGATCGCCAACAACACGACGCCGTACCGTGTGCGGGTCGCCCTCATTGCGGTAGGCTCCATGCATACAAGGTGTCACCTGCTCCAAAAACTATGTATTGTTTTCCGTCAAGCAGGTAAGTAATCACGCCGCCCGATTCATTGGCGCCGATTTCGTGATGCCACAGCACTTGTCCCTTGTCGGCGCTGTAGATAATTGCATTCTTCTGGTCGTCTCCGGTGATGAGCAGATTGCTGGCAGTCGTCAGGATGCTTGGTCCGACCGTGGATGGCGCGTTGTTCAGGTTTGGGTACGCATGCTGCCACACCGCATTGCCTGTCAATGGATCGATTGCCTGCAGCACGCGTTGCGAACGGCCGATGCCATCGCCTGTTCCTCCATAGCCCGAGGGCTGAGCAGTGTCGTCGGTCAGGTAATAGATAGCCTTTCCCTCGACCGAGTTCACATAGAACAAACCGGTTTTTGGATTGTACGCTGGGGCAGGCCAGTTCGAAGCATTCACGATATTGATTGAACCGCCAACCGTAGGGTCCTTATCCGGGATTGGTATAGTTTCCCCTTGCGGCGAAAGGCCAGAGGAGTAATCCAGGGGTACATATGGCTTGACGACTAAATAGTGTCCTGTCTCCCGATCGAGCGTGACAAAGAATCCGTTGCGCGCCGCCTGAGCGACCAGCTTGCGGGGCTTCCCATCCATTACTCGATCGAAGAGAATCGGCGCGGTCGTGTTGTCGAAATCATGTGTGTCGTGCGGCGAAACCTGGAAATACCATTTCAATTTCCCTGTATCCGCATCGAGCGCAACGATCGATTCCGTCCATAGGTTGGCTCCAGGGCGTCCCTGTCCCGCAAATACTGGATTGGTATTTCCGGTTGGCCAATACAGCAGATTCAATTCCGGATCGTACGTACCCGGCATCCACGTCATGCCACCGCCGTGATCCGAGGCCGCTTCGTTCGGCCACGTCTTCAGCGCAGGATCGCCCTTGCGCGGTGTTGACCACCATGTCCATTGCAGATCGCCCGTGACAGGATCGAAGGAATCGAGGAACCCGGGCATATCCATTGCATCCCCGCCCACGCCGACTATGACGTGGTTCTTAACGATCAACGGCGCCGACGTTGAGAAATACTGCTTGCGCGCATCGGCGTAGTTCTTTCTCCACAGTTCCTGCCCGGTATTCGCATTCAGCGCGACCAGCCAGTTATCCGGCGTGAGGAAGTAAACCGTTGTCTTCCAGATTGCCGCTCCGCGTTGGCCCACGAGATGCCCGCCGTGATCGATCCAGTCGTAGTGCCACAGTGGGTTTCCAGTCCGCGCGTCGAGTGCCCATACGTGATCCGGAATCGTAATGTAGAGCACTCCACCCACCAGCAGCGGAGTGCACTTGATGGTGGGAACGGGAGCGCCCCGTTGCGCGCCGACCCCAGTAATTTTGTACGTCCATCGCTGCGTAAGCCGGTTTACGTTCGCGGGCCCGATCTGTGTGAATGTGCTGTAGCGCTGACCGCTGTAATCGCCATTGAACGTCGGCCAACTCGTGGTCGGCGCTTTCCCAATTGTGTTGGGATCGAGCGAAACGGGTTGCACACCAGGCGCGCCACCCGCGAGGCTCGCAGCGGCGATGGCCGTGCAAACTCCGAGGGAAAATTTCATTTCTGTGTTTCCAGGTAAGCGGTCACGTTGTGCATATCATCGTTGGTCAGCGTCATGATCATCTGCTGGTGCGCCGCCAGCGGATCCTTTATCTCGACCCTCACTCCCGGCTCGCGCTCGACGACATGCGTCTCACCCGCGTGGTCAACCAATGTGATGCGAAAATCGCTCACTTGCGTGACGCGTCCGGCGATCGTACTGCCGTTTCGCGTCTTCACGGTTGCGACGATTGCTTTTGAAGAGTCTTCAGAATCATTGGGCCGCACCGGCCAGATCCAGCCCCTCTGCAGTTGCTCGGGTGAGCGGAAACGGCTGCCGATATGCACGAATGTCTCCGCGGTGTGGCACGAGGTGCAGTGTTCGGTCACATAGACCTGTCCCTTCGCCGCGTTTCCCACCAGGATGTTCAGCACGTGATAGGTTCCACGATTCGCGACCGCCTCCACCTGCAAATGCAGAAACTCGGCAATGTCCGTGAGCTGATCGTCTGACATGGTCGCAAACGCCGGCATGCCTTTCTCGGGCCGGCCCCTTTTCAGGAATGCGACAAGGTGCTCCCCATGGTCATCGCCCAGCACCTCGTCCGATGTGATCAGACTGCTTCCGGTTGCGCCGCGCGCTTGGGGTCCATGGCAGAATGCACAGTTCTGCTGAAACAGCGTTGTCCCACGCGCGGCTGCGGCTTTGTCCGGTTCCGGACCCAAACCCAGAAAGGCGCGCGTGGCAGCGGCTCGCTGTTCCGGCGTCATAGTTTGATAGGTAGCCTGGGCCTGCGCCCCTTCCTGAGCGCCGGTCTGCGTTTCCTGGCTGCCCGCGATCCCCGCAACCGCCACCAAGCCTGCAGCGAACAGTGCAGGGAAAACCCGATGGCGCATGTCCCTCTCCCCAATTTGATCGGTTGCGGCACTCGCTCATAGAACAGACGCTACGCAATCTTCGCTGCGTGCCGCTCGGTGGATGAAACTGTCTTCTATTCCGCGAAATCCAGGGGCAAAGGTTCAGCCCCGTTCAGCCACCCGCCGTAGTATACAGAGCTGAGTTTCGGTGCTGTTCTCGTCGGCACCAGGCATCGCCCGACCATCAGTTTTGGCAAGTCGCTAAGGGAGAATTGCTGGCGGAGTTGCGGAATTCAGGCGCTCCGTCGAAACTTAGCAGGCTATGTTAATCGCGCGTGGTCTTGCATCTGTTGTTTGTGGCGCCATCCTGGCGTCTTTACCTGCCGCCGCCTCTCATTTGGTTACCGGAAACGGCTTTGGATTCGCCGTAGTTTCGCCGGAGTCCGGCACAGTCACAAAGTTCTATGCGCATCCCTATAGCTTTGTTCGACCAGAAGCCAATAAACCCTTGAGCGAAGGGGTCGAAACTACCAATTTCATCAAACTACTTGCCTGGGGCGGCGAAGCCGCGCAAGGCGCGTCAGCAGAGTACGTCGAAGACTCGCATCTCATCCAAATCCACAGCAGGAATGGCGAAGGGATCGTCTTCATGCCCTTTGGTCTGCGGCGAGCAACTCTAATCTTCAGCTGGGATCCGAGGAGCACGGATGCGCGGCAGGGCGGCTGGCATACAGAATGGAGCCATCCCGTCAGTTCGCAAAGAGCGGTGCGCCTGTTTGGCAGGGAGATGCAGCTGCTGAAATTCGATGGCGTTCAGGAATCGTTGTTGCTCGTTCCTCTAGGGCGGAAACGGGTCGAGCCTGCGCAATCGCAGCAGGTTCTAGCAGGCAGACTGGCATGGGCTCTGGTTTCTCTCGAAAGCAATAACGAATTGGAACCGGCAGTTCGAGAATTCAACCACTGGCAGGGCGGACTAGGACCGCAGGCTCTGGCGAAGCGGGAGGTTGCGGAACTCGAACAGTGGCGCGTGAAGCCGCCGGTGCGATTTATCAGCGAAGAGGAACGGCATCTCTGGCGTCAAAGCGAGGTGATGCTCCGCACTGCGCAAAGCCGCGAGCCCAACCGTCCCGGACGCAACAGCAACGGACTCATTGTTGCCAGTTTGCCTGACGGCGTGTGGTTCACGCCATGGGTGCGCGACATGGCGTACGCGGCAGTTGCGCTCGCGCGCATGGGACACCGGGATGAGGCGCGTGCTGCGCTGCTGGCCTATTTCAACGCGCAGCCTACCGGGAAAATGCGTGCGGAGACGCAGGGCGCTGACTATCAGATCTCCGTCGTCCGCTACTTCGGTGACGGCTCAGAAGAACCTTTTTTTACGATGGAGGGAGGTACCAATATTGAATTAGACGACTGGGGACTTGCGCTGTGGGTGCTCGGCGAATACCTGCGGCAGTACGACGATCCCGCGTTGCTGCAGACCGCCACATATCGCGGCCGGCTCTACGAAAGCGCCAGAGATTATGTCGTGAAACCGCTGCTGGCAAATGTGGAGAAATACGATCGGGGGTCAATCGTTGCGGCCGACACGTCGATCTGGGAGGAGCGGCAGAAAGACAAGAAGCATTTCGCCTTCTCTACGGCCGCCGCCATTGTGGGTTTGAAGGATTTCGCGGAAACGGCTCGGCGCGCGGGAGACGAACCGACACGTATCGAAATCTTGAAGCAGGTTGCCCAGCTGCAGAAGGGATTCGGCGCGGCATTCGTCCGGGGCGGAAAGCTGCACGGAACGCTGGAAGAAGGAGTGAAGAACGATATCGACGGCGCCTTGTTGCCTGTGATCAATTTTCGGGTAGTCACAGATTCGGCGGTCATACGCGACACGGTAGAAAGGATGGAGCTGCTGAAAGTGGATTCAGGCGGCTATCGGCGTGTCCGCAGTACGTATACAGATCCGGCCATTTTTGAGTATTGGTATGAGAGACAGGAGTTCCTGTTTGTCGATCTCAGCCTGGCTGAAGTGTATCGACGGCTGGGAAGGAATGCCGAAGCCGCCGCTCTGCTCAAACGCATCGTCGACAAAGCGGCAGTGGACCACGACATTATTCCTGAAATGTACGTTGCCGTACCTTGCAAGCTGTTTCCCGGAGAGGTGGGCGACCCAACGGGAGCCCTGCCGATGGTCGGATACGGGGCGGGAGCCTATGTCCTGGATCTTTTCCAACGCGAAGAATTGGAGAGCAATCACTAACTTTGGGTCGGGCAGACCTCAACGAGGCTTCTACCTCTCGATTTGCCAGGATTGCGTTCGTCGACCTTTCCTGCCTGGGCCTTCGATCTATAAACTGGAATCACTTTACCGTTGCCCCGGCACTTATAGGTCATCGTCCATCGGCCTCCGAGTTGTTCGAGCATCGAGGCCGGAATTCGAATGAACAGTGAAGAACTTATCCTTATCACCGGCGCGACCGGTTTTCTTGGAACGCAGCTAGTTCGCGAACTGCTGGTTCGTCAGCCGCGCGCCAGACTGGCGCTGCTCATTCGCGACAGGCCGGACCAATCGGGTCAGCAGCGCGCCGATTTGATTGTCCCTCCAGACGCGCGCGACCGCGTTGAGGTCCATTCCGGCGATGTCGGCATGCCCAATTGTGGCTTGGACACCGCTGCCTTGCAGCGTCTCTCGGCGGAGACAAGCCGCGTGATTCACTCCGCTGCCACCGTGCGTTTTGATCACTCGCTGGACGAGGCGCGTCGCATTAATGTCGAGGGCACACGCCGCGTGCTCGATTTCGCCGCGGGCATGCGCCAATTGCGGAGCCTCGCCTATGTGGGAACGGCCTACGTGGCTGGCGAGCGCAGCGACCTGGTGCGCGAAAGCGACCTCGCCGTGGGCCAGAGCTACCGCAACACCTACGAACAAACCAAGGCGGAGGCTGAGGCCCTTGTGCGGTCACACCTGGGTTCACTGCCCGGAGTGATTTTGCGCCCAAGCATTATCGTGGGAGACTCCCGCACTGGCGTCACTTCGAGTTTCAAGATGATGTATTGGCCGCTCAAGATCTATGCGCGCCGGTTGTGGCGTACGGTTCCAGGCTTTCCCGACGCGGTGTTGGACATCGTGCCGGTCGATTTTGTTGCTGCTTCTGTCGCGCGACTTGTTTTTGACGAGGCCGGCTTCGGCAGCACCGTCCACCTTTGCGCCGGTCCACGCGGCAGCGCAACGATTCAGCAAGTCGCCAGACGGGCGGCTGAGTATTTCGACGGACCTGAGGTCCGCTACGTCGATCCCAAGCTCTTCTTCGCGGCAATTCGTCCCCTGCTCTTCATCTCGCTATGGGGGCGAATTGCCGCGAAGAAGAGCAGGGGACGAATTAGATC
>OBLW0100000163.1_pt1 | contig 54011 bp, 41 predicted proteins | sample 1520161 | NCBI WGS metagenome assembly OBLW01 (sample SAMEA3539309, study PRJEB22396) | soil metagenome | biome: tundra; feature: field; material: soil | place: USA | collected 2010-05 | depth 0.15 m
TCCTAGGGCGTGTGCGTGATGGTAGACGCTGGCCCGGTCTGCAATCCATATTCCTCAGCAATGGTTGCTGGGGAGCGCCAGCCAGTGAAAGCAGCCTCAATTTCCTCCCGCTGCTGGTGGGCGCAGACAGAACAATTCCGCTGGTGCCGCATGTGCAAGTGGCTAGTTATGCCATACACGCACCCAGTCAATTTGCATCGGCCAATTTGGATCACTTCCGACGACGATTTGCTGGCCCAAGGCATCTACGTCAAGATCCGAGAATGTCCCGGGCGGTGTTGGGGAAATGCCGCCTACGGTGTAGGCCTGCGGGAAGGGTTGCTTGTCGCTCCAGTATTGCTGGGTCATCAGGGGTTTTCCATCCAGATACCACGTCACTATTCCAGGAGCCCACAGAACTCCGACAACGTGCCATTGACTCCAATCTGTATAAGTCTCCTGTGTATTGTTATTGTTCCAGTAATTTATGGACATATCGTTCTGCCAATCATGGATCGTTCCAAAAAGCCCGTCATGACGCACTCCGGGCCAGTTGCCAGCCTCAAAGAAATCGAGCTCGGCGTACTGACTAATATCCTGGTGCTGAATTTTAGACACTGAAATTCCCCAAAAAGATGGCCATCCGGTCGACTGTGGTGGTGGTTCAGGATCAAATGCGATCCGAGCTTCGAAATACCCAAATCTCCACGACTCGCCATTTCCTGTTACCGGATCTCTCGTAGTAAGTCCCCAATTGTAAGTCTGTCCAGTAGAGGTCACGGTAAGAACGGATTGAGACACGCTATATGCTTGAGGTTTTGTTTGTCCCCATCCGAACGGAAGATTTGTGTACCACTTAAATCCCGAGTCGCCTGTGCCATTGACGTCAATCGTTTTTATAGAGTCAAAATCATCGCAGAATGTGAGGACGGAAAACCCATACGAAGCGGCGGGCTCAGGTGGGTTGGCAAGCGGACTGCACGCAGTCCCTACACCGTCTTGCTGTTGTGGAGTTGAAGAACCAATAATTGCTGCCTTGTTAGCTCCACACCCGGCAACTAAACTAATAATGCAAAGAACGGATGTTACAACGACGAGAGTCTTCTTTTGTGACATTACCATGCTCCTCCAGCCACGAAATAGGTGCCGATTCACATATCGGCTCGGACTGGGAAGCAATGAAGATGAGATGATCGAATAAGAAGCAGCGAATTGTTAGGAGACTCTAAGGAACCTCTGAAGAACTCCCCAAGCCGCGTCGGGTGCGGGTAATGTGGAAGAGAAGGAGAGAAGGAGAATCGGTCAACTTTCTTTGGCTTCACAGGGGAGCTTCGAGAAGTATGGAAAGCAGACGCGGCGGTAGAAGTTTCTGGAAGAGATGGATCAGATCATGCCATGGGCGGAGTTGGAGTCGTTGATCGAGCCGCATTACCCCAAGGAAGACAACGGCCGTCCTCCGGTGGGACGTAGCATCATGTTGCGGATTTACTCCGGGCGGGTGGCCCGGGTCCCATCAGTAAGAAAAATGGGTGCCCCAGGTCCGGATTTTCGGACCTGGGATTGATCTACGATTGAGGTGCACATTTATGACGGACTCCTCCGTTTGTGCAATCCTTGTACGTTTCTCGCGATCCCGTCGGGTGGCCCACCTTTAGCCTCGCCACGGCACTGAGGGTGCCCCATCCATCCGCAGTTTCATCGCGGATGGGTGGGGCACCACAGACTTCAACCTCCCGTTTTCCATTCTCCCGTCATGCTTCATGGCGGCTGGCCCAGGCCTGTCCACAGCCGGCAAAAACGCAAAAAATGGCACTATTTTGTCGCCAAAAGCATGGTTTTAGCAGCAATTAGCCCCTATTTACGCACTTTTCAGGTAGTTCCAGACGACCCATGCCCTCTTTTCGCAACCTTTTAAGCAACCAAGATGCTTGATTGGGTTGCTTGAAAGGTTATGTGCTCGAAGAAGTGCAACCTTATAAGCGAACCTTTAGCCCCATTTCGTAACCTTTTAAGCGAACGTTTAGCGCTTACGGCGCACCACTTAAGCGAACGTTTCGGCTCATAATAAACAGCTTAAGCCGACCAATTCTAAAAACGTATTTTTCAGGAGCCCCAGCCCCCAAAGTCGAGCTCTGAGGCACCAGTTTCATCCGACGACTTACAGCATCTTGTCGTCTACGCTGGCCAGATTAGTGTCAGCTGCAGCGCGGCTCCACCCGATCCGCAGATCCTTCACGTTATGCAGGGAGAAAGCTCCGTTCGTCCCGCGCGGCGCAGTGACAGCGAAGAAGTCGGCACGTTCCACACTAGACAGGTAAAACGCCGGCCTCACATCCGGCGTGGTGTTCGCGATCTCGATGTGGCTCATCTCAAGGTTCTTCATGTGGCGGAGGAAGAAGCCGGACGAGGGCGTGATGCCGAAACGGCCCGGCTCGGGATAGTTGTCTTCCTGCTCAGTGGGCTGTGCCTTGGCATCTTCAGCGGTGCCCCCACCTTCGGTTTCGATGTAGATGTTAGAGAGCTTGACGTCTTCGATCGAGTAGCCTGGAATGCCCGTGAGGATGGAGCCTGCTTGCTTTGGCGCGTTGAAGCATGTCAGGTTGCTGATCATGATCCGCTTCATTGTCCCAACCTTGCTGGTCTCCTTGGGCCCGCGCAACCGCGATCCCAGGCGCATGAAGATGGGCCCCGAATATAGATCGCGCATGGTGGAGTTGGTGATGGTGATGTCTTCAAGCAGGGCGCCATCGACTGACTCCAGCGCGTACCCCTGGCAGCCTTCAAAGATGCAATTGGAGATGGTGATGTTAATGAACCCGCCATTGGATTCTGTGCCGCACTTGATGCGGCCATTGTGGGCCAACCGCACATCGGGCGCAAACTTCTTGAAGGTGCCGTCGAGCACTGAGCCCAATTCGTAATAGCCGCTCACCCAGCAACTATCGATGGTGAGATTGCGCGTGGGACGCGCATAGCCGAGGGCGTAGCTTGACTTGGGACAGATGCCGTCGTCCCAGGGCGAGTTCACGGTGCAGTTGGAGACGCGCACGTTTTGGCAGCAGTCGATATCGATTCCATCGCGGTCAGTATCGATCTTGAGATTGTCGATGGTGAGGTTGTCCACTCCCGTGAGCAGCAGTGCAAAGTGGCCGCCCTTGAGCATTGAAAAATCGCGGAAGGTGACGTTGCGGCAGTTCTTGAGCGCAATGGCCTTATTACCCACACCGGCCTGCTCGGCGACGTAGATTGGGTAGTTGCCGCGGGCTGCGCGGCCGGCTCCGAAGCTGAGGCCTTTGCCGTAGATGAGACCAGTACCGGTGATGCTGAGGTCGTGGATGTTCTCGCCCCACAGCAGCGAATTATGCCAGTGATTATGGCCGTAATCCTGATAGGCGTCCCACTCTGTCTTCGGCTCTGCTGCGTCGTAAACACCGCCGTTGAAGCCGGTGGTCTGGCCGGGGAGCGGAGACTCGGCAGCAACAATTGCGCTGCCCTCCTCGAGATGCAGGCGCACATGGCTTTTGAGATGAATTGAGAAGCAGAGATACATTCCCGGTGGGAAAAGGACCACACCGCCTCCCGCTGCCTCTGCCGCTTCGATAGCGTGATTGACAGCGTTCGTATCGAGAGTCTTACCGTCTCCCGTCGCCCCGAAATTACGAACATCAAAGATGCCGGACGATGACGCGGCAGTCTTTTCTTTCGCGGCCGCAAGAGAAACGGCAGGGATAGCGGCTGCCGCCATACCAAGGCTTCCCGTGCGCAAGAAGTCGCGGCGAAACGAACTGAAGTTATTCATGAAAAAATCCTCCTGGAACGGAATCGAAATTGTAAAGGGCGGTTTTAAAGAGCAGGCCCTCAGGCCCGAAATCCCGGTGCTATTTTCAGCCACGCGTGTCGCACCTGAAAGCCGCATCCCTTCAGAGAGGAGGTCAATCGAGGTGAAAGACCTCTTCGAGCGGGATCATATTATCATCCGCGGCGCCAGCGCTGAGCGACTCGAAGAAAGGCGCCATCTCGGCCTGCCAGCGTGCATTGACGGGGTGGTCTTTCATGGCGGCGGTGCACTTCTCAAAGTCGTCTGCTTCCAGATAGCCGACCAGCAGACCGTCGGGCCTGAGGAATAAGGAGTAGTTGCGCCAACCGGTTTCCCGCAGAGCATCGAGCATCTCAGGCCATACCTGGGCATGGCGTACTTTGTATTCCGGTATTTTTTCCGCGCGGACCTTCAGAAGGAAACAAACTCGCATCTCATCCTTTTCAAATTTGAAACATTTTCAAACAATTTGCGCAGTAATCCTAGCATCCCGCCTTAGCTGAGGACAAAGATGCTGCCTCATCGCGGCACCAGTGAAGTGAAGGGAGCCACGTAGGCCATCAGGTACACAACAACTCCGACCAGACAGGCCAGCGAAAGGCTGTGCAGGAAGACAAATCGCAGGATGGTGCCTTCCTGACCGTACGTCTGTGTGGCGGTACTGGCTACGACGATGCTTGGTGCGGCGATCATCTTGCCCATGACGCCACCGCCGGAGTTCGCAGAAGCCATGAGCGCAGGGGAAACGCCGATTTGTTGCGCAGTCATCTTTTGCAGACTGCCAAACAGCACATTTGCCGACGTGTCTGAGCCAGTACTTGCTGTACCAAGCCAACCGATGAGTGTGCCAAAGAAGGGATACAGTGCGCCTGTGCGAGCAAATGCCAAACCGAGCGTTGCATCCAGTCCGCAGTAGCGCGTGATGAAGCCAATCGCCATCATGGCGGCGATGGTTACCACTGTAAATCGAATGTTGAAGACCGTCTTGAGGAACTCGGTAGCCAGGGATTTGGGGCCGAGGCCCATCAGGAGGCCGGCCAATAAAGCCGCAGCCAGAATACCTGTGCCTGTGGCTGCCAGCCAGTTCAGGTTGAAAATTGCGGCCTCTGCCGTGGGCTTTGCTACCACCGGCGGGACACGCTGCACTATGTTGTGCAGGCCTGCCACGGAAATCTTGACCGTGGTTGCTCCGTCAGCCCACTGCGAGAACTTCGGAATCCCCCACGCGAACACCACCAGGCTCAAAATGAGCCATGGAAGCCAGGCCTTGAATGTCATTCCGGCGCTGTGATCAAATCGCTGCCGCGCCTGTCCGGTAATGTCCTCTCCTAATGCGTTGAGCACCCGTTTCGGCTTCCAGAAGTGGAGAAACCCGATCAGCACCACGATCGTCGAAGTTGAAGCCACGATGGCGACGAGCCAGGGCCCGTTATAAGTGGCCATCAGGTACTGGGTGAGTGAGAAGGTTCCGCCAGCGACAAGTATGGCGGGCCAGATTTCGATCATTGCGCGGAATCCTACGTAGGCCCAGATCAGCCAGAAGGGCACCAGGAGGCAGAAGGGAACCAGGATGATCGCGGTTATTTTGGTCAGTACCAGGAGGTCGATCCCGGTGACGGCGTGCAGCGCAAGGGTGGGAATGCCCAGCGCTCCGAATGCCACGGGAGCGGTATTAGCGAGGAGGGAAAGACCAGCAGCCTGTATAGGGCGGAAGCCGAGACTGATGAGGATTGCTCCACACACGGCCACGGGCGTGCCGAAGCCCGCGGCACCCTCAAAGAATGCGCCCAGGGCAAAAGCGATCAACAGCAGTTGAAGACGACTATCGTCGGTGATGTTGGTCAGGCTTTCCTGCAATGCGACGAATCTCCCAGTCTTCACGGTGAGTTGGTAGAGAAAGATCACCGGCAGGATAATCCAGCAAATGGGAAAGACCCCGTAGCCGGCACCGTAGGCGGCCGAGGTGAGAGCCAGGCGGATGGGCATGTGAAAGACTGCCACAGCAACCAGTAGCGCCGTGAGCAGGCCAGCAACAGCCGCCACGTGGGCTTTGAGGCGCAGGACCGCCATCGCACCCAACAGCACGATAATGGGAAGAGCCGCGAACATGGTGGAAAACCACCAGCGGCCCATCGGGTCGTATCCCTGGGACCATAAACCAGTAGCCGCATTGGTTTTGAAAAGGTAGATTGCGGCAGCGACGACCAGGATCAGAGCGGCGATAAAGGCGAAGGACGTGGCCGGGCCGGACTTGGCGGCCGGTGCGGGCGCAGCGGGGCTGGTTGATGAACGAATCGGGGCCATTAATCCTCACAAGGGTATGCTTCGCAGTCTCTCCGAAACTGGCATCGGCTGGACGACGACTTGAATGTCGCATCCAGTTTACATAGGGAGGGGAAGGTTCGAATCCTGGCGAGGAAATTGGGTGGAATTCTGACCTTTGATACGCGTATTTTGGAGGTGGCGGGAGGCGCGCCCATTGAAAGCGGAGCGAAGTTCGTAGGCTGCGAAAGGAGGGTTCGAGTGAGAGGCCAATGTGATAGCCTTCATTGGCGGGACTCGTGAATGATACAGCTGACAAACGTAACCAAGAGCTACGGGACCGATAGAGCTGTCCTGGCCTTGAAGAACATCAATCTGCAGATCGGACCCGCCGAGCGAGTAGCCGTGATGGGGCCGTCGGGGTCAGGAAAATCCACACTCCTGAACCTGGTCTGCGGGCTGGACGAGCCCTCGTCGGGTTCGGTGAAAGTTGAAGGAGTGGAGCTCTCCGGGCTTACTGACGACGCGCGCACCCGGCTTCGGCGCGAAAAAATAGGCATGATCTTTCAAACGTTCAATCTTCTAACGACTTTGACGGCACTGGAAAATGTGGCATTGCCTTTGCGCCTGCAGGGTCTGTCGAAGAAGGAGGCGGAGGGCCGCGCGGCATCCATGCTGGGCCATGTAGGCCTCACAGACAGGATTGTTCACAGGCCCGATGAACTCTCCGGCGGGGAACGTCAGCGAGTGGCAATTGCGCGCGCACTCATCTTTCGACCGCCGTTGCTGCTGGGAGATGAACCGACAGGCAACCTCGACTCCAATACAGGCGAAGAAATTCTTCGCCTGCTCGACAAACTTCAAGAGGAGTACCAGAGCACCCTCCTGATGGTGACTCATAACGCCCAGGCGGCGAGCTACTGCAATCGAATCGTTACTTTGCACGACGGTCAGATCGTAGAGGATTCGCCATCCCCTTGCGGAATAGTCAGAGTTCAGGGATGATTTCCGCGCTCTGGCAAGTGGCCTCGCGGCAATGGGGTACCCATCGTCTTCGAGTCGCGATGACGACTCTGGGAATCGCTCTCGGCGTTGGGGTGTTTTTTGCGATACGGACTGCGAACTCGGCTCTCCTCGAATCGCTCACTCTTACTGTTGAGCATCTGGCCGGCAAATCAACTCTCGAAGTGACTTCCGGCGAGACCGGATTCCCTGAAGAAACCCTCGACACGGTTCGGGCAACACCTGGAGTGCAACTTGCCGAGCCTGTGATTGAGGTCATCGTGCATACGGCTTTCCAGGATGAAGGCAACCTGATGATCCTGGGCGTGGATACGACTGGCGATCAGCAATTGCGCCAATATGAATTCGACCGCTCGCAAACACAGATCGCAGATCCGCTTACATATCTTGCCCAGCCGAATTCAATTCTGCTGTCGCGGGCTTTTGCCGAGCGCCACGGACTTCAGATTGGCAGTCGCTTTCCTATCTTTACAGCTCATGGGAAGATGGATTTTGTTGTTGAGGGAATCTTCAAGCCTACCGGCGTTGGAGAGGTATTCGGCGGGAATATTGCCGTGATGGATATTTACTCCGCCCAGGTTGTCTTCGATCGGGGACATAATTTCGATCGCATCGATCTGATGAACTCGCCGGCCGTTTCGGTGGGCGAACTTCAAGGGCGGCTGCATGCGAAGTTGCCGGCTGGCATTGAAGTGATGCGTCCTGAAATGAAGGGACAAGCGCTTGAAAACGCCGTGACTGCCATGCGGCTGGGAATGCTGATCACCAGCTTCATCGCGCTGCTAGTAGGCGTTTACATCATCTTCAACTCATTCACGATTGCGGTGAATCAGCGTTGGAAGGAGATTGGGATCTTGCGCGCTGTGGGGGTGGAGCGCCGGAACATCAATGCCATGTTCCTCGGTGAAGCTCTATTCATGGGCGTGGTCGGCTCCATCGTTGGGATTGTCGCAGGATTTTATATAGCTATTTTGGCGAACAGAGTCATGGGTTCCATTGCAGCTTCGGTTTACGGCATTGTTTCAACAGAGGTGGCGCCGAGACTGCATCCGGACCTGGTTTTGACTTCGTTTGGCCTTGGCGTCGCGGCTTCAATCGCCGGCGCATGGATGCCAGCCAGGGCTGCATCCTATCTTAATCCGATCCTTGCGCTGCATAACATCGAATCGCGCCAACAAGAGTCGGCGCTGGGGTGGGGACGGACGATATTGGGTGCCGCGATCCTGTTGATCAGCATGCTGCTGATTCAGTTTTCGCCATCCAGAGTGGGGACGGTCACTCAGTTGTCCTATGCTGCTTTAATCCTTCTGGGACTCACAATCCTGTTGCCAATGCTGGTGCATTGGGCTGCACGCGCAATTCGTCCTGCAATGGATAGGCTCGGCGGCTCTGAAGGCGCGCTGGCGGTGGACGCAATGATCCAATCGCCGCGTCGCAGCGCAGCTACGGTTGGAGCTCTGATGGTCGGCCTGATGTTTGTGTACTCGACCGCTGCTTACATTCAAAGCTATAAGCACATGATCGCGCGCTGGACCAACCAGATGCTTAGCTCCGATCTGATGGTGGCAACATCCACGTTGTTGCGGTCCACCTCTTATCATTTCAGCGAGGACCTGGGGAAGCGCATTTCCGCGCTGCCGGAAGTTGAGCATGTCGAGAATGTTCGCTTCACGATTATTCCTTATAACGGCGACACAGCCGCAGTGAGCGGATCTGATATGGAGTTCTTCTTTTCCCGCCCGTCCAATTCTGTTCTCGGTGGCAACCAAAGAACCATGAAAGAACTGATGCCGCGAGGCCAGGGCGTATTGGTCTCAAAGAACTTCGCGGCTCGCTGGAAACTCAAGGTTGGTGACCGGATACACATGGATTCTCCAACGGGGCCGCTCGATTTGCCTGTTCTGGGCATGTTGGAAGACTACAGATCAGACAAAGGGACGATCTTCATGGATCGGGCGGTCTACAAGCGTTATTGGAAAGACGACGCAGTGGATTTCTTGAACGTCTCATTGAAGCCGGGGCAGAGCGCAACTGCAGTCAAGAAAGAGATTGAGCAACTTACGGCCGGTTCCGAACACGCTTTGGTTTACACCAATGTTGAATTCAGAGAATGGATTGGAACCCTGGTGGATAAGTTTTTCCTGTTGAACTACATGCAGCTTGTAGTTGCAGTGCTGGTTGCGGTGGTGGGGATCGCGAATACTCTGATAATCTCCGTCGCTGAGCGGCGCCGCGAATTCGGAATTATCCGGTCCATTGGCGGTTATCGGGGCCAGATTCGAAAGATGGTGTTGCTGGAGGCATTTTCCATTTCGGTTGTGGGCGTAATTGTTGGTGCGGTTGCAGCTTTGTTTAACATACAATTCCTATCGCGAACGGTGTCCACGGTTCTGGCTGGCTATGACGTACCATTTTACTTTCCGTGGCTCCTGATTCTAGAGACGTTCCCGGCGGTTGTTGCGATATCGTTGCTGGCGGGGTGGATTCCAGCACGCCATGCGATGCGGGCGTCTGTGATTGAGGCGATTGGGTATGAATAAATATCCTGGATGCAAAATAGCGATGGCTGCCTGTTCTTGCGCACTGCTTTGTGCATCCGCATTTGCCTTTGCGGCCGACGCCGCTTCCAGTGCGCGGAAGATCATGGAAGACGTGTACCGGCAGGACACCAGTCACGACATCACGTTGAAGGCAAATTTTCAGGTATTCGACCAACAAGGACACAACTCGAAAAAGGAATTCAGCCTTCGTCGCATCGGCTCACCTGGAAACAGCAAAACACTGGTTGTCTTTACGGCGCCGGCTGAAATTCGCGGCGTTGCGCTGCTTTCAATCAATCAACGGGGAGTGTCCGATCGTCAGTATGTCTATACTCCTGCCACGCAACGAGTTCGCAGCGTGGTTCCCCAGGAACGATCAGCGAGTTTCATCGGAACAGATTTTACATTCGAAGACATTGGCGAGCGGGTTCTTGATGATTTCTCCTACCGATTGATTGGCGATGCCGAAGCGATTGAAGGGCACAAGACTTACAAGGTGGAAGCGATGCCCGTAGATGCATCGAACTCGCAATACAGATTCATCTATTACTGGGTGGCGCAGGATGTTCCCGTGATTCTATTCGCCGAAATGTACGACGCGCAGGGGCGGAAGGTACGAGTATTACATGCCACCCAACTCAAGCGCGAGGGAGGCATATGGGGGGCGCGACACACGGAGATGCGTACTTTGCAGGATGGCACTCGGACCGTGTTGACCATTGATGCGGTTAAGTTCAATACAAAGCTGGATGAGAAGTTGTTTACTCCCCAGGGGCTTGCGGGGGCAATTGGAGTTGGAGCGGAGAAGTAATCGCGTGCCTTGCTCGCAATCGCTTGCAGCGAATCAGCCATTTCCTCAGGGGCGAAAGCCCATTCAAATATTGCTGGGTTGATGTCAGGCTGAACACCGTACCCTTCACGGATTGAGTTCTTCCGAAGCCTGAATATCCGAAGCTTTTCGAGCCAATTCAGGATAATGGGTGTTTCTCAGCAGCCGCTAATCTGGGCCAAGTTGTCCGGAGAAGCGCTTCTGGAGGTCGCGGCGGAGGATCTTGCCGGTATGGTTGTGGGGCAGGCCGCCGGGATCCAGAATCCAGATTCGGCGCGGCGCCTTGTAGGCGGCAAGGTTCTGCCGACACCAATCCAGCAAATCACTTTCGCTTGCCGAGAAGCCTTCGTGCAGTTCAACCGCGGCGGCGGGAGTCTCGCCCTTTTCCTTGTGAGGCAGGCCGAATGCGGCCGCGCGGGCGACAGCGGGGTGGGCCATTATGGCCTCTTCAAGTTCACGAACATAGACCGAGTAACCGCCCGACTTGATTACATCCTTTATTCGACCCACGAGCCGGATCATACCGAGGCGATTGCGTGTGGCTAGGTCGCCCGTTCGTAGCCAACCGTCGGCGGTGATCAGATCCTGGTCATTGACTTTGTCTTTCCAGTAATGCGGGGTGAGACCGCGACGGCGAATCTGGCACTCTCCGGTCATGCCTGCTCGTACGGGCCGATCATTTTCATCGGCGACCCGGATGCGAAACGGTGGCACCGGGAAGCACAGATCTCCATTGCCGGGGAACAGAGACGTCTCAATGCCCATCATGGCGAGGCCGCCCAGTTCGACCATACCGTAGCCATTGATGAGCACGGGCGGAATGCGTCGGCCTCCCGGCAAGCGAACCAGCGCGCCGAACTGCCGCAGACGTTGCCGAACGTCGGAGGGCAGGTTATCGCTGGCCGAGAGCCACAGGCGCACACTCGAAAGCCGTGCTGGTTCCGGATTGCTATTGACCAGCCTGGCAAACATTGCGGGGACGCCGACGACAGAGGTGACACCATGGCGTTCGATCAGCTCCAACGCAGGCTCGACGTCAAAACGATCGAGGAAGCAGCCGCGAATGCCGGCCATCAAGCCGTAGAGCGTAATGCTTACGGCCATGATGTGGGACCAGGGCAGCGCGATAAGCGCCAGGTCCCTGTGCGAGAGGAATAGCCTGGCCATCACAGTGGAAGCGCGACCGCCAAGCAAGGCACGGCTGGACAGGGCCGCGCCTTTGGGGAAGCCGCTGGTTCCGGAGGTGTGGAATATGGCCACGGTCGCCGCCGGATCGATGGCGGTAGGCGAAAACGGGGCACCGGCGTTTGCGCCGGAATTGGGTGCGCGCAGAAACCCCTCGAGCGTTTCTGGTTCTTCGTCCGACTGAATCCAGATGCGCACATTTAAAGCGTTGCGCTGGCCGATGTTGCGTTCGAAGACGGCTTTATCGGTGACCAGGATATCTGTGCCGCTGGTGGCCAGGATGCGGCGCACTTCGGCGAGAGAGAGCATGGGGTTAAGCGGAACCGCGATGCCCCCGGCACGGATGATGGCCAGAAACCAGCGAAGACATCGGCGGTCATTGGTGCGATAGATGGCAACGGGTTGGCCCGGCCGCAGTGCGACAGTCTGACGGAGGAAGGTGTCCTTGGAACAGATTTCGGAATGCAGTTCTGAAAGTCGATAAGGTCCGGACTCTTCGATGGAGACCTCGTAGTCTCCATTCCGGCGATACAGTTCGTCGACGAGATTCGCGACCGTTACGTTGCGGTCGCGCGATAGCTGAAAGGACTTGAAGATGTTCATTCTGCAGAAACCTGCTTGCGGCCCCATTCACTGGCGACGCAGTAGTTGAACAGGCGGTCTAGGTAATCCAGCACGTGCGGCGGACGCAGTCCGACGGGTTCCAGCAGGCGCTCGGCATTGGTAGTGTCGAATTGCATTCGCATTGTGAAATAGTCCCGATAGGCGCGACCGTCGCGTAGCACTCGGCGCTTGCGTCCCCATAACGCCATAAAGAGTATTGGACGCACAATGGCGAAGAACAGCTTGGGATCGACGTAACGTGGCTCGGGCGCGTGGAAGTACTCCATTGCGCGGCTGGCTATCTGCTGGATGGTGGCGCTGCCGCGAGGTCCGGCACAGAGGTGAAGTGTGCTGCCCAGAGCCGCCTGATCAAAGACGGCCCGCGCGACAGAGGCCGCGACGAAATCGACCGGCACGATATCCAGTACCGCATCGGGGTAACCGGGTACGGTCCGCCAAAGGCCCCGCGCGTAGATCTTCAGCGGCCAATACATCATCTTGAAGCTGGAGGTGACGCCGGTTTGAGAATCGCCGACGATGATGCTGGGGCGCAGAATGACGCCGGGAAGGGAACTGAGGCGCGATCGCACTAGCGCCTCAGCCTCGGCTTTGGTCTGCTCGTAGGTGTTGCGATAGCCCTGACCCACACCGAGTTCATTTTCGCGGACTAAGTCCGAGCGCTCGCCTGCTACATACGCCGTACCAACATAGGCCAGGCTGCGCAACTTGCGCGCGCCGGCAGCGAAGTCAAGCATGCGGCGAGTGCCCTCGACGTTAATACGCCGGGCCTCGTCAAGTGTGTGGTCGAAACGTACGGTTGCGGCGGAATGGATTACCCGGGTCGTCTCCGCGGTCAAGAACTGGAAGGCAGAGGGGGCCAGGCCGCAGTCCGGCTGGCCTACATCGCCGGAATAGACCTGTACGCGCGATCGCTCTGAAGGAGGCACAAACAGGTCAGCGCGTTGCTGACCGGACTGGCCTGGTCTGTCGCGGATGAGCAGCGCCAACGTGGCTTGCGGATATCGGTCGAGCAGCTCGCGCACCAAGCGCACACCGAGAAAGCCGGTTGCGCCGGTGACCAGGACAAGTTCTTCGCTATTCATGCAGAAACCGACCTCAGTATGCGAACGACTCGAAGGCCGGCCGCATTGACCATTGGGCACCCGGGCGACGAGAAGAGTTAAATACCATTATATTAGGTTGGTCAGCGGGCACGAAGGCGCGAGCGGGAGCATGTCTGCGCACGCCATTTGTTGGCTCTTAAATGTTCACTTCGGGCCCAGGCTAGTGTGCTGCGTACAGGGGAGCAATGGAAACGACTGCGAGGCCGCACACGAAGAGGATAAACATGAGGACCAACAATCGCTTTACAAGGGATGCGCCTCCGGCAAATTCTTTCCAGACGACAACACCCCAGAAGGCGCCGACCATTGTGGAGCCCTGGCCGAGCGCATAGCTTATTGCGGGCCCTACCTGCAACTCGCGCGGAGCGCTGGCCGCCACGAAGCTCGACAGCGTGCCTACAGCCCAGACAACGCCACCGACGATTCCCCAAAAGTGCTCTTTGAATGTTCCCTTGAAGTAGTCGCTGAAATGCAGAGGTTTACCCTGGACCGGTTTCCGCAAAAAGTAGGCGTTGAAGACGAAGGTGGACAGAAAGATTCCAACGGAGAAGACAAAGCCGATCGCGTACGGTCCGAGCCCGCCGGGACCCTTTTTGCCGAGCTCGACAAGCGGGAAGAACATGCCCATGAGCACGCCGCCGATTACGCTCAGTAGAATGCCTTTTCGGATCTTGTCTTTCCCGTCCGCTTGTCCTGCTTTTTGTTCCTGGCTCCCTGACGCCTTGGCCATTGTGTGGATTCGATATGCGACTCCGTCCAACACGATGGCCGCGACCACCATTGCGACGCCGGTGAACAACAGCACTGGATTGCCCTGGGGGTTGACGAAGTAATTCCAGATGACGCCGACAACGAGGGCCAGGCCAACACCGATGGGAAATGCCACTCCGAGTCCCGCAACCGCCATGGCTCCGACTACCAGGATATTCGAGATGCAGTATACGACTCCGCCGAGAAAACCGAAGGCGATATTTTGCGCCCCAGCGTTCGCAAGATCATCGAGGAAGGAGCGCCCGTACGATCCCATTGAGCCCAGCGTGAGTCCTGCGACGATTGAGGTGAGAAGGATGCCCAGCGAGTAATCATAATAGAGAAGCTCGAAGCGCCAGTCCTTGACGAGCTTGACGACGTTCGCCCAGGAGCCCCAACAAGTCATTGTCAGGATGGTCATCAGCAAGGCAACAACATAACTGTGAGGTACGATCATGGTTACTCCTTCAAAATTTCTATGAGAAATGATTTGCGATTGTAAGTGGCAGCAACCCTGAAGATGTGCCAGGCATCGTTCAGTGCTTCCTTACTGAATCTCTACCCCGGCGGAGCAATCTGACGCCTCTATCTGAATAGACATACAGCGCTGGCTATGAAGTGATTGGACCAACCAGCATAGGTACGCTCTAGCACATGAGTCAAGTCGCGAGGGTCTGGAAGTGCGATTGAAGAGTGCCATATTGGAAACTCACTCGCCCGGCGCATAAGAGGGCGAGTTAGAATGGAAGGTCGGAAACAAGGAAAGATTGTCGTGTTTGGGAGTCATGAATTAATGAGTAAGATCGCAGTGGAAGAACGGGAACTTATTGAGCGGGCACTGAAGGCGGCGCGCGATACGCGCTATTTTGCGGCGGAGCCTGGAATCCGCCATCAGACTGCTGGCATCTTCTCGTCGATGTTCGGCTCTCAGGAAGCGATGATTGTTGCGGACGAAAATACGTATGAGGCTGCGGGTCGGGCTGTTGAAGCTAGTTTTGCACGAGAAAATCGAGCGCTGCGGAAGCCGTTTATTTTTGGCCCGCATATTTACGCAAACATTGAGTGTGTCCAGGAGCTTGTGGCAGCGCTTCGCGAACATGATGCTATTCCAGTTGCGGTGGGATCGGGGACGGTAAACGATCTTACGAAATTGGCGGCGCACCAAACGAACCGCCAGTACATGGTCGTTGGGACGGCCGCCTCCATGGACGGGTATTCGGCATACGGCGCATCAATTACCGTTGCGGGGTCCAAGGACACGATTGAATGCCCCGCACCCCTGGCGGTATTGGCGGATCTTGATGTGATCGCGCTGGCTCCAAGGGAGATGAACGCGTGGGGTTATGGAGACCTGATGGCCAAGGTTGTGGCCGGCGCGGACTGGATTCTGGCGGATGCTGCCGGAGTTGAGGCGATTAGCCCGCCCGTCTGGGAGACGGTGCAGAGGCTTCTTCGCTCATGGATTGGCTCACCGGATGCGATTGCCGCGAGTGATCCTACGGCTCTCAAGCATCTGGTCCACGGGCTGGTGATGAGCGGATTTGCAATGCAATCATGTCTCAACAGCCGGCCCGCATCGGGCGCCGAGCACCAGTTCAGCCATCTGTGGGATATGCAGCACCACACTTTCCAGGGTAAGACGCCTTCGCACGGTTTCAAGGTGGGGATCGGCGTGCTGGCTTCGCTGGCGCTACAGGAAGACTTGTTGAAGAGGGATATGCACTGTTTTGATATCGAGGCGGCTGTGCGCGCGTGGCCTTCAATGAACGAACTCGAGCAGAAAATGCACGGGTTGTTTGGCGCCGGGGCGTTGAAAACCAGGGGGATTGAAGAAACCCGCGCCAAGTATGTTTCGGGGGATGCGCTTCGCATGCAGTTGACGCGGCTTAAAGAAAACTGGACGGAAGTGCGATCGAAACTCATCGGGCAGCTGATCCCGTTCAGCGAACTGCGTGACATGCTGCGCAGGGCCGGCTGTCCTTTCGAGCCCATGCAGATTGGAATCTCGGCAGCGCGCCTGCGGTTGAGCTTTCAGCAATGCTGCTTCATGCGGCGGCGGTATACCGTGTTGGACGTGATGCAGCGGCTGGGTCTATTCGACTCGGCTCTCGATAACATATTTGGTCCGCAAGGGCCCTGGCCAATTGAAGGTGAGGAGTTGCTGTGATCGACCTCAGGCGGGTACGCCATGTGGTTCTCGACATGGATGGCACGCTTTACAGCGGGGCACGCCTCTTCGAGCAGACAGTTCCGTTCTTGGAGGGCTTGCGCAGACTCGGAATTGGATACACGTTTCTCACGAACAATACCTCGCGCAGCAAGGCCGACTACGTGAAGAAGCTTCATGGGCTTGGAATTGAAGCGCGTGAAGGCGAGATTTATACGCCTGCCGAGTCCGCGATTACTTATCTGCGCGGCAGCCTGCCTCTGGCCAAAGCCCTCGCCATTCTTGGCACTCCATCTCTTATGCAGCAGTTTGTTGACGCGGGGTTTCAAGAAAGCTGGGATGCGCCGGACGTCGTGGTAGTGGGTTTCGACACTACCTTGACTTACGAGCGACTATGCCGCGCGGCCTACTGGATCAATGCCGGATTGCCGTTTCTGGCTACGCATCCTGACCTTGTCTGCCCTACGGATGAGCCTACTGTTCTTGTGGACTGCGGATCTCTCTGCGCATGCCTCACGGCGGCTACGGGCCGCCAACCCATAGTTTTCGGGAAGCCGAATCCATCGATTCTGCTGGATCTGCGCGATCGTCACCATCTCGCTTCGGACGAGCTGATCATGGTGGGTGACCGTATTTATACGGATATGAAGATGGCTCGGGAGGCGGGTATTCCTTCAGCTTTGGTTCTTACTGGCGAGACAACTGCGGCGCAAGCGGACGGGCTCGGCGAGAAGCCGGAGCTGATTGTCGCCGATGTGGGAAAACTGGGCGAGTTGCTGGCGGATGCCCGGCGCACGATCGCATCGTGAAGTTGCGCGCTGCTGCAGGAGTTGAAGTTGGCGGTGTTGCCAAGAATTTGCGAATGGCTTTGATTCCGGATTTCTTCAAAATGAGCTTTGGTTTAGGGAATTCAGACTTGACGATGGTCTGACCAAATCAGTAGTATTCGTCCTGCTCGCTGGCCTGCGAGTTCGCCAAGAGCTTAAATCCAGACACAGCAAGAGAAGGAGCAACACAGTGGTATTGATGAACAGGCGCGACTTCATTGCAGTTTCAGCGGCCTCGGCAGTTGTTGCTTCTGCGGGAGGGCTCGGAGCAGAAGAGCTCGGTGGGAGCAAACCATGGTATTCCACCTTGCTCCGGTGCGGGCATCTGAACTTCAACGAACAGGATCCACTGACCATGGATGTGGAGGCCTGGACGAACTATTTTGCGTCGCTGAAGGTGGAGACCCTGATGCCCAATGGCGGCGGCATCATGGCGTTTTATCCGACAGAGGTTCCGTTTCATCATCGCAGCGCGTTCCTTGGATCAAGAGATTTGTTCGGGGAGACGGTGACAGCTGCACGCAAGCGGAGAATTCGGATTGTTGCGCGGATGGATTGCAATTATGCCTATGAAGAAGCATTCAATGCCCATCCGGAGTGGTTTGAGTTGAATGCTGATGGATCGCCGAGGCGTCATGTGGAATGCCCATGGCTTTATAAGACCTGCCTATTCAGCACATACTTTACGGAGCAGATGCCGGCTATTTATCGGGAGTTGAATCAGCTCTACGCACCCGAGGGCTTTTATACAAATGGATGGCCGGGCACGGACGCACTTGAAGTCTGCCATTGCGCGAATTGCCAGACAATCTACAAGGAACAGACCGGAGGGACACCGCCGGAGGCGACGGATGTTCGCAGCGCGATTTACCGCAAGTACTACGAGGTCTATATGGACCGCGTGACCCACGTATGGAAGCTTTGGGATGGGATCGCCAAGGAAAAGTCTCCTGACTCGGTATATGCGGGCAATCTGAGCGGCGTCAAAACGGTAAAGGACGTGAAGCGGCTTGGTGATGTCGCGGCATGGTTCTATGCCGATAACCAGGGCCGATCGGGTGACACGCCAATATGGATGTGCGCGCAGCAGGGACGCCTGGCACGGTCGGTAGCCAACGGCCACAATGTAACCAATTCAGTTGGCTCTTATGCCAGCGGGCTCCCCGGCTGGCGGCATACGAGCAAGACAAAAGAGGAAGCGACGCTCTGGATGGCGCAGGCTGCCGCGAGCGGTATGGCACCCAGTTACCACTGGCTGGGCGGGCAGCCGGAGGATACGCGCTGGAAGGAGACTGGCCGGTCGTTTTTCGACTGGCTGGCTACGAACCAGAACCATTTCCGCAATCGCAGCTCGATTGCAAACGTTGCCGTACTCTATCCGCAAAGCACAATCGCATTCTACGGCTCAAACGGAACACGGGACCGCAAGCTGAATGGTCAGGTCATCGATTCCATCGACTATCTGGAGGGGTTATACGCCGCACTCTTGGAAGGGCGCTTTCTATTCGATTTTGTTCACCAGGAAAATCTCAGCGCCGCTACGTTGAGGCCGTATCGTGCGCTTCTGATTCCGAATGCGGCTTATCTGCGCCACAGTGAATGTGAAGCGATCCGTAAATATGTAGCATCAGGCGGCTCTGTGCTGGCTACGTTTGAAACCTCAAGATACAACGAATGGGGCGAGCCGAGAGAAGACTTCGGACTAAGAGATATCTTCGGAGTCAGCGTGACGGGCGATGCTGTCGGGCCATTTGGGAACAGTTACATGCGCATGGATCACACCCACCCCGTGCTCGACGGGTTCAAGGGGACGACGATTCTTCCCGGCCCGGAATTTCGGGTGCCGGTAAGCAGGATCAGTCCCGGCGATCTTCATCTTAGTGTTGTGCCATCGTATCCCGCGTTTCCGCCGGAGATGGTCTATCCCCGCACTCAGCGCACCGACGAGCCCGCTGCAATCTTTCGCCAGCAGGGCTCTTCCCGCATCGCGTATTTTCCAGGCGACGTTGACCGCACGTTCTTACGCTCAGGCCATCCGGACTTCAGTCGGTTGCTGATCAATTCTGTGCAGTGGCTCTTGAATGGGCAACCGACGCCGGCAACGGTGGAGGGGAGCGGCGTGCTGGAATTGTTTGCGTGGGAAACCGAGCCGGGCTTTTCGCTGCACATTCTTAATTACACTAATCCCCAGATGATGCGGCCCTTTATAACTCAGTCCTATCCGACAGCACCGCTGCAGGGGCGGTTCCAGGTACCGTTAGGACGCAAGATCGGATCAGTACGCGCACTGAGAGCTGGACGCGATTTGGCTTTCAAGCAAGAAGAAGGAACGGTGACGTTTGAAGTGCCGTCAGTGGTGGACTACGAAGTGATTGCGCTGACTTGAGAGTCCGCGGGCGAGAGAAGTATGAAGGCTTAAGGCAAGATGAATCAATCCCCAGATTTACCAAGCTTCTGGCTCGGAAGTCTGGGAATTGTTTTTATAGCGGGTTGCGACGACCTACGCGCTTCTGTTTGACACCGTGTAATACGGTTGGTTTGAGAGGGTGGCATTGAACGCTGGATAGAACCATGCTGAGCCGGTTCCGCCGCGGAGTTCAAAGTAATACTGCAGTGGATAGGCGGAGTCTGTGTACCCTGCGGGAATGGCTGCACTATAGCTTCCATGGTCACCTTGCATCTCGACTGACAACCAGCGCTCTGCCTGATTCACGTGGCGGTAGCAGAGGATGGCGGAAGAGGGAGCATCCTTGGCCCCGGCGGCAACAGCCACGGAGAGCTTGAGTGGCGCTCCGGGGTGGAAGCTTGACGGGGCCGTGTGCTGGCAGTGAGTGGAAGGACGATTGGGTTTGGCAGTAGCGGCGGCAATGGCGTGAGCCGTGCTCTCGGCCGATCCCGATGAGACGGGCGGAGATTGCAAAGCTGCCTGGAGCGCCGCGATGTCTGTGTCGATAGCGGGAAGCCGGTCAATCCAGTGGCCGCGGCGCATGGGGACGTCTCCGTATCCAAGATCGGAGCGATAGACTTTACCTGCTCGCTCTGCCATGGTTGCCCATGCCTGACGGGCTTTTTGGTATTCGGTGAGCGCGAGTTTGCCGGCCTCTGGACTGCCCGTCTGCCGGTAGATTTCATACAACACGGCACTGCGCAATTTGGCCGCGAAGTACTTGCCCAGTCCATTCTGGATGAGAATATCTTCCTCTGCGCGACGGAACTCGGGCGAGGTGCGCTTGGTTGCTTTGATGCGCGCGTCTGCAAGGGCGTGGCCGGACGTTGCGGTGAAATCTTCAAGCCATTGTGCCACTTCGATGGGGGAGTACTTGGCATTTGGCTGCCCGGCAAGCAGGCCCTTGGCATACTCGACGACGGTTGAGAATATTTGTGGATCGAGAGGGCTTACGGTGCCAAAGATTTTTGGATCGGGCGTGTCGCCATAGGGTGACCGCTCGCTGCCCTGGACCATGGGCATACAAGTGTTGAGTTCGGGCCAGAAAGCGTGGTTGGAGGCTGAGCAGAGATGCGCGGAGGTGACCAGCGGAAGGACACGGCTGGCGTTGGCTAGAGCACTTTCCACCGGGCTTGCTCCGGGCCCATACAGGCTTCTGAGGTAACGACGCCAGGATTCAGGATCGGCATTTGGGTTGTAGAGGCAGCGGCCCCAGACACGATAGTAGTGTTCAAACTTCTTCCAATCAGCATTGGGATTCAGAGATTCATCCGCATAGCCGCAGCGGCCGCCCGTCGAACCGGAACCTTCGCGCCCTTTGAAGGTCAACGGCTCCATCAGATCGATACCGGCTGCTCCGCAGAAGTGCGATGTGCGTGAGTAGGCGGCGGCCATCTCAGGATCGGCAGAGAGCAAGTGCCGCTGCGTACCCGGCCACAAGCGGTAGACAATCTGCGCTTTGCTCCCTTCCTGGAAGAAGTCGCCGTATCCGTATCGAGTGAAGAGGCGCGCGCCGCCGCTCACTGCAAATAAGGCCGACTCGTGATGATTCGGATTTGGAATTTCAAGAGCACGGATGTCTGTCTGGTTATAGCCGAGGCTCTGGTGCTCTGCGGAATACTTGGCGCCTAACTTGACTGGCATGCCTGTAGCCACGGCTATGTCGATCATGGTCTGATTGACTCCCTTGGCGTGCATATCAATTTCGACCTTGCGGCCGCAGTTGGCGATGGCTTCAAACAAAGTCTTCCAGAAGGGATAACTCCCTTCAGGGATTCCGCTCTCACCGTGTACGCGCATGGAGAGGCCCTTGATCTCTGGGCACTCCTTGAGAATGATGGCCAGGGCATCGCGGCAGTAAGCGGCGTGCGTCTCCGGCGTCAGGCCCTCAATGCTGTGATAGGCGTGGGGACTGTCAGTCCACTTGTAGGCGTGGGTCCAGATGCCCAACTGGAAATGAAGGCCACGCGCGCCGGTTTCGGCGGCAATGAAGCGCAACATCTCCCAGTTCTTTGCTTTCTCTTCCTGGCTGAGTGTGACTGGAGAAGGGAGAACCTTTCCATCGGGAGCAGTTAGTTGAAGGACATGGACGCCCTCGTAACCGGGGACGTCGAAGAGATAGGGATAGGGAAGGTGGAGATAGTCATCTGTAACTCCTCTGGGAAAATCGTATTCAAGGCCGTATGCCATTGTGAAACGGTTGAAACGGCTGGCGACAAGCGTGTCGAGATAGTCTCCCCAGAAAGCCTTGTCGTAATACCAGGACTTATCTTCCAACTCACTGCAGAAGTAACGGCTGATGCAGCGGACTTGATTCGCGGGCGACTCTTCGATCGCCTCGGCCAAATGCAAGGCAGCTTTGGGATCGGCGCCAAACTGCACACGCTCTGCCAACTCGAGCAATCCGTAGATATAGCCTCGTGGGTCGGCGCCCGAGACGAGGATGGCAGGCGTACCTTCAAGGTGGCCCGGAGCAAGGCGAGAGCGTTCAGCCTCCATGCCAGCTTTTGCATGCGGAAAGTCCTTTGCCATGTCGGATCCGGAAGCAGCCACGATGATGCACGAAGTGGAGCTCTTTGCTTCATCGACGGATTGCGCCATGCTGCAATTGACGCCCTTGGCGGCGAGCGCCTTGCTCAACTGCTCTGCGGCTCGTTTTACGGGCGCGCTCGACGCAATGGGATCGCTGCCGTCGACGAGGATAGACACTCGTCCACCGGCGACGGCGAGAGCTGAATGAGAAAAACCAAGGATTGTGGTTGCGCCGGCCAGTTTAAGGAAATCGCGGCGCCGCAGGGTAGAAAGTGAATCCGAATTCATAGTCATTTATCCCTCAGAACTTGTTGAATTGCAGTTATAGAACAAGCGGCGGCGCCGAGTCTACGCGCTCCGCCTGGAGATTGCGTAGTAAGGCTCACGGCGGGTGCTGCACCCGCAAGCTTTAGGAACTCTCTGCGCTTGATTTCTGAATCGGATTTGGCCGCCATGCACCCTTCTGTATTTGTCTACGATTGGCTGAGGTTGTAAGTAGGCGTTCGATGTCGGCGGACCGGCTGCACGGCCTTCGATGCCCTCCTTGTAGGAAGAATCTTGCCATATGATTCAATCGGGCGTGAGGTAAACCTGCACGCCCGATTCTGAGTTAGGTGGTCAATTGAAGCTTAGAAGGTAAACTTCAAAGCTCCCTGCATGATGCGTTGATCGCCGGCGTTCGTGATCTGGCCAAATGAAGTCGACAACGGGTTTGAGACATTTGGTACGAGCGAGGCTCCGGTCGAAGGCGTCGGGCCGCCGACGTTGGGATGGTTGGTCACATTGAAGGCCTCAACGCGCGCCTCAACATCAAAGCGTTCGGTCACTTTGAACTTCCGGCTGAGCGCGGTGTCCACGTCGAAATAGCTAGGTGTTCGCAGCATGTAATGGCTGGCATTTCCGTAGGTTCCCAACGCATTCACCGCAAACGCAGCCGGGTTCACCCACTGATATTTTAACCGCGTGTGCCCGGTGTGAATGTAGAGTGGCACGCCGGCGACAACGTTTGGCCGGTCAAACCCTACGCCGGTCAGGGAGCGGTCAGTGCCGTCAACCGGGTTGATGGGGAATCCGGTTTCAAAACGCATCAGAGGTGCGATTTGCCAGTCGCTTGCGAGATACGACAGCAGGTGGTTTCCCGAATTCAGATGACTGACGTACACAACGCTGGCGTTAAACAGGTTTGGGACATCGTAGGTGCAGGGTCCATAGTCCGCCTTGGGGTTGGCGGGATTCTCGATGGTGGGCCCGCCCAGCGAAGTGACCGGGACTACGCCGAGGCAATGCGAGTACGTGTAGTTGGCCAGGATGGTGTAGTTATCTGCAAAGCGGTGTTCGATGGAAGCGAGCACGCCCTCGTAGTTCGCACTGATGCCATTGAAGCCGAAGTCAGTGGCAGAGTAGTACTTGCCCTGCGCCGGGTTGATCAGGCTGAGGAACCGGCGCGCCTGCGTGTTGCCCGTGCCGGAACAGGCGGTGCCGTTCGCTCCAGGCGCGACCGTGAGTGCGCCGCAAGTTCCGGGGCCCGTCCACGTTCCGGGAATATAGACCGCCGGGTTGATTTCGTTGCCTACCATCAGATGAGATGTCTCATTGCCAAGATAGGTGATTGTCGCAATCCAGTTCTGAGCGAACTGGTGTTGTATGCCGAGGTTCCAGGTCTCAAGCATGGGTGGCAGAGCTTTGGGTGAAAGGAAGGTGTCGGTCGAGTTTTGTGGGAAAACGTAATTCGACGGAGGGAAGAGCGGCAGCGGGAAGGGATTGCCTCCCGGAACGTTGCCCCATGGGTTATTGAATTGATAGGGGCCGCTGGATTCGGTCACCGTCACGCCCCAGGGAGCGTTCTGACCGGTAACGCGGTAAGTGAGAAACGTGCCCAGTGAGTCGAACAGCATCCCGCCGCCAACACGAATTGTTGTTTTTCCATCACCGCGCGGATCGAAGACAAATCCCAAACGGGGCGACAGGTTCAACCAGTGATCGCTTGTAAACGACTTGGTAACCCCCGGATCTCCATAGTAGAACTGGCCGGCAGGACCGTTTGGAAACACAATGCTTGGTTTTCCAGAGATATAATTCTGCAAATTGAAGACGCTGCCGCGGTTGAAATAATCATGCGGAGGCAGCGTCGGCTCCCAGCGCAGGCCGATATTTGCGACCAGCCTGGGAGTGAGGCGTACCGTGTCCTGCGCATACAACTCAACCAGGGTCTGGCGATAGGAAAAGTCCTGCTGCAGCGTCTGAGTGAAGCTCGGCATGCGGCCCATGAGAAAGTCCAGCAGCGGATCGTTGCTGTATACGCCGGTAAAGCTGAAGGTGCCGGAGTCGTTGTACTCGTCGTTCTGGTTGTCTTGGGTGCGTATGACCTCTCCGCCAAAGGCGAATTGGTGCTTTCCGCGCACCACGTCGATGTCGTCGGCTTCCTGGAATGAGTTGACACCCCATTTGGAATAGCCGCTGCCGCCGGTGCTGAAGCTGTTGGATATGGACATCTGCAAGTTGTCCTGCGCCAGCGGCGGAGTCCAGATGTTCTGAACGCCCAGTGCGGCGGGGTTGGTGCCTTTTGTATTCGGGAAACGAGCTACAAACTTGCGGCCGAAGGTGAAATGAAAGGAGTTCAGCGTGCTCGGGGTAAACGCATACGTGTCGCCCAGCACCAAGGTCTGCGGCCTCTGGTCGACTCCCAACGTCGTCGTGTACAGATAGTTGGTCGTGCTGAATGGTGCAGGCTGGTTGTAGTTGTCTTGCAGATAGCGGCCGTAAACAGAATGCTTGGCGCTCAAGACCCAATCCACCCTCGCCACGTATTGACGGGCGTCGTAAACGATAGGCACGCCATAGATCAGCTTGCCGCAGGAGTTTGCGGAACCCGTAGGAATCAACTTTGTGAAAGCAACCGCCGCCGGATCGAATCGGTTCGGATTGATGAAATCGCCAGCCAGCGTAGCACCTGACACAGGGTCTTTGATAGCGCGGTGGTTGCCGCTTGCCTGGCAGCCACTGGTCGTTGATCCACCCTCAAGAGCGCTGAAGTCTCCATTGAGAGCCGCTGTGGTGGGTATGAAGGCACTGCTGTTGGATGGATCCTGCCGTTGAATAGTCTCCTGAATTCCACCGAAGAAGAACAACTTGTTTGGTATGATCCTGCCGCCGAACGTGCCACCGAATTGGTTTCGTTTCAGGCTATCCTGCTTGCTTGCAAAATAGTTGAGCGCGTTGACGTCGCCGTTGCGCACAAACTCAAATGCGGATCCATGCCACTGATTCGATCCTGATTTCGTAACTGCGTTTACCAGGCCGCCGGGATGCAGCCCATTGCGCGCCGGCAACACACTGGTCTCAACGCTGAACTCAGCCAGCGCGTCAGGAAATGGAAACGGCATATTTACATTGGTAAAGCTGTCGTTGTTGTCGCCGCCATCGAGAAGGTAGTTCGTAGTGTCTCCCGCGCTACCTGCAATGGCAATGGACTGCGATGTATAGAAGCTCTTGTTCCCGGTGTTTGTGCCATCGGAGTGATTCACGGCTGCGCCTGAGATGGTGATGAGCTGCGTCGGATCACGGCCATTGAGGGGCAATTCGACGATGCGCTGCTGGTCCATGACTTGCGAGACCATGTTCTGCTGAGTCTGAACCATTGTTGCGTCGGCTTGAACTTCGACCTTGTCGGATACGGCGCCAACCTTCAGCGTAGTGTTGATTTGCGGGGCATCGTTGACCTGTAGCTTAATCCCCTTCTGAATGTAGGTTTGAAATCCGGGGGCGGTTACTTCCAGCGTATAGGCGCCGATGGTCAAGCTGGGGAAGCTGTAGGCTCCTGCGGAGTCGGTTACGGCAACGTGAACTGTTGCCGTATCCACCGCGGTTATCTTTACCTGGGCGCCGACTACAACTGCGCCCGAAGGATCGGCAATGCGGCCTGTTACCGTGGCGATGGAGACCGCTTGTGAAAGCATTCTTGGAACGTTGGCAAGTGCCAGGATAGCCAGCAGAACATAGCTAGCGACTGCGAATTTCTTCGAAACGTTGGGCATGGCCTTAGCCTCCTCACAAATATTGAAATGTTGGAACGCCAGTGGAAAGGTTGGTTCGGCAAGGTCGGAGTTGGTACGACTCATTCATTGACCGAACCGCCGTTTTGCCAGCAGGGTTTGAAACCTCTTCTGGATACTCTCCTGGAAGTTAATATTGATTTGAGATCACCGTCGAGGTTCGCATCTGCGTACTCTGCAAATGCCAGATGCAGCAGTGCTAGTACCTCGAAGAATCGCCGAGGGCGCCTATCCGCGTTCCCCTTTTGTGGAGTAAGGGTGCAGAATTTAACTACGGTAAGCGTTTACTGAACCACGTTGCCAGTTAAAGTCACTTCATTGCGCCCGCGAGGAATAAACCAGGCGCGATACCAAAAATCTGGAAATTGATGACCCTCCACGTGTTGCACTGGGTCCGTCATTTGGGGTAGCCCCTGATGCCTTGGCGCAAATTGACGGCTTGTTTCAAGGACAAACGGATGGTAGATTGGTCCTACCAAACGTGTCAAGCGAATTATTGTGGTTGGAAAGAGATTTTGTTGTTACGGAAAGAAGATCGGTGGAAGACGCCTAACTAATTTAATTGCAAACATATCCGGCCGCATACGCCATTCATCGAGCTCGAAGTTTAATGAAATCCGAGGCGCCACCTGTTCCGTTCTGGACGGACTCTCAAATCTCCTTACCCCGGGGGACACCCGGTGGGCGATCTTGCGGCAGGAGTATTATGGGTCCGATTGCGTAAACCTGCAGGCGAAAGCAGAATTGACATTTGTGTTCCCTGGCTTGCGTAAGGCACAACTATTTAATGGAGACAATGCAAATGTTTGGATCAATGTGGAACCGTCGCCGGTTCTTGAAAGTCCTGGGTACCACTGCTGCGGCTGCAAGTGTCTCCTCGAAGACATTCGGTGAAAACGTTTCAGCTGTTTCAATCGTTGTTGATCCTGCGGATGAGGTTGCTGCGACGAAGCCTGTGCAATGGGCAGTAGAACAGCTGGCGCGGGCATTGAAGGCGCGCGGCGCTTCCGTGTCGCAAGTTGGGAAGCCGCAAGGCGCAAGCAACGGCAGCATGTGGATTATGGTTGCTGACGCGAAGAGCCCCGCAGTGCAGCAGATATTGCGTGACGCAAAGGCTTCTGTGGCCGATACACCTGAGGCGCTGGGGCTTGTGGCTGTAAACTCCGCTGGAAAGCGCGGTTTGCTCGCGTGTGGCCACGATTCGCGTGGGCTGATTTACGCATTGACCGAGTTAGCGGACGTGGTGCAAAACTCAGCAGACCCGATTGCTGCTCTCGGAGCGGTAAAAACAACGGTGGAGCAACCGGCGAACGAGGTGAGAGGCTTGACCCGGCTGTTCTGCAGCAATGTTGAAGACCTGCCATGGTATAGTGACCGCGCCATGTGGCCTGAGTATTTCGACATGCTGGCTACGCAGCGATTCAATTGCTTTAACCTGGCTTTTGGTATCGGGTATGACTTCATCAGCAAGGTTACGGATGCGTACTTCTTGTTTACTTATCCATTTCTGTTGAAAGTACCGGGTTATAACGTGCGCGTGCCGCAGTTGCCGGACGAGGAACGCGACCGCAACCTGGAGATGCTGAAATACATTGGCGAACAATGCGTGATGCGGGGGCTGGAGTTCCGTGTTGGGTTGTGGATGCACGGTTATGAGTGGATTAACAGTCCCAATGCAAATTACACGGTTGAAGGGTTGGACAAGACGACGCATGGGCCTTATTGCCGCGATGCGGTGAGAATGCTGCTGCAGCAAGTGCCGACAATCGATGCGCTCACATTCCGCATTCACGGCGAAAGCGGTGTGTCGGAGGGTAGCTTCGATTTCTGGAAGACAGTCTTTGACGGCGTGGTGACGTGCGGCAGGAAAGTACCGTTCGATATGCACGCCAAAGGCATGAGCCAGCAAATGATTGACGTTGCTATAGGCACTGGACTGCCTATTGCGATGACGCCCAAGTTCTGGGGCGAGCATATGGGCATGACCTATCATCAGGCCGATATCCGCAAAATTGAAAAGCCCAAACTAGAGAACAAGACTGGATTGATGGCGTTCAGCGACGGTACACGCAGCTTTCTACGCTACGGCTATGGTGATCTGCTGGCGGAGGACCGCAAATGGACTGTGGTGCACCGCATCTGGCCGGGCACCCAGCGCGTCCTGCTTTGGGGCGATCCGTCATTTGCCGCGGCGTACTCAAAGGCGTTTCAATTCTGCGGAAGCAACGGCGTTGAGATCCAGGAGCCGCTTTCGTTCAAGGGACGGCGCGGTTCTGGCCACGCTGGGAGCCGCTGCGGATACGAGGATTCCGCCTACAACCCGCGATGGGACTGGCAGAAATATGAGTACTCTACGCGCATTTGGGGTCGCATGCTGTACAACCCGGAGACCAAACCTGAGGTTTGGCAGCGCTCGTTGCAGCGGCAATTTGGAGACGGAGCAAGGCCGATGGAAACGGCACTAGCCAATGTAAGCCGTATTCTTCCGATCATCACGACGGCACATGCTCCATCAGCCGGAAACAATACGTATTGGCCGGAGCTTTACTACAACCAATCGATGGTAGACGCGGAGCACTATGGACCTTATGGCGATTCGTTGGCACCGCGCGTCTTCGGCAACGCGAGTCCCCTTGACCCTGGACTGTTTCTCACCATGAACGAGTATGCGGAGGAGTTGCTGGAGGGCAAGTTCAGCGGCAAGACCAGCCCGGTGGAGGTGGCACAGTGGATTGAGGATTTTGCGGCGGCGGGAAGAACGGCGCTGACGCAGGCTGAATCGACTTCAAGTGGACGCGATGGAGCAGCATACAAGCGAGCCAAAGTAGATATTGAGATTCAGGCTGGGCTGGGTGAGTTTTTCGGCGCAAAGTTTCGCAGTGGCGTGCTGTTCCACCTATTTGAAGTCACCAAAGAACAGGCGGCGCTGGAAGCTTCCCTATCCCAGTACAAAAAGGCACGAGCGGCGTGGGCGGCGTTGGCGGAAACCGGCAAAGGCGTTTACATGTCAGACATCACCTTGGGCGAGTGGCCGCAGCTTCGCGGGCACTGGCTGGATCGCCTTCCAGCAATCGACAAGGACGTTGCCGCTTTAACTGCAATGTTGAACTCCAGTGTCTCAAAGGGGGCATCGCCAAAGGTCGAGGCAGCGATGCGGATGGCACTGGGACGACCGCACCGCGCCACGATCGCGGTTAAGCATGCGGCACCTGCGCATTTTGCACGCGGGAACGCTCTTGTACTCACGCTTTCTGCGCCTGCGGATATAGCGAGTGCGATTCTGCATTATCGCCATGTTGATCAGGCTGAAAACTATGCAACGATGGCAATGGAACGGCATGGCGAAGAGTTTGGCGCGAGTATTCCGGCGGAGTATACACAGACGGAGTTTCCGCTGGAGTACTTCTTTGAAGTGCGCATGGGCGATGGGAAAACTGCGCTGCATCCTGGCTTTTCTCAGGAACTGACCAACCAGCCTTATTTTGTGGTTAGAAGCGCTTAGCGTCGTTCGGGCCATTGGATGGCGGAAGTGATAGAAGGTGTCTCAAACCATTTCCTCGGAAACCGCTCCCGATTACTGCGCGAACTGGAGCGCGTAAGCCGTTGACGGATCGAGTGGGCCCTGAAGAATTCCTAGCGACTTGAGCTGCTCATAGCCTGCGGTCCAGCGGGCTACTGTCATGCGGCCGGTTTGCGCGCCGGTGGGATCGTCGCCGGTAATGAAACCTCCGTCGCGGAGAGCCTGTGACGTGTACGTCTCCTGCGCAGGGTTGAGGGCCGGGTTGAGCTTGAGCAGCAGGGCATTGGTCGGGGCCGGGTCGCGCAGGTACTGCTGCCAGCCATGGATGCTGGCGCGCACAAATTTGGCAACAACGTCGGGATTTTTGGCAGCAAAAGCGCGCGTGGTGAATTGCACACGATACGGGTCGTAACCGGAGGAACTGATGAGGAAGGTACGCACCTGGGCGCGGGCCTGTTTGGCGAAGTACGGTTCGCTGGTGATGAAGATCTGCTGCACGTAGTTGGGGTCGGCCAGGAAGTTTGCGATGGAAAGAGTGGAAGGAATCTGCCGGACGTTGTGCAGGTTATAGCGGATCGTGACGTACTTCAGCCACGTTGCGCCTGGCTGCGCGGCGATAGTTTGACCCTCAAGGTCCTTGAAGTTGTGAATGGGTGAGTTCTGGTGGACCATTACGGCCTGGGGGTCGTGCTGCATGGTGGCGGCCACGGCCAGCATGGGAAGGCCATTCGAATCCCACGCAAGGATCTGGTCGCTGGAGCCGAGGCCAAAGTCGGCTTTGCCGGTTGAGACTAGTTGGGCCACGCTGCCGTATTGGGGTAGAGGCAGTATGGTGACATCGAGACCCTCGGCCTTGTAATAGCCGAGCATTTGCGCCGTGAAGAAACCACCGTGCTCGGGCTGAGGATACCAGTCGAGTTGTAGGCGAACAGGAGTGAGGCCATTTTCTGTAGTGGACTGGTGGCCGTGGCAACCGGTGAGGACCAGGGCCAACGCGACAACGAGCATTGCGTACAGGAATGATTTGCCTGGAATCAATTTCGACCTCATTTTGAGCGAGATGAAAACACTGCGGCTCGGTGCCGTTCATTCTTCCGATCAGCCGAGAGGTGACGCGGCAGAGAGCGGAAAGGCAAGTCACGATGAATTGCATTCATACGGGATCGGATGAAACCGGGGACAGATCCTTAGTATGAAAGTTATCATGCGCACGACGCCGGGGCTGCCGCTTTTCGGCGTGCTCCGAACTGGGCTGCGAGTTGGAGCAACGGCTCGTCGCAACCGCGGGCGGCGGCCAGTTGCATACCGCCGGCGAAGCAGGGGATGGCTACCACAGGCACTCCGGCAAGGCTGAAGGGTGTGGTGTAACGGAGCAGACGAGTGCGCGTCTGACTGTGATCGGTACCGGCGGAGAGGCTGGCAACCGGGGCACAAGGGAGCAGGAGTAGTTGGTACGCCGCGAGCAACTCGTCGATGCGTGCGCGGAATTCTGTGTGGTGATGGCGCAGAGCGGTAATTTCAGACGGGTTAATGCGGGTGCCCCATTCCAACCGCTCGCGGATGGCTGGCTCAAAGCGGTCAAAGTGGCCCGAGTGCAGGCGAGCGGCCTCCCATGCTTGAATGGGCGCAAAAATCTCTCTGGACTCCATCCACCAGTCCGGATCGATTGAGTGAGCTTCGAGGCCGAGGGCTTCAAACGTGCGGATGGTGGCGTGGAAGTTGGCGACGATCTCAGGTTCACAATCGTGGAGAAAGTTGTCTGCAATGGCGGCGAAATGGGTGAAGCTAGTTTGTGGCGCAGTCTCGGCGGGCGCGTACGGGGCCACAAGAAGTGGCGCGTCCTCGAGGTCTCGAAAGAGCCAGCCCATGGTGTCGAATGACTCTGCCAGGTGCGCGCCGCCGCGCCAGTTGCCGCGGCCGAGCGTAGCTCGGTAGCCGGCCAGCCCGCAAAGTGCTGCAGGCACGCGAATGGAGCCGCCCGTGTCCGTGCCGATGGCTGCGATGGCGGAACCCTCGAGCACGCTGGCCGCGGCGCCGCTCGAGGAGCCGCCGGTAAGTGCGCCAGGGTTGTTTGGTTGAAGGCAATCGCCGAATTCCGGATTCTCGCCGGTGATGCCATAAGCCAGCGGATGCAGGTGGGTTTTGCCGGTGATGACCGCACCGGATGCGCGAAGCTGTTCAACCAGCCAGGAATCGTAGGTGGCTATTCCGTTCAGGTCGCGGTAGAAATGCACGCCGCAACTGGTGGGCGCGCCGGCTAGGTCAAAACAGTCCTTTACTGAGATGGGCAGGCCCCACAGTGTGCTGCGGCCATCGCCGAATGGGCCGCCCGTGCCGCTCGGCATAGCCTGAACGCGTGCCGCCTCAGAAAGGGACCATGCCGCGTCCTGCCAAAGATAGGTATTGCGGCCGGGATTTCCGTTGGAATGCGCAAGGGCATGTTCAGCCAGAACGGTGGGTTGCAGCACTCCATTTGCCAGTGCGAGGCGGAGGCCGCGGATGGTCGACGGAAGAATGGTCATAAGGAAATTGTAACGATCTGAAATCAACGCCGGTATAAGTGAATTTTTATGGGGCGCGGAGGCGGTGCCTCATGCTAATTTCGAGTATGGGAGTTGTTTTCAACGCCAGACGCGCTCCAGCCGGAAAAGGGAAGAGGCTTCGCGGCCCGTTTCGAAACCCCGATCCACTGTCGTCCATTGATCTGGAACAAATGGCCGCGCTCGCGGCCTTCACGGCGCGTTCCCTTCGTACGGCACGTCCTCGCCCGTTCGGTGCTTCCATTGTTCATACAAAATCCGGAGAAGTGCTGCTGCGCGCGCTAAACATGGTAAAGCAGGAGTTGGATCCAAGCGCACACGCTGAGGTACGCGCGATTCGCCTGGCTACCAAGCGGCTCAAACAGATTTCGCTGACAGGCTACACGCTCTACAGCACTTGCGAACCCTGCCCCATGTGCATGAGCACGGCGTTGTGGGCTGGCCTTGATCGCGTGGTCTACGGCGCGACGATCGCAGACGCAAACAAGCACTGTAACCAGATTCTGATTCCTGCGACGGAGGTGGCCGCGCGCAGCGACATGAGATGCGTAGTGGACGGCCCTGTAATGCGCGACCGGTGCTACGCCTTGTTTACCGATCCCCGAATGCTCAAAGTTTTTCGTCTTTGGACTACACGAAAACGAAAATAACAATTCGGAAACGTAGTTGATCTGAGAGGTCTTCCCCATGCTTGACTCGCTTGCAGCGGATCTGTCTGAAGTTATCGCTGATCGAGCGCGTGTGCTGACGGCGCCGGCGGTGCTCGATCGCCTTTCACATGACTTCTATTGGTATTCGCCGGTGTTGCGTCCGTTGTTGGCAGGCAAGAATGGCGACGTGGCCGTGCAACCGTTGAGCGTGGACGAGGTTCTGGCTGTACTCCGATTTGCCGGCGAGCATCGGGTTCCAGTGACTGTGCGCGGCGCTGGCACGGGCAATTATGGGCAGTGCGTACCACTCGAAGGAGGCATCGTGCTCGACCTCTCGCTGATGGACAAGCTGGAAGAGATTACTCCTGATGGAGTGGCTGTGTGCCAGCCAGGGCTGCGCCTTGGAGTGTTGGAGACTGAGGCGCGCAAGAAGGGTTGGGAGCTACGCATGTATCCGTCCACGCTGGTAAAGGCCTCAGTGGGCGGATTTCTCGCGGGCGGTTCGGGCGGCATCGGCTCGGTGGCTCACGGCGGGCTGCGCGACTTCGATACGGTGCGGGCATTCGAGGTGGTGACCATGGAAGAGGAGCCGCGCGTGGTGCTGCACGAAGGTGCGGCGGTGCATGAGATTCTGCATGCGTGGGGCACCAACGGCGTGCTTACGCGCATCTGGTTTGCATTGGCGCCCGCCGTCGAATGGACGCAGTTGACGGCGGCCTTCGATACATACGAGAAGGCATTCAGCTTTACTGAGTCCATTGCGACGGACGCTGCCTGGATCAAACGGTTGGCGACGGTCTTCGAATGGCCCATCCCTTCATTCTTTGTTCCAGTCAAGCAGCTGGTCAGGGCCGACAAGACACTAATGCTGATCATGATTGCGACTGCGCAGCTTGAAGCGCTATTCATTGCTGCTGAGACGGCCGGCGGGGAGGTAACGTTTGCGGGGCCGTACAAGGGACCGCGCACGCAGCCGCTGCTGAGCGACTACACGTGGAACCACACTACCTTGTGGGCTATGAAGGCCGATCCTGCGTACACGTATTTGCAGTGCGGATTTTCGGCCACCGAGTGTCGTGAACAATTTCGCCTGTTGCGTGAGCGATACGGCCAGGAGATTCTCTTTCATATCGAATTCATGAAGAACGGCGATGGCGTTGTAATTCCTGGCGCAATTCCCGTGGTGCGCTTTACAAGCGAGGAGCGATTGAACGACATGATTACCTATTGCAGATCGATTGGCGTGTTTGTCGCTAATCCGCATGTGAATTATCTGGAGGACGGCGGCAGGTTCCGCCCAGACAACATACAGTTGCTGGCAAAGCAGCGGTATGATCCGCGCGGGCTGCTGAATCCGGGCAAGATGATCAGCTTCAAAAAACAGGCGGTGACGCGGTGAAGACGTGGATTCAAGATAATCGCAATTTTGCCTACCTGACGTGGAAGCAGGTGGATGCACTGCCTCGCGCTACCACGCTGCTGGTGTTGCCAACGGCCGCGATTGAGCAGCATGGCCATCATCTTCCGCTGGCCACCGATACGCTGGTCAACAACCTTTTGCTTGGCAAAGCACTGGCCCTATTGCCCGCCGAGTTGCCGATCTATGCGCTGCCGGCGGTGTGCTATGGAAAAAGCAACGAGCATATTGGATTTCCGGGAACGCTCTCGGTGAGCGCGCAAACATTTTTTTCAGTTGTGCGCGACCTGGGCGCCAGCATCGCGGCTGGCGGTTTCAAGAAGCTAGTCCTGTACAACACGCATGGTGGGAACACGTCACTTGTAGACGTGCTGGCCCGCGATTTGCGCGCAGAATTCGAACTGCGCACGTTCTCGTTGTTCGGTTCGCCCGGAGTGGCATTTGATGGAGTGAGCGAGCAGGAGCGGACGTATGGTTTTCACGCCGGTGAAATCGAGACGGCATATCTGCTGCACGCGACACCCACTCTGGTGCATCCCAAAGAGTACACGACGAATTACATCGCTCGCGTGGATCAGCCGGAATTGCTCAAGCCTGAAGCGTCATCAGCTAACTTCGCGTGGCTTACCAAAGATATTGCGCCGAGCGGGGTATTGGGCGATCCAACCGCGGCAACTGCTGAAAAAGGCGAACGATGGTCGAATGACGCAGCAGCGCGCATCGCGGAGCTGCTGGTTGCAATGTTCAATTTCGAACCAAGGCACGGCGCTTAAAGATGGCCCTGATCGACTGCGGAAACGGAATTCGCCTGGAACGCGGAGTCGAGTGCCGGCTCAGTGATGGGATTACGCTTGTTTCCGATCATTACTATCCCGCGGGCGAAGGGCCATGGCCGACGTTGCTGATGCGTCAGCCGTACGGGCGCGATATTGCTTCGACGGTGGTCTACGCGCACCCTGTGTGGTTTGCACGGCACGGATATCACGTAGCCATTCAGGATGTGCGTGGACGTGGCGGCTCGTTGGGGAATTTCTATCCGTTTCGCCACGAGGGGCGCGACGGTGCGGAAACGGTTGCATGGCTGTGCGCGCATCCAGCCTCGAATGGCCGTATCGGTATGTACGGCTTTTCGTATCAAGGTGCGACGCAATTGCTCGCAGCCGCCGAACAGCCGGAAGGCCTGCTGTGCATTGCTCCGCACATGACCGCGGCGGACCTTTATCACGGCTGGTTCTATCATCACGGGGCGCTGCGCTTGAATTCGACTTTAGGATGGGGCATTCAGATGTTGCGAGAGGATGCGCGGCGCATGGGTTTGCACGAGGCAAGCGATCGATTGGAAGCTGCGTGGGCCAACATTCGTGCGCAGGCTGCGCACGTTCCGTACGGTACGCATCCAGCAATCGCCGACCCGTCGCTGCCCTATTATGTACGCGACTGGATTTCGCATCGAGAACCCGGCGAGTACTGGACTGCGCAGGGCATCAGTACACGACTCGATCGGATCCAGATTCCGGCGTTGCACATTGCAGGCTGGTTCGACACGTATCTCGAAGGATCCATCGCCGGATACGTTGCATTGTGCCATGGCGCGGACAACGAATTTGCACGGACGAATCAATATCTGGTCGCTGGCCCGTGGGTACATATCCCGTGGGGAGATCGTGTTGGTGACGCAAATTTGGGCGACGCTGCAAACCTCGATACGGATATGATTCTGCTGCGCTGGTTCAATCACTGGCTGAAGGACGCGGGAGAATTCAACGATGAGCCGCGAATTCGATACTTTGTGCTTGGTCGGAATGAATGGCGCGGTGCGGAGGAGTGGCCTGCCGATGCTGCGTACCCGCTCTATCTGCACAGTGCGGGTAATGCCAACTCGCGCAAAGGCGACGGCCGGCTGACAGAAGATGCGCCAACAATCGACGAGCCCCGCGATTTGTTTGTTTATGACCCGGAGGTACCTGTTGAGTCGCCTGGCGGTCCGCAGGCACAGAGCGGCCCCTTCGATCAGGCCGTGCTCGAGATCGGGAATAATCTACTTGTTTATACCTCGGGCCCGGTGATGTTCGAGACCGAGATATTCGGACGACCGCGGATCCGGCTGTATGCTGCGACGTCCGCGGCTCATGCGGATTTTACCGCGAAGATTGTGCGCGTCAACCGGGCGGGCTGCGCGGAATTTCTTTGCATCGGAATTGCACGCAGTTCCTGGCTCTTTCGCGATGCGGACTATGCGGCAGACAAGGTTCATGCGTGGGAGTTCACTCTAGAGCCAATCGCATTTGTGCTCGCTGCCGGTGAGAGCTTGCGTTTGGAGATTGCGAGCTCCGCTTTTCCGCTCTATGACCGTAATCCATCGACCGATACGCCGCCGCAACTTGCGGACAATTGGAACTGGAGCCGGTCAACGCAGCAGGTTCTGCACTCAGCGTCAAGTTCCTCGGTGCTGTACTTGCCCGTGAAAGGAGAGCCGGGATGGTGACGCAGGCAACCAGCGCCATTCCGGAGATTCTTTTCCGTAGCGTAACGAAACGGTACGGGAACGCAATTGCCTTGGAGAATATATCCCTAGCAATAGATCGCGGCGAATTTGTGACGTTTCTTGGTCCCTCCGGATGCGGAAAGTCGACACTGCTCAAGCTGGTCTCCGGGCTGAGCCCTGTGAGCGATGGCAAGGTGGAGGTGAATGGCATGACTCCCGCGAATGCACGCGAGCTGATGAGCTTTATCTTTCAAGATGCGACCTTGTTGCCGTGGCGAACCGTGGAAGAAAACGTGGGCCTGGGGCTGGAATTGGAGTATGCGGCGCGGTCGCTCCGCAAAGATCGCGTGGCGCAAATGCTGGAGCTTGTGAGCCTGGGGCATGTGGCGCACAGTTATCCGCGGCAACTCTCCGGCGGTATGAAGATGCGGGTCTCCATCGCTCGCGCGCTGGTGAGCAGGCCGCGCATTTTGCTGATGGATGAGCCCTTTGCCGCACTCGATGAGATGACGCGCGACCGATTGAACGAGGAACTGCTGCGCCTTTATGCCGAGCAAAAGTGGACGGTCCTGTTCGTCACGCACTCCGTCGCGGAAGCGGTGTTTCTCTCCACTCGGATCTTGATTCTGGCTGCGCATCCTGGACGCTTGGAGTGCGAGATGCCGGTGAATCTTCCCTGGCCGCGCACCGCCGAGACGCGCGAATCGAAGGAATTTGAAGAGATCGTGACACAGGCTTCGCGGACACTGCGGGGGGTGTATCAGGCATGAAGAGCCGGGGCATGATCGCGATCAATAGCGTGATTGTGCTGGGATGCCTGTTGGCACTTTGGCAAGCGGTGATTTGGATCAATCATTTACCGGCATACATTCTGCCCGGTCCACTCACTGTGGCGATGACTTTGCGCGATCGCTATCCCTCGCTGCTGAACTCGTTGCGGATTACGGCGGTGGAGGCCGCAGGCGGCTTACTGGCGAGCATCGTAGTGGGTGTTGCGGTGGCCATGATCTTTGCGCAATGGCGCTGGCTGCGGCAGACACTTTACCCCTACACAATCCTGTTGCAGACGGTGCCGATTGTTGCCATTGCTCCACTGATCATCAATTGGGCAGGTGCGGGAATTTTTCCGGTCACGATTCTCACCTTCATAATCTGTCTTGCGCCGATCATCGCCAACACTACGCAGGGGCTAATCAGCGTGGATGAGAACCTGATTCACCTGTTCCTGATGTACAAGGCTTCGCCCGCGCAGATATTGTTCAAGCTGAGGCTTCCCAATTCGTTGCCCAACTTATTCACAGGTATACGCATCTCGGCAGGCATCAGCGTGATTGGCGGCATCACAGGCGAGCTCTTTGCGGGCTCGACGCGCGTGGGAGAGGGCGGCCTGGGCTACGCGATCATATACGCCAGCAACCAAATGGAGACAGGCTACCTGTTCGCGCTGGTGTTTGCGGCAGCTGTGCTGGGGTTCGTGTTCTTTTTCATTGTCATGTTTCTGGAGTGGTTGGCTCTGCGCAACTGGCATGAGTCCAGCCGAGCGCAGACGTTCGAATAGGAGGAAGATAGATGTTACGTGCGGAGTCGGCGATGGGTTGGTGGTTGATTACGCATCCAGACCACGCGCGTTTGGCAGGGGAGTTTGCGGCCGCGTGGGGAAATGCGGAGTTTCGCAAACCGGACCCGCGCGCGCGGGTCCTGCGAGGCATTTCCTGCCATGACGACGGCTGGGCTGCGCGCGATGCGCATCCGTCCATCACGCGTGAGGGCAAGCCTTCGGCATTCTCAACCGAGCTTGTCGGCAAGTATTCCGCGTTCGAGGAAATCGATCTTGAAGAGTATCTTGCGGTACGGGAGCGCGCCGTGCGCATCATTGCGGACGAGGACCCCTACGCCGGGCTGCTCATTTCGTTGCATACATATAATTTGCTGACCGTGCACGCGGACCGTTCAACCATTGCGGCGCCGGGACTGGAGATGCTGGACTCATTTCTCGATCGTCTGCGGCTATATCAAGGCGGACTGCATAAAGCAATCGCTGCGGACAGGTCGCTGACGGCGATTGACAAAGCGGAGCGCACAATTCTCGAGCACTTCAGGCTGTTACAGGCCTGCGATAATCTATCGCTGTTGACCTGCGTGGCGTTTTCATCGCCGGCGCATTTGCTGCACCCGCTGCCGCTTAACGATGGAGCTGCGGCCGAAGTCCAGGTTATGCCAATTGGGCCGCGGCACTTTCGATTGACGCCTTGGCCGTTTGCCGAAAGAGAATTGTCATTTCATTTTCCAGCTCGGCATGTCGCGGGTAAAATCTTCGCCTCTTCATCGAAATTGGAGGCTGCATTCCAGGCTGGTCAAGAAGAAGCGCTGACTGTGATTTTGTCGGAGTAGCTTGCAATCTTTGCGGCAGCATCGAGGTAGCTAAGAGGATGGCAGCAGAGAAATATGTGCCGAGACAATGCGCCATCCTTCGGGCAGCCTGACCCAGACCTGGCCCTGCCGGCCGCGGACTGTGCCCGATGCCGACGATCGCTCAAACTCCAGTGTAATGCTGGCGAAGTCGAGGCCGAAACTCACAACGTCCAGCCTCGTGATTGTGCGCGCCAGATTGGCCGCCGGCCGGCCTTTGCGAAAGGCTGCAAGTTCCTCCGGTCCGTAGAGATTCTCAGTGACGCCGAATCGCATCACCTCAGGACCCGTCCAGAACATTGCCATCAATGTGTGGACATCGTTCGAAACGAGCGCCTCTTCATACCGCAGATAGAGCGCTCGCAATTCAGCTATAACCTCTGGTTCGTTGATGATAATCAAATTGGAAACAGTCTCCTGTCGGGCAGGATTTGCTTGCTGAGCGCGGCGCTAACAGTATGCACTGGCTCGTTTACTACTTGGCTCAGTCGCAAGCGGAGAGCTACGCTACAAAGGATGTACGCATGAATCTCAGTGAAACCCCATCGGCTCACCAGCAGATCGACCATGCGGCTGGTGGCGGCGCGCGCTGTTTCAGTCAGATCGGTTCCCGTTTCCACAACTACCCAGGCGTTGGCCTTGGAATCCGGCGCGACGCTTTCGCAAGCCTCCACTAGCGGGCCCGTGAGCGGCTGGTACTTGTGCAGATTAAAGCGCAGCGTCACATCGAGCGGACACTCGATGCCGTTGATGCAAACCTCGCCATCGCCCTGCGCGGCATGGCCATCGCCACAACTGAAGAGCGCGCCGCGATTGTAGACCGGCAGATAGAGCGTGGAGCCAGTGCATAGCTCGCGCACGTCGAGATTGCCACCGAACGGCCCCGGCGGACGTGTACGAAAGGCACCGTCATCTGCGCGCGCCACGCCCATTACGCCAAGGAAGGGCCGCAGCGGCACTACGGCCGGAGCCATTGAACGGGAGGTCTCGCCCTCGAGGTCCCAGTGAAAAAGGTAGGGCTGGCGAAACCGCTCCTTGAGAAAGCCGAGCCCATCGATCACGCTGGACCAACCCCAGCCGCCATGACGAGTTGCCAGCACTTCGACTTCAAGCACATCGCCTGGCTCGGCGTCGTCGATCCAGATGGGGCCGGTAAGCGCATGGATGCGGGTGCGGTCGATAGTCAGAAACTCCGCGGCCGCCATACCGGGCCGCACCTGTCTGCCGCTGGCATCCACGCACTCAATCTGCACTTCATCGCCGGGCTCGATGTGCAGGCGAGGTTTCAGCGAGCGGTCCCAGACCGAATGAGTTGGATCGGCGGATAGCGTGTATTCGGTCATGATTGCTTCACTCTCACGGTCATTTGAATTTCCACCAGCGCATTTCGCGGTAACGCACACACGCCCACGGCTGCGCGGACATGGCGGCCCGCCTCGCCAAACACCTCGACAAGCAAATCAGATGCGCCGTTAATCACAGCGGGCGAGTCCCCGAAGCCTGGCGCGGCATTTACATAGCCGTTCACTGAAAGCACCTCAGCTACGCGGTCAAGCGAGCCGAGTTCCTGTTTGAGAACGGCGAGCTGGGTGAGGGCACATGCACGCGCCGCGCGGTAGCCATCTTCAATCGTGCTGTCTGCGCCGGCTGTCCCGGCGATCACACCGGCCGGCCCCGTGGAGACCGTTCCACCCAGATAAACCAAATCACCCATACGTTTTGCAGAGATATAATTGCCGCCGGGCGCTGGCAACTGCGGGAGGGTGAGCCCGAGGGAAGTGAGTTTTTGTTCAGGCGTCGGAAACTGCGTCATTTCCATTCGACTTTAGCACGAGACGAGTGGATTTTCTTCTGTTTTCAGATGCTGCCAAAAGGCTGGAGCCTGGCATTCAACTTGGCGCTGGCGGAGGCACACCGGGGGGGCGCAGCGTCTAGAATTGTGATGACCGGAGGGACGGCAGCCAATTGCCGGTCGGTTTTGATCCAGTGAGATATATGAGGGAAATGGAGACATGAGCGTGGCTGAGACGGCGGCAGGACAACGGACGCACGAAGAGAAACTGGAGATGCTTGCTGCAGTTGCAGTGCGGGTCGGGCTTGGTTTAAGGGAAGGACAAGAACTGGTGATGACAGCCTCGCTGGATGCGTTGCCGCTGGCGCGTCGGATTACAGAGCAGGCTTATCGCGCCGGCGCTTCGCTGGTGACGACGCTCTACAGCGACGATGAAGCGACGTTGATGCGCTACCATTTCGCGCCTGACCAGAGCTTTGACCAGGCGGCCAAGTGGTTGTACGACGGAATGGGCGCAGCATTCAAAGGCGGTGCGGCGCGGCTCGCAATCGCCGGTGGAAACCCGGCGCTGCTTTCCAATGAAGATGCTGCGAAGGTCGGACGCGCGAATCGCGCCGTCTCGCAGGCCTACCGGCCGGCGCTTGAGTTGATTACGCGGCACGCGATCAACTGGACCATTGTGGCGAGCGCGACACCGGCGTGGGCAGCGGCCATGTTTCCCAAGGATGCGCCAGACGTGGCCCTGGCCAAGCTTTGGGACGCGATCTTCGAGACAACGCGCATTAATGGCGATGATCCGGTTGCCGCGTGGAAAGCGCACGATGCCGGCTTGCAAAAGCGCGCAGCGCGATTGAATGAAAAGCGCTATTCGGCGCTGCAATATCGCGGGCCCGGAACCAATTTTCGGCTGGGGCTTGCTGACGACCATCTTTGGCTCGGGGGCGGGACGACGGCCGAAAACGGTCTCTACTGCATTCCTAATATGCCCACCGAAGAAGTGTTCACCACGCCGCACAAGGACCGCGCAGACGGCATAGTGACCGCCACCAAGCCGCTTTCGCATCAAGGGACGATGATTGAAGGTATCCAAGTGCGCTTTGAAAAGGGACGGATCGTGGAAATACGCGCAAGCAGAGGCCAGGAAGTGCTGCAGAGACTTGTCGACACCGATGATGGTTCGCGGCGTTTAGGCGAAGTGGCCCTCGTACCCCATTCGTCGCCGATTGCAGCCAGCGGAATGCTATTCCTGAATACACTTTTTGATGAGAATGCGGCGTCGCATATTGCTCTGGGACAGGCTTACTCATCCTGTCTGCGCGATGGGGAGAAGCTGACTCCGGAGCAACTTGCGGCAAAGGGTGCGAACGACAGCCTGATCCACGTGGACTGGATGATCGGCTCGGACAAGCTGGACATCGATGGCATTAGTGCCGCGGATGTTGCGGAACCATTAATGCGACAAGGGGAATGGGTTTAAGCAGTCTGCATCGCCTCATTCTTGAAATTGAGCTAAGAAAGCCATGGTTCACCGAGTGGGCTATAGTTTTGAGCAAAATTAGCGGACCGGGTCGCTTATATGGTCACTTCGTTAACTCCAGGCAGCGCTGCCGGAGCAGGCAGACGATGCGCTTAATAAGTATTTCAAGGTAACCGGTAACATGAGAGACCCCGTAAACCTCAGATTCACACAGATGCAATTGGATATCAAAGCAGAAGCCGACAGATGAAGAGAACGTAAGTGCGCCTGCGAATGGGTGTGCCGTGTTCACGGATTGCACCAGAGGCAAGTCGAGGGGCTGAGGAGATCAATATGAAAATCCCAATGAAGATTGTGGTGCTGATTCTGCTGTCGTGGTCCGGTGCAGGTGCTTTGGCTGCCCAGCAGGATTACTTCAGCACTTGGCCGACGGGGAGTTCTCCGCAAGAGGTTGGCAAAAAGCTTGTAGAACACTTTGTGGCTAGTGCGCATCAGTACGGTCCGACCATTCACTATTCCGAGGCAGCTACGTGGTACGGAGCACTGACCTTCGCTCAGTTGACCCACGACGAAGCATTGCGCGCCGAGCTTATCAAAAAGTACGAACCGTTGATGCCGGGAGGCGTCGAGGCCGCGAAGATACCGGTTCGCCATCACGTGGACGACTCGATCTTCGGGATTATTGCCCTGGAGATTGGGATTGAAACGAAGGATCCGAAGTATCTGGCATATGGGAAGTCCTGGGCTGATCGGCAGTGGGAGAGCCCGCAACCGGATGGACTCTCAGGAGAGACACGCTATTGGATTGACGATATGTATATGCTGACGATCCTTCAATTGGAGGCTTATCGGGCCACGAGAGACAACAAGTATCTGGACCGCGATGCGCTCGAAATGACTTCATACCTTGATAAGCTGCAACAGCCGAATGGCCTCTTTTACCATGCTCCAGACGTTCCGTTCTTCTGGGGACGCGGAGATGGCTGGGTGGCAGCAGGTATGGCGGAGATACTACGCGATCTGCCCGCAGATCATCCACAGCGTGCGCGGATTATGAAGGGCTACAAGACGATGATGGCCTCATTGCTCAAATATCAGGGGAAGGATGGAATGTGGCGTGAACTGATCGATCACGAAGAAGCATGGCCTGAGAGTTCCAGCTCGGCAATGTTCACCTTTGCCATGATTACCGGCGTTAAGAACGGATGGTTGGATGCGAGCGCTTATGGGCCTGCTGCACGCAAGGGATGGGTCGCAGTGGCCGGCTACATCGACCAGAACAGTAACCTGACCAGCGTATGTGAAGGCACCGGAAAGAAGAACGATTTGGAGTATTACTTGGAGCGCAAGCGGATTACTGGAGACTTCCACGGTCATGCTGCGGTTCTTTGGGCGGCTTCTGCGCTGTTGCGGTAGGGAAGTGGGATCAAGCTGAATTAGCAGCGAGAGCCTAAGTGGATGCAGGGAGACCAGGAAGCTGACGGGCTACTTGTTCGAAGCTAGTGCTTTGACCGCATGAATTTGTGCTTCGCAGTTGAGGTTCGTGCTATCCCAGATCCCAAAGTCGAGACGCTGGGGCAACCAGCATTGGTGCAAAAATAAACAGTCAGAGACCTAGATGTACTTGCCGAAGCCTTCGATTTGCTTTGCGCTATACTCCCGCCGTTGAACCGGCGAGGAGAGCACCGTAGAGGTGGACGTGGCGCCAAGAGCCGACAACTTGTCAATGAGGGCTTCCATGTGGCGGATCGAGACGACATTGGCCTCGATCACAAAGGATTCATCGCCGGTGATGCGATGACATCGGCTGATCTCCGTCAGATCCTTGATCGCGGCTACCGTGCGCCTTACCTGCAAATCGCCGCCAGGGATAGTGAGGCGAACCAGAACGCGGATGGTGACGCCAAGTTTGGCAAGGTCGAGCGCGACATGGTAGCCGGTGATGACGCCCGCTTCTTCAAGCCGGTGGACTCGCTCGGCGATTGCAGGTGTCGAGAGGCCAATTTGCCTGCCGATCTCCGCAAAGGACTGGCGTGCATTGTGTTGCAGGGCTTCAAGAATCTTCCAGGAAACCTCGTCGAACTCGATTGGGTTGCGAACGGTCGGGTGCGCCATATGCCTCCAATCATTAGGCAATACATCCATTTAGCTTAACTCTGTTAAGCGCGAATAGCCCTTATTTGAATCAATTGCTATTTTCTGCTTTAGTGGGTGAGCCTATGCTAGGGCTTAGCCGGAGCGTGCGGGCCACGAGCCCATTGATGCGCTTTGTGGTCAAGAGGGTCGCTATGGACGAATTCCCCCGTTCAGCTTCCAGTCAGGCGGTGACTGGCGCCGCCGCGCCCTACCTCATTCATCAGAACTATGCGTCTTATTGCGAAGAGGAGCACAGCATTTGGGCCGAGCTGGTGAAGCGGGCATTTCCCGAACTGGAAAAGCACGCGGCGAGCGAATACCTCGATGGATTTTCGATCATCGGCTTGGAAAATGACCGGCTGCCCAATCTGGCGGCGATCAGTGCGCGCCTACAACCGCGCACCGGCTGGAACGCCACGCCGGTGAGTGGCTTTCTGCCTGCACCTGCGTTCTTTGAGATGCTGGCTGCGCGCCGTTTTCCGACCACCACCTGGCTGCGCAGCCGGGAATCACTGGAATACACGCCCGAGCCGGACATCTTTCACGATGTGTTCGGCCATGTACCCATGCACGCGCACCCGGTGTTTGCTGATTTTCTCGCGCACTATGGGCGCGTCTGTGCTTCCATTGAGGACGCCGGAGTGCTGGAGAAGCTGGGCCGCCTCTTCTGGTACACAGTGGAGTTCGGAGTGATCCGCCAGCGGGAAGGGATCAAGGTGTACGGCAGCGGGCTGATCAGTTCGTACGGCGAATGCCGGAACGTGATGGAAGGGCATTGCGCGATCCACGATTTTACGCTGGACGAGGTGGTGAGCACGCCAGTAAAAGTGAATGAACTGCACAAACTGCTATTTGCGGTGAGCAGTTTCGATCAGATCTACGAGGCCATGCACGAAGCGGAACGGCGCGCCGTTTACGGCCGCCTGTGAAATGATCTTTGCATAGGCGGGAGGAACTGAAGGTCGAAAACGGATTGCACTCGACGATGAATCCCACGTCCGCGCGGGCGCAGGCCAATCGCAAGGCGCTGCTAGCGCTGCTGGCGGCGTTGCGCGCCGAAGAGGAAGCGATTCGTCAGGGAGGTGGCGCAAAAGCCGCTGAAGCACAACAGGCCAAAGGACGGTTGACTGCGAGAGAGCGGCTCAAAATCCTGCTGGATGAGGGAACGGAGTTTGTAGAACTGGGGCTGTGGGCAGCGCACGCAATGTACGCGGAGTATGGCGGCGCGCCGAGCGCGGGTGTGGTGACGGGGCTAGGCAGGGTCAGTGGGCGGTTGTGCATGATTGTGGCCAACGACGCGACTGTGAAGGCCGGTGCCTTCTTTCCCATGACTGCCAAGAAGGTGTTGCGCGCGCAGACCATTGCGATGGAAAACCGAATCCCCACGCTATACCTTGTGGATTCGTCCGGCGTGTTTCTGCCCCTGCAGGAAGATGTGTTTCCGGATACCGACGATTTTGGGCGCATCTTCCGGAACAACGCGGTAATGAGTTCGCTGGGAATTCCGCAGATGACTGCAATCATGGGTATGTGCGTAGCGGGCGGGGCGTATCTACCGGTGATGACCGATACCGTGCTGATGACTGAGGGGTCGGGGTTGTTTCTGGCCGGGCCGTCGCTGGTGCAGGCGGCAATCGGACAGAAAACGGGAACGGAGGAGTTAGGCGGGGCAGCCATGCACGCAGCGATCTCGGGGACAGTTGATTTCAAGGAGCCGAACGACCACATGTGCCTGGCACGGATGCGGTCGCTGGTGGCGAAGATGGGCGAACGCAAGGGAACGGGTCCGGAGGCTGAAGTTTTTCGCCGCCGGAAGTTTGATGCGAAGAAAGATGCGCCTAAGTTTGCCGCCGAGGATGTGTATGGATTGCTGAATCCGGAGCCGGGTTCAAGCAATGTGTACGACATGCGTGAAGTGATTGCGCGCATTGTAGACCGCAGCGAATTTGACGAATACAAGGCGGAGTTTGGGCGCACGCTGCTGTGTGGATACGCATGGATGGGCGGGCGGGCCGTGGGGATCGTGGCCAACCAGAAGATTAACCAGAACCAGACGGTGGGCATGGGGACTTCCGCCGGGATGACGCAGATGGAGGTCGGCGGCGTAATCTACACCGAAAGTGCGCAGAAGGCTGCGCGCTTCATCATGGATTGCAATCAGAACCTGGTGCCGCTGGTGTTTCTGCACGATGTAAATGGATTCATGGTGGGTAAGGAGGCGGAGTGGTCGGGAATCATTCGCGCCGGCGCGAAGATGGTGTCGGCAGTGAGCACAAGTGTGGTGCCAAAGATTACGGTGATCGTGGGCGGAAGCTTTGGTGCCGGGCACTACGCGATGTGCGGCAAGGCCTACGATCCACGTTTCCTGTTTGCCTGGCCCACGGCGCGTTATGCGGTGATGAGTGGCGTGTCGGCGGCAACTACGCTGGCTGAAGTGCGCGCGCGGCAGATGGAACGTGGCGGCAAGGTGTTGACTGAGGCAGAAAAGGCCGCGCTCTACGAAGAAATTCGCGCCACATATGATGCGCAGGCCGATCCGCGCTATGGCGCGGCGCGGCTTTGGATTGATGCGATTATTGATCCGGCACGAACCCGAGAGGTCCTGATCGCGGCACTTGAGGCATGCGCTCTTAATCCTGATATTCCCCGGTTCAATCCCGGAGTCCTGCAAACCTGATGGTGTTTTACAGGCCGCCGCCGGCGTCGAGACGAAATCGGCGGGATCTTAAACGTGAAGCGACAGAACAGGGCACTCGAATTCCCCGCGAAGGAGCCTGAACATGCAAGTTGACGTGAATCCGGGCGATACTTTGTACCCGTTTGTCCTTACAGAGGAACAGGAACATCTGCGCCGGGAGATACGGGAGTTTGCCGCGCAGGAGATAGCTCCGTACATGGCGGCGTGGGATGAGGCGAGCGAATTCCCGCTGGCGGCTGTTAAGAAGCTTGGAGCGATGGGGCTGATGGGCGTGATCATCCCCCAGGAGTTTGGCGGCGCGGGGCTGGGATATGTGGACTACGTGCTGGCAATCGAGGAACTTTCGGCCGTGGACGGGTCGGTGGGACTGACGATGGCGGCGCACAATTCGTTGGGGACAAATCATATCTTCCTGGCCGGCAACGAGGCCCAGAAGAGGAAGTATGTTCCGCGGCTGGCGACCGGAGAGTGGCTGGCGGCGTGGGCGCTCACTGAACCCGGATCCGGGTCGGATGCGAGCAGCGCACGCACCACCGCGATGAAGAAAGGCGACCGCTACGTGCTCAATGGCAACAAGACGTTTATCACTAATGGACGCTATGCCGATGTTGTAGTGGTGATTGCTATAACCGACAAGAGCAAGGAGACGCACGGCCTCTCTGCATTTGTCATCGAAAAGGGAACGAAGGGCTTCAAGGCGGGCAAGAAGGAGAACAAACTGGGCTTGCGGGCCAGTGATACGAGCGAACTGATCTTTGAGGACTGCGAAATACCGACGGAGAACCTGCTGGGAGCCGAAGGCGAGGGATTCATCGATGCGATGCGGGTGCTGGATGGCGGCAGAATCTCGATTGCGGCGTTGTCGTTGGGGATTGCGCGCGGGGCGCTGGATGCGGCTTTGAAGTATGTGAAGGAGAGGCGGCAATTCGGAAAAGCGATCGCCGAGTTCCAGGGCATTCAGTGGAAGCTGGCGGATATGGCTACGGAACTGGATGCGGCAAGGCTGCTGACGCAGCGGGCAGCGGTGCTGAAGGATGCGGGCCGCAAAGTGACGAGGGAGTCGTCGATGGCCAAGCTCTTCGCGAGCGAAGTAGCCGTGCATATCTGCAACGAGGCGGTTCAATTACTTGGCGGCTACGGGTTTATCAAGGATTACCCGGTTGAGAAGTTTTACCGCGACGTGAAGCTGTGCACTATTGGTGAGGGCACTAGTGAAATTCAGCGCATGGTCATCGCCAGGGAGATCCTCAAGGTATCCCCATCGCGTGGGTAACGCTGGTCGTATTCACCTTAATTGATGGATGATGAGAGATGAATGGGCGACGTAGTCAAGATCGTTGAGTGTCCCCGCGACGCTTGGCAGGGGCTGCCGGTGCAGATTGCGCCGGAGACGAAGGCCGACTATCTGCGGAGTCTGATTGAAGCGGGCTTTACACATATCGATGCGGTGAGTTTTGTTTCGCCGGCGGCAGTGCCACAGATGGCGGACTCGGAACAGGTACTCGAGTTCCTCGGGCCGCAGAAAAACGTGGAGATCATCGGGATTGTCGTGAATGAGAAGGGCGCGGAAAGGGCCATCCGTACGGGCGCGGTACAAACGCTGGGTTTTCCATTTTCGGTTTCTCCCGGGTTTCTCCGGCGCAATCAACATCAGACACCTGAAGAATCACTTGTTGCGCTGCGGGCGATCATTGCGAGGGCTGGCAGTGCGGGGCTGGATGTCGTTGCGTACCTCTCGATGGCATTTGGAAATCCATACGGTGAGGGATGGAACGTTGATCTAGTGGCGGATGCGTGCGCCCGGTTGATCGAGGCTGGAGCACGGCAGATGTCGCTGGCGGACACTGTGGGGTTGGGTACGCCGGAACAAATCGCAGATACGGTAGCAGCGGTGATTGCGATGGATGGAGGAATCGAATTGGGGGTTCATTTGCATTCACGGCGGGACGAGGCGAGCGCCCGCGTTCGCGCGGCCTATGTGGCGGGTTGCAGGAGGTTTGATGCGGCTATCGGTGGGCTGGGCGGATGCCCATTCGCGCAGGATGCGCTGGTGGGGAATTTGCCCACAGAAGGTTTGATGGCTGCGTTGACGGAATGCGGTGCGAGGCTGCCGAAGCTGGGGCCACTGGATGAATTGATTCGTTCCAGCGCGGAGATCGCAACGAGCGCTGGGACTCCAGTGTACTAGGGGCGATTCGTGTCCGTAATCGCAAGGTGGGAGGGAAGATTGAACTACAGCACGATTGAAGTTGCGGAGAGCGCATCGGTACGGACGATAATGTTGCAACGCCCAGAGCGGCGCAATGCGATGACTCCCGAAATGCAGTTGGAGTTGATTGCAGCAATGATGGATGCTGCGGCAAGCGGTTGCCGGGTGCTGGTGCTTGCCGGTGCTGGCGAGGCGTTTTGTGCGGGCCTGGATTTGACGGGGCTGCAGGAAATGCAAGGCAAGAGCGCGGTTGATTACCGCGCGGATGCGGCGAGAGTTGCAAAACTTTTCCGCACCCTTTATGAACTACCGATGCCAACGATTGCCGCGGTGCATGGGGCGGCAATCGGAGGCGGAGCGGGATTGGCCACGATCTGCGACTTTACGCTGGCGACACCGACGGCGAAATTTGGATTTAGTGAAGTGCGGATCGGTTTTGTGCCCGCTGTGGTGTCGGCGTTTCTGGCGTTGCAAATCGGCGATAAGCGCAGCCGTGACCTGCTGCTAACCGGACGTACCTTTGATACTGCGGAGGCTTATCGGCTAGGGCTGGTAAATGAGATTGTGCCGGCAGAGCGACTCGCGGAACGAGTGCAGTCGCTGGCAGAAGTGTTGAAGGCGAACAGCCCGCAGTCTCTGAGCGGTACTAAGGGGTTGCTGGCGGGGCAGAATAAGGCGTGGCTCGAAGCAACAATCGCTGAGGCGGTCGAACTCAGCGTGCAGGCTCGCGAGACGGAGGATTTTCACGAAGGGATTGCGGCGTTTCTGGAAAAGCGCAAGCCGGTCTGGACCAAATGATAGTTCATAAGTAAGCTGCATCGCGAAAGCGCAGTGATGCCTCAGTTCGCTCTTCCACCTGACGGCGCGTGACGTCCGGCGCCAATTCGACGACCTCCAAACCAGTGCCCGTTACATCGAGTACGCAGAGATCTGTGATAACGCGATGGACGACGGCGGTTCCCGTCAGAGGCAATGAGCAATTGCGCAGCACCTTGGGACTGCCGTCCGGGGCGCTGTGTTCCATCAGGACGACAATGCGCCGGACGCCGGAAACAATGTCCATGGCTCCGCCCATCCCTTTCACTCGCTTGCCGGGAATCATCCAATTGGCCAGATCACCGCGCTCTGAAACCTGCATTGCGCCTAGGATGGCCACGTCGATGTGTCCGCCGCGAATCATTGCGAAGGAATCCGCACTCGAGAAAATCGAAGCTCCTGGATTGAGCGTCACTGTCTCTTTCCCAGCGTTAATCAGGTCCGCGTCCACGTCCTCTTCCCGCGGGAATGGTCCCATCCCGAGAAGTCCGTTTTCTGACTGCAAGGTGACGTTGATTCCGTTGGGAATGTAGTTTGCGACCAGCGTCGGAATACCGATTCCGAGGTTGACGTAGAAGCCGTCCTTCAACTCTCGGGCGGCGCGGGCTGCCATTTCATTGCGTGTCCATGCCACTGGTCTATACCTTCCGGGTCGTCTTCTTCTCAATCCGTTTCTCAGGATTGGGATTGTGAACGAGCCGATGAACAAAGATGCCGGGCGTGTGAACCTCGTCCGGATCGAGTTCACCAGGTTCGACGATGATCTCTGCTTCGGCTACTGTGATTTTGCCGCATGCGGTCGCATTGGGATTGAAGTTGCGCGCAGTACGACGGTAGATGAGATTTCCATGGAGATCGGCTTTCCATGCCTTTACCAAAGCCACGTCGGCCCGGATACCGCGTTCCAGGATGTAGGTCACGCCATCAAACTCTTTGTGTTCTTTGCCCTCAGCAACCAAAGTGCCTACTCCGGTTCGCGTGTAGAAGCCGGGTATTCCCGCGCCTCCTGCTCTCATGCGTTCGGCCAGCGTACCTTGTGGACAGAATTCGACCTCGAGTTCTCCGCTGAGATACTGCCGTTCGAACTCGGCGTTTTCGCCAACGTAACTTGAGATCATCTTCCTGATCTGATGAGTTTCGAGGAGCAATCCCAAGCCCCATCCATCCACGCCGGCGTTATTGCTGGCTATAGTGAGGTTGCGGATGCCGGAGTCGCGCAGGGCGCGAATCAGAGCCTCTGGAATGCCGCAAAGGCCGAAGCCTCCGATCGCTAGTAACATCCCATCCCGCAGGATGCCTTCCAATGCAGCACGTGCGTCCGGCTGTAACTTATTCATCGAAGCGCTCACCTTGATCGTTCATTTGAGGCGCATGTTGCACGGAGGGCTACGCGGACATCACCTTACTGAATGCGATCTGGAATTTCTTCATTTCATCGGCCGTTCCGACTGTCACCCGAACATAGTTGGGCCAGACCGGCCAGACGCGCCCAACGTATACTTTCTCCTTGCGCATGGCGAGAACAGCATTGGAGCCCGGCCGCCCGGTATCGACCATGAAGCAGTTGGACACCGAATGCACGAACTTGTAGTTATTCTTTTCAAGGAAGTTAAAGGTATCTTCCCGGACCTGGGCGATCAACTTGCGGCGCGCTGGGACCAGGTCTTTGGATTGAAGGCTGGCCGTCGCCGCCACCATTCCGGTAATGGGCATCATGGTGGCGCCCCATCCGCCGAGCTTGTCAAGCAGTTCGGGACGCGCGATCGCAGCGCCTGCGCGCAATCCGGCCATGCCGTAGATTTTTGAAAATGTCCTCAGCAGAACGACATCCTTCCCTTGAGCTACAAGATCGGAGTTGAAGGGCGCTCCAGCAATGTGGGTGTAGGCTTCATCGATCATGACCACCGAGCCAGCTGGCTTGTTGGCCACGAGCCATTCGATTTCGGATTTTGGGGTAAGTGTTCCGGAGGGATTGTTGGGGTTGCAGATGTAAATGACGCCGGCAGTTGCGCTGGCGGATGCCATCGCTTTCACGTCGTGAGCATAAGTGGGCGTGAGAGGGACCTTGACGACCGGTGTGCCGATGAAGTTAGCAGCGCGCTCACCTGCCTCATAGCCTGGATCGGCGATGACGAACGGGCGAGTTGGTGATGTAAATGCCAGAACCGCCTGATGCAATGCGGGACTGGATCCGACGAAGATGCGCACAGAGTCAGGACTTATATCCTCCTGCGTTGCCATTGCTGCCTGCAGTTTGTCGGTTTCGCCGTAGAGGTAGCGCCCGCCCTTGGCAACGATGTTGTGGACGGCCTCCATTGCCTCCGGACAAGGCCCTAGCGGATTCTCGTTGGCGTTGATCATGACGGCGTCTGAAGGCGCATCGGTGACCTTCGAGAGTTGTGCCAGCGCCGGCTCGTTGTAGAACGGCATGGAGGAGGCTCCGGCCACCATGGCCGCGAGTCGGAGGAAACCGCGGCGCGTGAAGCCACGGAGTAGGAGGTCGTTTTCCTGTTCGTTGTTCAGGATGCCTGCCATGCGTATCTCCTCTGCGAGGCAGCGGGCTTTTGAGGGGAATTTCCGACCGCACTTCGCGCGAATTATTCAGTTGATAAGCTGCGGACTCGCGCCAGCGAGCCATCAAGGCTAATTAGAACTCTACCCGAATCCGAGAAAAAGATGGAAATTATGTTGAGATTGGGGAAACTGCGAGAGTTCTTTCCAAGAGAGTTCTTTGACGTACGAGTGCTACTCCGCGCTCTCCAGTTTAACTGTGAAGTTTTCCAGTTATGATCAGATTTAGACGGAATATGCGGACCGGAAGGGAGCAGGGAGCCGATGCGTCTCTTCACAGTCCATGGAGATTGTCGAGCATGAGCTGCTGCGTTGCGTTGACCGCATAGTCCATCAGCCTGATCACGGGCCGCGTGCCGGTGACTTCGCTCAACGGGCTTTGGCGTTTCCATACGTGGGACGATCCTGCGTGGTCCGATCCGAGGTTCGGTGACTCGCATTGGCCGCTGATACGGTCAGACGAGAGCTGGACGAAGCAGGGGTTTCCGGCATTTAACGGATATGCGTGGTATCGCTTCAAGGTGGAGGTTCCCGGCAACGGCTAGCCGGTCGATCTGCTGCTGACCAATATCGTCAGTGGCTATCAGGTCTATGCGGACGGTAAGCTGATCGGCAGTGCCGGCTCACCCGTGGCCACTCGCGACGCGCTTTTTGCGGCACCGCCGCCGACGTATCGACTCCCATGGGGAGGCAACGGCCCGCAGACGATCCAGATTGCACTGCGCGTCTGGACCTGCCAGCCCATCGCATTCTGGTTTGGGGTCGGTTCAAAAAACGGAAATAACAGCGAAGTGGGCGCCCCTGCGTTGCTTACGACCTGCGCGAGCATGCTCATGATCGAGCGGGCCTACCATTTTGTCACTGAATTTGTATATGGTCTCTCCTCCGGGTTGATTGGACTCGCCATTCTGGCGTTGTTCCTATACAGCCGTTCGGACAAGGAGCCCCTATGGTTAGCCATTTCGCTTCTGGGACAATGCGCAACTCTAGCATTCCATCTAGGTCTCTGACCGTGTGAAGTTGTTTCTGTTGTAGGCGAACTTCAGGCGTGCCTTCTTGCGCGTGAACTGCCAGTTGATGGTGACACGATTGCGGTTCATTTTCCGGTTCCATGCCCTTGCTTCCCGCTGGAGTTCACCGAGCGACGGGATTCTC
>OBLW0100000164.1_pt1 | contig 53896 bp, 46 predicted proteins | sample 1520161 | NCBI WGS metagenome assembly OBLW01 (sample SAMEA3539309, study PRJEB22396) | soil metagenome | biome: tundra; feature: field; material: soil | place: USA | collected 2010-05 | depth 0.15 m
TCTTGTTGCCGTTCGCGTTCCACAGGTCCTTCAAATCTGGATAGAGCGAGTCGCGGTGCGTCTGCAAATATTGCGTCAACTGCGTGGGAACCGCGGCGGCGAAGGCTTTGTTCGCAGCGTCGGAGTGGTCGCGCGAGTCGCCGAGCACACCAACTTCGTTTTCAACCTGCATCATCAGCACTGTGTGGTCACGGGAATCCACTTGTTTCAGGTGCTTCATCAGCGCCGCAAATGCGCGGGCGTCTGCTTCCTGCGTGGTCGCAGATTGCGGGCTCAGAATCTCGACAGGTTTGCCATTCTCGATGACGCGCGGAAAGCGGCGCGTATCCTGCTTGACCCAGACCGGCACGTAACTCGACAGGCCGTTCTTCCACGAGGCAAGCCAAAGGAAGACGATGCGCTCGTTTTCATGCCGTGCCTGATCGATGAGGCCGTCGACGAGGGTGAAGTCGTAGGTCCCTTCTTTGGGCTCGATCAGCTCCCAACTCAGCGGCGTCACCACGGAGTTGAGGCCCATCGCCTTGAGCTTAAGCCAGATGGGTTTCATGTATTCCAGGTTCGACGAGGACGAGTTGTGCAGCTCGCCGGAGAGCATCAGGAACGGCTTGCCATCCACGATCAACTGGGTGGCGGCGCCGCGTTTTTCCAGATGCGGCGCAGCATTGGACTGCGCGGAGACCAAAGCAGTTTCAAGACCAAGGAACAACAGAAGGATTGGCAACGTGCGGAATGGGTTTCTCATAACGACAGGGAGTTTAGCATAGGAGGTTTGCGCTGGTCGGGATTGGATGGCGGTTCCGTTTTGGCTCGCGGTTTCAATTTCGTCCAGGTGCCGCGGGGGCTTCGAGCTGGGCGATTGTCCGCAGGCGCGACCGCGCCGTAGTGTTGAAGAGTGGCTATCCTCTCAGTCGATCTCGCTTACCGCCGCTGGTCCGATCTGGGCATTGTAGTGCTGGATCGCACTCGGCCGTTGCCGGGCCCACCTGGTCATCGAGAGGCTGCGCAGTCGATCGCTTGCCAGATCATTTCTTCAACCGCCGCGGATTTGGAGGCTGGCCCTGTCGACGCAAATATACTGGCGGGACGGTTGAATCACCTATGCGCCGTGCGCGGGATCCGCATAATGATGCTTGACGGTCCGCAGGCCTGGAAGTCACGGAGAAACGGTTTTGAGCACGCGCGGGTGAGCGAGCGGCAACTGAACACCGCCGCCAAGACCGGCCTGCCAGGAATGGTGAAGCCCATCACCTATAGGCCCTTCGCGGAGTTCTGCCTGGATGTGTACGATGCGCTCTGCCGCCGCGGCTGGAGGCGCATGGACACCAGCGACCGCTCTGCCACGCCGCAAGATCGCGTTCTTGTCGAGAGTTATCCCCACGCGGCATGGAAGTCGCTGGGACTTTTGCCGCTGCCCTCCAAGCGTCGTGCGACGGTGAGCGATCTAGCCGCGGCTTACAGCGCATTGCGCGCCCTGATTCCGTTCACGACCGATCACCCGCCGAATCATGACCAGTTGCAGGCCATCGTCGGTGGACTGCCAGGGCTCGCGCTCGATGAGCGTAACACCGCCGCAGTCCGCATCGTCGGCAATCCTCCGCGCCGCGAAGAGGGTCACTGGCGCGAAGGCTTCATTGTGTTGCCGCTGCCTCCGCACCAGCCGGTTGGGCTGCGTTGGCTCGATTGACCTGCGCGCTTTACCCATTCGATCTTGACGCTGTTTTCTTGACCGCCATTAATTCCAAGGCCTTCTGTGCGATGTGCTCGGCGCTCACTTCGAGTTCCTTTACCAGGTCCCACGGTGCGCCGGAATCGCCAAAGCGGTCCTTGACTCCTATGGCGCCGGTGATGACAGGCATGCCGTAGAGTTTTGGGCTCTCAGTAAGAAGGGAACTGACGCGCCAGGCAAGAGCGCCGATCTGGTGCTCTTCCGCTGTGACCACCACGCTGGTCTCCTGGGCAGCGCGAATAACAGCTTCAACGTCGATGGGCTTAAGGGTGTGCATGTTTACGATGCGCGTCTCGTAGCCGTAGTCGAGCTTGAGGATGCGGGCCGCGCGCATGGCCTCAGGAACCATGGGGCCGATAGCGATGATGGTTAAGTCTTCTGACTCGTTTGTGTATTCATGCGCTAACTGCGTTTCGAACGCGTCGACAAAGTTGGCGGCTTCAGCGCGCAGACGAATTACATTCGCCTGGCCGAAGATGAAGGGCGTGGTCTCGCTGGTGACTATTGGCGTGGCCTCGCGAGCAAAGCGGATATATTTTGGCCCAACATGCTTGAGCAACAGGTAGTCCGTGGCCTTGCGGGTTTCGATCGCGTCGCAGGGGACGACCACCGTCATGTTGGGCATGCCTTGCATGGCGAAGAGATCTTCCAGTGCCTGATGCGTTGCGCCGTCAGCGCCAACCGAGACTCCCGCATGCGCCCCGGCAACCAGGACGTTGAAGTTTCCGTAGCACACTGAGACGCGAAGCTGATCGAGGTTGCGCGCGGCGGAAAATGTGGCATAGGAGCCGAGTACGGGCAGCTTGCCTTCCCGAGCCATGCCCGCAGCCGCTGCGGTGGCCGATTGCTCGGCGATGCCCATGCTGATCCAGCGCTTCGCACGCTCCGGCTTGCCTGCGTAGAAATCGGCAATAGTGATGGAGCCGGAGATATCGAGGCCCAGACAAACCACGCGCTCGTCGTCCCCGTTCTCGGCCAACGACTTGCCGAAGCCTTTGCGCGTGGGCTCCATTTTCACCTTCATGGTATTGCCTGCATTCCACCAGTAGTCGCGCGAAAATTTGGGCATCTTGGATGCAAGCTTGCGGTCAACCTCGGCCTGGTAGATGCTGGCTTTGGCCAACAGCGGATCGACGGGGATGCGTTCGCTGAGGCCGAGATCCTTGAGCGCGGCGGCAAGCTCTTCGAAATTCGGCGCCTTGCCGTGCCAGCCGGGCTGATTCTCCATGAAGCTGACGCCTTTGCCCTTGATGGTATCGGCGAGGATGACGGTAGGTCTGCCGACGGTGGTACGGGCCCTTGCGAGCGTGGCGACAAGTTGCTCCATGTCGTGGCCGTCAGTGTGTAGGACTTCCCAGCCGAAGCTCGCGTATTTCTGGGCGAGCGGTTCCACATTCATAACATCTTTCACCCAGCCGTCGATCTGCAGGCGATTGCAGTCGATGATGGCGATGACGTTGTCGAGGTGGTAGTTTCCTGCCTCCATGGCGGCTTCCCACACCTGGCCTTCCTGCTGCTCTCCGTCGCCCATGAGGCAGAAGATCTTGTGTTGTTTGCCATCGATGCGTGCGGCGAGAGCCATGCCGACGCTGACGCTCAACCCCTGGCCCAGCGAGCCTGAGGAGACTTCGACGCCCGGCAGCCTGAGCCAGTGCGGATGTCCCTGGAAGGGCGAGTAGAGTTTGCGCAGCGTGACGACTTCTTCAATGGGACAAAAACCCGCAAAGCCCAACGCAACGTACAGCGCGGGGGCCTTGTGTCCGGCGGACCAGATGATCCGGTCGCGATCCGGCCAGTTGGGATTTTTCGGATCGTGGTTTGCGGCATGGAGGTAGAGAGCGGCGGCGACATCCATAATCGAGAGCGTGCTGCCGGAGTGGCCTGAGCCTGCCGCGCACAGCGCCACAAGATCGTAACCACGCATCTGGTTGGCGGCGTCGCGTAGTTCTTCGATGGAATAATTGCGGATGATATTTCCTGTTGTGGAATCTATGAGGGCCACGTGGTTCTCCTTGCGCTGTAAAAGGTTGCGCGAGTTTTCGTGCATTGACTAGTTGCCTTGCTATCCCAGGTCTCATCTGCCGCGGCGGACGAAACCTGGGGCACCCAAAATTAATGCGAAAGCAGAGTGTGAGAAAACTACAGATTCTCCTTTGTCCATCGATCGATGCGATAGAGCGCTTCTTCGAGATTCTTGAGTGAATTGGCGACGCTGAAGCGCAGGTAGCCTTCGCCGTATTGGCCGAAGGCGGCGCCGGAGAGCGCGGCCACACCGGTTTGCTCGAGCAGCGCGTCGGCCAGAGGCTTGGATTTCCATCCCGTCGCGGTGATGTTCGGGAAGACGTAGAAGGCGCCTTTCGGCATCCGGCAACTGAAGCCCTTGATCTTGTTCAGGCCGGCCACGAAGACTTCTGACCTGTGCTTAAACTCGGCACACATGCGGCCTACTGCGCTCTGATCGCCATGGAGCGCTTCAATACAGGCCATCTGCGTAAAGGTGGCGGTGCAAGAGTTTGAGTTCGTCATCAGGCGCGTGATCTGCGTCGCGAGGTCGGCGCGCATGACACCGTAGCCGACGCGCCAGCCGGTCATTGCGTAGGTCTTCGAGAAGCCGTCAAGCAGGATGGTGCGCTCCTGCATGCCGGGAATTTTCATGATGGAGAATGGCTCGCCTTCAAACTGCAGGCGGCTGTAGATCTCGTCGGAAAGCACCATGATGTTTCGGTCGCCGATGGCGCGGGCAACCTGCTCGATATCTTCGCGCGGCAATATCCCTCCGGTGGGGTTCTGCGGCGAGTTAAGAATAATGAGTTTGGTGCGATCGGTAATCAGGGCAACGAGCTCGCGGACGTCCATCGCAAAGTCGCGCTCCTCGTGCAGTTGGATCGGCACGGCCTTGCCGCCCACGTAGTTAATCATCGACTCGTAAATAGGAAAGCCGGGGTTGGGATAGATGACTTCATCGCCTTCATCGATCAACGCCAGCATGGTGAAGAACATGATGGGCTTGCCGCCCGGCACCACCACCACTTCATCGGGCGAAACCTCAACCCCGCGTGTGTGGCTTACATACTGGGCGATGGTTTCGCGCAGATCGGGCAAGCCGGCGGAAGGCCCATAGTGGGTCCATCCTGTGCGCAGCGCGTCCACGGCTGCTTCCACAATATTTCCCGGGGTTTCGAAGTCGGGCTCGCCGATCTCCAGATGGATGATGCTCCTGCCCTGGCGCTCGAGGGCCTTGGCCTTGCTGAGAACTTCAAAGGCAGTTTCGGTGCCGAGCCGCGACATGCGCCGCGCCAAAAGTAACTCGTGCTGTAAAGTTTGTGCCGACATGACTCACGCTCCTGTGCGTGGACAAGAGCGATGGGTGTATGAGGATGCAATCTGCCCATCCGGCTCTTGGCCGCAGGCATTATACATAGATCGAGCAACGGCGCAATGTGATGGCGGGACCGTGGTTGGGAGCAGCGGTTTCTATTGATATTATCGCTGTTCCCACACGCGAACCATCAGGTCTCCGTCGGCATGGTGGAAGCCGACAGCCAGCGTGTTTTCAGCGCGTTGCAGCTCACAGAACGCGGCCGCCTCTACGGCCGATTCTGGCGCCGTCATCGTGCGCGGGCGGGGCAGGGAAGACTTGATGACTCGGGCAATCATGTTGGCGATCTCTTTTGTTGCGTCCAGCGTATCGGCTTCGCCCACTGTTTCCATTGGCTGCATGAGCATGGCTGCCGTGGCGCAGTGAGCGAGCCTTTCGTCGATCCGCACTTGAATGCGGCCCTGCCACAATCAAGAGAGTTCAACGGTGGCCAGCAGGTGTCGTGTCCCAACGCAGAGTTCCTGCGCTATCGGCATCAGCACCGGCTCCAGCCTCATGGCCAGCATCTGCTCCCAGAACTGGGAATTTGCGCTGATCATTGATTCTTCGTCGAGCTGCACCCGCATTGTCCGCACTCCCATCCCGGAGACTGTTTTTGGATTGTTTACTTCTTCAAAGTTCATCGGGTGAATCTCAGAATGTGTTGGGAGAATGTGGAGCGGCAGTGCCGGAAACGAAGCACTCCAAAGTGATTGGAGCAATCTGGGTCTGTGGCGCGAGGCCGATTCTTCGCGGGTGATTTGGATCACATCGACCGGTGCTGCATGACACATCACCACATCCATATAGGTGGCAACCTGTGCGGTACAGGGTGTATGCCATGGCGGATTCCGGCACCAACCGATGGGCCCATCCAGCGGTAATTCTCGTCGCCACGGACCTCAGCGACCTGGACCGGCTTATGCCATTTGCCCTGGCACAGGCAGCTGAGACCGGGGCGCGGCTTATTCTGCTCCATGCGATTGCCTCCTCCGCGGCAATATCGGTCGATGCGGTGGGAATGCCCTATTACGATCCCTCGGCGGTGCTGGAGTTTGCGGAAAAGGAGCTCAAGCCCTGGTGCGAAGCAGCCCGACGCCGCAACATCGCCTGCCACGGCCTGGTGCGCGAGGGCCATGCCACTGAGCAGATCGTCGCAGCGGTCCGCCAGTTCAAAGCGGATCGCATCCTTCTCGGTACCCGGAGCCGGAGCAAGCTTGGAAAGTTGCTCCTTGGTTCCGTGGCAGAACAAGTGCTGCGCTCGGTCAAACTCCCGGTCTTTACCGTGGGACCCGAGGCTCATCTCCCGGTGCATCGCGGCCTCGAAGAACATGTCGTGCTGCATGCCACTACTCTCAGAGAGACCTCTCGCCCGAGCGCAGCGCTTGCCTGTCAAATGGCTGCTGGAATGAGTGCAAAACTTGTCCTGCTGAATGTGCTGCCGCCGGAGGATGAGATGCTGCACAGTGGGCTGCCCACCGGCGTGAATTCCGCCGCAATGCGCGAGTTACGCATTCTGGCCGAGGAAACAGCAGCTGGCTGCTGCCTGGACATTGAGCCGGTCGTCGTCCATGGCAACCCCTCCATCGAGATTCTGGCTGAGGCCTCGGAGCGGAAGGCGGGCCTGATCGTTTTGGGCGCAACCCACCGTTCGGCCTTTGAGAACCTGACCCGCGACCGCACGGTTTACCGGGTCCTGGCCCATGCGCGCTGTCCGGTGCTCACGCTCCACGAGCCATTGGCATCCCTTGACGAAGCCACGGCGGAGAGCGTGGGAGCCTCTCGCATTTAAATCAAGGAAACTGAAGCCGCAAGCCTGCCAAAAGGCAAACCTGGAAACAATCAGTTATTTGGGCACAAAAGTAACAGGAGGGTGTTTCTGGAGGGAGCCATTCCGGAGGAAGTGGACTAGGCGGTAAGGCGCTCGAGCTGGTCGGGCTTGACGATGGTCAGACTGGTGCCCTTGATGGTGATCCACTGGTCGCGGCGGAACTGGTTCAGGAGGCGCGTGACTGTCTCACGCGAGGTGCCCGCCATGTTGGCGATTTCCTCGTGCGTGAGCGCCATAGTAAATCGAATTTCGGGCTTGCCGTTGGCAGTTGAGCGGCCCCAATCCAGCAGCAGCCTTGCCAGCCGTCCCGCAGCGGAGCCGGAGAGGGCCAGCCGCTTAGCGTCGTGAAACACCGTCAGATATTCGCCGGAAAGCGACTGCGCCGCGTGCATGCTGGCGATTCCGTGGCGGCCCAGAAACTCGACAAACTCCTGTTTCCTCACCGTCTTAACCTGGCAGGGCTCGATGGCCTCAGCGGTGACTTCGTGAGGAACGTTGGCCAGCACCGCGCTCAATCCCATCACGTCGCCGGGCCCGGCAATCTTGAGGATCATGGTCTTGCCATCACGCGATGTAGAGGAGATTTTGACCTGGCCAAAACAGATTACGAAGACGTTTCGCGCCGCGTCGCCTTCGGTAAACAGCTTGGCTCCGCGTGCATGGCTCATCATGATGCCAATTCCGTCGTAGTCCGCCAGCGCCTCGGGCGTGAGATTGCAGAACATTCGCAGATGGCGATGCTCGCAATTCAAACAATCTTCCGGGGGGTGATGGGAATGGATTGAGGCCATACTTGTTCCGCGAGGTCTGAATGAAGTATAGCGCACATTCCCGACGGTCCAGGCAGGGATTTTCCGTCAATCTCCGCTAAGGCCCTGGAATGCTACCAGGAACGGAAACAAGTTCTTCGCTCAGGCCAGCTCTTCTCCGCTGCCATGACGCCGAATATGAACCGTCCGGTTAAGGCAGCAGGAGAGATAGGCCCTGGAGACCTCGCGGGCCAGCTCCTCCAGCAACCGCATGCGCAGCGGCGGATAGCTAAGAAAAACCTGGTTCAGAGCCTCGATGGACAGCACCAGCAGCGATCCGGGGGTTTGCGCGGCTAGCGTGTAGGTGTGGTGCCCGTCTCCCAGGGCAGCGGCCAGCTCCACCAGGTCGCCAGCTCGCGCGGGACCCAGCGTCAGCCGCGTCTTGAGCCTTTCCGCCTTGCGCACAAACAGGCCTGAAACCACGACGTAAAGCCCCTTGCAATCCTCATGCTGGCGAAACACTACGTCCCCGGTATCGAAGCTGATGCACTGCGCCGAGCCGTTCAGCAGATTTCCGGCCTCTGGCGGACAATCCAACAGCTCTGCCAGTGGATGCGCCGCGACTGCGTCCATTCGCCCGGATCTTGCCTGTGCCTGCATGGTCACATCTCCCATTTTTTCTCCCCGGCGCCCGGTCCTGCGGCGAGTGGCCCCTGCCAGCCGCCGGCCGGCCGGTTCTTGGTGAGCGCGTTTCGCGCTGCGGACGTGCGATGAACCATGTTCCATTTCCAGCCAATCTTTCCAAATGCGATCAATCCAGAAAAGTGGATGAATGGAATGAAAATGAGAAGGCGCGTTTGCTTGCTTTCATTATCCTGGACCATGCCTAAGCATGAAAGCCAGGCTGTGGGGCCCGCGCACCTTTGCCGTTAAACGGCTTCCACGGGAATTGAGGCCTCCCGCTCCAGGCCGCCGGCCACTGCCTGCGGCGGAACGCAAAGTACAGGTACTCGAGAACGAGCCAGCATTGCGAAAGCAGTCCCATGTGGGCCAGGTGTCCCACTGGCTCGCTTTACTCCGGCTACCAGGATGCAAGGATGGTATTGCCCAATTGCTCCCACCATTGCGTCCGCCGGGTTGCCGTCTTTGACCATGCAACGCACTGGCACCTCTCCGCTTGTCTTGATGCCAAACTCTTCAAGCGTGGTTGCGCAGGGGTTAAGAAACGCTGAAGCCTCGGCCGCCGTGCGGGCATGAATCACTAGAAGCGGGCGCTTGAAGGTTTTTGCGAGCGAATAGGCTGTTGCCACCGCTGTCGGCGTGGCCTCGTTCCGGTCCATCGCCAGCATGACGGGGCCACCCGGCGTAGGGCGAAACTCCCCTGCATTCCAGTCCGCAGCCACAGCCAATACCGGGCACGGAGCCAGCCGCACCAACTGTTCGGCAATCGCGCCCACGATTACAGGTCCGGCGCCTTCCATTCCCTTGGTGCCCACTACGATGAGCCCAGCCTCGTACTGACGAACCACGTCTACCAGCATCTGCGTCACAGCGCCCTGTCGAATCTCCGAATGGCTATGAATTCCTTCCCGGAGCAGGTCGCCGGCCAGCTTGTCGAGTACCTCGCGTGCCGCTTCCGTCAGGCTCGTCCGCACCCGGCCCGGAACCCCATCCACGGCCGCATATTCCAGCGGGTCAAGCCCGTGTGCCAGGACAATCCGCGCGCCATAGTTGGTAGCCAGTTTGCGGGCGTATTCCAAAGCCGCCTCTGACTGGCCGTTCAGGTCCGTGGCCACCACAATGGTCTTCAAGCCGGCTGCGAAACTCATGGATGCCTCCTGACGCACGGGCGCGTCTTCTGCTTCATACCCATTGGATTTCGAGTCTGCGCTCCCAAAGTGGGTGCAAGCAGTGACCCCATTCACCCCCGCTTGTGACTGGTATCACAGGACTTGGGCGATTGTCGTCAATTTTGACCAGCGCCAGTCCGTTCTGGCATCTTTTGGAGCGATAAACGACAATGGGCAGTTGCATCCCAGAATCCCGGGACAACCCTTTGGAGAGAGCCATGAAGTTGCCTGTTCGACACGCTGCCTTGTTCCTGCCTTGCCTGTTGCTTGCTTCCCTGGCCCACGGGCAATTCGCCCGCTCAGTCGATCCGCTGCTTGGGGTTGCGGGCGGTGGAAATGTCTTTCCCGGGCCGGTGGTGCCCTTCGGAATGATCAAGCCGGGGCCGGACATGGTGGCGCCGGAAGGCAGTGACCCCAACGCTGGCTGGAACGCTGAAGGCGACATTCGCGGCTTCTCGCAGACTCACGTCAGCGGCACGGGCGGCGGCGCCAAGTATGGCAACATCCAGGTGCAGGCGACGACGGGAGACATTGCGCCGATGGACTCCGCGTCGCCGCGAGCGGACGAGAAGGCGTCGGCAGGACTCTACTCAGTGACGCTGGCTCGCTTTGGTGTCGGGGTTGAAATCACCGCGGCACGGCGCTCGGCGATCTACCGCTTTCGCTATCCGGCGGGCGCCAAGGCAAACCTGCTTTTTGACGTGGGGCACTATCTGCTCTCGGGAATGAGAACGGGAGAGATGCAATCGCTCGTAGCCTCAGAGGTGCATGTGCTCTCGCCGACGGAAGTTGCCGGGTCCACAAGCATTACTGGCGGATGGAACAAGCAGCCCAACACTTACACCGTTTACTTCTTTGTGAAGACCGATACTGCTGCAGCATCGTGGGGAACATGGCTCGACGGCAATCTCCAGCCCGGCAGCAAGAGTGCAAATGGCCACGCGAATAGCAAAGCGGGTGCGTGGTTGACCTTCGCAACTAAAGCGGGCCGGCCTGTGCTGATGAAGATCGGAATCTCCTTCATCAGCGTGGAGCAGGCGCGGCGGAATCTCGCCGCCGAAATTCCTGGCTTCGATTTCGCCGCGACACATGCGGCAGCACTGGCCAAGTGGAATCTCGCTTTGGCGAAGATCGAGATCAAGGGCGCAACGGCTGAGCAGCAGCAGATTTTCTACACGGCGATTTACCACACCATGCTGATGCCCACCGATCGCACCGGCGAGAACCCTCTTTGGAAGTCGGTCGAGCCTTACTACGACGACTACTACGCGATCTGGGACATCTTCCGCACATCGGGGCCGCTGCTCACGTTGATCGCGCCAGAACGCGAGACCGCGATTGTGCGCTCGCTGGTGGACATTTACCGTCACGATGGTTTCTTGCCGGACGCGCGCAGCGGCAACTTCAACGGACGCACACAGGGCGGCAGCAACGCCGAGTTCATGATTACCGACGCGTATGTAAAGGGGCTCAAAGGCATCGACTGGGCCACCGCCTATGCCGCAGAGGTCCACGACGCTGAAGTTTCGCCGGCGGACCACTTCAAGGAAGGACGCGGCGGCCTCGACGACTGGCGCAACTTGGGCTACGTCTCAATTGAGGGCTCGGATCGCACTGCGTCGGTGCATATGGAATACGCCGCCAACGACTTCGAGATTGCGCTGCTGGCCAAAGGGCTGGGCAGATCCGACGACTACAAGAAATACCTCACGCGTTCCGGCAACTGGAAAAATCTTTGGGACGCGGATTTTTCTGACGGCGGATTTCAGGGATTCATTCGCCCGAGGCACCGCGACGGAAGCTGGCTCACGCCTTTCACTGCGCTGGATAGTGGCACATGGGGTGGGAATACTTTCTATGAAGGCAACTCATGGACCTATTCCACATTTGTGCCGCAGGATGTTGCTTCGCTGATTGCAAAAATCGGCGGAATGCAGAAGTTCGTTGACCGGCTGGATGCGTTTTTCGCTGTTCCGGGCCGCTACGACGTGGGCAACGAGCCGGGTTTTCTGGCTCCCTATCTCTACAACTGGGCCGGCCGTCCGGACAAGACCGCGGAACACGTGCGGGAGATTATTGCGAAGAGCTATCACGCCGGGCCGACGGGCTTACCTGGCAACGATGATTCGGGCGCAATGTCTTCGTGGTATGCCTTTGGGCAGATGGGGATCTTTCCCAACGCGGGGCAGGATGTGTATCTGATCGGAAGCCCGGCATATTCGCAGACCACGCTTCATCTGGCGGGCGGGAAAGATTTTGTTATCGAAGCGCGTGAGCAGTCGGCTGAGAACATCTACGTCACCGCGGCAACGTTGAACGGCAAGCCTCTTGATCGTTCATGGCTGCGGCATAGTGAGATTGCGGCCGGCGGGCGGCTGGTGCTGACGATGAGCAAGACGCCGGGGCATTGGGGTAAGCGTAATCTGCCGCCGTCAACGGCGGCGGATCGATGAAGAGCCTTTGAGGAGGCTCTTATCGTGAAGGTGGGATTCCCTCGGGGGCTAGAGCGCTTTCGGCCGGGGTGTTTACAGTTGCGATGGATGTCAGTGGTCTCCCACCCTTTGCGCAAAGAACGCACAAAGGATGGGGCACCCGAAGTTGTGTTAACACTCAACTCGAAAATGCTGTAAAGCCCGAACTCATTTTCAGCGACTCGTGGCGCTTGAGAGTCCGGGCTAAAGCCCTGACCTACCAGCCGCGCCCATTCAAACCGTGGGTTCTTGAAAAGCGCGGTCTTTGCTGGTCTCTGATTCCTGTTGCCTGATCCCTGTTTTGCTTATTGCTGCAGCACGACCTGGTCGCCTTCTTTAAGGCCGCTCGTAATTTCGGTGACGGAGCCGTTCGACAGGCCCACCTTCACCGGAATCTTGCGCCAGCCTTCTTTCTGCTTCTTGTCTGGAATCTGGACGGACGCGTTTTTCTGGCCGTCGTAGGAGACAGCGTTTTCCGGTACCGTGAGCACGCCCTTGTGCTCGTCGAGCAGAATCTCCGCGTTGGCCGTCATGTTGGCCTTCAGCTCGCCGCCGGGGTTGTTGATGGAGACGCGCACCTCAAACGTGGTTACGTTGTCTTTCTCCACGCCCATGGGCGCAATCTTGGTGACCTTGCCGTAAAAAAGGCGATCGCGAAAGCTCTCAACCTTGATGCGCGCCGGCTGACCCATGTAGACGTGGGCAATGTCGGCCTCGTCCACCTTGCCCTGCACATACACCTCGGTAGTATCGCCCTCGGTCATTACTAGCGTGGCCGTCGAACCCAGTACAAGAATCGAGCTGACCGCATCGCCGATCTCCACGTCACGCGACAGAATCACGCCATCCATGGGCGCAATAATCGTTGTGTACCCGAGCTGTTCTTCCAATTGCTTCAGGCTGGCCTGACTTTGCTGCACCTGCGCACGCGCCTGCTTGAGCTTGGCCGTGTCCACGCCAATTTGCGCCTTGGACGAATCCCTCCGGGTGAGCGCCGCCAGGTAATCCTTGTTGGCGTCGTCCAGAGCCTGCCGGCTCACGATTCCCTCGTGTTGCATCTCCAGGCTGCGGTCCAACGTGGCCTTGTACATGGGCAGATCGGGGGCTGCGGCGTTCACTTTGTCCTGTTCGATATTGGCCTGCAACGTGGACACATTGGCTTCGGCCGAGGCCAACTGGGCGCGCTGCGCAGCCACCTGCGCCTGAATCTCTTCAGCGTCCAGTTGCGCCAGTTGCTGGCCCTTTTTGACCACGTTGTTGATGTCTACGTAGAGCTTTTCCACGATTCCCGAGGCCTTGCTCTTTACCTCGACCTTGGTGATCGGCTGTATCTTCCCAGTAGCTACTACCGACCGCGCTACATCGCCGCGCGTTACCTTGGCCAGTTTGTTGGGATCGATCGTAGTGCCCTTGACCATCTTCGCAAGCCCGAGGCCTGCCGCCAGCAGCACCAGGACACCACCAATGCTCATCCAGATCCAGAATTTCCTGCTCTTTCGCGACGCGGCCACAAAGCCTCCCTTAAAAAGAATGAAAAGCGCCCGCCTCCCGGCGCAAGGTTATCGGTGAAACGAGGGATAATAACTACAGCATATTTCAAAAAACTGCTCAGCAGACCTTGGGTCGAATCGCTCTGGGGATGAAGCACTTCCGCTTTCCGGCCCTTTCGGCGTCGGTTGCGCCTGGCTTTCAGGTCGTACCTTGACTGAAGGCAGTTCCTGGAACTTGCTGTAAGACGGCGCCAGCACATTGCTGTCACCCTTTGCTTTCTACGCAACCAACCGCTGAATGGTTCCGGAAATGGTTTCGCGCCGGTTTCCAGCGGAACCGAATCGCCGGGCACAGCGTATCAGTTACCAGTGCATCACGTCGGTGTCTAAACACCATGCAGAGTTTTTCTGACACGCTCGGCCAGGTCCTTCGCGCCATGATGGCGAACAAGCTGCGCACCTTCCTGACCATGTTTGGAATTGCCTGGGGCGTGGGTTCGCTGCTGGTTCTAGTGGGTTTAGGCGAGGGCTTCCGCTCCGGGCAGCACCGCCAACTGTCCACTTTCGGCAATGATCTGGTGATGATGTGGAACGGCACCATCCCCGCGCTCGCCAACCAGCACACGGGGATGCGTCCTTACCAGCTCACGCTCGGTGACGAGGCCGAATTGAGGACCCTGCCACAGTTGCGCGCAGTTACGGCTTATCTTAATCGCAACGATCTTTACCAGGTGAGCGCTTATGCCAACACCTCAGGCCAGGTGCTGGGGGTGGAGCCGAACTACACTGAAGTGCGCTTTGTACCGGTGGCTGAGGGCCGCTTTCTGAGCGCGGACGACATAGCCCAGGGGCGGCGCGTGGCCGTGTTGGGATCGAAGAGTGCAACGCTGCTTTTTCCCGGGCGGCCCATGCTTGGGGAGACCATCACCATCAATGACGTCGCGTTTACCGTGGTGGGCCGCGTGGCTTCCATCAGCCGCGGCAACAACGACGGCGACAATCAGAAGGTCTACATCCCCATCACCATCATGCAGGAACTTTTCGCAATGAAAGGCGACAATGTTGCCCGCGATGCGCTCAGTTCCATCCAATATCAGCCGGCGACGAAGGGCGATGCCACGGCAGCGATTGCGGCTGTTCATCGGGTGATCGGCGCGCGGCACGGCTTCGATCCGGCGCTTAAAGATGCCTTTCAGGAGTGGGACACCATTCAGGAAGAGAAGATGATCGGGGCTATTTTCGATGCCATGGATCTCTTTCTCGGCGGGGTGGGAATCGTGACTCTCGGCCTGGGCGCAGTGGGCATTATCAACATCATGCTGGTCTCAGTTACAGAGCGAACCCCCGAAATCGGGTTGATGAAGGCTGTGGGAGCTACCAAGAGCAGCGTGCTGGCGCAGTTCTTCTGGGAGGGCCTGCTGTTGACCGGCATCAGCGGGCTCATCGGCATCGTCATATCGGCAGGCTTTATGTGGCTGTTGCAGATCGGCCTTACTGGCAAGATGCCGGGCTGGGACCCACCACGGCTGGTTCCGTGGTCGGCTGCGCTGGCACTTGGATCGTTGGTGGTGTGCGGCGTCGTGGCGGGGCTCTATCCGGCCAGCAGGGCGGCGCAACTGGATCCGATCGAGGCGCTGCGGAGAGAGTGAGTTAGACAGGGATCAGGTTTCAGGGGTCAGGGATCAGTTTTCAAGAGTTCGCAACGTGGAGAAGTAACGGTCATGCTGAGAGACATTCTTGGTCAGGCGTGGGAAGCGATGGTGTACAACCGCCGGCGCACCGCCATCACTATGATCGGGATGGCCTGGGGCATTGCCACGGTTGTGCTGTTGCTGGCCTACGGCGCCGGATTTAACCGTGCCATCGAGAACATCTTCGCGCAGTGGGGAACCAACCTGATCGGCTTCTTTCCCGGCCGCACCAGTCAGCAGGCGGGCGGCGACAAGGCCGGCGTCAGAGTTCGCTTCACCATGGAAGATGTGGACCGCGTCTCCAACGGCGTTCAGGGTATCTTTCACATCTCGCCCGAGGTGTGGAAGGACTCGACTGTGCAGAATGATCTGCATACCTACACCTGGACCGTAAACGGCGTTCGCCCCGTCTTTCAAGACATCTTCAAGTTGGATACCGACGAGGGCCGCTTCTTCAATGGCGCCGAGGATCAGCAGAGGGCCCACGTCTGCGTAATTGGTTCTGAGGCCAAGACAAAGCTGTTCTCTGGCGGCTGGGCAGTCGGCGAGACTATTCGCCTTAATGGCGTTATCTTTACCGTGATTGGCGTGCTGAGCCCCAAGATGCAGGAGGGCGACGACGACCGCAATCGTCAGATTTATGTTCCCTTCAACACCATGAGCGATCTGGTTGACACGCATTACCTTAGCGCCATCTGGTTCAACTATCGCGGCGACAATGAGCAGATCGAGAAAAGTCTGCGCGAGACCATGGGCGCGGCTCATCACTTCCGGCCCACGGACCACAACGCGATCTACGTGGCCAACCTGATGACGCAGCTGGCTCAATTCCACGTGCTGGCCATTGCCTTGCAGGTGCTGCTTTCCATGGTGGGAGCGCTCACGCTGGGCATTGCGGGCATTGGCCTGATGAACATCATGCTGGTGGCCGTGCAGCAGCGAACCCGCGAGATCGGCGTGGAAAAGGCACTAGGGGCGCGGAGACACCACATCCTTATCCAGTTCCTCGCCGAGGCTCTGGCCATCACCGGCGTTGGTGGCGTATGCGGCATCGCCCTGTCTTATCTGATCTCCGCGATGGTGGGAAGCATCACGTTTTATAGCGCCCTTGCCAAGAATGCCGGAGATGCCGACATTCGCCTTCTGATTTCACCTACCTCGGTGATTGTGGCAACGGTGATTCTCGCCATCACCGGACTGGTGAGCGGCATGATTCCGGCCATCCGCGCCGCCAACCTGGACCCCATCGAAGCCCTGCGCTACGAGTAGCGGGTCCGCATGCCGGGTGTACATCCAGTCGCCCAATGCGCTACCCTTACCGGTCATGAGAAACTTGAAAAACACCATCTCTGTAACGTTTTTTGCCCTCATCCTCGCATGCCTGTCGCCGGTTTTCTCTGGTTATGCTCAAGCCCAGGCTCCCATGCCCGACTCGCCCGCAATCGAGTCCCAGGCCCAAGCACTTTTGGCGAAGCTGACCCTTGAGCAGAAGATTGAACTCATCGGCGGCGTCGACAACATGTATACGCGACCGATGCCCGTCATCGGGCTGCCACGCTTCAAAATGTCCGATGCCTCAGTCGGGGTGCGCACCTGGGGACCCACCACCGCCTATGCCGGCGGCGTTGCGCTGGCCGCCACGTGGGATACGGAGTTCTCGCGTAAGCTCGGCGAGGCGCTCGGCAAGGATTCCCGCGCGCGCAATGTCAACTTCCTGCTCGGCCCTGGGGTCAACATCGCGCGCTCATCCATCGGCGGCCGCAACTTCGAATATCTGTCCGAGGATCCCTATCTCAATTCGACCATCGTGGTTCCGTTCATTGAAGGCGTGCAATCACAGGGCGTAATCGCCACGGTAAAGCACTACGCGCTCAACAATCAGGAGTTCAATCGCCACAACGCCAGCTCCGACGTGGATGAGCGCACCCTGCGCGAGATTTACTTACCCGCATTTGAAGCAGCTGTCGTCAAGGGCCACGTTGACTCCGTGATGAACTCATACAACCTGCTCAACGGAGTTCACGCCACGCAGAACGAGTTTCTCAACAACAAGGTTCTCAAGGGTGAGTGGGGTTTCAAGGGCGTGCTCATGTCCGATTGGGACGCCACGTATGACGGCGTGGCTGCGGCCAACAATGGCCTCGACCTGGAAATGCCCAGCCCCAAGTTCATGAACGCGAAGAACCTGGTGCGCGCCGTCAAGAGTGGATCCGTGAAGGAGTCCACCATTGACGACAAGGTGCTGCGGCTGCTTCGCACCGAGCTTCGCTATGGCTTTACCAGCCGTCCGCAGTTCGATCCAGCCGACTCTACGTTTTCGCTGGCAAACCGCGCCGTTGCTCTGCAGGGCGCGCTCGAAAGCATTACGCTGCTCAAGAATGAAGGCAAGCTACTGCCGCTCGATCCGGCCAAAATTAAAACTATCGCCATCATCGGCCCGGACGCATGGCCTGCAGTTCCCGGCGGCGGCGGCTCCTCTGAAGCGACACCATTCGAGTCCGTCTCAACCGTTACCGGAATAGCCAAATTCCTCGGACCGAAAGTGCATGTCCTCTACAGCCGCGGGCTTCCGGAGATAGTCGACGTATTCCGTCGGACCCAGTGGGATGGCGGAGTCAAAGTGGAGAGCTTTCCCAGCAGTGACTTCACCGGAACGGCGGCATCCGGTACTCGCCGTAACGTCGCCGACTGGAAGCCGAATGAGTGGGCGCCCGCGGATCCGACGCCACGCAGCATCCGCTATACCGCCTCCTTCAAAGCAGCAAGCGCCGGCAAGTATCTGCTGATTGCGGGCGCCTCTGGTGAGGATGGCTTCAAGATTCTCGTCGATGGCAAGCAGGTACTCGACCAGGTTCGGGCGGAAGGCTCGGTGCCCAGATACACATCCATCGACCTCACCACGGGACAAATCGTCAGCCTCAAGGCCGACTATCTGCCTCGCGCTGCCGGCTCCCGGTTTGGGTTCGGCTTTGTATATGAACCCGATCTCGTGTCGGCGGATGCAAAGCAGCTCGCGTCCCTCGCCGATGTTGTTGTGCTGGCCATCGGCTTCAATGCGCCCACCGAGGGCGAGGGCCACGACCGCACCTTCACACTGCCATTCGGACAGGACGCGCTAGTCGAAGCAATCGCCGCGGCGAATCCTCACACCATAGTCACGCTTACCGGCGGCGGCGCAATGGACACGCGGCGTTGGCTCAGCAAGGTTCCCGCGCTCCTCCACACCTGGTATCCCGGCCAGGAAGGCGGCACGGCCGTTGCTGAAGTTCTCTTTGGCAGACACAACGCCGAGGGCAAGCTGCCCATCAGCTTCGACAACGATTGGGAAAGCAATCCCTCGCAGCCTTACTACTACGGCGCCCCTGGCGCAGACACAACGCTGCATACCATTGGAGAGAACGGCAAGCCGCTCGATTACACCGTGCCCCACATCAAGTACGACGACAAGTTGATGGTGGGTTATCGCTACTGGACCACGACCGGCAAGCACCCGCTGTTCCCGTTCGGCTTTGGGCTCAGCTACACCACCTTCGGTTTCGCCAATCTGCAGGCGCCGGCAAAAGCTGCCTCCGGTTCTACGGTTCCGGTCAGCTTCGACGTGACCAACACCGGCAGCGTAGCGGGAGCGGAGGTCGCAGAGCTCTATGTCTCCGATCCATCGACAAAGGCAACTCGCCCGGAGCGCGAACTGAAGGGATTTGAGAAAGTCCAACTCGCGCCCGGCGAAACAAAACATGTAACTCTCAACCTGGACGCACGGGCCTTCAGCTACTGGGACGAGACTACAAAGAAATGGACCATCGATCCCGGCAAGTTCGTGATCTTGGTCGGCGACTCGAGCGAAAATACGCCGCTGCATGCGGATGTGACCCTGAATTAACGAGTAAGCAAGGGACAAAACACGTCGGCCCGTCTCCATCACCGGACGGGCCGACGTGTTTTTGGCATTTGTAGGCACTGAATTGAGCCACAAGTTATCATCGTCAAATGAAGCGTGTCCTCTTGTCTTGGAGCAGCGGTAAAGACAGCGCCTGGACCCTGCATCTGCTGCGCCAAGATCCCGCGATCGAACTCTGCGGATTGGTTACAACGCTCAATGCTCAATTTGACCGTGTGGCGATGCACGGTACGCGACGCTCAGTGCTTGAGGCGCAGGCGCAGGCAGCAGAATTGCCGCTTTGGATTGTGCCGCTTCCCTGGCCTTGCTCTAATGAAATTTATGAGCAGCGAATGGCCGAGGTGTGCCGCCGCGCGGTCGACGAGGGCATTGATGCCATCGCTTTTGGAGACCTTTATCTGACTGAGATACGCGCCTATCGCGAGAACCAACTCAAGCCCGCCGGCCTTGAGCCGCTGTTTCCGCTCTGGGAGATTCCTACCGATGCACTGGCGCGCGAGATGATTGCCGGAGGCCTGCGCGCCCGACTCTCCTGCGTGGACACAAAGCAGTTGTCCGCCGAGTTCGCCGGGCGCGAATTCGATGCCGCATTGTTAAACGATCTACCGCAGGGGGTTGACCCATGCGGCGAAGGCGGCGAATTTCACACCTGCGTCTACGCCGGGCCGATGTTCACCACTCCGTTGCCCCTTGAGGCTGGAGAAATTGTTGATCGCGACGGATTCGTCTTTGCGGACTTTCAATTGGAAGTCAATACGTAGCGCGGCCTCCGCTTACGTCGTAGCACTGGCCAGTGACGAACGAGCAGTCGCGGCTGGCGAGAAAGTGAACTACCGCCGCAACTTCTTCCGGCTGCCCGGTGCGCTTCATCGGAATGCGCTGCACCATGTATTCCACCTGCGCGGGCGTTAGCTGTTCCAGAATTTTCGTCTGGATCACCGCCGGCGCGACAGCATTGATGCAGATACCTTCGGTGGCAACTTCCTTGGCGATCGATTTTGTCAATCCAATAATGGCCGCTTTCGATGCGGAGTAGGCAACCATGTTCGGATTGCCTTCCTTGCCCGCAATCGAAGCGATGTTCACGATGCGGCCATATTCCTGCGTGCGCATTTGCGGGAGTACAGCGCGGCACAGATAGAACGGCGCGGTGATGTTGAGGTCCATCACCCGATGCCAGTCTGAATCTGTCTGCTCCCAGATGGGCGCGGCGCGCCCCGCGATGCCGGCGTTGTTTACCAGGATTTCGAGCGAGCCGGTTGTCCTGATTACCAGTGCAATCGCCGCCGCAACTTTATCGGGCTTGGTCACGTCAAGAGCAAGCGGGAATGCCCCGCCGCCGATTTTTTCGGAGACGGCCTTGGCAGCGTTCGGGTCGATGTCAAGCACCGCGACCCTCGCTCCCGCTGCTGCGAGTCGCTGGGCAATCGCTTCTCCTATGCCGGCTCCCGCGCCTGTGACAATGGCGGTCTGGTCTGTCAATTCAAACATATCTTGTGCACCATTTCCTTTAAATCGGGATGTTCGCGCACCGGTTTGCGCGCAATTATTTCCTGGGTCGAATATTCCACCTTAACCGTAAAAACTAAATTGCAGTGACCGCGGCGTACCCAAACAGCACATTTTTCAAGAATCATTCTAGATTCGTATGAAGATCTTCTTCCTGAACATCCAGTAAAGCATCAGCCAGTAGGCGATCAATGTCAGCGCGCCGAGAAATGTCGGCTCCAGCCCGGGCCCCAGGCAGTTGAGCACCCCCATTCCCAGATGAATGCGGAAGCTGTTCTCGACGAAGTTGCGCCACAATTCGGCAATCACGTATGCCGCGATGGAGTTCATGCCCACTACCACCAGAGGAAACGCGATGCCGCGATGCTTTTTGACATCAATGATCCACGAAAACGCGGCGAGAAAGAAGAAGCACACGCCGCCGCTGAACAGTGTCCACGCCGGTGTCCAAATGCGTTTCACGATCGGGCAGATTCCGGTGACGTGAAGCAGCAAGCCGGCTGCGCACAGTGCCACCGCGGCCAACAGGAACTTACGCACAGGTATCTTCGGCGCCGATTCCTGGAACCAACGTCCAGCCGCCAAACCCAGAAGCATCGTCGCCAGTGTGGGAATAAAACTCAGAGTCAGGTAGCCGCCGTCGTTGTAGAGGAAACGGCTGGGGCGCGGCAAGATGTTCAGGAACCACACATCGAACGCCTGGCCAAGATTGCTGTTCTTATTCCAGTGGGAAGTGAAACCCGTGAACATGTGGCTCTGAAATTCAGGAGGCACGCCGACAGCAGCCCAATTGAAGTTGGGGCCCGGTGCCGGATACAGCGCCCAGGCCAGCCAGTAGCCGAAGAGGATGCCACCAAACGCGATCCACTGCCAGCGAGGGCGAGCGAAGGTGAGCAGAAACGCAAATGTATAACCGAGGCCTATCTGCGTGAGCGTATCTTCGAATGTGAAGTTGGTCATCGGGCTGTAAGTAGACCTGAGAAAGATGCCCAACGCAACGAGAACCAGGCTGCGCCAAATTGTGTGGAATAGCATGCGCCTGAAGCTTTCTCCCTTTCGCTGCCGGCTTCTCAGCGAATAAGGGAGCGCCACGCCCACCAGAAACGTAAATCCCGGTTGAATGGTGTCGTGCAGGCTCATCCACGCCCAATCCACATGCGTCTGGTTGAAAGCCAGAATATGCCAGAAAAGATTGCCGGGATAAGCGGCAGACGCGTGGGCAAAGCGCAGGACTTCGCCCATCATAAGCAGCATCACGAAGCCGCGATAGGCGTCGACTGCAACGTTGCGTTGCTGCTCTCCGGCCACGCGCTCCACAAGATCGCTCATTGACGAATCCTCTTCGCAGACGGGTCAGTCCGTCAATCCTTATTTAGCGCAACGTCTTCAGAGCTGGATAAAGCTTTCGCCATTCGGCATATCCAGACTTGTAAGCGGCAACATCCGCCGGATCGGGTTCGACGCGCTGCGCTACCTCGATCGCCTGCGCGCAGGCCTCGTCCAGGTTGGCCCAGTGTCCAGCACCTACGCCGGCCATCAGCGCGCAACCGAACGCTCCGCCCTCTTCGGCCGTAAGCACCTCGACCGCGTGGCCATAGATCCCTGCCTGGATTCTCCGCCACAGCGCGCCGCGCGCTCCGCCGCCGCCAACTCGTATTCCGCTCACTGGAATTCCCAACTCGGCGAACAACGTGAACGTGTCTTCAAGCGAATACGCCACTCCTTCAAGCACCGCGCGCACGAAGTGAGGCGCCGTGTGTCCCGCGCCGATGCCCGCAAATGCCGCTCGCACTTTAGGGTCAAGATGCGGCGTTCGCTCACCGAGCAGGTACGGCGCCCATTCGAGGCCCTCGCTTCCAGCCGGAATTTTCGCTGCTGCCTCGTTCAGCGCGTCGTAACTTTGGCCGCCGAAGAAGGTCTCCTTGAGCCAACTTAAGCTAAGCCCCGCGCTCTGCGTCACGCCCATCACGTGCCATAGTCCCGGCACGGCGTGGCAGAACGTGTGCAACCGTCCCTTTGGATCTTTCGTCGGTTTGGCTGTCGCTGCAAATACCACGCCCGAGGTTCCAATGGTTGCCGAAACCGAACCCGGCTGCAGAATGCCCATGCCCACTGCACCCGCGCCCTGATCGCCCGCGCCGGCTGCTACCGGTGTGCCCGCCTTGAGCCCTGTGAGCCCCGCGGCTTCTGCACTGATGCGCGCGCAAATCTCCGGCGACTCAAACACGCGCGGAAGCCAACTCTCCTTGATTCCGGCCGCCTCGGCCACTTCACGCGACCAGCAGCGATGCGTCACGTCCAGCAGCAGCGTGCCCGACGCCTCCTGCACATCGATGGCAAACTCACCCGTCAGCCGATAGCGCACGTAGTCCTTAGGGCACATGATGTGCGCAATTTTCGTAAAGGTCTCCGGCTCGTGCTTCTTCACCCAAAGAAGTTTTGTCAGCGTAAAGTTTGGCAGCGCCGGATTGCAGGTGAGCTCGATCAGGCGGTCGTATCCAATTCGCTCGGTAAGCCAGTCGCACTCGGGTTGCGTCCGCGTATCGCACCAGATCAACGAAGGCCGCAGCACTGCGCCGTTCTCGTCCAGCATGACCGCGCCGTGCATCTGCCCGGTGAGCGCGATGGCCGCAATCGGTTCCTTTGGTTCCGGCGTTGCGGCAAGCGCGCTACGAATCGCCTCCTGTGCCGCGCGCCACCAGTCTTCGGGGTCCTGCTCCGCCCATCCCGGATGCTCCGCACGAAACGGCGCATGTGCGCTTGAGGCCGTGCCCATCAGCTTTCCAGCCGCATCTACCACTACGGCCCGTGTCCCGCCCGTCCCTACATCCATTCCAAGGAACCACATAGTCGTACTCCCCCTACATAAATCGCTTTTCTCTGGCGCAGAGAGCATAACAGCTTTCGCGGCAAGGGGAAAAGTGGGGCGCCGCTGTGCAGGCGGGAAAGACTTGCAGGAAGGATTGGCTTGCTAGTGGAATCCCGCAACCAGCCACCGCCCGGAAGCGCGGCGCTGTCTTTTCTTATGAAGCCGCTATTATGGGGGCGATTCGTCTTGATTCGGCTACGGGGTTGATTCAGCAGGAGTGACGTCGGCTGCGGACTGCGTGAACAGAAAATGCAGAAGCCACACGCTGGGGACGGTCCGCCCATCCATTTGCGCGGGCTTGAATTTCCACTGCTGCGCAGCCTGCAGAGCCATTTTGGCGAAATACTTGCTTGGTCCAGCCGAGTCGAAGCTTGCATTTGAAACAGCTCCGCTCGCATCAACCTCGACCCGTATGCGCACGTTGACTTTGCCCTGGATTGACCTCACAGCGGCTGGCAATAAGTCGGGCATTACCCGCTGAGCGACTTCACCCTTTACCGCGCCGCCATTCGTGGTTGTGTTCTGCGCCGCCGGAGCTTGCGCCGGGGCTGCTGGTTCCAACTGCTGAAGCTCAGGCGCGGGCGTGGGCTGCTGAGCTTGCGGTGTTGCCGCGGTGGTGGCCTCTGGCGCTTGTTGTTGCGCCGGCGCTTGTTGTTGGTCCGTGCCCGGGATGGATGGCTGAGTGTTGTGAGACCGCACCACAATCACGGCGAATGACGCAACCAGGATGAGCACCACGGTGATGAGAGCGATCATGCCGAGGTTGGAAGCTGGCTTCTTGTCGATGCTGCCTTCCGGCTCCCGGCGTAACTGCTCAGGATCCAGAAGAGCCTTGACATCGTCGAGTGCGCATCGAAGCGCGGGTTCCGAAAAGAGACATTCGCGCGCAATTTCTTCAAAGGGTTGCGGAATGGATTTCGGAACAGTGGGATCGGTATCCGTCGAACTATCCCATACTGGCGGGCGCTGGGTCAGGGCTTCAACCAGGGTGACGCCCAGCGACCAGACATCCGCGGCCGGCGAGATGGTCCCGGTAGCTGCTTCGGGTGCTTCATAGATGCCAAACTCCGGATGGTAGCTGCCCGGAGCGCCTGCGACGCAGAGACTGTCGCCGGAGAGTTTCAACTTGTCGCCGACGACCAGAATATTCGACGGCTTGATATGACCATGCACGAAACCCTTGGCGTGAAGATAGGAGAGTGTATCGAGAACCGGGTCGAGCATCTCCCTGGCTTCGTCGGGCGTGAGGGCTCGAGCCGGAAGAATCTCGGAGAGAACCTCATCGGCATATTCTGTTACAGCGTAGAGCAGCGCAGAATTGTCGATCTGGCATCGTCCAGTATGAAACAGGCGCACCAGGTGAGGATGCGAAAGGGCCGATGCGGCGGTCCAGCCTGCCATGCGGGCTTCCGCGCCTGCTGCGTCAGCGGGAATGAGCTTGATGACGGCCTTCTGTGGCTGATCGCCGGGAAGCTCCGTGAGGAAGACACTACTCCACTCGGAGCCGCCGAGCCATTGCAGGAGAGTGAACCTTCCGTCAATGACGCGTCCGACCCAATCACCTCGAACTGCCGTAGCGTTCATGGCCGAGATCATTCTATCTGAGCACGCCAGAAAGCATACGCCAAAAATTGAGGATTCGAGGCCAAAAGGGTTGCGCGGGCAAGCACGCTCGCCGACGAAGACTAAAAAGGATGCGGCCCAGCGGGCTCTGCCGGCTGGTGCGGCCAAAAATCGATCCTGCTGGAAATTTCCCAAGCACTCCAAATATGGAGTATAATTATTCCATTATTGGAGGTTCGCATGGCTGCCGCTATTACCATTCCGCAAATCGCAGGCTACCGGTTCGATGTAGCCGCCAACCTCTCCGATCGTTCCACGCGAGAGCGCCTCAGTCCGGCAGGCATCAAAGCCTTCCTGCGCATCGCGCAGAAGTGGGGCGTCAAGGACGAAGATGCGCGCACACTGCTCGGCGGCATCTCGTCCGGCTCGTTTTACACATTGAAGAAAGGGCCCACCCGGCGCGCTCTCGATCAGGATGTGCTTACCCGCATCTCGCTGCTGATCGGAATCTTCAAGGCACTTAACATCCTTTATAGCGAACGCCTAGCCGACGCGTGGATGACACTTCCCAACAGCAATCCAATGTTTCGCGGAACAACGCCGCTCAAATACATTCTCCGCCTGGGGCAGCCGGGGATGATGGAAGTGCGGCAGATGTTGGACGCGCGGCGTGGCGGACAATGAATCCACCGGTACGCGAGTGCTCCTTCTCCGGCGCTCACCGTCTCATCCCCTCCAAGTACAGCACTGAAGGGACAGTGCTTGCGGAACTCACTGACAATGAAAGGGAAGTGCAGGAACTGGTTGAACTGGACGGCGCAACCAACGCCCGACTGCTCGGCGAGGAAGGTCTGCTGCCGGGTATCGGCGTGCATGAGCTCCTCTACGGGGTCGCCTACAGTCAGATCGTGAACGCGTCCTTCACTCACGCCGCTCCACAGGGCGGCCGATTCAACAACAACCGCCGCGGCGCCTGGTATGCGGGGCTCGAACGCGAAACCTCCATCGCCGAAGTCGCCTTTCACAAGCTCGAACAACTCCGTGAAGTCGACTGGAAGCTTGAAGAAGTTTCAACCTACGACGACTACCTCGCAGACTTCGCTGCCGAGTTTCACGATTTGCGCGGCGTCTCATCCAGCTTCCGCAAGTACCTGAAGCCCAGTCCCATTCCTGAGTGCTATCGGGATTCGCAGCAGCTCGCCGCAAAGTTGCTTGAGCGCGGATCGAATGGCATCGTTTATCCCAGCGTCCGGTGCCAAGGCGGAACCTGCATTGCCTGCTTCCGGCCTGTGCTGGTTTATCACGTGCGACATGCCTCTCGCCTTGAATTCAGCCTTCAGGCCGGAAGAGCCTTCACTGTCGATCAGGTTCGCGAAGTAAAGCCGTCAACCCATCGGCGCGGCGCGAAAAGGCGCTAAGAATCCGCTCGTGCCGGCGCACTCGGCCCTGTCTGCCTAGCCAGGGCCACAATCACCACCGCAGACAAGGCCAGCATTCCGCCGACTGTATACAAGCCGGCGGAATAGCTTCCCAACTTGTCCTTTAGCCAGCCAATCAACAGCGGTCCGGCGAACCCGCCCAGGTTGCCCATCGAGTTGATGAGCGCAATTCCAGCGGCAGCGCTGGCTCCGGAAAGGAACATGCTCGGCATGGCCCATACGGGGCCCTTGGCAGCGTTGACGCCCATATTCACGATGGTGAGCGCCAGAATCACACCAAGTGCGCCGGCCGAGTTTCCGGCCCACACAAATCCGAGGCAAGCGGCCAGGCAAGGGATTGCCACATGCCATGTCCGTTCCAGCGTAAGGTCGGAGTGGCGCGCCCAAAGGATCATGGCTGCAACGGCCACAAAGCTCGGCGCCGAGTTGAGCCACCCGATGGTCATTGCCGAATAGCCGAACTGCCTGAGGATCAGCGGCGACCACAGTCCCAAGGCATACAAACCCGCCGAAGTGCCGGAATACACCAGCGCCAGCGCCAATACGCGCGGATCGCGGAGAGCCGCCCACACTTCTCCGCCCTTTGCTTTGCGCTTTCCGGCGTGCATGCTGCTCTCCAGACGCTCGGCCTCCAGAGTAGAAGCCAGCCACGCGCGCTCCTCGTCATCCAGCCACTTCGCGTCTTCCGGTTTGTCCGTCAACACCTTGAGAGTGAGGAAGCCGAGCGCGATGGCCGGCAGCGCTTCAATAATGTAAAGCCACTGCCAGTTCATCAGCCCGAGAAACTTTGGCAGTTCCATCAGCGCGCCTGAAATCGGCGAGCCAATTGCGGTGGATAGCGGCGCGGCCGCCATGAATGCGGCAATGGCCTGTGCGCGGTGCCGGGCAGGGAACCAGAGGCTCAAATACAACAAGGTGCCGGGAAAAAATCCCGACTCCGCGAGTCCGAGCAGAAAGCGCAGCGCATAAAAACTGTGCGGCCCGACGACGAATGCCGAGGCGACCGACACGAATCCCCACGCCACAACCACCTGCGCGATCCACACCCGTGCGCCCACCCGCAGCATGATCAGATTCGAAGGAACCTGAAACAGAATGTAGCCGAGAAAAAACACTCCGCCGCCGAAGCCGAAGGCCGAGGAAGTGAGGCCGATCGCCTTGTTCATGCTGAAGGCTGCAAACCCTACGTTCACGCGATCAAGGAAGCTGACAAAGTACAGCACCATGACGAACGGAAGAATGCGCCGCTGCAGCCTGCGCACAACGCGGGTTTCGATTTCGGACATCGCTGCAGGTACGTTCACGCGGTCGCCAACGGCCTCTTGGCCGTTGCTGCAATCTCCGCACAAACGGCCGCGGTGACATCGGCTGTCATGGCCGTGCCGCCCAGGTCGCGCGTGTGCAGCTTCTCGTTCGCGGTCACGTGCTCGATGGCCTGCATCAACCGCTGAGCAGCTTCTTTCTCGCCCAGGTACTCGAGCATCATCACCACTGTCCAGAAGGTGCCCACGGGGTTAGCCACGCCCTTGCCCATGATGTCGAAGGCCGACCCGTGGATGGGCTCAAACATCGATGGATACAGGCGCTCCGGGTTGATGTTCGCAGTGGGGCCAATGCCCAGGCTGCCGGCCAGCGCCGCCGCGAGATCGCTCAAAATATCGGCGTGCAGATTTGTGGCCAGAATCGTATCCAACGATGCCGGCCGATTCACCATGCGAGCCGTGGCTGCGTCCACCATCTCCTTGTCCCACTTCACGTCGGGAAATTCCTTTGCAACCTGGTTCGCAACTTCGTCCCACATCACCATGGCGTGGCGCTGCGCATTGCTCTTGGTAACCAGCGTGAGGAGTTTGCGCGGCCGCGATTGCGCCAGCTTGAACCCGAAGCGCTGAATCCGCTCCACGCCTGCACGCGTCATTACCGACAAATCTGTCGCCACTTCGATCGGGAATCCCTGGTGCACCCGGCCGCCCGCGCCGGAATACTCGCCCTCGGAGTTTTCGCGCACGATCACCCAGTTCAAATCTTCGGCTTTGCAGCGCTTCAGCGGAGCATCAATGCCGGGCAGAATTCTAGTGGGGCGCACGTTGGCGTATTGGTCCAGGCCCTGGCAAATCTTCAGCCGCAGCCCCCACAGCGTAATGTGGTCGGGAATATCCGGGTCTCCTGCCGATCCGAACAGAATCGCGTCCTTGGTTTTGAGCGCTTCGAGCCCATTGGCCGGCATCATCTCGCCATGCTTGCGGTAGTAATCCCCGCCCCACTCAAAGTTTTCGAACTCAAATTTGAAATCGCTCTCCGCCGCAGCCAGCGCTTCCAGAACCTGCCGCCCTGCCGGCACAACTTCCTTGCCAATGCCATCTCCAGGAACCAGCGCAATCCGATATGTCTTCATTTCGCAACTCCTCATTCAAACAGACGCACCCAAAACGGGTTGTCCTACCAGCATGCCAATTCTACCTGCACCGTGCCTGAATCGATCAACTGATCGCCCCATCGGTACTGTGCCGGTTCCAGAGAGCGCTTCCTCCAGGAGTAGATTGGTGCGCGAAAATCCACTCCTGGCAGCCCGCGTTGATTATGTCCGTTTTGTGCGTGAGTTGAAAACCCCCGGCCTCCCGCGAAACCAGTTTCGGTTGCACTCAGCGCCGCGCCAGGCTCTTCACCAGGGGCATTGACGTTTCGGCGGCGGCCATCAGATGCACCGGGCCTGTGTCTGCAATCGCAGGAGAGAAGCGCACCCATTTCTCCTCCTGGTAGACCTGTGGCAGCGTTGCATGCTGACCGCTCAGCTTCACCGTCTCGTGAATCCATGAGTTCTCTGGAATTGTTCTAACCCATTTGCCTCGCGGCAGGCCCCAGCATCCGTTTTTCCTTCGCGGAAAGTATTCGAGCAACCACCAGCGACCGTAGAGCGATTTATGAAGAATTCCGTGCGGACGCTCCACTTGCCGTGGTTTATCGATACTGGGTACACCCCTGGGTTCACTGCGGGAGACCGAAAGCATAGCAGGTTTAGTGTCTATTGTAGCCACGGTTTAGCCCAGACATGCTGGCCTCCGAGTGCGGGTTTTCGCCGGCTCGTGGCCCGCCAAAATACCGCAATAAGAGACACCCGCCCGCCCTGTGACCCAAGGCACAGGCGCTCGCAGATGGCCGGGCGACAATAGTTTCGTAAGGCTCGTCAGCCCCCGGCTGCGCGCCCAGGAGAACTTTCACATGAGCGATCTAGCAACTCTGGCTGAAGCCGTTGCCGTTGACCCGCTGGTTGGCCATCCAGCCGACTATCACGTCTTTCACAAGTTCATCGAGCGCTGCAAGCTCCTGCCGGCCATTACCACCGCCGTTGTCTGGCCACTTTCTGAAGTAGCCCTCAAGGGCACCATCGAAGCCGCCATCGAGGGTCTCATCGAGCCTACCCTCATCGGTCCTGAGGCCGCCATGAAGGCCCTGGCCGCCAAGATGGGCGTCGACATCAGCGCTTATCCCATCCTCGATGCCGATACTGAGAGCAAGGCTGCGGAAATCGGCGTGGCAATCTGCCGTTCCGGCGCAGCCCAGGCCATGATGAAGGGCAGCTTGCACACCGACGAGCTGATGAAGGCCGCTATGCAGCGCGACACCGGCCTGCGCACCTCTCGCCGCATCAGCCATGTTTTCATCATGGATACGCCGGCGTATGCGCGCACCCTGCTGATCACCGACGCGGCCATCAACATCGTCCCCGAGTTGGAAGACAAGATTCACATCGTGCAGAACGCGATTGACCTGGCCCACGCCCTCGGCATTCCGGAGCCCAAGGTCGCGTTGCTGTCCGCGGTTGAGACGGTGAACCCCAAGATCAAGTCAACGCTCGACGCTGCAGCGCTTTGCAAGATGGCAGACCGAGGCCAGATCACCGGCGGCATTCTCGACGGACCGCTTGCATTTGATACCGCAGTCAGCGTAAAGGCCGCCGCCATCAAGAAGCTGGTCTCGCCGGTTACCGGCCAGGCCGACATTCTTGTGGTTCCGGACCTCGAGAGCGGAAACATGCTTGCCAAGCAGCTCGAATACCTGGGCGGAGCGCAACTTGCCGGCATCGTCCTTGGCGCCCGCGTGCCCACTATCCTTACCAGCCGGGCAGATTCGGCCGAGACGCGCCTCACCAGCTGCGCTGTCGCCGTGCTGCTCCACTACGCAACTCATCCGGCGGTCAAGGTCTAACCTCACGTTCGACTCCGAAGCCTCAAACGGGCGCCATCCCCTCCGATGGCGCCCGTTTCTGTTTGCGTTTTTCACAAATCCGTTGCCGCGGTGCCTGCATCCAACTCCATGCACGGGGAACATGCGCAGACGGTCCATTTTGGACGTTCCGATGGCCCTCCCCGGCAAAGGAGTTTAACTATGCCAAATCATGTCCATGAAAAAGAAACGAAAGCCGCAAGGCTTCAGGTTCCAGACGGCTTTTCTCCGGAAAACGTCAAGAACCTCTCCAGCGTCCTGAATGCACTGCTTGCCGATGCTTTCGCCCTTTATCTCAAAACCAAGAACTTCCACTGGCACATGAGCGGCCAGCACTTCCGCGATTACCACCTGCTTCTCGACGAGCAGGCCACCCAAATCTTCGCCATTACCGACGACATCGCCGAGCGCGTCCGCAAGGTTGGCGGCACCACCCTTCATTCCATCGGGCACATTTCGCGGCTGCAGCGCATCACGGACAACGATGAGGAGTTCGTGGGCCCCACCGAAATGCTCAAGGAACTCCACGCCGACAACAAGGCCCTGGTCGAGAGCCTGCGAGCGGCGCACGAGGTCACCAGCAAGGCCAATGAATACGCCACTACCAGCATGATCGAAATTTGGATCGACGAGGCCGAAAGGCGCGCGTGGTTCCTGTTTGAAGCCACGCGATAAGCCGCGTTCACAAGCCGATCGATTTCATAACGGACGCCGTTTCGCTCCCTCCGGGGTCGCGAGACGGCGTCTGTGTTCATTTTTGAGCATTTTTGTCCACGCGCCTCTCTCTGCGAAACTCAACTCATGCGTCCTGTTTTGCCGGCCCTCATCTTTGACCTTGATGGAACCCTCACCGACTCCAAACCCGGCATCCTCGGCTGCCTGCGTAAAGTTCTCGACGCCCGCGGCATGGGCGACCAGGGAACACTCGATCGCTTCATCGGACCTCCGGTAGAAGAGTGGGTCGTTGAACTGCTCCCGGCCGGAACCGTGGACGAGCAAGCCGCACTGGCCCGCGACTACCGCGCCTGCTACGACCGCGAAGGCTGGCGGAACAACTCGGTCTTTCCCGGTGTGCGCGAGATGCTGGTACAGCTTCATCAGCAGGAATTCCCGCTCTACGTGTGCACCTCAAAGCAGCAGCACTTTGCCGTCCGCATCCTCGACGCCTTCGAGCTGTCAGGCCTTTTTACCGCGATATACGGCGACAAGACGGAATATGCAAGCCACAGCAAGGTAGACCTGCTGGCCAACCTGCTGCGCGACCGAGCTCTTAGCCCCGGATCCTCCTGGATGATCGGGGACCGCAGTTACGACATCGACGCGGCTCACGCCAACCAACTCCGCTGCCTTGCCGCCGGCTGGGGCTACGGTACGCCGGAAGAGTGCGCGCAGGCCGATGCGGTGGCTCCCACACCCGCCGATGTCGAGTCCCTGGTGCTCGGCTAGAATCCTTCAGCCCTCCACTAATCTGTTGACTCGCTTATTTATTTGAGAGATTTGCCCTTGCCTTCTTGTGTCTGAGGGCTGACCTTTTGCGCGTCTTGCCAGCTTCCATGTGGCCGCACCCATCGCTTGGTGCAGCGCGGTCCGAGGCCTGTGGAAAATGAGTCATAATTTAACACAAAAGTAATATACTCGCTTATATAGGCATGTAACTCATTGAAAAATTAGATGTAGAAAAATATAGTTGACTATCGTATAAAAATCGCGGTATGATGAAGTCGGTCACAATCATCCCCAAGGAGGTAAATAATGCGCCATATGCTTGCCAGCACGCTCATGCTTTCGTCAATTCTCTTCCCGGCAGCGGCAAACGCCACCTCGTCTCACGACGACGTCGCTGCTTCAACCCCTAACCTCCGCGTAAGCACCGGAGTCACCGCCCCTGTCCTCACCCAGCCGCTCAGCATTGAACTCCCCGATGGCCTGGCCAAGACATTCGTTTCCACGGATACCGAGGTCGGTCTCTCACTCACTGTCGACAGCAACGGCCGCGCCCAGGACATTAAGGTCGTCAAGCCGTCCAACCCCTACTGGGATGCGCGCGTCGTTGACGCAATCCAGAGGTCTCACTTCCGTCCCGGCAAGGTGGACGATACGCCAACCCCCGTGGAATTGAACCTCACCGTTGACATCGCACACTAAACCCGAGCCCCGCCCCCAAAAACCAGCCGGATGACTCAACCGTCTCCGTCTCCTAACGATTGCGACCAAACAAGTGAACCACCCTTGGTGCAGTTTTACTGCACCAAGGGTGGTTCGCTTTTGCATCCCAAAGAGACTGGCATCCCAACCCGTCGGCCGGTCGCTGTGCTGACTCCCTCACTCCTTCACAAACGCCACTACCATCGGCCCCATATCGCTGGTGCACTGTTGCGGCGCCAGGTGTCCGCACCCGTTAAACACATCCAACTCCGACTGAGGAATCAGCTGGTGCATCTTCTGGCCCAGCTCCAGCGGAGTGATCCGGTCCTCCTTGCCCCACAGAATCAGCACCGGCATCTGCAGCTTCGGCAACAGGTCGTCGGTTACGTCCTTGCCGGTGAGCATCGTATCCAGCGCCCGCTTTATTACCCAAGACCGCCTCGCGGTAACACGCAAGATATCCTGCGCAACGAATCCGGGAATCCGGGGTGGATGCGGCATCAGCAGCGCTTCCAACTGGTTCAGTTGCGCCGGCGTTTTCGACATGAACAGGTCCGTATTCCAGTCCGGCTCCTTGTAAATGCCCGCCGCGTCAATCAACATCAGCCGCCTGACCCGTTCAGGGTGTGTACTTGCGACAATCTGCACGATCCAGCCGCCCATCGACCAGCCGCCCAGATTCACCTGCTTCAATCCCAGTGCGTCAAAAAAGCGCACCAGCACGCCAGCCTCATCGCGCACTGAATACGAGAAGTCCGCGGGCTTTTCGCTGCGTCCATATCCGAGCAAATCCGGCATGTAGACCCGAAACCCGGCGTTGACAAAATATGGCGCCAGGTTGCGCCAGTCTTCAGCGCGGCCTCCCAGCCCATGCACCAGCACCACCACCGGCCCACTCGCAGGACCCGCGGCTTCGTAGTGCATGCGGTGGCCTCCAACTACTACGGAGCGGCTCTCGTATCCGGCGAGGTCCTCACGCAAATACATCATGCCATTGAAGTAACTCACCGGTCGCAACCAGAACCCAATGCCGGCAGCCAGCGCCAACGTCCACAGCGCGCAACCGAACAAAAGCGATTTCCTGGTCAGCTTCATCATTCCCCGCTTCCTCCGGACGCCAACGCCCGTGCCCTCTGCCAGCCCATCTCGATCACCCGCACTGTAACCGGATCAAGTTTGAGCGAGCTGTGGCTATTCCATTCCGCGCGCTCCACCCAACGCACCGCATCGGCGTCTGAGGCGGCCTGCAAAGATCCACCCATCACGCGGCAAAGGTAGTCGGCAATCACGTAATGGTAGCGAACTCTTTTGCCCTCCCGGTGAATCCGGTCAAGCAACTCAACCAGTTCAACGGGTTCGACCATAAGCCCCGTCTCCTCCAGCACCTCGCGAATCACCCCATCAGTGAGCGACTCACCCAGTTCCAGCAGGCCCCCCGGCAGCGACCATTGGCCCTTCAGCGGCTCGGTCCCGCGCCGCACCAGCAGCACCCGGCCCTCTTCCACGATCACCGCGCCCACTCCCACCAAAGGCGCCACAGGAAACTCTCTCTGCATTTTCTCCCTCAACCTGTAAACCTCTCTACGATAGCGCTTCCGCCGGCCCTCTCCGCAATACGGGATCAGGTGCGAATCTCTGTCACGCAGCTATCATCAAACCAACAGAAGTCGAAATCCGGGAGAAAGACATGTCGGAATTCACACTGCAAATTGATGGAATGCACTGCGGCTCCTGCGTTCGCCGCGTAAGTCAGGCCCTTGCGTCTGTTGATGGGGCCGTCGTCAATGAGGTTCGCATAGGAGCGGCACGGCTGACTTCCGCTGCGGAACCCGCGCCCGTCGACCTTGCCATTGCCGCGCTCGCCAAGGCCGGCTTCACAGCGCATCGGGAACAGTAATTGGCGGCGCCTGCGACAGAATCGCTCACGCTTCCCGTACTGGGGATGACGTGCGCGTCCTGCCAGCATCACGTGGAAGAAGCTCTGCGCGCGACCGCCGGAGTCGAGTCCGCTCACGTGGATCTAATGGCCCACCGCGCCAGCGTGGTGTTCGATCCGGCCATGGCAGCTCCCGAGCAACTGGTTGAAGCCATTCGCGGCGCGGGTTACGATGCAGTTCTTCCCCGTCCCAGCGATTCTGCCGTCGCAGAAGATCACGACCACGCAGACGAGTCCGCGCGCAAAGCCTGGGTTACGCTCGCTGCCGGCGCCGCGGCCATGTTGCTGGCCATGCCGCTCGGTTCGCAAATGGGTGCATTGGATCATGCTTTGATGCGTCTCTTTCCCTGGCTCTACGCGCTGCCGACGAGCCCGCTGCGCTGGTTTCTGCTCGTTCTGACTGCGTTCGTCGTAACCTGGGCCGGTCGCGGCATTTATCTGAGCGCCATCCGCGCACTGCGCCACGGAACCACCAACATGAACACGCTGGTCGGCCTGGGCACCAGTGTTGCTTTCCTTTACTCCGCCTACGCCACGCTGTTGCCCGCGAACGGTCGCGATGTTTACTTTGACGCGGTTCTGCTGATTATCGGTTTTCTCTTGATGGGAAAAGCTCTTGAAGCGCGCGCCAAACGCCGTGCCCTGGCCGCGCTCGACTCGCTCTCGCGACTCCGCCCTGTGACTGCGCGCCGCATTGTGGACGGTATTGAAGCCGTTGTGCCGCTGGAGGAGATCCAACCCGGCGACTACGTCCTGGTTTTGCCCGGGGAGCGCTTTCCGGTGGACGCCACAATTGTGGAAGGCCGCACCACCGTGGACGAAGCAATGCTTACCGGTGAGGCGACGCCACTGCCGCGCGAACCAGGCGGCCGTGTGCTGGCAGGCTCGCTCAACTACGACGGCGCCGTGGTGTGCAAGGCGGAGTCGCTGGGCGAAGCGACGGTGCTGGCGCAAATCACGCGCATGGTGGAGCAGGCGCAGGGTTCGCGCGCGCCCATGGAGCGGCTGGCCGACCGCGCCAGTTCCATCTTTGTCCCAGTGGTTCTGGGCTTGGCGCTGCTGACCTTTGCGGCCTGGCTCATCGCCACTCATTCGCTTCCGCTGGCGCTGGCCACTACCGTTGCCGTGCTGGTCATCGCTTGCCCCTGCGCCATGGGGCTGGCCGTGCCCGCCGCGCTTACCGTTGCCGTGGGCCGCGGCGCGCAACTCGGCGTGCTTTTCAAGGGAGGGGAAGCGCTGGAGCGCCTAGCTCACCTGGACGCGATCGTTCTCGACAAGACCGGAACGCTGACTGTGGGCAGGCCGGTGCTGGCTGCGGTTCATTCGCTTGCCGGCCACGAGGAAAACGATCTGCTGCGCATGGCTGCTGCAGCCGAGGAGCGATCGAATCATCCGTTGGCGCACGCGATCGTCGATTTTTCGCGCGGCCTCGGCCTGCAATGGAATCCCGCCGAAGACGTGCAGATTCTTCCCGGCCGCGGCCTCACCGCCAGGGTCGAGGAACACGATTGCATGCTCGGCAATGAAGCGCTCTTTCAGGAGTTCTTCATCCCACTGCCGGCAAACATCACGCCGCCGGAGCCGGGAGTTACGCGGCTTTGGATGGCGCTGGACAAAGTGCCTGCCGGTTATTTCGATGCGCGCGACGCTCTGCGCCCCGATGCGGCCGAGGCAATCGCCGCGCTGCGGCAGGCCGGCCTGCGCGTACTCATGCTTACCGGCGACTCGCAGGTTGCAGCGCTACCAATCGCGAATCAGGCCGGTATCAGCGAAGTCGAAGCCGGGCTCGATCCGGCAGGCAAGCTGGCCCGCATTCGTGCGTTGCAAAAATCGGGATTGCGCGTGGCCATGGTGGGCGACGGCATCAATGACGCCGCATCGCTGGCACAGGCCGACGCCGGCATCGCCATGGGTACGGGTGCCGACCTGGCCCAGGAAGCGGGCGACGTGCTGCTGCTGCGCACCCAGCCCTCTGCCATTCCCGCGGCGCTCGGTCTGGCTCGGCAAACCCTGCGCATTATGCGCCAGAACCTGGGCTGGGCCGTGGGCTACAATCTGCTCGGCATTCCACTAGCCGCCGGGCTGCTTTATCCGGCATTCCACATTCTGCTCACACCCTGGCTGGCCGCAGCCGCAATGGCCCTCAGCTCCGTCTGCGTGCTAGGTAACAGTTTGAGGCTGCGTGGTTGGCAGCCCGCACCGGCGGCGTCAACACGGTAAACTAACGCCAGAGCCTGCTTGTGCGCATCCTGACCCGCTACATTCTCGGTGAAATTCTCTCCCACACGCTCATTGGCTGCGCGCTCTTCACCTTCATTCTGTTCATGCCCTACCTGCCGCACGTTCTGGAGATGGTGGTCCGCAACAGCTCCACCTTCTCGAACGCGGCGGAGATTTTCCTCTTCACGCTGCCGAATCTGTTCCGGGTGACGATTCCCATGTCAGTTCTGGTGGGCGTGCTGCTTGGGCTCAGCCGGCTCGCGGCCGACAGCGAGATCATCGCCATGCGCGCCTCCGGCCTGGGCATCGGCTATTTTGTGCGTGTTTCGGCCATCGTGGCCGTCGGCGGCACTTTGGCGGGTCTGGCCAATTCGCTTTATCTGGCCCCTCGCGCCAATCGGGCAATTCTGGACATGGAGCAGGCACTTGAGACTTCGCAGGCCTCCTACCAGATTCAGCCGCGCGTCTTTTACGAAGACTTCAAGAACTTCGTTCTTTATGTGCAGAACGTACGCTCCGGAACCGGTGCATCCAATTGGGACCAGGTGTTCATGGCCGACGTCAGCGACCCCTCTGCGCCGCGCATTACCACCGCCGCCTCGGCCACCGTGGTCAGTGACTCGACACAAGTGTTGCTGATGCGCTTGCGCAACGGTGCACAGCACGACACGGTCGCAGACCAGCCCGATCAGTACAATATCCGCGCATTTACCACGACAGATCGCCCGCTGGAACTGAGCGCGCAGAGCGACGTGCACCTGGGCCGCAGGGACACTGCCATCTACGCTCTGACCATGGGCGCATTGCTCGAGCGCGTGCGCGGCCCTGACCCCAAGCCATTCCTCATCGAGCTGAACAACCGCTTTGCTTTTCCAATCGCTTGCCTGGTGCTGATGCTGGTAGGCGTTCCGTTGGGCGTGGCTTCGCGGCGCGGCGGCAAAAGTTCCGGTTTCGTATACACCATTCTGCTGGTCTTTCTTTACTACTTTCTCTCTGCAACCGGCACTGCCCTGGGGCGCCAGAACAAGCTCCCCGTATTTCTTGCTGTCTGGTCGGCGAACATCCTCTTTGCCGGCGCAGGTGTTTTCCTGCTGTGGCAGATGGCCAGTGGTGGCCGCATTCTGAGCGCCATCATGACCTGGGCGGCGCGTACGCCTAAGCCGGAAACCAATGGTGCCGTGCGGCACAACGGTGTTTCGCTCACCGGCCTGCTGGACAAACTGCCGCACCGGCCCAAGCGCGCCAAATCCCGTAACGCCTTTCCGCGCATCCTGGACGAGTACGTCGTTCGCGAGTTTCTCAATACCTTCCTGCTGGTGCTCACCGGCTTTGTCCTGCTCATGCTCGTGTTCACCTTCTTTGACCTGGTGGGCGACATTCTGCGCAATCACATTCCGCTTGCCACGGTGGGCGCTTATCTGGTCAACCTGACTCCCGATATGCTTTACCAGATCGCCCCTCTGGCCGTGCTGATTGCCGCGCTTGTCACCTTCGGCGTGCTCAACCGCAACAGCGAGATCATTGCCATGAAGGCCACCGGCATCAGCCTTTACCGGCTGGTGATTCCCATCGTCTCCATCGCCGCCATTCTGTCAGTAAGCCTGTTTCTTTTCGACCAGTACTATCTGCCCCAGGCGAACCGCAGGCAGGAAGCATTGCGCAATACCATCAAGGGCAGGCCGCCGCAGACTGTTCTGCACCCCGAGCGCAACTGGATCTTTGGACAGCCGCGATCCGGCGAACCCGGCCGCATCTTCTACTACCAGTTCTTCGATCCCGACCACAAAGAGTTCGCCAATCTCTCCATCTTCGAATTCGATCCTTCCACGTTTCAACTCACGCGGCGCATCTTCGCCGCCCGCGTCTATAGGGACACGGATAGCAGCACGTGGCACTTTCAGAGTGGCTGGGTACGTGACATGAACGGGGCCGAACCCACTGCGTTTCGCGAGTTCAGCCAGACCACGTTCTCTGAGATTCACGAAGATCCGGGGTACTTCACAAAAGAAAATCTGCAATCGCAGGAGATGAACTTCAGCCAGCTCGACGGCTACATTCGCGACCTGCGCCAAAGCGGCTTTGATACCATGCGTCTCCGCGTCGCGCTGTGGCACAAGCTCGCCTACCCGCTGATCGCCATCGTCATGGCGGTGCTGGCTATTCCCTTTGCGCTCTCGATGGGCCGCCGCGGTTCGCTCACCGCCATTGCCATGGCCATTGCCGTGGCCCTCGCTTACTGGGTGGTCGATGGCCTGTTCGGCGCCATGGGCAACGTGAATTATCTGCCCGCCGCCCTCGCCGCCTGGTCCTCCGACATCCTTTTTGCGCTGGTTGGCGGGTACCTTCTGCTGCGTACGCCCACATAAACTGGCACCCCGCCAGCACCCTCTCCCCGATACAATGGAATTATGTTTCGCGATCTGGCCCCCCTCTTTGGGTACATGCGCCGCTACCGCTGGGGATACCTGTGGGGCACGCTCTCCTGCGTGGCCACAAACACGGTTGCGGTCCAGTTTCCCAGGGTCCTGGGAAAGGCCGTCGACGTCTTGAAAAGCGGAACCACGCGCGAAAAGATTCTCTTCTACGCCGGGCTGCTGGTCGCCATCTCTATGGCCAAGGGCGTCTTCCTTTACGCGCAGCGCTGGATTCTAATTGGCATCTCGCGCGACATCGAATTAGACCTGCGCAACGACCTCTTCCGCAAGCTGGAGGAGCAGGACTCAGGCTTCTATCAACGCTACCGCACCGGCGACATCATGGCCCGCATGACGAACGACCTGAATGCGGTGCGCATGTTGCTCGGTCCGGCCCTGATGTACAGCGCCAACACACTCTTCTTTACCGTGGGCGCACTTTTCTTCCTGCTGCGCATCAGCCCGTATTTGACACTTGTAGCCCTGGCCCCCATGCCATTGGCCAGCATTCTTGTCCAGTACTTCGGCAACCGGATTCACACCCGCTTCGAGCGAATCCAGGCCAGCTTCTCCGACATCTCTTCGCAGGCTCAGGAAAACTACTCCGGCGCGCGGTTGGTGCGCGCGTTTGCGCGCGAAGAGTCAGAGATCAATCTGTTCGAGCGGCTCAACCGCGAGTACATCCGCCGCGCCCTACGCCTCGTCCAGCTCATGGGCATGCTGTGGCCCACGCTCGAATTCGTTCTCGGCGTCTCCATGATCATCACCCTGCTGGCCGGCGGCCACCTGGTTATTGCTCATCGCATCTCCGTGGGAGATTTCGTCGAGTTCAATGTGTACATGATCATGCTCATCTGGCCCATCATCGCCGTGGGCTGGGTCATCAATATCTTCCAGCGCGGAACTGCCTCGGTAACGCGCGTCGACGAATTGCTCAAAGCCGAACCTGCCATCGACGACCGTTCCGCTGATTCTGGGATTGCCGCCGACACCGTGCTCAAGGGCGAGATCGAATTCCGCAACCTGAACTTCAACTATGGCGACACGGCGGTCCTGCATGACATCTCGCTCCGCATCCCCGCGGGTTCCAGCCTGGCTATCGTCGGCCCCACCGGCTGCGGAAAATCCACGCTGGTCAGCCTGATCTCGCGTCTCTATGAGGCTCCCGAGGGGGAACTGCTCATCGACGGCCGGCCGGTGCGCGAATATCCCTTGGCTGTGCTGCGCCGGAACATCGGCATGGTGAGCCAGGAAACTTTTCTGTTCAGCGAAACGATCCGCGAGAACCTGGCCTTCGGTGCGCCGAATGCCAGCACCGAGGAGTTGCTGGAAGCCGCCGAGGCCGCACATATCCGCAGGGAGTTCGAGGAGTTTCCGCAAGGCTTTCAGACCATCGTCGGCGAACGCGGTGTCACGCTGTCTGGCGGACAGAAACAACGTTGCGCAATCGCACGTGCGCTGGTGCGCAGGCCTGCCATTCTCATCCTCGACGATGCGCTGGCCAGCGTGGACACCTACACCGAAGAACGCATCCTCGGCGGCTTGCGTACTTATACCGCAACGTCCACCACCATCCTCATCTCCCACCGCGTCTCAACCGTGCGCAATGCCGATCAGATTGCCGTGCTTGATCACGGCAGGGTTGTGGAGTTGGGAAGGCACGACGAGCTGCTCGCCCTTGATGGATACTATGCCGGCCTTTATCAGAAGCAGCAGCTCGAAGAAGAACTCACCGTCGCCGGATGACAAAAATGGGGACTAGGGAATAGGAACTGGGGAATAGAAAATCCATTTTGCGAGAGACATTCGTTGGGACTCAAGCCTTGCTACTTCGCATTCTCGCAAAACTCATTGGTTGCGCGAAAATTAATTCCCATGGATGAGCTTCTGAACCGGCTGTGCCAGTCCCTAGTCCCTATTCCCTAGTCCCTGTCTTTCATGCGTTCCACCTGGAGCCAGCCGCTGATTCCATCCCGTAGTCCGCGGTTTCGATTCCCGAATGCATGTGTGCGGATGAAAATTCGGCCATCTGCGGCGGAGCGGGATTGACCTCAGGGTCTCTCGCCACCTGGCGCCATGCACCACGCACATTCCGCACACAGGCGATCACCTGCTCGAATTTCTGCTTGGAGTTCGCCTGCGATCCCTGAAGCATGAGCGCAAAAATAGCTACGTAGAACTCCGCCAGCGCCTTCGCCGGCTCTCCTCCGATATCCATCTTCAGCGTCGCCTGCAAGTGAATCACAATATCCATCGCACGCTTGACAGCGTTTCGCCGTTGACCTGTATCTCCGCATTCCACCGCGTCGATCGCGTGATTCATAAAACGGATGATGCCGTCGTAGAGGGCCACCGTGAGATCCACTGCCGATGCTCCTTCAAACGCTCGGGCCTGGTACGGGTTCATGCTGATGCTCCTTATCCGTTCTGGTTGGAGTTGTACCCGGTGATCGCGCTGTACATTTCGTTAACTTGCTGGATCATTTGGGGTATTGCCTGCAGAATCTGGTTGGCCGAGTTCAGTTCCGTGGTCAAGGCGGCTTTTTGCGTAGCGATCAGGGCTTCCTGTTTGGTGACGTTGTCATTCAGAGTTGACTCCTGGCTGCTGTCTTCGCTGAGGGCCAGACTGATTGCTCCTCCCGAGGTGCTACTGTTACCGAGACCGTCCAACGTACTGGTGAAGGCCGAGCCAAAGCTGCCCGTATTCTGGAACAACGAAACGACCTGATCGAAGTTGCTGTTCAGAGCACTGCTCAACGTGTCGGCATCGAGACTGATGGTTCCATCGGCACTTGCGTTCGCTGTAATGCCCAGTGAGATGAGCGAATTGATCGTGTTGGAGCCGAACGATGAGCTTACGGCCGACAGCAGGCCCTGCTGCAACTGGGACAGGACTGAAGTGCCATACAGCGGCTCCGGATTGCCCGATGAATCTTTCCCCTCCTGGGCATTGATCGCCTTGATCGTGGTGTTGTAGTCAGTCACAAACGTGTTGATGGCGGTTTCGATACTGGAAGTATCGTTCGCGATGATCACCTGCACCGTCTCCGGCGCGGAACCGGAACTCGTATTGCCCGTTGAAAGCAACTGAAATGTCACCCCCGGAATGGCGTTGGTGACTGTATTTGAAGCACTGGTGAGCGTGACTCCGTCCACATTAATGGTGGCGTCAATGCCGTTCTGAATTGTTGCGAGCCCCAGCCCCGCATTTTTGTCGGCTGTAGTAGAGTCCGCCAGGGTAGTTGGACTGGTGGGGTTGCTGGTCGCATCTGCGATCGTAATCTGGCCCGCGGTTCCGTCGGTCCCGCTTACCAGCGAGAGCCTCTGCGTACCGTCCGCATTTGTCAGCACGCTGGCTGTTACGCCCAGATTCGCGCTATTGATTGCTGAGGAGAGCCCGGAAAGAGTTGCCGCAGTCGAACTGTCGCCTACATTGACCGTCTGCCACGCTCCTCTTCCCACCTTGAGGGTGATGCCGCCGGTAAGCGTATCTGAGGCGCCCACCGCATCGGACGCCGCGCTCGACGTTTGGGCCAGGTTCTGAACCACGATCGTATGTGTGCCGGCCACGGCTGCCGCGCTGGCCGATGACAAGGTCAGCACATTCGTATCGGAGCTCGACCCGGTCTTATACGCCATCGTGCCGCTGAAATCGGTCAGATTTTGCAGATCGGTAGAAAGGGTAGAAATCTGCGTGCCCAGGCTGGATAGCGCCGTGTCCTTGCTCTGCAACGCCGTCAACTGGGTCTTCCAGGGCGTCTCCACCGCTTGCAGATTGGTCACAATCTGGTTTACCGTGCTGGTTACATCAAAGCCCTGGCCGCTGGTGGCGGAACCAAAATTCAAACCGACAGCACCCATGCGATTTCCCTCTAGTCGTTCAAGATCAGGTCAACGGCCAAGCCGCGATGTTGAGTATTAGGAAAGCCTAAATATGTGCGCTCGCCGTCAAAGCAGAACGGGGAAAGCTGCATTCGCGCTGCCCCCCCGTTCCGTCGCTGTTTAACGTCTAAGCTCCACGACTTACTGGAGCAACTTTGTGATCAACTGTTGCGATTGGTTGGCCTGCGAGAGAGCGGCAATGCCGGTCTGGCTCAGGATCTGGTACTTAGACATGTCAGAGGTTGCCTGACCGTAATCGGTCGCCGTCACGTCATTTTCAGCGGCCAATGTGTTGGTCGACTGGGTGGTCATGACATTCACGACTGCGGTCAGCGTGTTGATGTTTGCACCGATGGTGCCGCGGTCGGCAGCAACCTGTGTAATGGCAGAGTTGATTGCAGTAAGGGCCGCTGACGCGACGGCGGAACTGGCAAGCGACGTGTTTGCCAGGCCTAGCGTATTCGCGCTGGTAGATACCTGATCGCTGGCAGAATTGTTATAGGACTGGCTGATGCTCCCGTCCGAGGTGAATATCTTTACTGCTTGATTTGTGCTCGAGTTGGCGGTATCCGATTCTGTAGCTACTCCGGAAAGAGTGCCTCCCGTGATCACGAGCGAATTTCCGGAAACCGTGGCCGTAACGCCGGCGGCCTTGAGAGTTGCGTCGCTGCCAATCGCAGATGCAAGCGCAGAGATGGTTCCGCCCCCGGCTGATGCCCAACCCGTAATGTTCTCGGCTGTCGCGCTGCCATTGGGGGTGACTGTGAACCCAGTAGTAACAGTAAGCGCGTTGTTTGCGTCACTGACAGAGAGGGTGTTGGCGCTTGCCAACGTCGTCGTTTCAGTAAGCGCGGCGCTGCCAGAAACTACCTTAGCCCCATCGTTGAGGACGAGTTGATTCCCTTGAACTGAGGCCACGCTGGTTCCCAAACCGGTGTTGATCGCGCTGGCCAGATCCGTCAACTTACTACCGGCCGCCAGTATTGATTTCGTGTTGGCGTCGGCCAGATAGGACGCAGTGCCTGTGCCGGCTGTGGGATCGGTAGCGCTGTTGTAAATGTCCACCGTCTTTCCGTTGTAATTGACGGTTGTCATGTTGCCCGCAACCGTTCCGACAGCCACTGTGTTCCCGGCTGAACCTACCGTATAGGAGGCATTCTTGGAAAAAGTACTGATTCCGTTGTATTCCGTGTTGCTGTTGATCGTGTTCACTTCAGTCAGGATCTTCTGATACTCCGAGTTCGCCGCACTCGTCTGGCTGCTGTTCAGCGTGCCGTTGGAAGCTTCAGTCGCCAGTGTGACCGCACGGTTGAGGAGGCTGGTAACCTGCGAGAGCGCGCCATCGGCAACCTGCAGAAAGTCGACGCCTTCCGACGCATTCTTCGCGGACTGCGAAAGAGCGGTCGAAGAGGCTTGGAGACCATTGGCCAGTGAAAGGCCGGCTGCGTCGTCCGCGCCCGAGTTGATACGGGATCCAGAGGACAACTGTTGAAGTGTTTTGGACAGAGAGGCCTGAGTATTGCTCAGGTTATTCTGTGCGTAGATTGCTGAGATGTTATTCAAGACACCCAGGGACATGGGTTCTCCTTGTGGGATGCGTGGATTTACGGTCCGATCACGAAGGCGTCCCCATTTTTTTGTTTAACCCTGGGTGACTGTCTTCGATTCAGATACCGTCGCATCTGGCCCCTTTTTCGGCGTCGGTTCCGGGGACTTTACCGTCCCGGCTTTTGTGTCCGGTCCGTGGACACTTCTGCAACTTTCGTTCTAATTTCTTAGCTTTCGCTGCCTGTTGCCGATAACTTCAACGAAGGAGTTTTACGGCCATGATCGAACTGACACGGCTCAACGGCAAGCCCATCGTGCTGAACAGCGACCTAATCAAATCCGCCGAGGCATCTCCTGACACCATGCTCACTCTCATTAATGGAGAAAAGCTGATCGTGCGCGAGGATCTCGCAGAGGTGGTCGAGCGCATACTCGCCTATCGAGCTCGTCTGCTGGCAAATGTCGCCCTGCGGCTACCGACTTTCGGCGATATTCAACAGGTCGTTGCCCTGGCCAGCCTCGAAATCTCGGGCCAGCCAGGACCGATGCCCGTGCCCCCCAGACGCTGTCCGGATTTTTAAATGTAGTAGCGGCTCATTTCCGCGCCATTTCCATAGTGTCAGTTCGAGGAGCAGTTCATGGATAAAGCCAGCGTCGCCGGAGTTGTTTTGGCAATCGTCGGCATTGTCGCCGGGTTGCTGATTGAAGGCGGCAATCTGGGGCAGATTTTGCAGCCCACCGCCGCACTCATCGTCTTTGGCGGCACTATGGGCGCGGTGCTGCTCCAGTTCCCGCTTACTACCGTCGTGGCCGCTTTCAGAGGCATGGCGCACATCTTTGCCGTGCCGCCCAAGCACGACAGCCAACTGATCGGCCTGCTGGTAAGCTTCGCCAACAAGGCTCGCCGCAACGGCGTCGTCTCTCTGGACGCCGACCTGAAAACCATCGAAGACCCGTTCCTCAAGCAAACACTCATGCTCGCCGTCGATGGCACCGAGCCCACCGAATTGCGCAAGATCATGCGCGTCATCCTGGACTCCACGACTGAAGATGAAGAGAGCCTGCCTGCGGTGTTCGAGTCTGCCGGCGGATTCTCGCCCACCATCGGAATCCTCGGCGCCGTCCTCGGCCTCATTCAAGTGATGAAGAATCTCGACAATATTCAGGAGGTAGGCCGCGGCATCGCGGTCGCTTTCGTCGCCACCATCTACGGCGTGGGCATTGCCAATCTCTTCTTTCTGCCCTTCGCCGGCAAGATGCGCATCCGCATCCGCGACGGGCACCGGCGCCGCGAGATGATGCTGGAGGGCGTCATCTCCATCCTCGAAGGCATTAACCCGCGCATGCTCGAGGTCAAACTGGCGGGCTTCGTCGACGATTCCAAACGCAACAGGGAATCCAAACGCGATAACAAGGAGAATGCCGCATGAGTCCGCGCGTGCCGCGAGCCAGGGTCAGCCATGATCGATGGCTGGTCTCCTACGCCGACTTCATCACGCTGTTATTCGGCTTCTTCGTCGTCCTTTATGCATTTGCTAAAGCTGATCAGAAGAAACAAGTGCAGGTCACGCAGTCGATCGATGTTGCATTCCGCACTCTTGGAATCTTTCCCGACGCCAAGCGAAATGCGTCTGGCACTAGTTCTGCCACCGACGCCATGGAAATGCCTCCCGTCCCGATGAACATCGTCATGGGAGAAGATGTCCTCGCCCCTGCCCGCGTCAAAGACGATCTCGACCATCTCCGCCGCGAACTTCAGCAAACTCTGTCCAACCAGGTGGCCACCCACACTGTCTCCATCAAGATGGGCCGCGACGGCCTCGTCATCAGCTTGCGTGAGGCCGGCTTCTTCGACTCCGGTTCAGCAACGCCGAAGCCCCAGACGCTCGACACGCTGAGCCAGATTGCTGCCTCGCTCAGCCATACTCCGTATGACCTGCGCATTGAAGGCCACACCGACAACATCCCCATCCACAACAGCGCATTCGACTCCAACTGGGAACTATCCACCGCTCGCGCCACCAGCATTGCCCGTGTTTTGCTCGCTCTGAAAGCCATGCCTCCCGACAGGCTTTCGGCCGCCGGATACGCTGAATTCCATCCCGTGGCCAGTAACGAAACAGCGGATGGCCGCGCTCAGAACCGACGCGTCGACCTGATTGTCCTGCCCCGAAGCAAAATCAATTTTTCCCAGCCGGATTCTTCTCCGTCCATCGGCGTCTGGCGCAGAATTACCGACGAAAACTAGGCGGCGCCGCGCCCCACCAACCGCTTTACACGCAGCATCTTTACTGCCGCCGGCTCCGTCAGTGCTGCAGAACCGCGCATTGCATCTAAAGAGGGCCGTGCAACGTCTAAACTTAAGGCAGGGATCAGAATCTACGCGATCTGCCCCGCACGACGACTGTACCTATTCGCAAGATGGAGACGAAACAATGGCACTGATGAAGACATCCAACCCGGCACTGGGCGCGAACACGTTCGGCAATATTTCCGATGTTCAGTATGGTGGCCAGTACGGAGGCCTGATCGACGCCGCCAACCGGATGACGCTCAACGGCACCGTGAACAAGACCGGCATCCTGCTGGTTTGCGCGATTGCGACAGCCGCCTGGACGTGGCACTTGTTTCTCCCCACGCGCGATATGACCGAAGTGGCGCCGCTGATGATGCTCGGATTGATCGGCGGCTTTATTTGCGCCATGGTCACCATTTTCAAAAAGGAGTGGTCTCCGGTAACGGCGCCCATCTACGCGCTGCTTGAGGGCCTGGTATTGGGCGGATTGTCGGCCACGCTCGAGATGCGCTACCCGGGCATCGCTATCCAGGCTGTTGGCCTTACCTTCGGCACCCTCTTCGTGTTGCTGTTTCTTTATCGTTCGGGCGTGATCAAGGTGACGCAGAAGTTCCGCATGGGCATCGTCGCTGCTACTGGCGGCATCATGGTCTTCTACCTGCTCGAAATGGTGCTGGGATTTTTCGGCGTTCAGTTCACCAGCATCAACGGCGCCGGTCCCATCGGCATTGGTTTCAGCCTGATCATCGTCGGCATTGCCGCCCTCAATCTGGTGCTCGATTTCGACTTCATCGAGCAGGGCGTGCAGTACGGCGCTCCCAAATACATGGAGTGGTACGGCGCCTTCGGAATCATGGTCACGCTGGTCTGGCTCTACCTCGAGATTCTTCGCCTGCTCTCAAAAATGCGCAGCAGAAACTAACCGCGCCCCGCAAAGTGCGCTTCGATCTCTTCCAGTGTTTTGCCCTTGGTTTCAGGCAGGAATAATGCCGTCACGAGGAAGTACACCACCGTGAAGCTCGCGAACAGAAAGAACATCGACGAGTAGCCGTGCTTGCTCACAAACGGCAGAAAGACCGCAGCCAGCGTGGTTGAAACCAACTGGTTGAGCACCAGCGCAATGCTCATGCCGTTGGAGCGAATGCGTGTGGGCATCAGCTCGCTCAGTGCCAGCCACACGCAAACGCCCGGGCCCAGCGCATAGAAGGCCATGAACATGTAGAGGCCCAGAGCCACCAACCAGCCGTGGCTCGCTGTGGGCACGCTCCCGATAAGCGCCTTCTCAATCTTCAATGGAGCGGTCTGCGCGGCCGTGAGATCGGCGAAGGGATTCTTGAACAGCGCCTCAATCGAGTTTGAGGGAACGCAGGTTTCGCGCGAGATTTGAATCGGCAGTGCCGTAGGATCGTCGGAACGTACAAAACTGGTTGCCGCGGTGAAATCCCCGTAAGAGTAAATGATGGCCAGCGAAGCACGATCGCTCTGGATATCGCTGCCCTTGTATCCAGCAGCGGTGAGCAAGTTGCTTGCTTCCGTCCGATCGAAGTGCAGAGTGAGTTCCTGGCTCGGCCCAACCATTTGTTGAACCAACTCGCGGGAATCGATGCTCACTTTTTCGGTACGCAGAAACAGCGTGCCCACGGTGACGAGCGCGACAATAATGCCGCTGGTGCCCAGGATGAACAGGAACCTGCGCCCCTTTCGATCCACCAGCACCATGCCCACCGTGGTCATTAGAAAATTCATGGCCGTGAAGACGACATAGCCCCAGTGCGCATGAAGGTCAGAGAGGCCGCTCTGCAACAGAATGCTGGTGTTGTAGCCGATAAGCGAGTTGACCCCTGTGGCCGTGTTGCAGGCCAGAATCACGCAGGCCAGCAGGAATGGGATCACATACTTCCGTTGCAGAAGAGAATCCCCAATCTTCTGGCCAAGTTTTTTCTCGGCGGTGTGCGCTACCGCTGCCATCTCCTCGATTTCGACCGCGGCCTGCTCAGGGCTTCGGGAACGAAGCAGGGCTGCATGGGCACGTGCTTCGGTTGTGTGCCGGAAGAGCCACCGCGGCGATTCGGTCACGAATAGGCTGCCCAGCACAAACAGAGCGCCGGGAGGCATTGAAACCCAGAAGATCCGCCGCCATGCCTGGTCCTTGAAGTTGAACAGTGTGGCTGCATCGGCGGCCCTCGCCACCGATTCCACGCGATAGCTGTAATAGATTCCTACCAGCGCAGCGGCAACAATGCCCAAGGTAAGCATCCACTGGAAGACGGCCGTTCCCTTGCCCCGGTTCGACGCAGAGAGGCACTCAGCCAGGTAGAGCGGAACAACCACCCCGATGAGTCCGCCGCTGATGCCCTGCAAAAGCCGACCGAGAAACAGAGGCCCATATCCTTGCGAAAGCGCAATCACCGGGATGCTGATAACGAACGTCAGGCCGCTCAGGATCATCAGCGGCTTTCGTCCCATCCAATCCGCCAGTACGCCCGCAAACAGGGTAGAGAAGACGCTGCCCAGCAGCACCGCCGCCACAATCACCGAAAGCTCGGCTGGCGTAAGTTTTGAAGTTGCCTCAAGGTAGGGGAGTGCCCCGCCGATAATGCCTACGTCGATGCCGTAAAGCAGACCGCCCAGTCCCGCAACCAGCAGAAGAAAGGCGTTATACCTGCGTATGGTGGGGGAATCAGTCCATTGTGCAGCATCGTTTGCGGTCATCGTCGTGAGTGCCTTTCGCTCGAATAGTCTCAAGCCGGAGCCGGTGGAAAGCCCGGCTCACCCAGATTTAATCCGATTTCAGCCAAGGTAACAGGGCACCTGCCTGAACTACAATGATCGCATTGAAATCAAATGCTCATTTCTTTGAGCTCAAGGTGGTCGGGATGTCGAATTACAGCCATTTTTCGTTGTCTTTTTTCCTTCGCGGTGCCCTGTACGGAATCCTCGCCTTGCTGTTCGTATTCTCATCCGCCGCTTCAGCTCAGGTCCGCATGTTGCCTGCACCCCGCGAGGTTCACTTCGAAGGAAAGACATCCCTTCCGGCAAGGATTGAGGTTAGCGTACCCGGCCACGATGCTGGGGACCAATTTGCGGCCACTGATCTTCTGGAGGCGGTGAAACAGAGCTCGGTTATTCAGGGCACACCGGCCAAGCCCGCGAGCGCCGCTTACCGGGTAGTACTACTGCGAACTGACTCCGTCGCAGCCAAAGCACTGCTAGCCCACCAGCATCTTGCTTTCGATCCCGCCATGGACGCAGAGGGCTACGTGATGACCATTGAGTCCCACCAGGCCTCTATCGTGGCCGCCTCGGGAGCCGGGATCTTTTATGGCGTGCAGACCTTCAAGCAGTTGCTCCCACTGGCGGGCGCAGAGCGCGAACTGCCGACCGGCACCGTGCGCGATTGGCCGGCCATGCGCTATCGCGGCGTGCAGGACGATCTATCCCGCGGTCCTGTTCCGACGCTCGAATACCAGAAGCATCAGGTTCGCGTTTTTGCGGCCTTCAAGGCCAACATCTACTCGCCTTACTTCGAGCACACGCTGCTTTATCCCAACGAGCCCATGGCCGCGCCTCCGGGCGGGGCGATGACTCCGAGCGAAGTAAAGGAGCTCGTGACGTATGCTCGCCAGTATCACATCACCATCCTGCCCGAGCAGGAGGCCTTCGGCCATCTTCATCATGTGCTGAAGTACGAGCTCTACCAGGATGCGGCTGAAACGCCTCACGGCCATGTTCTCGCGCCCGGACAGGCCGCCACGCTGCCCCTCATCAAGGATTGGTTCACCCAGATCGCCCAGGAATTTCCATCGCCGTTCATGCACATCGGCGCCGACGAGACCTGGGACCTGGGCAGAGGCCGCACCCAGCAGCAGGTGGAGACCCGGGGGTATGGCCCGGTCTACGTTGCCTTCCTCAAGCAGATTCACGATGAACTGGCGCCTCTGCATCGCCGCCTGCTGTTCTGGGGCGACATTGGCGGCGCCGACCCGGCCGCCGTTGCCGGTCTGCCCAAGGACATGATCGCCGTGCCCTGGAATTATTGGAGCACCACCGGCTTCGACAAGATGATCGAGCCCTTTGCCAAGGCCGGGATTGAAACCTGGGTGGCTCCCGGCGACGCCAACTGGGGTGAGGTTTTTCCCGCTGCCAGAACGGCTCTCTGGAACATTCAGGGCTTCCTTCGAGACGGGCAGCGGCTGGGGTCGACGGGCTCCATCAACACCGTCTGGAACGACGATGGCGAGGGCCTGTTTAACCAGGATTGGTACGGTGTGCTGTTTGGCCCGGTGGCGGCCTGGCAGGCGGGTGAGAGTCCCATTCCCGACTACCAGAACGCCTACGGGCAGCTCTTTCACGGCGATGCCAGCGGCAAGGTGGACGAGGCCGAGAAGGAACTGATGGCCGCGCAGGAAACCCTTGGCAGAACCAAGTCCGGCTTCAACAGCGACGGCCTTTTCTGGCTCGATCCGTGGAGCACCCAGGGGCAGGAAGTTTCGGCAAAGCTGATGCCGGTGGCGCAGGAGCTGCGGCTGCACGCCGAGCACGCCATTGTCCTGCTGGCCCAGGCGCGCCAAGCGAACCCGGCGCTGAAGGAGCTGGATGCCCTGACCGCCATGGACCTGGGCGCGCGCCGGCTCGACCTGATCGGCATGAAGTTCGAACTGGCAGAGGAGATCGCAAATTCCTATGCAAAGGCCCTCGCGAACCAGCACGACAAGGCGCACCATTCTGAAAATTCCAACATCCTCAGTCAGATTGGTGGTGACAATGGACGCTGCGAGGATCTGCGCGATGCCTATTCGGCCGTGAAAGCGGAATACTCGCAGGTCTGGCTCAGCGAGAACCGGCCCTATTGGCTCAATAATGTTACAGTCCGTTACGACCTGGAGATTGAAAAGTGGCAGCGGCGGGGAATGAGGTTTGAAGAGGGTGCGCGCGACTGGAATGACGGTAAGGATCTGCCTGCGGCTTCGGCCCTGGGCCTTCCCGCCCCGGACCAGCAAGGCAGCGCCGGGCACTGACGCCGTTTTGCCCGTTTGCGGTAAGGCGGTGCCGCGTGAGCAAGATGGATACCCTGCCTTGATAATTTTCCGCGCACTCCGTCACGGGAGATGCACACTAGACTCATGCTCAATTTCGACGATCGGCGGAAGCTTCCCACTCTGCTGCTGATCGATGACGACATGGTCAGCCGCGAAGTGACTGCAACCCTGCTCACCATGAGCGGGTATGCAGTTCACACCGCCGAGGACGGAGCAACAGCGCTGGAATTGCTGGGTGGCGGGGAATGCGCGCCGGAGGTGATCCTGATGGACGCGCAAATGCCCGGGTTGAGTGGGACCCGTCTGATCAAGAAGCTGCGTCCCATGACCAAGGCGCGTATTCTCGCCATCAGCGGCAGCAATGCGCCAGCCGATGTGGCCGCGGCCGCCGACGGCTTCCTGCAAAAGCCTTTTGACGCGTTGGCGCTGGAAAAGCTGCTCAGAGGCGATCCAGTTCCGGACACTCCATCCAACCCGTCGCGGCTCGATCAAAATGACCCGGTTATAAGCCCGGAAACGCTGGCCCAGTTCAGAGGCTTGATGCCTGAGGTTGCGGTGATGGAGATCTACGTGGCCGTTGTCGCCGATTTAACCAAGCGGATGCAGGCGCTTGAAATTGCCATCGCCAAAGGCGACGATGGCGAGATTCGCCGCATTGGCCATGCCATCAAGGGCGGCTGCGGCATGGCCGGCGCCTTGCAGGCTGCCCGCGTCGGAGCCATGTTTGAGGGAATCTCCAGCGAGTCCGAGAGTAACCACCTGGATAACAGTATGGCATTGCTCGGCGATTTGCGCGCCGCTGCCCGAAACCTGGAGCGTATGCTGGAGGCAGAATTACCGGCCTGAACTAGGCACGTATTTAGGAGGCTTGCTACTTAAATGGAACGACCTATTCGAATCGTGCTGGCAGACGACCACCCCGTAGTTCGCATCGGGGTGCGCAATATGCTCGTCGAAAAGGACGGCTTTGAGGTGGTCGGCGAAGCCACTGACGGTGACGAAGCCATCACCCAGACTCTGGAGTTACAGCCCGATATTCTGCTGCTCGACGTGCAGATGCCGCGCCTGCCTGGCCTGGAGGCCATGCGCGCCATCATGAACGGCACTGCTACAGTCAAAATCCTGCTGCTCACCTCCACCATCACCACCCAGCAGATTATTGAGGCATTGCACATCGGGGCGCGCGGCATCGTGCTCAAAGACGCGCTGGCCAGCCATCTGCAGACTGCCATCCGCACCGTTTCTGCCGGAGACTATTGGATCGGCGGCAAGCGCGTGGTCAACCTGGTCTCGGCTCTCCACGATCTGATGCAACAGGCCGCCGTGCCACAGCACAAAACCTACGGCCTTACCCCGCGCGAGCTTGAAGTGGTGGGTTGCATTGTGGAAGGATGCAGCAACCGCGACATTGCCAAGCAGTTCAACCTGAGCGAAGAGACCGTCAAGCGTCACCTCTCCAACATCTTTGACAAGACCGGGGTCTCTACGCGTCTCGAACTAGCGTTATTTGCCATTGCCCATACACTGGTAACGCCGCAGTAGACGGCTCTGCCATAACTTCAGCATTCCACTGAGAGGCAAAAGAACGACAGGGTGGATTCTCCTTACCGGCGAAGTAAGGAGAATCCACCCTGTTCTTCTTTCGCAGTACTGTTGCAGTTCAGTACCATCCCGTTGGGTCCCGTTATAGCAATTTCGGAATTGGTGTAGACCGAAGGCACTATGCTAAGTGGCTTTTTTCTCAAGAA